>FWPU01005914.1_pt1 | contig 16635 bp, 15 predicted proteins | sample 2228361 | NCBI WGS metagenome assembly FWPU01 (sample SAMEA103939777, study PRJEB20133) | metagenome
ATTCTGAGGGAGAGAAACGACCGAAGAATCTCTAAAATGCTAGATTCTTCGCTACGCTCAGAATGACAAACGGTATTGGTGTAATTTTGCCATGGAGAAGATAAAAGTTTGGTTTGACCCAGAAGGGGACTATCTGGAGGTGATGTTTGAGCAGAAAGAAGGTTATTTTCGTGAGACATCTGTTGACCAGGTCATGGAGAAGGTGGATATGGAAGGAAACGTAATTGGCTTCTCTATAATGAAGGTAAGCTCGCTTAAGGAACATCCACTGGATGTTGTTCTGTCTAAAGTAGGCAGATAAGAGCAAGGAGCGCTGCAAGATGAAATGTCCTTATTGCTTAGTCTCATTTCATGAAACATTCACTAATAATATGCTGGACAGAGACATTCAAGGAACATGGGAGATAGGGTACTGTATTTGTCCAGAATGCAAAAAGATAATTATTCTTTTAACACGGAGTGTGTATTCTGCAGGAATAGGTCTTATACAAGTAGAAAAGAGCCTAATCTACCCAAAAAATTCCACAAGGCCTTTACCTCCTGAAATCCCTGATGAGTATGCTTCTGCTCTTAAAGAGGCTTGTGCTGTATTGCGTGACAGTCCAAAAGCAAGCGCTGCTATAAGTCGTAGGTTACTTCAGCACCTCTTAAGGGAGAAGGCAGGTGTCAAGCCTTCTGACCTTAGCAAGGAGATTGAAGAAGTTATAAACTCAGGTAAACTGCCGTCCCATTTAGCAAAGGGAATTGACGCAGTAAGAAACATAGGGAATTTTGCTGCACATCCAAATAAGAGCGAGCATACAGGAGAAATTATAGATGTTGAACCTGGGGAAGCTGGTGGCTTTTAGATATTTTGGAAGGATTGTTTGATTTTTACTTCGTTCAGCCCATTAGATTACAGCAAAAGCGTGACGCCTTGAACAAGAAGTTGCAAGAAGCAGGGAAACCTCCTATGAAGTAATGTAGCGTGCTAGTCGTGCCTAAGGCACGACCCGGCCACTACAAATAGATAATTAAAACAGGAATGCCCAAACGCACAGACATAAAGAAAATCCTAATCATAGGCTCGGGGCCGATTGTCATCGGCCAGGCATGCGAGTTTGACTACTCTGGTACCCAGGCCTGCAAGGCCTTAAGGGAAGAGGACTATCAGATTGTCCTGGTGAACAGTAACCCTGCCACCATCATGACCGACCCTGAGATTGCCCACTCTACATACATAGAGCCACTGACCCCTGAAGTCCTTCAGAAGGTCATCGCCAGGGAGCGACCCCAGGCATTGCTACCCACACTTGGGGGACAGACTGCCCTTAACCTTGCGGTCGCCCTTGTAGAGGAAGGTATTCTTAATAAATACGGTGTGGAACTCATCGGGGCCAAGTACGAGGCCATTAAGAAGGCGGAGGACAGGCAATTGTTCAAGGACTCCATGAGGAAGATTGGCCTTGGGATCCCCGAGAGTTATTATGTCAAATCAACAGAAGGGGCTATGGAGGCCCTTGGGAAGGTCGGCCTGCCCGCAGTCATCCGCCCCTCTTTTACCCTCGGGGGTACAGGGGGTAATATTGCCAGAACCGAGGAGGAATTCAAAGACTACGTCAAGCATGGACTGGACCTCAGCCCCGTACACGAGATCCTTATAGAGCGTTCCATCATGGGCTGGAAGGAGTTTGAGCTGGAGGTGATGAGGGACCTCAAGGACAACGTGGTCATTATCTGTCCCATTGAGAACCTTGACCCCATGGGCATACACACGGGGGACAGCATAACTGTGGCCCCGGCCCAGACCCTTACTGATAAGGAGTATCAGGTAATGAGGGACGCGGCCATAAAGATTATCCGTGAGATAGGTGTTGAGACCGGAGGCTCTAACATCCAGTTTGCCGTGCACCCGCAGACGGGGGAGATGCTGGCAATAGAGATGAACCCCAGGGTTTCACGCAGTTCTGCCCTGGCCTCTAAGGCTACGGGTTTCCCCATCGCCAAGATTGCCGCCAAGCTGGCCGTGGGTTACACCCTTGACGAGATTCCCAATGACATAACCCGTTACACCCCTGCCTGCTTTGAGCCGACGATAGATTACTGTGTGGTGAAAGTGCCGAGGTTCAACTTTGAGAAATTCCCGGGCGCAGACCAGCGGCTTACGACGCAGATGAAGTCTGTGGGGGAGGTCATGGCCATAGGGCGTACATTTAAAGAGGCCCTGGGCAAGGCCCTGCGGTCTATGGAGATTGACCGTCCGGGCCTTTTAGAAGTCTCACCAAATCTCCCCGTTGCGGAAGAAGTGAGGGCATACATCCGTCAGAAGCTCCAGGAGCCCTCCTGGGACAGGATATGGTATATTGCCGAGGGATTGAGGTATGACCTTGCTATAGAAGAACTACACCAGCTCACCAGTATAGACCCCTGGTTCCTCCACAATATAAAAGAGATAGTGGACGTGGAGGATAGGCTGCGTCTGGAGGATATGAGCGTGGAACTCCTGAGGGAGGCCAAGGCCCATGGTCTTTCAGATGCCCGTATAGCACAGCTAGCTAACACCACGGAGGAGTCCATACGCTCCCTCCGCCACAAAAACAATCTGAGGCCCGTGTACAAGCGTGTTGATACCTGTGCGGCGGAGTTTGAGGCCTATACTCCTTATCTGTATTCAACCTATGAAAGGGAGTGTGAGGCCAGACCCACGGACAGACCCAAGGTAGTCATCCTTGGCAGTGGGCCTAACCGCATCGGACAGGGTATAGAGTTTGACTATTGCTGCGTACATGCCGTTATAGCCCTCAGGGAGATGGGCTATGAGACCATAATGGTCAATTGTAACCCGGAGACCGTAAGCACTGATTACGATACCTCCGACAGGCTCTACTTTGAGCCGCTTACACTGGAGGATACACTGGAGATTATCCACCTGGAAAAGCCCCTGGGGATGATAGTCCAGTTTGGGGGGCAGACACCCCTGAAACTGGCAGTACCGCTTGAAAAGGAAGGCATAAAGGTTTTGGGGACAACGCCCGACAGCATAGACCGTGCGGAAGACAGGGAACGCTTTGCAACACTCCTCAACAAGCTGGGTTTGAAGCAGCCAGATAACGGTTGCGCCCGTTCAATGAAAGAGGCGGTAAAGGTAGCGGAGAGGCTAGGTTATCCAGTACTCGTCAGACCTTCCTACGTCTTGGGTGGGCGGGCCATGCAGGTGGCCTTTGATGAGGAATCCCTGAAGAACTATGTACGGATTGCTACTGAGGTCTCTCCACAGCACCCTGTACTCATAGACAAATTTCTGGAGGACGCAGTAGAGATAGACGTGGACGCCGTGGCTGACGGTAAGGAGGTCTTTGTTGGAGGGATTATGGAGCACATAGAGGCCGCGGGTATCCACTCGGGGGATAGCTCTTGCGCCCTCCCGCCGTACTCCCTGCCGCAGGAGATTGTGGAAGAACTTGAGCGACAGACCGGCGTACTGGCCCTTGAACTAGGGGTCTCTGGTCTCATCAACATCCAGTACGCCGTAAAAGACGGCGAGGTATATGTGCTTGAGGTGAACCCCAGGGCCTCCAGGACGGTGCCTTTTGTCTCAAAGGCCATAGGCATCCCCCTGGCCAAGGTAGCTACCAAAGTTATCATGGGAAAGACGCTAAAAGAATTAGGACTTAGCAGGCCAAAAAAACTGGCCTACACTGCCGTAAAGGAGGCCGTTCTGCCCTTCATAAAGTTTCCTGGGGTGGATACTATTTTAGGCCCAGAGATGAAGTCCACAGGTGAGGTCATGGGACTGGATAGGGACTTTGGTAAGGCCTACGCCAAGAGCCAGATGGGAAGCGATGGCTCACTGCCTTTATCGGGAACAGTGTTCATAAGCGTAAGAAATAAAGATAAACCCGAGGCCGTCCTGTTAGCTAAAGCACTTCACAAGATGGGTTTCAATTTCATGGCCACAAGGGGCACCGCCAGGGCGATAGCCAGTGAGGGCATACTGGTGAAGGAGGTGCTCAAGGTCTTTGAGGGTAGCCCCAACGTGGTGGATTATCTAAAGAAAGGCGAAATACATCTGGTAGTAAACACTACGGAAGGGAACGTCTCTGAAAAGGACTCCTTCCCCATAAGGCGTACGGCACTAATACATCACATACCCTACTTCACCACCCTCTCAGGCGCAAGGGCCGCCACCAGGGCCATAGAGGCCATGCTCAAGGAACAGATGGAGGTCAGGCCCCTGCAGGAGTATCACGCCAGGACGCCTGTCGGTGCTGTTTGAACAGATAACCTCCAGAGTAGCCGCTCCGCCTGAGGCGGATAGTCTGCGTGAAATCTGCGCAACCTAAAGGTTGCGGCTACATTAAACATTATGCAGGATGTGTCCAGACACAAGGTGATAGGTATGTTGGGTGTGTTCACCCCACCCTCTCCGCCTTAACGGTTACGTGCGAGCAAGCTCGCACGCTACATACTGCCGTCCTCGCTTCTGTTTCTTTTTACCCGCCCTTGCTTCTTCCTTGCCTCTGGTATCCGAAAGCCCGGTCTTGACTATTCTTCAGACGAACCTTAATATCAAGACATAAATACGTTGATTTCCATAGGATAAGAGATGGCCAAAAAAGAAATACTCGTAATAGAGGACGAGAAAGGCCTCATTGAGCTAATAAAGTACAACCTGGAGAAGGAGGGATTCCAGGTCTTCTCTGCCTCTGATGGGGAGGAGGGGTTGAGGCTGGTCGGGAGGAGGCGTCCGGCACTGATACTCCTGGACCTCATGCTCCCGGTGATAGACGGGCTGGAGGTATGTAAAAGGATAAAAAAAGACCCCAAAACTGCCGGTATCCCCGTAGTTATCCTCACCGTAAAAGATGCCGAGGCGGACATAGTCTCCGGGCTGGAGGTCGGGGCCGATGACTACATAACCAAGCCCTTTAGCCCAAGGATACTTGTCGCCAGGGTGAGGGCCATACTGAGGAGGTATGAAGAGGCTGCCGAGGCCAGGAAGGTCATCAGACTGACAGGCCTGACTATAGACTCTGTAAGGCACGAGGTCAAGGTGGATGGAGAGGACGTCCCACTTACCCGGATGGAGTTCAACCTCTTGAAGTTTCTGGCGGAGAGGGTGGGGAGGGTCCTTACCAGAAACCAGATTATGGACGGCGTCCTTGGGGAGGATGCCGTGGTTGTGGATAGGGCCATAGACGTCCACATTGCGTCCCTTCGAAAAAAGTTGGGTGACTATGGCTCTCATATTGTTACTGTAAGGGGCGTGGGGTACAAATTCAAAGAACCAGTTTAAACTTGTCCTGAATTCATTTCAGGAATTGCAAATTTCAAATTACGAATTACAGAATCCAAATTTGAAATTTGGAATTTGAAATTCTTATGAAAAGGCTCCTCTGGAAGACCTTTCTAGGTTATGTGGCTTTGGTGGCGATATACGTCCTTGTGGTGGGGCTCTTTGTTCATACTAATCTCAGGAAGGAACTGGGACTTGGCCTTAGTTTCGCCCTGGGGAGCCTCTTGGCCACTGCCATTGTCCTGCCGGTAGGTTGGTTAATAAATAGACGTTTTTTCAGACCGATTGATGAGATAACCCAGGTTGCCACCGAGTTCTCTAGAGGGGACTTTTCTAAGAGGATTGAGATATTTTCCCAGGACGAATTGGGCCAACTCTCTACGGGCCTTAACCAGATGGCCCAGGAAATGGAACAGGCGATGGCTAATACCAACAAGGATAAAAATCGACTGGAGGCCCTCCTCTCCAGTATGACCGAGGGGGTGATGGCAGTGGATAATCAGGAGAGGATATTCAAGATTAATGATGCCGCCACTCAGATGCTCCGTCTCCCCAGAGAAAAGGCCATTAACAGGTATCTGTGGGAAGTCTTGAGGAATCCCAGGTTGGTGGGTCTGATAAGGGAAGTCCTGAAGGAGGGCAAGAGTAAGGGGATGGAACTCACTGAACTGTCTGTTCCAGCAGGTGGTAGCGCTACGAGGGGTATGAGTTCTTTAGTCTTACGACTACAGGTCTCTCCCATAAAGGAGTCTGGAGAGGTTTCGGGGGCGGCGATAGTCTTCCACGACATCACTGACCTCAAAAAGCTGGAGAAGATGAGAGTTGAGTTTGTGGCAAACGTCTCCCATGAACTCAAGACCCCTCTTGCCTCCATCAAGGGTTTTGTGGAGACCCTCAAGGACGGTGCCGTGAACGAGCCCGAAAACGCCAGACGATTCCTGGGCATTATAGAAAAACATGCCAACCGCCTTGATAACCTTATAAACGACCTCCTCAGCCTATCCAAGATAGAGTCCAGGGAGACCCCCCTGGAACTGAAGAGGGTAAGACTGTTGCCGCTGATGAAGAAGGTATCTGCCAATTTAGAAGACCGCATAAAAGAGAAAAACCATTCCTTGGGTCTGCGTGTGGAACCGGAGGGCCTGGAACTGGTGGCTGATGAGGCCCTTTTGGACCAGGCCGTGACCAACCTCCTGGATAATGCCACAAAGTATACGCCGGCCGGAGGCAGGTTATCACTCTATGCCAGGATAGTTTTCCCCCTGGGTGGAGTTAGCCCCAAGGATGGCCGAATAGAAATATCTGTAGCCGATACAGGTATAGGCATCCCTGAGCAAGACCTACCCCGCATCTTTGAGAGGTTTTATCGGGTGGACAAGGCCCGCAGTAGGGAGATGGGGGGAACTGGCCTGGGGCTGGCCATAGTCAAACATATCATGCTGGCCCATGGGGGGGAGGCAAGGGTGGAAAGTCAGCCAGGCTTGGGGAGTACCTTTACCCTCTCCTTCCCGATTAGAGGCTAGAGTCGGTAAACAGGATAAGAGTGAAAACCCCCACAGAATTGTCATTCTGAAGGAGTGAAACGACCGAAGAATCTAGATTCTCCGCTTCCCCTTCGCTACGCTCAGGGCTACGGCTAACTTAGAATGACACCACAAGAAGTTGCCCTCTGAGGTGGTAGCCTAGCCAATCTTATCAAAATTCTAATCCGCCCTTCATATTTCCTTAATATTTTCCATGTACCCTGCTATCAGAATCAGACCAGGAAAACCACGATAGAAAGGAGTGGGACGATGAGGCTACTAGCAATTGCAGTGATTACAGTGTTTTTAGTTGACTTCACACCGAGGGGTACTGTCGGGCAAGACTTTGAGGCAATGCGGCAGGAACTAGAGGCCCTCAAGGCCAAGCTGGACGCCCAGGACGAGGAGATCAAGTACCTGAGGCTGAAGGTGGCCAAAGAGGAACTAGCCAAGGCGGTTGAGCCAGAGTTGGAGGAGAAGGTAGAAAAGGTGGTGCAGGATTATATGGAGACCCCAGAGGCCAAGAAAAAGATTGCTGACGCAAGTCCTGCCAGGCTAAAGGCAGGCTACGGCAAGAAGGGATTCTATCTGGAGAGCCTGGACGGGAAGTTCCACCTGGCTATGAGTGGGAGGATACAGGTTTTATATACCTTTAATGACAGGGAAACGGATATAAACACTACCGCTACCAGCACCTCCCCTGGCGATAGAGACACCAGTTCTTTCCGCTTAAGACGGGGCAGGCTTGAGTGGGATGGTCATGCCTTTACCAAAGACCTGAAGTATCACTTTACCCTGGAGACTCCAGGATTAGCCACAGCGGGGGCAACTCATCTCCTGGATTACTACGTGAATTACTCGGGCCTGCCAGAGGTTGGCAAGTACGTTGCAATCAAGGGTGGGCAGTTCAAAGTCCCTTTCAGTAGACAACGACTGAATTCTAGTAGCTCTTTACAGCTCGTAGACAGGAGCATCGTCAACAACGAGTTCAACCTGGACCGTGATGTGGGTGTTGATTTCCATCGCGAGCTGTTTGGCGAGAAGTTTGAGTACCACCTGGGCGTCTTTACCGGACATGGCATAAACAGGCGAAACGAGAACGCAGACAACAATATGCTCTATGTGGGAAGGATTGCCTGGCACCCCTTCGGGTTCTTTGATTATAAAGAAACGGATTACGATTATTCTGAGACACTCAAGGCCACTCTGGGTTTTGCCGCCGCCCGTAACGCAGGGGGAGAAATCCGTACGGGGAGTGTCAGAACCGCCGTCTCAGACGACCTCTACATGAACATATTTACCTGGGATGGGGCACTTAAGTACAAGGGTTTCTCCCTGCTAGGGGAGGCCTTCCTGAGGAACCTGAGAGAACCTGCTGGTGTCAGCACAAGGAGTAACCGCAGTAATGCCATCGGCTACATGGTGCAGGGTGGATACTTCCTCATCCCAAAACGTCTGGAAATGGCCGCACGCTATGCATGGCTGGACAGGGAGTTTAATAAGGACAAGAGTACAACGGCTATCCTGGTGGGAGGAGGTACCAACAGGCGCACCCTGGGCAGTGACGAAGAAATCACCCTTGGCCTGAACTACTACTTCAACGGACACAAAAACAAGCTTCAGGCCGACGTAACCAGGCTTGACCAGGGATTCTTAAGAACCTCCTCAACCTCACGGGTCAATGACGACAAAGAGACCTGGAGGTTCAGGCTCCAGTACCAGCTGGCCTTTTAGGCGGATCATGTATCAGTTACACAAACAGAGACTTTTTCAAAAGGCTTTCCCCCTTGTAAGACTACCCCAACAATCTCCCCCTCCCTTGAGGGGAGGGGGAAAAGGGAGGGTGGGGCATACCCTCTTCCCCACCCTCTTCCGTAAATGGAAAGGAAATGAAGGTTGGACAGTTGTGTGTAGGAAAAAGCGATGGAAGGAGAAGGAAATGAACGTACTGTTTCTGAGGTTTCTTGACAGGGTCTTGAACATGGTGGACGAGCCGGTGGTGCTCTTTGACAAGGAACTTAACCCTGTCAGGGCAAATGCTTCGGGGTGGCAGTTCTTTGAGTCATGTCAGAAGAGGTCCTCCTTTCTGTGTGATGGATGCCCGGTCCGTAAGACAAAGGCAACAGGCATACCCTGCACAAAGGGGTGTTTCCGGGGCATAGTACAGTCAGAACCCCTGCTGAATGCCGATGGTGTATTGGAAGGGGTCTTAATTACTTTGCTAGGCCCAAAAGAGACCAGAGAAAGGATTTACAAGCAAGAGGAGATGGACTGGGACTTAACGGAATCTTAACAATTTCTGAATATTTTCTTAGCAAAAGTAGACTTTAATAAGGAGGCTAAAAAATGGAGCGATTACTGGTAATGGTCATGTCTTTGATTGTCACGTCTTTCCTTCTGGCCTCGGGGCTCAACCTACCTGCACCCCTGGCTATTGACATTGGCCTGCAGGCCAAGGAACGGCTAAAGGGTCTTATAAAGGTGGACGGCTCCAGCACCGTCTACCCCATCAGTGAGGCAGTGGGAGAGGAATTCCAATACACCATCACGGGGGTAAAGGTAATCGTGGGAATCTCTGGTACTGGTGGTGGCTTCAAGAAGTTCGGGAGTGGGGAGACGGACGTATCTGATGCCTCCAGGCCCATAAAGCCCACAGAGGTGGAGCTATGCCAGAAGAACGGGATTGAGTACATAGAACTCCCTGTGGCCTATGACGCCCTGACTGTGGTAATAAACCCGACCAACAATTGGGCCACCAGTATGACCGTGAAGGAACTAAAGGCGCTCTGGTCGCCAGAAGCACAGGGGAAGATTACCCGCTGGAGCCAGATAAGACAGGGCTGGCCGGACGAGGAGATACACCTCTTTGGGGCGGGTGTTGACTCCGGCACCTATGATTATTTCACGGAGGCCATCGTGGGTAAGGAGCACTCAAGCAGGGGAGACTTCACGGCCAGCGAGGACGATAACGTACTTGTCCAGGGCGTTGCCACGGATAGGCTGGCACTTGGCTTCTTTGGCCTTGCTTACTATGAGGAGAATAAAGACAAGATAAAGGCGGTGGCCATTGACGACGAGAAGGCAGAAAATGGTAATGGGCCTATCTTGCCCAGCAGGGAGACTGTAGAGAACAATACCTATCAACCCCTGGCCAGGCCCATCTTCATCTACGTGAACAAGAAGTCCGCCGAGAGGCCTGAGGTGCAGAAGTTCGTGGAGTTCTACATGGCCCAGGGGGGACAACTGGCCTCAGAGGTGGGTTACATACCCCTGCCGGCAAAGGCCTACACAATGGCCTGGGACCGCTTTAGCCGGCGGGTAACGGGTTCGGTCTTTGGAGGAAAAGGCTCTCAGGTAGGCGTGTCTATTGAAACCTTACTCAGCAAAGGAAAATAGTCCAGAAGGCATTGGTACACTACCGGTCAGGAGGCCCACCAGGCCTCCTGCTGGTGTTCGTGCCACCGGTCGCATCCACCCGAGGCGGGCCCACCTTCGCGAAAAACTTATCCATTTTGTCCTATTCCTGTGCGGTATCCTGTCTGTCTTTACTACTGCAGGCATAATATTCATTCTTATCTTTGAAACCGTTGGGTTCTTCCGCGAGGTCTCTCTGCTGAGGTTCTTTTTTGACACCCAGTGGACGCCCCTCTTTGCAGAGAAGCACTTCGGTATCTGGCCCCTGGTCTGCGGGACGTTCCTTACGTCTGTCATAGCCATGCTGGTGGCCATGCCCATTGGAATCCTGAGTGCGGTTTACCTGAGTGAGTACGCCCCTGACAAAGTCCGCCGCGCACTGAAGCCCACCCTGGAGATACTGGCAGGGATACCGACGGTGGTCTATGGTTATTTTGCCTTACTTTTCATTACTCCCTTACTGCAAGAGCTTATACCTTCAACGTCTGGTTTTAACGCCCTGAGCCCGGGGGTGGTCATGGGGATCATGATACTTCCCATAGTTTCTTCATTGAGCGAGGACGCCATGTATGCCGTACCCCAGAGTCTGAGGGAGGGTGCCTATGCCCTGGGGGCCAGGAAACTCCATGTGTCCTTTCTCGTCGTTGTGCCCGCCGCCCTTTCGGGGATTACGGCCTCGTTTCTCCTGGGGGTTTCAAGGGCCATCGGGGAGACCATGATTGTGGCCATCGCCGCAGGGCAGCAGCCCCGTTTTACACTGAACCCACTCGTACCCATAGAAACTATGACTGCCTACATTGTTCAGGTCAGTCTGGGAGATACCCCTCACGGTACACTTGAATACCACACCATATTTGTCGTGGGGATGATGCTGTTCGTTAGTACCTTTGCCTTGAACATCATCAGCCACTTGCTAAGGAGGCGGTACAGGGAGGCTTACCTATGAGGAAGATCCACTGGAGCGAAGGGGTGTTTCAGGTGGTGGCCCTCATGGCCATGGTCTTTACCATTGGGGTGTTGATAACCCTTATCGTGGATGTATGCATGGATGGCATTCCGCGCATAGGCTGGCAATTTTTAACCAGTTTCCCCTCTCGCAAGCCCGAACTTGCTGGTATCCTCTCTGCCCTGGTAGGTAGCGCCTGTGTGGTTGCCGTTACAGCCATTTTTGCCTTTCCTACAGGGGTGGGGGCGGCCATCTACCTGGAGGAATATGCACCAAAGAACTGGTTGACCCAAATAATAGAGGTTAACATTGCGAATCTTGCCGGTGTGCCTTCCATAATATACGGTCTTTTGGGGCTAGAGGTCTTTGTGCGTGCCATGCACATGGGCCGCAGTGTACTGGCAGGTGGTACCACTATGGCCCTCCTGGTATTGCCCATTATTATCATTTCCTCAAGGGAGGCCATAAGGGCCGTTCCCCCCTCCATCCGTGAGGCCTCTTATGCCCTGGGGGCTACTCGTTGGGAAACCATAAGACATCAGATTCTGCCCCTGGCACTCCCAGGCATACTCACAGGGACCATCCTGGCACTCTCCAGGGCCATCGGAGAGGCGGCACCTCTTATTACCATCGGTGCCCTTACTTATGTGGCCTTCCTACCGGATAGCCCTCTCTCGCCCTTTACTGCCTTACCCATCCAGATTTTTAACTGGGTATCGCGTCCCCAGAAGGGGTTTTTTACGAACGCTGCCGCAGGCATCATAGTCCTGTTAATCGTACTCTTATTCATGAATGCCATCGCAATATGGCTGAGGAACCGGTACCAGAAGAAATACTATTAGAGGTCAGACAGGCCATGAACCTAATATGGTTCATGGCAGGAGAATAAAAGTAATGCATCCTTTAACAGGCGTCAAGGTACTCACACGGTTTACAGAAGGGCTCTATTCAAATAAAATGAAGGAGAGTTCAAACAAAACATTTACGGAAGAAATGGAGGTACAAAACACGTTAAAAACGGATGTCAAGGAAATAGAGACCGTAAATCTGAGTGTCTACTACGGCAGTCTCAAGGCAATAAAAGGGGTAAGTTTGCCGTTCTATCAGAAGTATGTAACGGCCATTATAGGGCCTTCAGGGTGTGGTAAATCAACCCTCATAAAGGCCATCAATCGTGTATGCGAGATTACCGCCAGGGTAAAGGTTGAAGGGTATGTCCTTTTCAAAGGCAAGAATGTTTATGATAAGGACGTAGATGTGGTGGAATTAAGACGGAGGGTAGGGATGGTATTCCAGAAGCCCAATCCCTTTCCCAAATCTATTTACGATAATGTGGCCTTCGGCCCAAGGCTCCACAACAGGTTGAGTAAGAGTTCGCTTAATGATATAGTAGAAAAGAGTCTAAGAAAAGCAGCCCTTTGGGGAGAGGTTAAGGACAGGCTCCACGTAAACGCAATGCAACTCTCCGGGGGTCAGCAGCAGAGACTGTGTATCGCCAGGGCCCTGGCCGTTGACCCGGAGGTTATTCTCATGGATGAGCCGTGTTCAGCCCTTGACCCCATTGCTACTGCCAAGATTGAGGAATTAATCACAGAACTTAAAAAGGACTACACGGTGGTGATTGTGACCCACAACATGCAGCAGGCTGCCAGGGTCTCGGATTATACTGCATTTCTCCTCCTGGGGCAGCTAATAGAGTTTGGTGAGACCGGCAGGGTCTTTACCAACCCCAGTGAGAAGGCAACAGAGGATTACATTACAGGTAGATTCGGCTAAACAACAGACTTTAGACTATGGACTATAGACTTAAAGGTCTAAAGTCTAAAGTCCAAAGTCCAGTCATGGAACGGACCTTTGACAAAGAACTGACCGCCCTCAAGGAGAGGCTGCTCCACATGGGCTCCCTGGCCCAGAACATGATACGTGTGGCCATCAAGGGCCTTGTGGAGAGGGACGAGCCCATCCTGGAAGAGGTGTTCAAGAACGAGGAAGAGGTCAATCACTTGCATATGGAGATTGATGATATGGCCATGAAGCTCCTTGCACTTCGTCAGCCCATGGCCGTTGACCTCAGATTCATCGCCGCTGCCATAAAAATAAACAGCGAACTGGAGCGTATAGCTGACCAGGCAGTCAATGTGTGCCAGAATACCCAGGTCTTACTCAAGTATCCACTTCTTAAACCGCTCATTGACATCCCCAGGATGGCAGAGATAGCCCAGAAGATGCTCAATGATAGCCTGGAGGCCTTCGTGAACAGAGACCCTGACCAGGCACAGGTTACCCTTGTTGAGGATGATAAACTGGATGACCTGAAAGACCAGATATTCAGGGAACTCCTCACCTACATGATTTCAGACCCCACCACCATCCAGAGGGCCCTCTGCCTAATCCTCATCTCAAGAAACCTTGAGAGGATAGGAGACCACGCCACCAATATCTGTGAGGATGTAGTCTACATGGTTCAGGGTCGGGACATTCGCCACCCACAGAAGGCCCCCACCCCCAGCAGATTGCATTAAGCCTAACAAAAAGCCCTCCTGCATAAATTCCCTCTGAAAAGTTGCTTTTGGTTGCAACTGGTGGTAATCTTTTTTGAACGTCACAAATTCTAGCATCGTCTGTGAAAGGAGACTCCTAGTGTTTAAGAAATTTATCGTAGCGATGAGTATTTTAGTGGCCCTTGCACTTGCTGGAGGAACTCTTGGTCCACTGACTCCCGGGGTACTGGCCCATGGGCATGGTCATCACTGTTGTGGGCATTGCGGACACTTCGTATGTCCGGGTGAGTGTGGAAGGTGCGAAGAATGCCTTGCAAGACAGCGGGCCGAAAGGGAAAGGGCAAGGGCAGTTGTTGCGAAGTGTGAAAAATGTGGGCACGAAGAATGCACCGGCAATTGCAAGAGGTGTGTTGAATGCTTAGCCGAGAAATTAGAAAGACTCGAAAAGGAGGGGAAAGGAGAAAAGTAATATATATTTAAGAATTGTAAGAAGATAACGTAATCTTTTATGAGGAGGGGAAAATGTATCCGTTAATCTTAAGGTTGTCCGCAACATTATCTTTTTGTCTGGCTATTGGGTTTTCCCCGCAAGCAGTCACACTGGGGGAACAAGAGAAGGGCCTCAAGGAGCAGATGCAGAGGAAAATGGATTGTATGGGGGAGGTGCTTACTGGACTTGCACTAGAGGATTGGGCCAGGGTAGAAAAGGGAGCGCAGGGTCTGGTAGATACTTGTGTGGCTCTGGGCTGGACTGGTCCTGGGAAGGAAGAATTTGGCAGGCGCGATGAGGTCTTTCATTCATCTGCTCAAAAGCTCTTGAAGCACGCGCAGAAAAAAAATCTGGCTGACACTCAACGAGAATTCGTAAATACAACGATTACATGTTGGGTGTGTCATGATTTATTGGCTAGAACCCCTGCAAAATAATTGCCGAGGGACCAGTTCACAAGTGTTCAGTTTTCAAAAAATAGCGGAGGCAAAAATGATTAGCCACATTTTATCTAAAAGATTCTGTCTGATATGGCTCTTTTCCCTGGCTATAGTGCCCTGTATAGGGAACATAGCTCATGGGCAAGCTGATGTACATCTAAAGGCACAGATGCAGCGCAAGCTGGAAAACACAAAGTTGTTAATGGCAGGACTTGCACTGAACGATGGCGCACGAATAGAACAAGGCACAAATGGTCTATTGAGTACATGTGAGTCCTTAGGTTGGACAGGCCCGGGGAAAGCAGAATTTGAGATGCGAGACAAGGCCTTCCATAATGCTGTACAACGGCTTTCCAGGTTCGTTGAAGCAAAAAATTACGATGGCGCCCGATTACAGTTTGTTCAAATGGTGGTATTGTGCATGGATTGTCATGGACTAGCGAAGTAGCAGTAATATGCTTTGAAGAAGACCACAGGCCATGAACCTAGTATGATTCATGGCAGGCTCTTTTGATTTATACTTCGATGTCTCTGAAAAAATATAGAAATCCATTTAATTTTCCCCTCCCTTGATGGGAGGGGGAAGGGGGAGGGTGACTGCTGAAGCGCGTAGATAAGAGTTTTTCAGAGGTCTCAAAATATAGGGTGGGAGGGTGCCACATTACAAGTACCTGATTATTGGTGGTGGGATGACGGCCAATGCGGCGGTCCGTGGCATCCGCCAGGTAGACCCGGAGGGTTCCATTGCACTAATTGGTGCCGAGCCGGATCCACCCTATAAGCGTCCCCACCTCTCCAAGGAACTCTGGCGGGGAAAACCCCTTGAAAAGGTATGGTGCAGGACGGAGAGCCAGGGGGTAGAGCTGTATCTGGGACGCAGGGCCAGGGCCCTCGAGCCACAGAATAAGAAGGTCGTAGACGATGCAGGAAGTATATATACCTTTGACAGGCTGCTCCTGGCTACTGGGGGCACACCCAGGCGCTTCCCGTTTGACACTACAGAAGATCAAACCATCTACTTCCGCACGCTGGAGGACTACCGACGTCTCCGCTCACTAGCCGAAAAAGGTAACCGTTTTGCAGTTATCGGTGGAGGTTTTATAGGTTCGGAGATAGCAGCCGCCCTCGCAATGAATGGAAAGGAAGTGGTGATGGTCTTGCGGAGAGAGGGAATCGGGGCCCACATGTTCCCTCACGATCTGGCACTTTTTTTAAACAACTTCTACCATCAAAAAGGGATAGAAATACTGACAGAGGAATTACCCATCGGTATACAAAGTCGGGGAGAGCAACTTGCCTTAACGATCCAGAATGCAAAGACCTCGCTTAAGAGAGAGGTTCTGGTAGGGGGTATAGTGGCAGGGTTAGGAATTCAACCAAACGTAGAACTTGCCCAGACAGCGGGACTGGGGGTGGGTGATGGCATCCTGGTGGATGAATTTCTGCGCACAAATCACCCCGACATCTACTCGGCGGGCGATGTAGCTGCCTTTTATAATCCTGCCCTGGGGGAGCGTATCCGCGTGGAACATGAGGACAACGCCAATACAATGGGCAGGGCGGCAGGCCAGGCTATGGCTGGTAATCTTGCCCCTTATCATCATCTTCCCTACTTTTACTCTGACCTCTTTGAACTGGGATACGAGGCGGTTGGGATTCTTGACTCCAGGCTTGAGACAGTTGCCTGCTGGGCGGAGCAATATAGTAAGGGTGTTGTGTATTATTTACAAAGAGGCAGGGTGCGCGGGGTGCTCCTCTGGAATGTCTGGGAGCAGGTGGATGCGGCACGGCAGTTGATTGCTGAACCCGGCCCATTCCGCCCGGAGGATCTTAAAGGCAGGTTACCAATCTCAGGCGGGGTATAAAGGCCTGTAGGGGCATATTCATGGGCTTTTTCTCGCCACCTAAAGGTTGGGGGCAGAGCCCCAACCCTATCCCTGTACCTAGTATGGTACAGGGTATAGCCCAGGTGCTCTGTCACCTGGGCTGTGTTTTAATATATTTTCGCACTTAAAACCCCGATGTTTGTTGTTTTCTTCTCCCTTT
>FWPU01008812.1_pt1 | contig 16635 bp, 9 predicted proteins | sample 2228361 | NCBI WGS metagenome assembly FWPU01 (sample SAMEA103939777, study PRJEB20133) | metagenome
TTGATAAATTCAAGTAGGGTAAATTCCTTAAAGTTTTACAAATTTTAAAAATAAAGAACTTTATTCTTTAAATGTTTCCTTTCAGAATTCTTGCCAAATTTTTTAGCCCTAAAATTTCTCTTATTTTTGCTTCCAAACTTTGACCTTTCTTGTAGCTAATTTTACACCCAATCCTTGTCCTTTCCCCTCTGAAGCATAACAGGTATAAATTTTTGGAAAACAAAAAATATATTCTAAATCAAATTAAATTTTGTTCTTAAATAATATTATTTTTTCTTTATCATCTTTTTCAACTAAATCTAAGGGTGTTTTTTCTTCTTTATTTTTTATGTTTATATCTGCACCTTTTGAAATTAAGTAATTGGCAATATCATAATGTTTCATAATTATTGCCCAGTGCAGGGGAGTATTCCCTTCCTTTTCTTTTACATTTATTTCTGCGCCCTTTTCAAGGAGATATTTTACAATTTCTAAATACCCACCCCTGGATGCCATGTGTAATGCTGTAACTTCATCCCTTAACTTTAATTTTACATTAGCTCCTTTTTCTACTAAAAGTTTTAATGCTTCCAATTTTCCAGATCCAACAGCAGAATGTAAAGGTGTCCCGCCAAATAAATTTAATGCCCCTGAGTTTGCTCCATTTTCTAAAAGGAGTTTCATTGCTTCTAAGCTTCCTGCCCTTGCTGCCCAATGGAGAGGAGTTGCTTTTATTGAATTTTTGGAATTTACATCAGCTCCATTTTTAATTAAGATTTTTATTACTTTAATATGATTTTTTAGTGCAGCCCAGTGCAGAGCAGTTGAACCATTTTGATTTTCCCTTTCATTTAAATCAACCTTTTTTGATATCAATTCTTTAACTTTCTCCAAATCACCTTTTTCTGCTGCTTTTACAATTTCTGGAGCATTCTCATCCAAATCCCTTATCTGAGCAAAAGCAAAAAATGCAAATAAGATAAAAAGAAAAAATAACTTTTTCATAGATATTATTATACCAAAAATATGCTTTTATGCAATCATAAATTTAATTAAAATAATTAAAATTATTTATTTTCAAGGTCAAAGCGGTCAGCATTCATTACTTTATTCCATGCTTTTATGAAGTCCTTTAAAAATTTTTCTCTTAAATCGCTTCCAGCATAGACCTTAAGAGATATTGCCCTTAAGGAGAACAAAAGATTCCCCATCTGTCTGTTCCTGTATAGCTTCCATTCTTTTAAGCAAGAAAGGGACTTTTAAATCTTTGAAAATATAATGAAATTAAATCTACAAAAACAATCTGTCAGCAGGAAAATCTGAATTTATTTATTACAGAAATTTTTTAAAATGCAGTAATTGCAGGTATTTTCATCTATTGGGCTTGGTTTAAATTCTTCTTCTAAATTTACAACAATATTTAAAAAATTTTTTAAAATTTTTTCTTCCTCTTTTTCAAAATTTATATCGTTAATTTTATTTTCTTTAAAAGAATAAACATTTCCTGAAATATCCTCATAATTTAAGGAATATTTTTCCTTTACAAGAAAAACATATACAAGTATCTGGAAGGACTCTAAATTTTTTTGAAAATCAATGTATTCCTTTAATTCAATTTTTTCCTTTTTTCTTTTATAAAATTTATATGTCTTTCCAGATTTATAATCCACAACTCTGTATTTTCCATTTATTTTATCCAACCTATCAATTTTTCCCTTTAATTTAAAATCTCCAAGTTTTGAATTTATTAATTCTTCAACCAGTATTAATTCAAAAGGTTCTTTAAAAAGCTTGCCTTCAAGGCATTTACTAATTCTCTCTTTTGCAAGGAGAAAGTTTAAGTAATTGGCTCCTTTAAGTTCAAAATTGTATTTTTTAAATGTTTTTTTTAACATTTCTTCTATTTTGCTATTTATTTCTCTTAAAATTTTTTCATTTATTTTTTTATTTAAATATGGCTTTTGTAAATTTTCCATTGTTTCATGGACAATATTTCCTATGCTTGCTGGCTCTGGCTCTTCTTCTAATTTTTCCTTTTCTTTAATTTTTAAGATATTTTCAAAATAAAATTTTAAGGGACATTTTAAATAATTATCAAGAGAAGAAGGAGAAAACTCCATATCTTTTAAAAGAGCTTTTATCTCCTCCGTCATTTTTATTATCAATGGCTTTCTATTTCTTATTTTTAGATTAAATTTATAGGTCTTTTCATAATCCACATACCTCTTTTTATTCATTTTTTCCTTTTCCCAAATCCATTGTTCCAAAAATCTGCTCCTTATTTCTTCTTCTTCATTATTTATATAAAAACAATGGATAGCCCGAGAAGATTTTAAAAGGTGCAAAAAATGGTGCCTTTGAATTTCTTCTTCTTCTTTTGGACCAGGAAGGTTTAAAATTTTTCTTATGGAACAAGTTAAAAGGGGATCGTTTATGCTTTTTATTTTAGGGATTTTGCCTTCATTTAAATTTAAAAAGAAGACATTTTTAAAGGAAAGTGTCCTTGTTTCTAATAAACCCAAAATTTGAATTCCCTTTAAGGGGCTTCCAAAAAAATAAATTTTTAAGTTTTTTAAAAGATTTAAAAAGACCTCAAAGATTTCTTTTTTTGTAAAAGGAATTTGGGGTATTTCAACTTCTTTTAACTCTTCTAAAAATTTAAAAGCCTTCTCAAAGTATTCAAAATGAAAGGAATGTTTTTCTTCTTTTGAAATTGTCTTTAAAAAGTTCCAGACCTTTATATTTAAATCCTTTATATCCTTTATTTCTTCCAAGGGATCTATAAATTTTTCAAAGATTTCCTTTATGATTTTTTCCCTTTCCTCAGTTTTTGCTATTTTAAAGATTTCTTCCTTAGATATATAAAATAAATTTTTATCAATTATTTCTTTTTCAAGGACTTTTAAAAATTTGTAATGTTCAATATCCCCAATGAAACTTTTTATTTCCCTTGTGGATAAAAATTTGTATATATCTTCCGTATAAAACTTTCCATCTTCTTTAAAAATTTGTAAATTTAATACCAGTTCTATAAATTTAAAGAGGGGAGTTAAATTAAAGGGAAAACCCATACTAATATTGAAACTTTTATGGGGAAAAGCAGAAATTACATTTTCCAGAAGGGGAATTAGTTCTTTTGCTTCAGGTAATACAATTGCAATTTCTTCTTCAGGGATTTCAACCTTTGAAAGCAATTCCCTCAAAGTTAAAATTTGATTTAAGGAGCCAGAAGAAGGATAAAATTTTACTTCTGGTTCTTCAATTTTGCTTTTAATTTCTTCTATTTCAATATCTTTGAAAATTTCGGGTTTAATTCCTTCTAAGTAAAATTTTATATTTTCTAATTTTATAAGATACTTTAAAATTTTTTCCTCAGATTTTGTAATACCTGCTGGAACTACAAAATAAATTTTTTCAAAGGATTTAATTTTTTCAAAGTTTAAGTTTTTTGAAAGATTTTTATATGCAAGCCCCCTTGTTATTAAGTTTTTTTCATTTAATTTTTTGTAAAATCTCTTATAAACCTCCGGGTAAATTTCAAGAAAGGTGCTTTTTCCTTCAAAATCATCCTTGAAATTTGAAAGGAGTTCTATATCAGAATATTCCTTTAATTCCATATCCAATTCTTCAAAGCTTTGTAAAAAGACATTTGCCCAAGAAATTGTCAAGTTTAAATTTTTAAAGATTTCCTTTGCCCTTTTATTTTTCAAATCCCTTAAAATTTTTATTAAAATAAATAAAATTTCTAAGTTTTTTTCACCTTCTAAGCCATTTAAATAAAATATAAAATTATCAATGTCAAAATATTTTGGTGGGAGGAAGGGCTTCTTTAGTTCTTGTAGAATATATTTTTGTAAAAAAAGCCGTGGTCTTTTATGGGGAAATATGACAAGGGCTTTGGAAAAGTTTTCACCTTCAAAGTCCTTTAAGATTTCCTTTGAAATTAAAGGTATTAAGGCAGTCCCTAAGGGATATAGTTTTCCTTTAATCATATTTTAACCACTTTTTTACCCTGAAAATATAAAATATAACCAAAGATTGGCTTTTTATAAATTTTTTCCAAAATTTCTTTATAATTTTTCACTTGTTTTATATCTTCTTTTTTTTCTTCCCCAAACTTAAAATCCAAAACAGAAACCCTATCTTTAAATTCAATTAATAAATCAGATCTAAAAACCTCACCTTTTTCATTTACCATCTCAACTTCCCATTCCTTTGAAATATAGTCCTTTGGCTCAATTAAATCAATAAACTCTACTGGAATACCTTCAAATTTTCCCATTTGCAATTCCTTATGCTTTTTTATTCCTTCTTGAATTTTTTTTAACCTTTCAAAATCATAATAAAGGTTTATATCAATCTTTTCCCTTATTAATCTGTCTTTCCAGCTATGGTAATCATAGTATTTCTTTTCTTCTCCTTTTTTCTCCTCTATTTCTTCCCTTAAATTTCCCACTTCATAGGGCTTATCTTTAAATGCCTCAAACAAAGAATTTATTGAAGCATTATGGGGTTCCAATTCAAAGATTATTAAGGCCTCAATTGCCCTTGTCATTGCTACATAAATATTATTTAATTCTTCAATAATTTCTTTTGTATAAAATTCCTTATATATATTAAAATTTTCTTCTATCTTTTTTAATATATCAAGGTCTCTTACTCCAAAGGGAATTACATCATCTCCTTCTATTTTGTACAAAGTGCTTCCTTTATATTGAGGCATTTTTAAAAATGGTAAGATTACCACAGGAAAACCCAAACCCTTTGCCTTATGGATTGTCATTACTTTTATTTGGGGAAGATTTGGATCCATTGTAATTTTTGCACCATCTTCATCACCTAATTCATCTATTTTTTTAAGGATTTCCTTTGTGGAATAAAACCCCTCCTTTTGTAAATTTAAAACCCACTCTAAAAATCCATAAAAAAAGCCCTCATCTTCTTCAAAATTTTTTAAAAGTTCAAATTTGTTTATAATTTTATTTATAAGTTCATAGGCACTTATATAATCTAAAGAATAAAATAAATCTTTTAAAAGTTCCTTATAAATTTCTTCATATTTGCTTTTAAAAGAATAAAAAAATATCTTATTTTCTTTATTTTCAAATAAAAATTTGAGCCAGTCTTCCTCTTTTGTCTTTGATTTTTTTAAAAATATTTCACTTAAAAGAAAGTGTGAAAAAGATAAATTATCTTCTGGGTTTTCCAATAATTTCAATAAACTATAAATTTCTCTTACCCTTCCACAACTGAAAAGCCATAGGGCAGTTGGGGAAATTGCAGGGATATTGTTTTCTAAAAGGAAGTTTAATATCTCCATTGCCTCTGCATTTGACCTTACAAGAATTGTAATTTCTTCTAATTTATATTTTTTTAGCAGTTTTTCTTCTAAAAATTCCTTTAATTTGTTTAATGCAACTTCTTTTAATTCTTCTTCTTTTTTTGGAATAAATTCATAATAGAGATAGCCCCCATCTTTTGCTGGTATGCTTTCCTCTACTACCTTAAAATGCTTTTTTACTTTTTCCAAAATTAAAGGTTTTTTACCATCCCCTATTTTGCTTAAATTCTCTTCTCCAAAAATATTTTTTATAAAATCAAGAATCTTTTTTTTACATCTAAAATTTTTATTTAAACTTTCCTTTCTAATATTATGAACTGAAGGTGGAACTTGGATTTTATCAAAAAGTTCATAGTCCCCACCCCTCCATCCATAAATTGCTTGTTTTTTATCTCCTACATAAAAAAGGGTTCCCCCTTCTGCAAAGGAATTTTCCAAAATTGGATAAAATATATTCCATTGTACCCAGGAAGTGTCTTGAAATTCATCAATCAAATAATGTTTTAATTCTTCCCCAAGATAAATTAATTTTTCTGTATATAAATTTTTCCCATTTAAATTTTCAATTAAAATTCTATATAAATTGTTTAAAGTATTTACCTTTTCCTCATCTAAAATTTTTAAGAAGGACTTTTTAAATAAAGAAAATAACAACATTCCTGGAAGGTTTAAAGAAAAGGGGTAGTTTTTTAAATATTCATTATAAAATTTGGAAAATTCTTCTTTTTTTCTAATATTCTTATAGTCCTTTTTAAAATCAATTTGATAATCCTCAATGTTTTTTTCTCCTTTTGCTATCTTTTCTATTTTGTCGGGATTTTTAAAATTTTCCAACCCTATATCGTTAATTAAAGAGATTATCTTTTCCTTTAAAAGTTTTAAATTTTCAAGATCTTCAATTATTTTTAAATTTTTCCCAGTTTTATTTTCAAGTTTGATTAAACCATTTAATTCATCAAAAAAAATTCCAAAAACATCCCATGCCATATCTTTTTTAAAATTGTGTATATTTTTAAAAAAATCTAAAAAAAACTTTCCTTTCTCTAAGGAAGGATCATATTCTTCAATTAAGTTTTTTAATGCTTTTTTCAAGTAAAGGGAATCATTGAAAGAGATCTCCATTTCAGGCAATAAAGAAAGGGCTAAAGAATATGACTTTCCTAAGGAAGTTACAAAGGAATCAATTGTCTTAACATTAAATTGATGAAAGTTATATAAAATTTTATTAAGAAGTTCTTCTGCTTCTGCACTCCTTAAATCTTTTAAGTCCTCTTCAATATCTTTTTCTTGGAGGGCAATTTTTTTTAGTGTTCCAATTAACCTTTCCTTCATTTCATTTGCTGCTTTATTTGTAAAAGTTACAGCAAGGATTTTAGAGGGTTCTTTTTCTTCCTTTAAAATAGAAAGGTACCTTAAAGATAAAGAATGGGTTTTTCCTGTTCCAGCACTTGCTTCAATAGATAAAACTTCTGGTTTTGACCTTATAAGATAATACTTAATATACTGGCTCAAGGGAAAAGGGAAAAATTAAACTTATAAATAAAGGTTTTAAAACATTTTAAATTACTAAGATGCATTTCCATCTTTTTTATTATAATATTTTTGACTACGACCGTCAAGGGTTTCCCTGTGCTTTTACTGAAACTCCAATCCCTTCGGCTTTTTTTCCCAAAACTTCCTCATCAAAAAATATAACTTTTCAATTAGATGGAAATGGATCAAAAACATCCTATCTAATTCCTGTTAGCTTGTGCTTATTTGATAAAAATTCCTTTCCCCCTTCAAAAAACTGCTTCTCCCATTTTTAAACTTAAGCAGGATGGATGCCTTAAAGTTTTGCAAATTTTAAATTTAAATGTTTCCTTTCAGAATTTTTAACACTCTTTAAGCCCTAAAACTTCTCTTATTTTTTTCTTCCAAACCTTGACCTTTCTTTTAGCTAATTTTACACCCAATCCTTGTCCTTTTCTATCTGTAGCAGGATATTAAATTTCTTTATCAATTGGGGTAGGGTAGTAAACTATCTTTTTGCAATGCTTACATCCACCTATATACCAAAACCTTTCATATAAGGTTTCAAAGGGATATAAAACTATCTCTATTTCTCTATTTAAAACAGAGCAATAGTGCTTTTCCCTATTTGAATCCTTGGAGACCTCTGAAGCGGCTTTCCAAAAGGATCTAACTTCAAAGATCCCCCTTTCAAAATAGCCAATCTCATTTTTAACAATCAAATCAATTACTCCATTTTTAGTTAAATATTCCATATAAATATTATAACATAAAAATAAATTTTTTGTTAAGTTTTAATAAAATTTTAGCAATGAATAGAGAAATACTCTACTTCCTAAATTTTTTATAAAATAATTCATAAAATTAAATTATTTATTTGAGCTTTTTAATGAAAAAAAATTCTCTCCTTAAGTGTCTTTTAAATTTATAATAAAATTTTTGGCTTATGGGATATGAAAGGAACACCCTTTTTTTAAGAACTTAAAATGTAAATCCTATTTTCATTTTTTCAAGGTTTCAAATTCTTCTTTGGCTAAAACATAAGGTAACTTTTCAATTAGGTGGAAATGCATCAAAAACATTTTAAAGCATAATAAAATTTCGTTCCTTAACTAATTTTTGGATAGGGCTTCCCTTAATTTTTTTGCCAAATCCTGTAAATAAATGGGTTTTTGAATAAAGATAATATCGCTTTTTGGAATTTCATGTTTTTCTAAGATATCTTGATTATATCCTGAGATAAAAATTAATTTTATTTTGGGATCGATAGCTCCTATTTTATTTGCCAACTCAAACCCATTCACCTTAGGTAAAATTAAGTCAGTCAAAAGAAGGCCAATTTTTCCTAAATTTTCTTTTGCACAAGATATTTAAGGCATCTCTTGCAATAGTTTAAAACCAAAGGTTCATCTTCAACAACAAGTATCCTTTCTCCCTTTCCCATCATAGTTTCTTCTATTTCTTCAATATTTTCCTTAGAAATTTCATCTACAAATTTAGGAAAATATATTTTAAAAGTTGTCCCTCTTCCTGGTTTGCTCATGACCTCTATAAACCCCTTGTTTTGCTTTACAATTCCATAAACTAATGAAAGCCCAAGACCAGTTCCAATTTTATCCTTTGTAGTATAAAAAGGTTCAAATATCCTTTCTTGGACATCTTTATCCATTCCACATCCGCTATCTGATACTGAAAGCATAACAAATTTACCAGAAACTGCCTCGGGATTTTTAGAACAATAATCTTCATCTATAATAACATTTCCTGTTTCATTTATAAACTTCCTTTCTCCAATTATAGCATCCCTTGCATTTGTGGCCAGATTTAGCAAAATTTGATCTACTTGCACAGGATCTAACTTAGTAAGCCAAAGATTTTCCTCAAATTTTAAAATAATTTCAATCTCTTCCCCAATTATGCGTTTCAACATCTTAAAACATTTCTTCTACACATTTATTTAAATTTAATACCCTTGGAGCCGTTGGTTGATGACGATCAAGAGCTAAGAGCTGATGGGTTATGTTTACGGAACGTTCTGCTGCTTTTAAAATTTGCTCTAAACCAGGATAAATTGGGTGGGATTTATCAAGTTTCCTTAATGCCAACTGGATATATCCCAAAATAAAAATTATGAACTTTCCTCTGCAATTTTTTTGTCCTCAAAATATACTGCATCTTACCAAAGCTTTGGATTCTTTTTAAATTCTTCTGAAGATATTCCAAAAATAGATTCTAAGGAGTTGTTTACATTAATAACTAATCCATCCATTTTGGTAAACCAAATTGCCTCCTTTAATTGGTTAAAAAGAAGATCAAATCTTTCCTGGCTTTCAATTATTTTCCTTTCTTTTTCTAAAAGTTCGCTAATATTTACCCCAATTCCAATTATTGTTCCATCTTTCAAAAAAACATAAGACCAAGCACTTTCAAGAGTTTCGCCTTTTTTTGTTTTAATACTAAACCTTTTCCATTCTGAAGTTCCAGTAAGCAAGTACTTCAAACCCAATTCCCTATATCCTTGATCAGGAAGAATCTCTTGCATTAAATCAACTTAAGCTGCTTCTTCTTTACTCCATCCAAAAAGCTTTTCACAAGCTTTATTAAAAGGTAAAAGCTTTTTTTCCTCTGGGTCATATCTTGTTATCATAACTGGAATGTTTTCCAAGATTGTCTCAAGTAAATCCTTTGTATGCAATAGTTCATTTAATAAATTTTTTTTCAATATCTGGAGGAATTTCTATGGATATCTCAATTACTCTCATTATATTATCCTTTTCCACTCTTAAAGGCACTCCTTTAAGGAGCCAGCTTTTTTGATCCTTTGATGAAACTATAGCATATGCTTCTCTCCTTTCTCTTAAAGCTCTATCTTTATAATTTAAAAAAATTTCAATCTTCCGCGCTTTAAATTTTATAAAAATTTTGGGAATAAACTAAAAATTTATTTTGTTTAAAATTATATGATAGATGGAAAGGGGGGCAATTTTAAAATTTTCCCTTACAAATGTGATCCAGGTCACATTATTTTTATTTTTCTTCATTATAATATATTATTAGGAAGAAAAGATGAAGATTAGTTTTTATTTTGTAATTTTTGCAGTTTTTCTGGCACTCTTTGCTTTTGCCCAATGCCCCCCTGCTGGAGGAGGTAGTTCTGGACCAACCTTGAAAACAATTACATTAGATGGGAATGAAAATGATTGGGCACCTGTCTTGGCAAATCCTTTGCAAGTTACCCTTGATGGGCAATTTACACCTCAGTGCAATGTCAGTCCAATTGATAGGGATTGTACAAATAATACAAATATCTCAGGAAGGGATTTGGCAAAATTTGCTTGGACCTATGACAGCACAAATATTTATTTGTTTTTAAAAAGATTTGGAAGCACAAGTAATACCCAAACCTTTTATTTTTATTGCGATATAAATGAAAACCAAAGGATGGATACGGGTGAAAAGGTCTTTCAGGTGCGCTATTCAGGACAAACAAGGAGAACAGATGCTTATATTTATGATTATAATGCAGTGGATATAGGAAATGGGGATTCAATGGTATGTCCTTCTGCCCCTTGTTCAGACCATCCCTTATCAGAAACGGGAAAAGCAGATGGTTATACAATTGTGGGAACCCTGTCTAATGAAACCTTGGTTTATTCAAATCAAAATTATGGTTTTTCAGATGGAACTGGTTTTGAAAGTTATTTCTCTTGGTCCCTTTTAGGTGTTCCTGTTGGAGCACCAATTTATTACCATGTATCATCTTCTAATACTTCAAATCCAAGTCAAGTCCCTGCTCAAATTGATGATAACTTAGGAGGACCTGGAGGGGGAATCGGTGCCTTTGGTTTTTATCTTTTTTCTATAACCCCTGATTATACTGAAAATGTAGCACCTTCAAATCCTTTAGTAGTGGAATATGTTCATGAAATAACAAATACGGGAACCTTTAGTGATAGATATGACTTGAAAGCAACATCTAACTTAAGTTGGAGGATTGATTTATATGACTTAGATTTAAATACTTTAATGGCAACGGATTTGGAGGGGGATGGGATATGGGACTATGTAAATCCTTCTTATGAAGGAGATTCCCCTTCAAATGGGATGCCAGATACCCCAGTAATTCCAGCAACAGACCCTGACTCTTACTTTGATCTTCTTTTAAGATTGACAGCCCCCTATGGCACAGAAAATGTTATAGATCAAACTATCTTAGAAGGTATATCAAGTGCAGATCCTTGTTTGATGGAAAACAGCACAGATACTACTTCCGTTGGTGAACTAATTTTATATCCCTCACCCCAATACAAATCAGGAATTGCAGGAAATTTTGTAAATTTTGGTTTGAGATTGATAAATAATACCTTTGAAGACATTTTTGATTTAAGAGCAATTTCAGGGTATGGTTGGACTGTAAATTATTACACAGATCCCAATGGAGATGGAAACCCTTCCGATGGGGTTCTCTTTGCAGTGGATTTAAATGGGAATGGTTATTTTACAGATACAGGAGATTTAATTACTTCTGGATATGATACAAATTCAAATAATTTGCCTGATTTAGGAATTATATCAAATGGCTCTTATAGGGATTTTGTTATTCAAATTAGAATACCTTTAGGAACACTCATTGGAACCCAGGATTTATCAATCCTTTTTGCAATGGGTTATAATTATGGGATAAATTCTTCAGCAGAGCTTCACACAACTGTCTATAACCATTTGACTTTTTTCCCTGAATATAAGGTCTCAGAGGGGACAAATAAATATTCAGGTGATAGGCGTTCTGTCTTTTTTGCCCACACAGTAATAAATTCTTGGTATGAAGATTCTACAATTTCTTTAAGTTCAACAAACAATTATGGCTGGAGTGTAAGATATTACACAGATCCTAATGGAGATGGAAATCCTTCAGATGGAACAGAAATTACATCACCTTTTATCTTAGGTGCAAATGGAGGAAGTTTAAACATTGTTGTTGAAGTAATAATTCCAGATATCCCCCCAAATCAGTTTCCAGTTACAGGGATAACAAATGTAACTGTTTCCACCAATGGTGCTTCTGCCTCTGTTTTGGATGAAGTTAGAGTAAGCTATCTTGCATCTTTTGAAGATCCTTTAAGGTCAATTTCACAAACAATATTTGCCAGGTGTGACAAAATTTATATGATGGGCTCAAGTTTGGTTCCAAGTACCATAAATAGGTATAGGATTACATATACAAATCCTTCTTCAGTTGTCATAAGAGATGTAATAATCCCAACAACTGCAGATGGAGATGGTTTTGATGAATACACTTTTACACCAACGGATCAACTTGGAAATTGGACTTTAAGATTATATGATTATTCTACCTTAGTTGATACAATTGTAATAACCTTAGATCCAGCCAATGTTCAATCTACAATAGAACCAGTTGGAACTGCAAAGGCATCCTATCTTATCTCTGGGGAAAACTTGACAATAAATGCATACTTTAACAATACATCCACAGGGGCTGATTATTTAGATACATATTTTTATTATTTAGTTAGAAACAATTTAGGCACAAGGTATTTAAATGAAAATGGGATTTTTGAAAATTATTCCTCTGGGGATTATACAAAGATAAAGGGACCACAAACAGTTCCATGGGGGACCTCTTACCACGACATTTTTACAATAAATAATGTAACCTTTGACAGTCCAGGAGTATACAAATTAGAGGTCTTTTGGTATGGTTTTTGTGGAAACAACATTGCAAACTCTGATGTTTATTACTTTTCTGTAGGAGCGACCCTTTCCAGTTTTGCAGATTTAGAACATACAACTCCTGAAGAATACTTTGGAGAAAATCAAGATATTTATTTATGGGGAGAAAATTATATCCCTTCTCATTCCTACATAATTGCTTTTTATGATCCCAATGGAAATCTTTCCTTTCAATTACCTGTGGAATCTGCGCCTTCTGGAGAAATTCTTTCAAGTGTTTCTACATTAAATTTAACAGAAGATGGCTTATGGCATGCTGTTATTTATAATTCAAATTCCACAATTCCTTTAAATTACATTTCAGAGGATCCCCATATTGTTTCATCAGACACCTTTATAATTGATACAATTCCACCTCCACCTCCATTAATAACATCTCCAACAAATGGAAGTTCTACTACAGATACAACTCCAACAATTACTGGAACAGCAGAGCCAAATGCCTTGGTAACTGTTTATATAAACGGAGTTCCCTGTATAACTTATGCAAATGATGAAGGAAACTGGAGCTACACACCTACAACCCCCCTTCCCCATGGGGAAAACAGCATTTATGCCACCCAAACAGATTTAGCTGGAAATACCTCAGGTCCTTCTGCCACAGTTAATTTTAATGTAATTTATGAACCACCTGTTGTAAACAGTCCAATTTATATTTTTTCTGATACCATATCTGGTACATCTACAGCACCGGAAGGGACATTAATAACAATTTATCAAAATGGGATCCCAATAGGGACTACTACAGTTCAAGCAGGTGGAACTTGGGTTTTAAGTGGGGTTTCTGGACTTCAAGCAGGAGACCAAATCACAGCCACAGCAGGGACGGGGGCAGCCCAAAGCCAACCCTCAACTCCAGTTGTGGTAATAGGAGACACAGATGGAGATGGAATATTTGATGACATAGAAGGCGCAGGTGATACGGATGGAGATGGAATACCTGACTTTCTTGATTTGGATTCAGACAATGATGGAATACCCGATGAAATAGAAGGTGCTGTTGATACAGATGGTGATGGAACATATGACTTTCAAGATAGGGATTCCGATGGGGATGGAATCTTTGATTTAATTGAAGGAAATGATTCAAACCATGATGGGATAACCGACTATCCTGTTTTGGATTCAAACAATGATGGGATGATAGATACAATTTTAGATAACGATGGAGATGGTTGGGATGACAACTATGATCCATCAGAAGGGGGATCACTTCCAGCAATTCAAAACTATGATGGGGATTTATACCCCGATTTAAGAGATCCCGATGATGATGGAGATGGGATACCTTCCTTAGGAGAAGGTTCTGGTGACTATGATTTAGATGGAAGTCCAAATTATTTAGATGCTGATTCTGATGGAGATGGAATACTTGACCAAACAGAAGGGAGTGGCAATACAGCAGATGGAGATGGAGCTCCCAACTTTATGGATTTGGACTCAGATGGAGATGGACTTAATGATTCCATAGAGGGGACTGGTGACATTGATGGAGATGGGATACCAAACTTTTTAGATCCTGACTCAGATGGAGATGGAATATCTGATTCTATAGAAGGGACAACAGATACGGATGGAGATGGTATACCCAATTTCCTTGATTTGGATTCAGATAGGGATGGCATACCTGATGAAATAGAAGGAAGAGGGGACTCAGATGGAGATACAATACCAAATTATATAGACCCTGATTTAAATTTAGATACAGATGGAGATGGAATACCAGATCAAACAGAAGGGGGTGGTGATTCAGATGGAGATGGGGTATTTGATTTTATTGATTTGGATTCAGACAATGATGGAATACCTGATGGAGTAGAGGGCTCTGGTGATTTAGATGGAGATGGGGTACCAAATTGTCAAGATATTGATACAGATGGAGATGGAATCTTTGATTTAATTGAAGGAAATGATTCAAACCATGATGGGATAACTGACTATCCTGTTTTGGATTCAAACAATGATGGGATGATAGATACAATTACAGATAACGATGGAGATGGATTGGATGACAATTACGACCCCACTGAAGGCGGAACACCTGCCCTTTTACAAGATACAGATGGAGATGGACCACCTGACTGGAAAGATTTAGATGATGATGGAGATGGGATACCTTCCTTAGAAGAAGGTTCTCAAGATACAGATAGGGATGGAACTCCAAATTACTTAGATTTAAACAGTGATGGAGATCCATATCCTGATTCAATTGAAGGGACAGAGGACTCAGATGGGGATTCTATACCAAACTTTTTAGATCCAGATTTATTACCAGATGGAGACAGTGATGGAATACCAGATGGAGTTGAAAATGGGGCAGATCTTTATGATTTTGATGGAGATGGGACACCAAATTATCAAGATACGGACTCAGATGGGGACGGAATACCTGATTCAACTGAGGGTGCCACAGACAGAGATGGGGATGGGATACCAAATTACTTGGATTTAGATTCAGATAATGATGGAATACCCGATGGAATAGAACTTACAAATGATCCTGATTTAGATGGAATTCCAAACTATCTGGATACGGACTCAGATGGGGATGGAATATCAGATGGAACAGAAAAGAGCTTAGACGCAGATGAGGATGGGACACCAAATTATCTGGATACAGATTCAGATAATGATGGAATACTTGACTCCTTTGAAGGAATTGCTGATAATGATAGAGATGGGGTTCCAAATTACATTGATTTAGATTCAGATAACGATGGAATACCCGATTTACAGGAAACAGGTGGAGATTTTGATTTAGATGGGATACCAAATACTTATGACAGGGATTCCGATGGAGATGGTTTAACAGATACAAATGAAGGTGGAGGAACTGATAATAATGGAGATGGAGTAATTGATGGGTTCATTGATACAAATGGAGATGGTTTATCTGATGTCTTGGAATCAACACCTCTGCCTCTTCCAAACACAGATGGTGAAGGAGGTTCCGACTTTTTAGATATTGATTCCGATGGAGATGGGTTATCAGATAACATAGAAGGTTTTGAGCCAAACATTTTGCCCACAGGACAGGATGGAGACGGAGATGGGATAGATGATGCCTATGATCCAGATAGTGGTGGAACAAAGGCAAATGAACCTGATTATGATTCAGATTCAATTCATGATTTTAAAGACCCAGATGATGACAATGATGGAATACAAAGCACATATGAAGTAATAGATGGCGAGGTATATGGAAATGATGTAGATGGAGATGGGGTACCAAACTGGTATGACATTGACTCAGATGGAGATGGGGTGTTGGATGAAATAGAAGGAAGAGGGGACAGGGATGGAGATGGAATACCAGAATACCTTGATCAATATGGAATTCCAAACCTTTTAAGAAATGATAAGGTCATATCCCTTTCTTCTTATAACCCCTCTGAAATCTTTGTAAAATATCCCGAAAACCCATCCCTTGATGGGAGGGGCACAAATGGAATAAGTGAAATTGGAGAAGGTGAGAGGTTGGAGGAAAATGGCTCCTCAGACGATGATGACTTTTACTTTTATGAAGTTCCCTCTGAATGGATTGATCCAGATCCTTCGGTTTTGACGGATAATTTAAGACCATTGGTATTTTATGACCTTTCCTCATCAAATTGCACCCTTTTCTTAACAAAAGAAGGAAACAGTATAAAAATTACCTATACATGTAATTGAATTTATTTTGGTAGTTTAAATCTATTAACCAGTATCCTGCCTTAGGCATCAAGTCCCCAAGGGGTTTTAGCTTGAGCGAAAGTATGATTGTCATGCTTCAGATGGAAAAGAATAATGATGAGGTAAAAAATTAGTTAATGAAAGGTTAAAGTTTTGAGTTTTTTAAAGTTTTATTTAAAATTCCAATTTTTCCATTTTGCGTTGAACCCACTCTTGTCCAAAATAAGAATTTAAAAAAAACCTCCTATTTGGTAAAATAAAAAAGAAAACCAAACAGGAGGTAATCTATGAATAAATTTAACAATTTATTCTCTCAAATTTTATCATTTGTGTCAAGGATTTGTCGTTGCAACTTTAAATTACAAATGAAAATGCCACAT
>FWPU01008813.1_pt1 | contig 16634 bp, 16 predicted proteins | sample 2228361 | NCBI WGS metagenome assembly FWPU01 (sample SAMEA103939777, study PRJEB20133) | metagenome
TGGTGCTGCGCCGCCTCCGCCTCCGCCTCCGCCGGCTCCGGGTCCGGCTGCGCCGCCGCCTCCGCCTCCGCCGGCTCCGGGTCCGGCTGCGCCGCCGCCTCCGCCGCCTCGGCCTGGTGGTGCTGCGCCGCCTCCGCCGCCTCCGCCGGCTCCGGGTCCGGCTGCGCCGCCGCCTCCGCCGGGTCCGGGTGCGCCAACCAGACCGGTGCCGCCCCGGCCGGTATCACCGCAACCGGTGCCGCCGGCGTCGGCGGGCGACCATCCGACTGCAGAGGGATCTGTGCCTTCGGCCGGTGTCAGGTCGGAGGAGCCCGCGTCCGGAGATGCCGAACTCTGTGTGGGGCCGGTCGACGACGCCGATCGCTACAAGCTGCTCGTTCGTGTGTCGAAGGGCAACGACGGCGACATCTGGAAGGCTGCCCTGCCGATCGACGATGTCGACATTCCGGTCGCCGTCAAGATCAGTTGGGGTGTCGAGGGTGATCTCGGAGAGCACCGTGAGAAGTGGCTCAAACAGGCCGAGATTCTGCGGAGCCTCGAACACCCGGCACTCATGAAGGTGCGGGAAGTGTTCGAGGCCGCTGAGCCTCACGCTCCCGGCCAAGGAGGTGCCCCGAAGGTCATCTGCATGGCGATGAACTGGGTCGACGGAATCCCGCTCGATCAGTGGGTGAAAGAGCATCCCGATCGGCCGCTCGATGATCTCGTCCGAGTGCTCGGTCCGGTCGCAAGCGGGCTGGAGTACTTGCACACCGGTATCGCGGGGCGCCCGGTTCTCCATCGCAACGTGAAGCCAGCGAACATCCTCGTCAGCAGTGACGGCACCGTCCGTCTCGTCGGTTTCGGGACGGCACGGCTGATGAAGCTCGACGCCCAGATGACCATCGTCGGGACGCCGGCCTGGATGCCCCCCGAGATCCTCAACGGCCAGCAGTACGACAGCGCCGCAGATCGGTGGGGCTTCGGTGCTGTGACGTTTTTCCTGATCACCGGGTCCCCTCCGCCGCTGCTGAACGTGGCCAAGGCGCGCACCATGTTGAGTGAGGCGCCGCTGGTTGCGGGTAACGAGGCGTTGATCGACCATCTCGTCGCGCTGCTCGAGATCGAGCCTGGTTCGCGCCCCACCAGCACCATCGGTTGGCTCCAGGAGCTCAGCGCGCTCGTGAAGGGCGCCGGGAGCGGCAGCTAGCTAGGTCACCCCGGTACCGTGGCAGCATGACCAGGCAGCGGCGGCTCGTCGTCGCGCTCGTCCTCAACACCGTCATCGTTGTGGTGCAGGTCGTGTTCGGCCTCGCCGCGCACTCCCTTGGTCTGCTCGCCGACGCCGGTCACAACCTGAGCGACGTCGCCGCCGTTGTCTTCTCACTCATCGCCGTTCGGCTCGCTGCTCGCCCCGCGACGGCGCAACGATCTTTTGGCTATCACCGGGCGACGATCCTCGCGGCCCAGGGCAACGCCGCCCTGCTGCTGGTCACCATCGTGGTGGTCGTCATCGAAGCGGTGCAGCGCCTATTCGATCCCGGTCCGGTTGCGAGCGGCCTCGTCGTTCTGGTCGCGGGCGTCGCCGTGGTCGGCAACACCGTGGCCGCACTGGTGTTGTTCCGTGAGCACGCGGGTGACCTCAACGTGCGCTCGGCGATGCTCCATCTGGCCTCAGATGCAGCGGCGTCGGTCGGGGTGCTCATCGCCGGCCTGGTGATGACCGTCATCGATGGTGCTTACTGGATTGATCCGGCGGTGTCACTCCTCATTGCAGTGGTCGTTGCGTGGCGGGCGGTCAAGCTCCTGCTCGAGACCGCGGACGTGCTGCTCGAGTCCACGCCGAACGGGCTCGACACCCTCGCGCTGGAGGCTGCCATCGTCGCGGTCGACGGCGTCGAGAGCGTGCACGATCTGCACGTGTGGAGCTTGTCGTCAGAGTTGCGGGCTCTCGCTGCCCATATCGTGGTCGACGGGCACCCGAGTCTAGAAGACGCGCAGGTCGTCGGTCAGCGGGTCCGCGAGACGCTCTCGGTCCACTGGGCCATCGCCCATGCGACCCTTGAACTGGAGTGCGAGTCTTGCGAGGACGGTGGTACCCGCCCCTGCGCCGCGGACGTGAGATCACCGGTCCGCGCAGCTGCATCGGAGGGGGTTTCCCGTGCGGCCCACCAAGAACGGTGAACTGGCGGCGTCGTGGCGTCCCAAGGCTTGAACCAGGCGACCGACCGCCTCGCTCATCGCCTGTCGGGCACTGCTGGGACGTCTTCGGCGATCGGCTCCCATCTGCCTTCGAGTTGTTCCACGACCGCGGGCATCGTGGTGTACTCCATCTCGTCGAGCGGAAGGCGGTGCGGTTCGAACGGACCGAGGCGGCGGAAGTAGTCGAAGATCTCGTTCGCCCGGGTTCGAGCGAGGTCGAACGATGGATCGTCGAACATGTCGCGAGGTCCGATGAGTCGGCCCTGACTGAGCTGGTAGCCGAGGCAGGCGACTCGCGGCTGCCCGTCGAACCTGGTCGGGTGGGCCTGTTCGATCGAGACCGGCATCATTGGTGCGTGGTGCGAACCCCGCATGCAGCCAGCGACGGTGTGGGGCAGAGCAAAAGCCTCGAGCGCCTCGCCGACTGCGGGTAGGCCCGACTGGGCGCGGACGATCATCACGGGGTCGTCCTTTCCGACATAACGCCCCGCGATCAGCGCGAGGCGTTGGGTGCTGGTCACGCTGGCGACCTCCCCGAGCGACTTGGAGATCACCCGCTTGATGACATAGCGCGATGGTGCGCCGATGAACAGCAAGAGGTTGTAGAGCTCGGTTGGGCAGTCGAACAAGATGCGCTTCTCGTCGAACAGGTCGTGCACTTCGAACAAGAACCCATCGTGCATCTTCGGGTCGATGACGAGCCCGGCGGTGTTGAAGGGGTCGGCGAACATCTTGTACAGCGGGAAGTTCCAGGCTCCTGGCTCGGTCTTGTCGGCGAGGAAGCACAGCACCGTCTCCGACGGGCGTTCCTCGAACGTGACCTCCGCGTAGCCGGGTCCCATTCCCCGCAGGTTCCCGGAGAACGCGTTCGAAAGGATGTCCTGGCCAGCGCCGTACTGGCCGATTTGCTTCGCCACTTCAGTGGTCTCCATGAACACATCCCAGGCGAAGGTGTGAATGGCTTCCGCATCGGTACCGTGCTCATGGGTCATGATCAATGAGATGTCGTCGCCGCACGCGTGGGCTTGGCCGTCGATGAGCAGGTCGCCGGTGACCCGATCGAGCGCCCTTCGAGCGGTGCCCAGCATCTCGGGATGCACGGTGCTGTGACCGACGAATCCGCCGGTGTCTGCCTTGATGATGCTCATGGTCAGCACGGTGGGGCTCCTTCCGTCCAGCCTCGTGCACCGTCTCATACGGTCGTTCGAGCTCGTAGGGACCAAGGTCCCGCTGGCCGCGGCCCAAGTTCCGTGTTGCCCCCCGGTGGGCGCTCAGTGGAGGCCGGCGGACGTCACGCCATCGTCGAGGCGTATTGGTCGCGCCAGCGCGCCCCGACCCTGCCGACCGTGTTGAGCAACCCATTCACCACGTCGAGGCAGCGTCGCGTCTGTCGTTGAAGCTCGCCGAGGCGGCGCTGATCCAACTGATCGCAGATCCAGTCCCAGTGGAGTGCGACGTGATCACCCGGAGCCACGCCAGGGACCAGCGTTGCGCCCGCGGTACCGAGCCGAACGGTGTCGACGACGGGGGCTCCGAGGATGAGACCTTGCGGGCTGCCGTGCAGGTGCCGGCTGCGAACCAGTGCGGTGTCGCCCTCGATGCCGAGTACCTCTCCCCATCGAATTCGGCAGGAGTCGAGGATCTCGATGGCCGGATCCGCCCGGCCCTCCCTTAGGAGGCCGACCCATGGGTACACCGCGAAGACGTGAAAGGCGTGGGTTGGCGGCAGGCCGGCGACGACCGCGCACTGAAGCATCTCGCGGTGCGACGCCCGTTGCGCGGACGATAACTCGTCGGCAACCGCGCTGACCAGGCGCGGGGCGACTTGGTCGGCGAGCGGGCCACCGATCCAGTACGCGTCGACGACTCTGGCTGCGAACGGGTCCTCGCATCCGATGGATCCCGCGATCAGCTGAAGGTACGGCCATGCTCCTTCGAAGCCCAGAGCCAACCGACGCAGGTCCGGGTCGGCCACGCCCGCGCTGGCTCGTTCGAAGAGCTCGGCGGGCTGGTCGGGACCGCACAAGCCCCGGGAGTTCGGAGGGTAGGCGAAGCGGGCGAACGCGAGGAGGCCGGCGCCGTCGGCGTCGTCGACGCACGCGTGCGAACGAGCTCGATCGGTCATCGGTCGAGAGCCGATGCCGGTTCGCTCGGCGTAGTGAACGCCGGCCTCCGTGCCCGCCGGAACGAGCTGCGGTTCGCGCCAGCGGCGGCGAGCGCGACGCCTGCACCGACGATGCCCAGTCCCGCGAGTTGCGGTGACAACGACGTGCCCTTCACCCAGGTGTCGAGGAGCGCCGTGACGATGATCGCGAGCGTCAACACCGCGGTCACGTCGACGGCCCGCGCCCGGGCCAGCGCCGCGTACCACGTCCCGACGTAGAGCCCGAGCAGCGCACCGGTGGCCATGACCCAGCGTGCCGCTTCGCCCGATGCTGGCCACACGTCAGCGAGCCGCCCGGTGATGCCCAGCCAGACGAGAAGGAGGAGCACTCCTCCTCCCATACGGATGACACCGAGGTACCGGGAGTCGACTGAGGGCAGCAGGCGCTTGGCGACGACGACTTCCACCGACCACATCAGTGTGGCCGCCGCGATCATCAGCTCTCCGGAGCCGGGCCGGAGCGACGCGAGCTTTACCCCCAGCATCCATTGGCCCATGATCAGGAGCGCGATGGCGACCACTTGAAGCCAGCCGACCCGTTCCCGCAAGAAGGTCACTGCGAGAATGGCGACCCACACGACGAGGGTCTTGTGGATGAAGGCAGCGTCTTTCGCGCTTGCCCGGGCGAGCCCCTCGAAGAACAACACGAACGGCACGCTGCCGCCGATCACGGCGATGGACGCCATCCCAGTCCACCGCCGCCACCGCGCCGGCCGGTTCGGAGTGCACCGCTGCTCATGCGGCTGTTCAGGACGGTGGCGGGCAGCCACCACCGTCGCTGCGGTGAAGAGCAGGAGAACGACGGCAGCGACCGCGTTTTTCGCCGTTGTGTACGCGGTCGCGTCGGTGTAGGTCCTGACGCCGTACGAGTTCACGAAGACGGCGACTCCGCTCACGAGCGCCGTCACACCGGCGATCGCGAGCCCGCGTTCCGCTGGGGGATGCTCGGACGGACTCGAGTCGCGGGAGCCGGTAATCAGCGTCTGGGGTGTCTGCGTTGTCATGGCGTACCTCCGTGGCGATCTCGTTCGTTCACCGACGAACCGCTACCAGTCAGCCCAGTCGCGACGCGGGTGGACCGGATCGCGGCAGCGGTGTCGTCATCGACGACCTGCACCGCGAACCCGTGGTGAACGACCACCCACGCTCCCACCTTGGGCTCGTCGTCGAGCACGAGGAGTGAGACGTCCATCAGGGCACCCTCGATCTCGACGGTGGCCCGGGAATCGTGCCAGTCGAGCGCCCGGATGCGACCGAGGCGGTGGACACACACTCAGGATCACCTCCCCCCGCATGATGACGGGCCGGGTGCGGCCGGTTCGGTCGTAGCGGCCGCCGCAGCTACTGCCGCGACGATGTGGCCGACGAGCCCCGGTACGGCCGCCTCGACCCGAGGGCTCAGCCCCACCCCCTGCGAGAAGTCCTCGCCTTCGACGCCCGCGATGATGAGACGTCCCGGAAGGCGACCCAGTGATCGACCGAGCTCGTACGCGTCGGCGAGCCCGAGGCCGTGACTGCTCGGTGCCTGCCGGGCCGTCCTCATTCGGTCCTGACCTGTCTGGGGCGAGCTCCTCGTCGGCGAGTGACACGATCAGAACCGAGCCGGGGCGGGCGCCGGTGCGGAGCGCATCAACGACCACCGCGAGAGGTCGGTCGGTCCACGCGTCGACGACCCGGCTCGGCTCACCGTCGAGCTCGATCACCTCTGCGTCGAGGGAACGTTCCCGTAGCTCGGCCGCGACGAGGGGAGCAACGCGAGCGCCGAGCCCATCGTCGTGTCGGAAGGGCGAGCCGATGGCGACGATGAGCGGCACTGACCGTTCGCTGTTCATCGAGAGGCCTCCGGCGCCGTGAAGGCGTGGCGGTGGCGACCGGTCCGGTCGATCGACACGTCGAGGAAGTGCGCCGCGCACGAGATGCAGGGGTCGTACGACCGGACCAGCTGCTCGCACTGCAGCGACAGGTCCTCATCGGTCAGCGAGGTTCTGTCGCTCGCGAACGAGAAGAGATCGTGCTCGATCGTCGCCTGGTTCTGCGATGTCGGCGGGACGATGACGGCATCGAGGATCGTGCCGTTCTCGTCGAGCTCGTAGCGGTGATACAGGGTTCCCCGTGGCGCTTCGCTGGCGCCGTGGCCGATCCCGGCCCGGGGCGTCACCGGCACCGAAGCCGAGTCTGGTTGCTCGTAGTGCTCGATGATCGAGAGGCACTGCTCTACTGCGTGGACCACCTCCACGGCTCGCACCACGATGCTCCGGAACGGGTTCCGGCAGTCACTCGTGAGCCCCGCCGCCTTCGCCGCGGCGGTCGCAGCCGGTGAGAGTTGCTCGCGGTTGAGCGCGAAGCGCGCGAGCGGTCCTACGAGGTAATGGCCTCCGTCGAGGAGTCGGGCGTGGAGCGCCGTCGACCACTCGACTTGTTCCTCGACGAAGTGCCGCGAGAACTCGGCGACGGGTGCGTCAAGCCCGGCGGTGGATGTCAACCGGCCGCCGATGACGGCGTAGTCGTCGTCGCGGTGCAGCGCGACGTAGGGGTGGAGGTGTTCGAAGTCGGGGACGTCCAGCGAACCGGTGAAGGACGCCGTGGCAAGGGCAAGGTCGAGCGCTCGTTCGAGCCGAGATCGCAGTCCGTCGAGCTCCGACGATGTGGGGAGTCGGTAGAAGCCGCCGACCTTTACGTTGACGGGATGGATGGCCCGGCCGCCGATGGTGTCGAGCAGCTGGTTGCCGGTCCTCTTGAGCTCGAGCCCCCGCTCGACCAGTTTGCGATCATGCTTCGCGAGCTCGATGGCGTCGGGGTAGCCGAGGAAGTCCGGGAGGTGCAGCAGGTAGATGTGGAGGGCATGGCTCTCGATCCATTCGCCGAAGTACAGCAACCGGCGCAGATCGTTGAGCGGTCCGTCGACTGCGACGCCGCATGCGTCCTCGATCGCCGAGCAGGCGCTCATTTGGTACGCCACGGGGCAGATGCCGCAGATCCGTGCGGTGATGTCGGGAGGCTCGGTGTAGCTCCGCCCCCGGAGGAACGCCTCGAAGAATCGAGGCGGTTCGTAGATCCGAAGTTGCACACCCGTCACGACGTCGCCGTCGATCTGGATCGCGAGCCCTCCTTCGCCTTCGACGCGGGAGAGCGCGCCGACCGAGAGCGCCCTCGATGCGGGACTGCGGTGCGTCACGGAAGCCTGCTCCTGGTGTGAGGCAACTCGAGTCTCGTGCTCGTCTCGGCGAACGCGGGCGCGGCGCTGTTGAACGTGCGCAGCATGCGGACCATGTGATCGTCTGCCAGCCCGACTTCGCGCAGCACGTTCACGAGCGCTTCGCCGTCGGCTGAGTCCATGGGTCCGAAGCACCCGTAGCACCCTCGGGCATAGCTTGGGCACAGGGCCCCGCAACCGGCGTGGGTGACCGGGCCGAGACAGGCGACGCCGCCGGCGACGAGCAGGCAGGGGTTGCCGGCCTGCTTGCACTCGACACACACGCTGTGGGACGGGAGCCGCGGCCTCCGCCCGGCCAGCAACGCACTGACGGTCTCCAGCAGTTGAGCCTTGGTCACCGGACAACCGCGGACCTCGATATCGACGCGCACATGCGACGCGATCGGCGTGACCTGCGCCAGCGTGGAGATGAACTGTGGCTGCGCGTAGACGATGCTCAGGAACTCGTCGACATCGGCGAAGTTGCGCAGTGCCTGGATCCCGCCTGCCGAGGCGCACGCCCCGACGGTCACCAGGATCCGGGACTGCTCGCGCACCTTCCGCAGGCGGTCGCGGTCCGCCGCGGTCGAGATCGATCCTTCCACGATAGAGATGTCATAAGGACCGGGTTCCGCCGACGATGACGCCTCGAGGAAGTACGCGAGGCGGACCTCGCCGGCCAGTTCGAGCAGTTCGTCTTCACAGTCCAAGAGGGTGAGCTGGCATCCGTCGCACGAGGCGAACTTCCAGACAGCCACCGTCGGTAGTTCCCGTTCCATCACAGCTCCCTCGTGGTGAGCCAAGGCCCAGCGACGTCGTAGGTGACGACCGGCCCGTCGCGGCACACGAGCAGCGGACCCAGCTGGCAGTGCCCGCAGAGACCGATTCCGCAGTGCATGTTCCGCTCGAGGGAGATCTGTATGTTGCCTGGGGTCAAGCCCTCGGTGGTCAGGGCGCGCGCGGCGTACCGCATCATGATCTCGGGACCGCACACCAACGCCGTGGTGCGGGCTGGAGTCGTCACGAGGCCACCGATGAGATCGGTGACGACGCCGACACGCGCCCGCCACTGGACGAGCGCCGTTCGTGACGGGAGGTGATCGACTGTGAGGTGAAGGTCGATGTCAGCTCCCGTGCAGAGCTCGCCCAACTCCTCCAGGTACAGGAGATCACCGGGGGAACGAGCCCCGGCGAGCAAGGCCACCGAGCCGAAATCACCGCGTCGGGCGCCGATCGCCTCGACGGCCGAGCGGATGGGCGCCAAGCCCAGTCCGCCACCGACGAGCACGACATCATTCCCCACTGCCGCGTCGAGATCCCAGCCCTGCCCAAATGGCCCGCGGGCGCCGAGGATGTCACCAACCCGAGCGGTGGCTATCGCCGTCGTAACGGGACCGACCGCGCGCACCGTGTGGCTGACGCTGCCGGTGGATGCGTCGATGGAGGAGTACGAGATGGCGACCTCGCCCACGCCGAACCACCACAACATCGCGAACTGGCCGGGGTGAGGCGTGGAGCTCCGCGCCGCTTCGTCGACCGGTTCGATGGTGAGCGTCGCCGTGTCCCCCAGTTCTTGGCGTCGCCGGGTGACCCTCCACAGCTCCGGGATCATCGGTGAGGGGCTGTCGTACTCCTCGAGGTTGGTCGCGCCGGCGGGGGCCGGGCTCAGATCTCTGGTCGGCGCGGTGGGGCCGGGTGTCAGCGGCATCCCTTCAGGCCTGGTGGTCATCGGACGACTCCGAGTCTTCCGTGTCCACGGACGCCGTTCTCGTCGAGTACAGATCCAGCAGCTGCATCCGAGCGGCGGCGAGCCGCTGGACGGCGGTGTGAGCGAAGCGCCGCATGAACTCCAGCCCGATGTCGGGGTGGTCACTGAACAGCTGGCGAAGCTCGGGACCTCTGAGGGCGATGGCAGTGGAGTGCTCGATGGCATGGGCGTCGAAATGCCAGCTGAACGGCGGATACAGCCAGGACCATCCGAGCCACGAGCCGGCACCGAGGCTGGCGACCACGATGTCGGCTCCGCCGGGGGAGTGTACGGTGATCGCAACGTGCCCCGACGTGAGCAGGTAGCAGTGGTCGGCCGGGTCGCCGACTTTGAAGATGAGGTCGCCTGCCTGCCACTCGACGAGGTCACCAACGGTTGCGAGCAGGTCGAGGTGGGCCGGTTCGATGCCGGCGAGGAACTCGTGGCGCCCGAGCATCTCCCGGACATTGGGTGGTGGCACCGGGGGCGGAGCAGGCCGCGACATGGACGTCTTCCGCGACCGTCGGGTCTGGTCGCGGGCCGAGCCTGGCTCTGCTCTGGCCGGGTGGCGCCTGCTGGTCATGCCGTCCCCCTTTCCCTCGTCGGCGAGGGCGCGCCGATCGATTCGGCCAGTGAGGTGGCGAGGCTCGTCGCGGGGCCAGCGTTCCCGGCTCGCAGGGTGGCCACGAGTTCGGTGAGGTCGATTCCTGCCGGGCACCAGGTGATGCACCGACCACAACCGACGCAGCCGGAATGACCGAACTGGTCGACCCAACCCGCGAGCTTGTGGGACACCCACTGTCGGTAGCGGGATCCGACTGATCGGCGCACGCTCCCGCCGTGGACGTAGGAGAAGTCGAGGTTGAAGCAGGAATCCCAGACCTGCTCTCGGCGTGCTTCCCGGCCGTCGAGTGATGACGAGTCGATGAGAGAAGTGCAGAAGCAGGTCGGGCAGGCCATCGTGCAGTTGCTGCAGGCCAGGCAGCGTTCCGCGGTGTCGGCCCAGACCCGGTCGTCGAGCGAGCCGTAGATCAGGTCGCGAAGACCATGCTGATCGACCGCGCGGCTGACACGCTGCCGGGCTCGCTGCACGACCTGCTGGGCTCCGAGCAGCAACGCAGAGTTCGCGGCGGGTGCGCCGATTGCGGCGATCACCTCGCGCCCGGCGGATGTGAATGCTCGCCCGACGATCTGCGTTGGACCGGGTGAGGCGGGAACAGGATCGCGCGAGTCGGCGCCTGGTACCTCGGTGAGGACGATGTCGGCCGTGGCGGCGTAGTCGGGGATCGCGCTGACACCGGGGCCCGTTCCCATGGACGCACAGAAGCACGTGGCCGCGGGTATCCCGCATTCGACCGCAACGATGAAGCAGTGGGCTCGACGGGTGCGGTATGTCTGATCGGCGAAGGCGTTCGAGCCGCTCCCCGCCATCACGTTGTCGAGCACGCCGATAGCAGCCAGGTCGCACGGCCGAACCCCGACGAGCGCGAGCCGTTCGTCGGGCTGAGCGGCAACGCGGAGGTGGATCGGGGATTCGAACCGGCCTGCCGCACGGCTCGCGTCGGTCGTTCGGTCACCGTGATCCGTCCGGGCGCGGGCCCGGTGGGGCTCGCGGGCGCTCGCGGTGAAGATGGTCTGGCGTGGCGGGTGGAGGTGGCGTCGCCAACCCTGGTCGGTAGTCGCGAAACCGAACAACAGGTCGTCACCGACGGTCGTGAGCGAATAGGAGCCGGCCTGCTGGTCGGCCCCCGTCCCGGTCGGGAGATCATCGACGGAGGTGATCGGCTCATTGGCGATCACGCCATCCCGAGCCACCGGACCGATCACCTGGTAGCCAGCTCGGGAGAGGATGTGAATGAGCCGATCGACGCCGTCTCGATCGAGCGCGACCGGCGCCGTGCCGTCCTGGTTCGAACTGCTCGTCACACCCGCAGGGTCGCGGACGGTGGGGGTGCCGATCAGGGCAGAACGTCCCGAAAGGCAGGGTCAACTGCCCGTTGGCGGAGTGCGGCTGCTGGTCGGTCAGACGCTGTCGCCCGGTTCTGGTGCGAAAGCGTAGTGCTGGCTCTCGAGCAGCTCTTCCAGGTCAGGCTCCGCTTCTTCGGTACGAACGGGCGTCGCCAGACGGCCGACCTCTGGTTGCTCGTCCTCGAAGTAGCTCACCGGAACGTCGTCGTCCTCCCCGTCGACCCCGTCGAGGCTCAAGTCGACCTCGGCCCGGCCCGGGTCCTCGGCGGGAGTGAGTGACCACGGTTCCTGCACATGGATCGCGGCGCTCTCAGGTGCCGGATCGACGGATTCACCGTCGTCGTCGAGGTCGTCATCTCGTGGCAGGAACTCCCACTCGTCGGCCGGTTGCACGCGTGGCATGACCGCCTCTCCCTCCATCTCGGTTCTCGGGGCCGCCTGAGACCCTCGGGCTGCCCGATTCGGTTGTGGGTCCCTGCATCGAGCGTAGGCCGATCGCCGGTCGTGTGCACCGTGACCGCGCAACGCTTCTTCGGCCTCGTCGACGCACGCGGCGATCGGTTTGTCGGTCAGGATGGTGTGCGCGGTTGGCCACGGGTCGGCCGCCGTCGCCATCTGCCGGGCGATCGCCGGGGTTGCTTCTGACAGGTCCTTGCCTCGGGCGAGGCGAGCCTCGATGCGTCGGGCCGCGATCGTCGGATCCAGCACGCAACACAGCTCCCCGACCTCGGCGGCGGTGTCGCGGGCGAGCGCCATGGCGGCGGCTCGGTGGCGGGCATCGCTCCAGGAGGCGTCGATGAGGACCGGCATGCCCAGCTCGAGCAACGGCCGTGCCCGCTCGAGCAACAGGCGGTAGACGGCCGCCGTGGCCTCGGGTGCGTAGCGGCCTTCGCCGTAGCCCGCCGCGCCACCGCCATCGTCGTCGCCCGTGTCAAGCTCGCTGCGGAGCTGGTCCGAACGAAGCACCGTCGCGCCGAGCCGGCGACCGAGCTCCCTGGAGAGCGTGGACTTCCCTGTGCCGGGCAGCCCGCCGACCAGTATGAGGCGTACCGTCGCCGCTGTGAGGTGGCGGTCGCAGAGCGCGAGCAGTTGCCGTGCAGCTTCGGCTGCCTGACCGGCCGGAGCGGAGGAGGGATCGGACTGACTCCACCGGAGGCACATGACCTTGGTCCGGACCTGCGCGCGGTACGCGATGTAGAAGTGGAGCAGCGTTCGCGGGATCTCGACGCCGCTCGCCCGTTCATAGAGGTGAACGAACGTCCGAGCGGTCGCGGGGTCCGAGAGGCGCTCGAGATCCATGGCGAGGAATGCGATGTCGTTGGCGACGTCGCCGTAGCGCAGGGTGTCGTCGAACTCGAGGCAGTCGAGGATCCGGGGTCCGTCATCGAGGTAGAAGATGTCGTCGGCTTGGAGGTCGCCGTGGCCGTCGCAAACGAAGCCGTTGTTCACCCGTTCGGTGAACAGGCGCTCGCGGCCAGCGAGGAAGGCCTCTGCCATCGTGCGGCAACGCTCGACCGTCTCGGGATCGAGGAGGGCGCCGCGGAAGCGCTCGAGGACGTCGAAGTTCACCCGCCAGAGCGCCGCGATGGCGTCGCGGGAGGCCTCCGCGTCGATCGCTGGACTCCGCAAGGCCCGGGCATGAAAGTCCGCGAGTTGGGCCGCCACTGCCGCGAGGCATGGCGTCGTGTGCCGGCTCGACGCGGCGACAAGCGCTGAGAGCCGGCGCTCCGCTGGCATGCGTCGCATCGCGACGAGGTGGTCGACTGGCTCACCCGCCGGATCCATGACATCGAGTACGCCGAGGTACACGTCCGGCGCGAGGCGGCGGTTGAGCTCGACTTCGCGGTGGCACGCACGCTCGCGGCGCTCCCGGCTCGAGAGGTCGACGAAGTCGAACCGAACCGGTTTCTTGAGCTTGTAGGCCCGATCGCCCACGAAGAAGAGTATCGAGATGTGCGTCTCCCGGACCTCGGCAGGCAGTACTGGTTGGTCGCCTCGACTCATCGAGCTCATGCTCACCCGTCGGGGCGCCTGATCAGCAGGGCCGACCGTGCCCCCGCGAGGGGCCATTGGGCCCTGTGAATGCCCCGTTGGAGAGGGCAACCTGGAGGTCTGGCCACCGAGCGTGCCGGTGGCCAACTGATGCGTGATCGATGTGCACGTACCGCGAAGAGAGGAAATGCCTTGGCCCGCATCGTGGTCGGAGTCGACGGCTCGCCCGGCGCGTACGCTGCGCTCCAGTGGGCCGCGCAGGAAGCCCACCTACGTCGCGCCACCCTCGAGGTGGTGCTCGTGTGGCAGTACCCCCCGTTCCCGGACATCTGGGGACCTCCTCCTCCGCCTCGGCACGACTTGGAAGCCGCGGCGCAGGCGACGCTCGACAAGGTGGTGGGAGCCATCGAAGGCGCAGAAGGGGTGGACGTCGTCGCGTCGCTCGTTGAGGGTTCTCCGGCGGAGGTGCTCGTCACCGCGGCGTTGGACGCCGATCTCGTCGTTGTCGGCTCACGGGGCCACGGGGGATTCACCGGCCTGTTGCTCGGGTCGGTGAGTCAGCACCTGGTAACCCATTCCCGCTGCCCGGTCGTCGTCGTCCCGACAGGTCACCCATGAGCCGAGGCTGACGGTCCCCCTTGGAGCAGAGCATCCGCCTCGGCCGAGTGTCAGGCATCCCCGTCGGGATGAACTGGACAGTTCTGGTGGTGTTCTGGCTGCTCGCTTGGAGCCTGGCGGACGGCGTGCTCCCCGAGGTCGCGCCGGGCTACAGCGGCTGGGCCTACTGGTCTGTCGCTCTCGGCTGTGCGCTCGTCTTCTTGGGGTCGACCGGGTACAGGCCACGGTCACCGCGGCGCGTGTCGGGACGTGGTTCGGCTACGGCCTGATCACCTTCGGCGTCCTGGCCTTCATCTCCGGCGTCGCCTTGAGTGGTCTGTGGTTCGTGTTCCTCGGGTGGTTCCTGTTCGTTGCGGCGCGCGGAGGAGCGTTCCTGGTCACCGAGCAGGCGGCGTTGGCCGGGCGGAAGGTCCACGATGTCATGAGCCCGAACCCCGCGACGACTTCCGCGACCGCCTCCGTCCAGGAGCTGATCGACGACTACGTCATGCGCTATCGCCACTCGTCGTTCCCCGTCGTTCGGAGCGACGGCAGCGTCGTGGGCCTCGTCACGCTCGATGCCGTCCGGTTCATTCCGCTCTCGCAGCGATCAGAGGTGACCCTGGAAACGGTGGCCTATCCGCTCACCCAGGTGCCGGTGGTCGGCCCCGACGATCCTGCCGACGCGTTGGTGCCCATGATCCTGGGCGGGCCGGGTATTCGAGCGCTCGTGTTCGAGGGCGGCGATCCGAATGGGCCACTTGTCGGCATCGTTTCCGCCCGTGATCTCCTCCGGCTCATGCACGGGTCGCTCCTGGTTGGGCGCTGACCCGCCCGTCACTCAGTGTGGTTGGCCGGGGGCGGAGGGGCGGCGAGGTGCTCGACGAACCAGTCGGCCGCGAGGCCCGCCACCGTCCGGAGGGCGCCCGGTTCCTCAAAGAGGTGGCCCGCACCAGGTACGACGACGAGTTGCCGTTCGCACACCAGACGGCGCGAGGCGTCGCGGTTGAGCTCGAGCACCACGTCGTCGTTACCGCCGACGATCAGCAGGGTCGGAGCTCGCACCCAGCCGAGGCGGTCGAAGGCGAGATCCGGACGGCCACCGCGTGACACGATCGCCCGCACGGGGTTGCCGTCGATCGCGGCAGCCCACAACGCGGCACCCGCACCGGTGCTGGCGCCGAAGTAGCCGATTGGTAGGAGCCGGGTCGTCTGCTGCTGCGTGACCCATTGGGTTGCAGCCACCAGCCGGGAGCCGAGCAGCGGCACGTCGAAGACGTTGTTGCGGTCGGTCGCTTCACGGCGGTCGAGCAGGTCGAACAGCAACGTGGCGAGACCTGCCCGGTTGAGGTGCCGGGCAACCGCTTGGTTGCGAGGGCTGGAGCGCCCGCTGCCACTGCCGTGCGCGAACAGCACGATTCCGCGCGCGCCCGCTGGGACGGTGAGGTGACCGGGGAGCCTGGTGTGATCGGCGTGGATGACCACCTCGGCGTCGACGGCACCATCGGGAGTGGCGCCCAATTCCGGTCCGGCGGTGCTTCCATCTGCCGACCGGGCACGTTCGAGCAGTTCAACAACCTCGGCATCCGGTGTCTGGCTGAAGTCGTCGTAGAACTGCCCGACGCCGCGGAAGTTGTCCGGCACGACGATGGCGACGACTTCGTCGGCTTCGGTCTCGAGGGCGGCGATGGTCTCGGGTGGAGCGACCGGCGCTGCTAGCACGACCCGCTTGGCACCCTTCTCCCGGGCGATCTGGATCGCGGCTCGAGCGGTCGAGCCGGTCGCTAGCCCGTCGTCGACGATCACCACGGTGCGCCCGGCGAACGGAACCGGGTGGCGGGTACCGCGCAAATCTCCTGCCCGACGCTCGAGCTCCGCCGCTTCAGCGGCCTCGATCCGGGCGATCTGTTCATCGGAGATACGTGCGTAGCGCACGACGCGATCGTTCAGCACTCGCACGCCTCCCTCGCCGATCGCACCCATGGCCAGCTCCGGTTGCGACGGCACGCCGAGCTTCCGAACGAGGATCACGTCCAGTGGCGCACCGAGAGCCCGGGCCACCTCGAACGCGACCGGGACACCGCCTCGGGGCAGGCCAACCACGACGGGATGCTCGAACCGGAGATGCCCGAGCCGGGCGGCCAAACGCCGACCTGCGTCTACTCGATCCCGGAACCTCATCGGCTCGCCTCTACTCGCGGTCGCGCCCGGCTGCTCCGCCTCATGACGCCGCTCGTCGACTCGCCCCTCGCTGGTCGACTGCGACCTTGGTCGTCGGCGCGGCTTTCGTCCATGACCTCCACACTGCTCGGGCACCCTGTCCAGAGCAGTGGTGCCGCTTCGCTCATCGCTCCCTGCGATGATGCTCCTCCTGCGCTCGGGGTGAAAGGGTCCTCTGGCCGGGGCGAGATGGACCTCAGGCCACACCACCGGACCGATGCGGAGATCCGTGCCTCGGCGACTTGACGCGGCTGATTCCCGCACGGTGCGGGACCTCGGACCCGTGGGTGCGGCTCGAGGCGCCGGCAGGTTGGGGGAGTAGTGGGTTCCCGGGTTCCGGGTCGCCGGCTCGTTTGGCCGGTCTTGCCCTCGGAAATGCGCGATTTCTACTATCTCGGTAGTGCAAATGACGCGGACTGGGAGGACGCATGGTGGATGACGCGATCGGTCGCTATCTCGACCAGATCGGGCGTGTCCCCCTGCTCACCGCCGACGAGGAGAAGCAGCTAGCCCGCCAGATCGAGGCCGGCCGGGAAGCGGCGGCGCGCAGGGCTGCCGGTGCCCGAGGCAAG
>FWPU01008814.1_pt1 | contig 16634 bp, 12 predicted proteins | sample 2228361 | NCBI WGS metagenome assembly FWPU01 (sample SAMEA103939777, study PRJEB20133) | metagenome
TGGTTTAGGTTTATTTTTGAGTGGTTTAAGCGTGGGTCTTTTAGGCTTTATTCAATATATTTTTTATCCGGATTTAAGAAATCTAATTTACCTTGGCTGGGATCCTCATTTTTATAGATTGTCTGCTACTTTTTTTGACCAGAATTTTACCGGTATAATTTTGGTTTTAACTTTTTTTCAGTCGCTTTTTTTCTTGCGAAAAAATAGAAAAAATAAATACCGCTTTTTTTATTTTTGTTCTAGTTTTCTACTTTTAGGCACAATTTATCTTACTCGTTCACGAAGCGCTTATTTTACTTTAATTTTTGGTTTATTTCTTAATTTTTTTCTGCTTAAGAAAATAACAAAAAAAATTTTTTGGGTCTTTATACTAAGCTTTTTATTTTTGCAATTCTTACCTAAACCGCCGGTAGATGTTTTTGCTTTATTTCGTTGGTCCACCTCAGTGGCTAGATTTAATAATTGGCATTTAAGCTGGCAGCTTGGTTTAAAATCTCCTATTTTAGGAAGAGGGTTTGGTACTTTGCCTTTTATTGATTCAAGTTTTTTTTATGTCTGGGTCGGAACAGGTCTATTGGGTTTATTAGTATTTTCTTTGATTTTTTTTAAAATAATTAAATTGGCTTTACTTGGGAAAAGTCAGTTATTAACAAGCACTTTAGTTGTTTTTTTGAGTTCTTGGTTTAATAACACTTTTTTTTATCCGTGGTTGATTTATTGGTTGATATTAGAATTAGTCAGAGAAAATCAAGGTTGATAAATAACTTCTCTTTCAATCTGCGTGCTATTTTGAGCAAGATCAACGGCTTTTATTATTAGTTTATTTGCTCCTTCGTTAAGCTGGTAGGTAGTCTTCAAACTACCGTCCGGATTGACAATTACGACTCTGTCATTGAGAAAAAGATTAACTCCAGCTTCGGTATTGCCGCTAATTTCGATTTCCTGATTTTCTTTGTGAAAAATTTCTCCTTCTTGTGGTGTAATTACAGCTAAAGAAGGAGGCTCGTTATCATATAAGATAGTTATTTTTTTTGAAGGTAAGCTCTTTTTGTCTTCTTTTTTCGCGATAGCGTATATCTGATTTTCTCCTTTGTTTAGATTAACCGTTTTAAAAGTAAATAAACCGTCTTTACCCACTACTTTTTCTTCCACTTTGGTTGAGTTAAGGTACAAAATAACGGTTTCTCCCTCATTAGCGTTGCCTGAGACAGAAATAACAGCGGAATTAGTAGCAATTGGTAAATTATCCAAAAATGGTTCAGAAATAATAGCGGTTTCGTTGAGAGGGGTTATATTTTCTTTTCTAAAATTAGCAATAGAAACACTAATTTTGATAAGAAGAGGAAAACCAATAAAGTAAATAAAAAGAATTAAAGAAATTATCCCTAAAGCGGTTATGATTAAATGTTGAAAAGTTTGTTTTTGCTCAATTTTTTTTCTTGATTTTAAATGTTTCATATTTTTTGGAGCCGGCAGTCGGATTCGAACCGACGACCCACGCTTTACGAAAGCGTTGCTCTACCACTGAGCTACGCCGGCTAACAATAGGCTAACAATAATTAATTATAGCCTAGAAAGTTGGTTTAATACAATGAAGGTTATTTTTTTAAAGGAAAAAGAGGTTAATAGATTTTTTTGAGCGGGTGAAGGGAAATCGAACCCTCATCTCATCCTTGGGAAGGATGCATCATGCCACTAGACCACACCCGCTAATTTTTAATAAAATTATAAAAAATTTAACTTACTTAGGCAAGACTAGCACATTTCCCGAATGAATGAGATTAGGATTAGCTAATTTATTAGCTTGTGCAATATCTACCCATCGGTAGCCATTTTGATAAATATTAACCGCAATATCCCATAAAGTATCACCTGGTTTGACTGTGTAAGTATCTGGGATATTGTTATCTTTGGTTGTTTCTGCTTGTTCGGTTTTTTCCGCTAATAGAATTGGGGTTGCTTGAGGAATAGTTAGCTGTTGACCAACCTCAATTAAATTAGCATTGTCAAGATTATTAGCTTTAGCAATATCAACCCAGTTGTAACCGGATTGATAATACTTTTCCGCAATAGTCCATAAGTTTTCGTTCGATCCCACTGTGTGGGTGGTGGGTAATTGGTTTTCTTTTTGAGTTTGTTCTTCTTGAGTAGTTTGTTCGGCGGTTTCGGTAATCATTGGTTTGTTTTTACCCTGCAGGTAATTAAAAAATAAAACAGCCACAATAGTAACCACCAAAAGACCTAGACCCATAGAAATATATGAATCGGTAAGTTTAAGTTCTTTTATTAACTTTTTCCACATGTTAATAAAAGTCCTTTCTGGGCAGAATATTTTGATTAATAATAATTTACTCTAGGATTTTAATGAAAGAGGAAAAAAAATGCAAGAGTTAATTTTATATAGGTTTAAAGGCTTTATGAAGGCTTTATGATTATTATAAACTTAAGCGGACCCGAGCGGATTCGAACCGCCGTTCTCGTCCTTGACAGGGACGCGTGTTAGGCCACTACACCACGGATCCATTAATGGCGATGATAACAAATTATTGAGCTTAGGTCAATGAATTGTTATGATTTAAGAGATTCTTAAATTTATGTTGAGCAATCAACAAATTGCGCAAAAATTAAGAGAGGTGGCTGCTGCCTATACAATTAAAGGCGAAAACCAGTTTAAAATAATAGCTTACGAAAAAGCAGCGGAGAATATTGAAAAATTGGTTTATGATCTTGAAGATGTGTGGCGGGAAGGTAAACTTCAAGAAATACCAGGAATTGGGGCAAACATTGCTTCTTATCTTGATGAATTATTCCAAAAAGGACAAGTTAAACATTTTGAAGAAATAAAAAAAGGTCTTCCCAAAGCGATGTTTTCTTTGTTAAATCTACCGGGTTTTGGAGCCAAGAAAGCCTATAAACTGGCTTCCGCCTTGAAAATTGGGGATAAAGATGATCCTTATCAAGCTCTTCAAAAGGCAGTTTTCAACCATAAGATAGCCAAAATTGAGGGTTTTGGTCAGAAATCAGAAGAAGAAATTGGTCAAATTCTAGCTAATTTAGAAAAAAAGCAAAGTCAATTTAACAAAATTCTTCTTCCTTATGCTTTTGAGATAGCTCAAAAAATGATTGCTTATCTAAAAAGAAGCCCGGCAGTTGAGCAAGTTTATCCTTTGGGTAGTTTAAGACGGATGTTGGCGATGGTTGGTGATATTGATTTGGCGGTAGTTTCAGAGAAGCCAAAAGAAGTAATTCAACACTTTATTAATTATCCATCAGTCAAAAAAATTATAGAAAAAGGTGAAGTAACAAGCTCAATAGTCCTTAAAAACGGTGTTCAAATTGATTTGAGGGTTCAATCAGCTAAAGACTTTGGCGCCCTTTTACAGCACTTTACAGGGTCAAAACAACATAATATTCATTTAAGGGAGTATGCTTTAAAAAAAGGTTTTTCTTTATCAGAATACGGGATAAAAAAAATCAAAGATCAGACTTTAAAGAGGTTTGCCAAAGAGGAAGATTTTTATCGTTATTTAGGCTTAAGTTGGATTCCGCCAGAATTAAGAGAGGATAGAGGTGAAATTGAAGCGGCCAAAAAGCAATTTGAAAGCGGAGGAGGCTTACCGAAGTTGGTTGAATTTTCCGATATTAAAGGTGATCTTCATCTTCATTCAAATTATGATTTAGCCACTTCTCATGATTTAGGTCTTAATAGTTTTACTCAAATCAGAAAAAAAGCCGAACAATTAGGTTACCAATATATTGGTTTTAGTGATCATAACCCAGCTTTTTTACATAATTCATCTGAAGTTATAAATAAAATAATGAAAAGAAGAAAGTTATTTATTGATCAATTTATTTACTCTACAAAATTTACTCGAGTAAAAATTTTTAACATGTTGGAAGTTGATATTTTAGTTAACGGCAATTTAGCTCTACCGAAGGAATCTTTCGTGTATGTTGATGCTTTAATTGTCTCTATTCATTCAAGCTTTAAATTACCTAAAGAAAAGATGACCCAAAGAATTCTTCAAGGACTATCATTTCCTAAAGTTAGAATTTTTGGTCATCCAACTGGTAGATTGCTTGGTAAAAGAGAAGGAATTCAAGCTGATTGGGAAGAGATTTTTGCTTTTTGTCGGAAAAAACAAATTGCTTTAGAAATTAATGCTAACCCTTATCGATTAGATTTACCGGATATGTTAATTCAATCAGCTGCTAGATTAGACTGTAAGTTTATAATTAACACCGATGCTCATTGTCTAGAAGAGATGGATTTAATGAATTTTGGAGTGAGTGTGGCCAGAAGAGGTTGGCTTGAAAAAGATGCTATACTAAATACATTAGATTTTGATCATTTTAAAGATTGGCTTTTACAATCTAGTTAAAAAAGTAGTAAGGGGGTGAGTGTTTTAATGATGTTAACACTAATTGTTTTGGCAGTTTTTGTTCTTCTACCTCTTTTGTATCTATGGAGTTTATATAATGGTTTAGTAGCCAGTCAAATAAGAATTAAAGAGGCTTGGAGCGGTATTAATGTCCAGCTTAAAAGACGAGCTGATTTAATTCCTAATTTAATTGAAACTGTTAAGGGTTATGCCAAGCACGAAAGAGAGTTACTTTCGGAAATTACCAAAGCTCGTTCTTCTTTATTAGCAGCTAAAGATCCTCAAGCTGCTGATCGGGCTAACAATATGCTTTCTGATGCTTTAAAATCACTTTTTGCCGTGGCTGAAAATTATCCACAATTGAAAGCTAATGAGAATTTTAAGGAATTACAAAGACAACTTGAGGATACTGAAGATAAAGTGGCTTATGCTCGTCAGTTTTATAATACCAATGTGTTGGATTACAATACCAAAATTCAGGTTTTCCCAAATGTTTTACTGGCCGGAGTTTTAGGTTTTAAAAAAGAAGAATTTTTTGGTATTTCAGAAGAAGATAAAAAGGAAATTAAAGTTAAGTTTTAGTTAATTGATTAAATGAATCTTTATCAACAGATTTCGCTTAATAAGCGAAAGACTTTTTTGATTATTATCTTTTTTATTCTTTTCGTGGCTGTCTTGGTTTATCTTTTTGGCCAGGCACAGGGAGGTTATGGTTTAAGTTTTTTGCCTTTAGCTTTATTTTTGGCTATTTTAAGCTCTTTAGGGAGTTACTTTTATGGTGATCAGCTTGTTTTATTAATGACTGGTGCCATACCAGCTGATAAAAAAAGAGATTTTCATTTTTATTCAGTAACGGAAAATCTTTGTATTGCCGCTGGTTTGCCTTTACCAAAGCTTTATGTAATTGAATCAAACGCTCTTAATGCATTTGCCACCGGCAGGGATCCAAAACATGCGGTAGTTTGTGTTACCCGCGGTTTGTTGGAAAGACTGGATCGAAGTGATATTGAGGGAGTAGTGGCCCATGAACTTTCCCATATCAGGAATTTTGATATTCGGTTAATGTTAATTGTATCGGTTATAGTTGGTTTAATTGCTTATTTAGCTGATTTTTTTATGCGTTCTTTGTGGTGGCGATCTGATCGTAGTCAGCGACAAAAAAATAATAATTTGACTGTAGTTTTAGCAGTTATTGTTGCCTTAATTGCACCATTAGTTGCTACTTTAATTAAATTAGCCATCAGCAGACAAAGAGAATATCTAGCTGATGCTTCAGCAGTTTTATTAACGCGTAATCCTCAAGGTTTGGCTGATGCTTTAGAAAAAATTAAAAATGATAACGAGAGATTAGAAAGCGCTAGCTATGGAACAGCCCATCTTTTTATTGCTAATCCTTTTAAGAAGAAAAGCACTTCAGAATGGTTAACTGGTCTTTTTAACACTCATCCTCCGATTGAGGAGAGAATAAGAATTCTTCGCTCGCTTTAGTTTAGCAGACTGGAAACATGATTGCTAAAAGTGTTATACTACAGATATATGGAAGAGACACAAATGGATTTTCTGAAAAAATATACGGTTAATTTTACCCAAAAAGCCAGAAAAGGCGACCTTGATCCTGTGATTGGTCGGGATAGTGAAATAAGAAGAGTTATGCAGGTATTATCAAGAAGAACCAAAAATAACCCGGTTCTTTTAGGTGATCCTGGGGTTGGTAAAACAGCTATTGTTGAAGGTTTAGCGCAAAGAATTGTGGCAGGTGATGTGCCTGATACTTTAAAAAATAAAGAATTATTAGCGGGAGCTAAGTTTAGAGGAGAGTTTGAAGAGCGTTTAAAAAACATCATTTCGGAAATTGAGAAAAATTCAGATAAATATATTTTATTTTTAGACGAACTGCATACGTTGGTGGGCGCGGGAGCAGCTGAAGGGGCAATTGACGCTTCAAACATGCTGAAACCAGCTTTAGCACGAGGTTTTTTACACGCAATAGGCGCCACAACAGTCAGAGAATACCGTCTATACATTGAAAAAGATGCGGCTTTGGAAAGAAGATTTCAACCGATTTATATTGATGAACCTTCAGTTGAAGATACAATTGCTATACTGCGCGGTCTAAAAGAAAAATACGAAGCCCATCATGGTATTAGAATTGCTGATGAGGCTTTGATTGCGGCTGCGACTTTATCCAAAAGATACATTCCTGAACGATATTTGCCAGATAAAGCCATTGATTTAATTGATGAGGCAGCAGCGGGGATAAAAATTGAAACAGAAAGTATGCCGTATGAGCTGGATATGTTAAAAAGGAAAATTACGCAAAATGAAATTGAGTTGGCAGCTTTGAAAAGGGAACAAACAGAAGAAAAAGTAAGTAAGACTCGGCAAGAATTAGAAAAGCATATCAAAGAGCTTAAGGAAAAAGAAAAAAAATTGACAATTGCGTGGAGGGAACAAAAAGAAATTATTCAAAAATTGCAAACCAAAAGAGAAGAAAGAGATAAACTTCGGCTAGAATTGGAAAAAGCAGAAAGATTAATTGAGCTTGAGAAAGCAGCCGAGTTAAAATACGGTCGAATTCCCCAGGTGGAAAAAGAAATTCAAGAGTTGGAAAAGAAATGGAAGGATATTCCGGCTGAGAAAAAATTACTACGGGAAGAAGTAACCGCTGAAGATATTTCACGAGTCGTGTCTCGCTGGACCAACATTCCGGTGACTCGCTTGCTTGAATCAGAAACGCAGAAACTGAAAAATCTGGAAAAAACTCTAGCAAAAAGAGTAATTGGTCAAGATGAAGCATTACAGTCTATTGCTAAGGCCGTTCGGCGAAATAGAGCAGGTTTGGCAAACGCTAAACGTCCAATTGGGGTTTTTCTTTTTCTGGGGCCAACTGGGGTGGGGAAAACCGAAACAGCCAAAGCCTTAGCTGAAGCTCTTTTTAATACTGAAGAAGCCTTAATTAGGATTGATATGAGTGAGTATCAAGAACAACATACAGTGGCTAGGTTAATTGGTGCACCACCTGGTTATATTGGTTTTGAAGAAGGTGGTCAGTTAACTGAGGCGGTGAGACGTAAACCTTACAGCGTTGTCCTTTTTGACGAGATAGAAAAAGCCAATAAAGCCATTTTTAATTTATTTCTGCAGATTTTTGATGATGGTAGATTAACAGATGGTCGAGGAAGAACAGTTGATTTTTGCAATACGATTATTATTATGACTTCTAATTTAGGTACAGAAATTATTCAAAATCACCAAGGTAATCAAGAAGAACTAAAAAATAAGATGTGGCTTCTTTTAAGAGAAAAATTTCCGCCTGAGTTTTTGAATAGGCTTGATCAAATTATTATTTTTGAGACGTTAAGTGAATCTTTAATTAAAGAAATTGTTAAGTTACAGCTTAATCAGTTGGCCGAAAAATTGCAAGAGAAAAAAATTAAGATTTCTTTTACTAACGAATTAATTGATTATTTGGCACAAATTGGTTTTGATAAAATTTATGGCGCTAGACCTTTAAAAAGAGTAATTGTGGATAAAGTTGAAGACGAAATAGTTTTTCTTTTAATTGAAGGTAAGCTTAAGGAAGGAGATGTTGTTTTGGCTGATTATTCTAAGGTTAAGGATAGAGTTATTTTAACCATTAAATAAATGTTTATTGCTTTGATCTCTTTTTTGGCTAAGCTGACTTCTTTGGTTAGTCGGTTTTTTAAAATAGGCGCAGGAGTGACTTGGCCGGGTGAAATTAGTCTAAGACTTTATCCGAAGTTAATTAATACTCTTCTTAAACAAGTAAAAAAAGGGGTAGTTATAGTGGGTGGGACCAATGGTAAAACTACCACCGCTTCAATGATTAGTCACATTTTGACACAAAACGGAGAAAAGGTAGTTCATAATAGTAGTGGGGCTAACTTAAAAAATGGTATTGCTGGTACTTTAATTTTAAACACTAATTGGTTGGGTAAGCTTAAAGTTGATTACGCTGTTTTTGAAGTTGATGAATTGACTTTGCCGTTACTGATTAGCGATTATCAGCCTAAAATTCTTGTTCTTCTTAATTTGTTTCGGGACCAATTAGATCGTTATGGAGAAATCGATCTTATTGCTCAGAAATGGTTGAACTCTTTTAAACCTCTTAAAAAAACAATTTTGGTTGTTAATGCTGATGATCCATTAATTGCTTTTATCAGTAAGCAGTTTACCGGTAAAGTTTTCTATTTTGGTTTAAACAACCAGCAATTTAGTATTGATAAACCAGAGTTTGCTATTGATTCAAGTTATTGCTTTATTTGTGGTGGTAGATTAGTTTATAAAAAAATGTTTCTTTCCCATTACGGTGATTGGTATTGTCCGATTTGTTTATTTAGTCGACCAAAACTGAATTTAAGCGAAGTTCAATCACCTCTTAAAGGTGTTTATACAATTTATAATGCTTTAGCTTCAGTCTTAACAGCCTCTATGTTGGGAATTTCTCAAAGTCAAGCTGAAAAAAATCTTACCTCTTTTAAGCCAGTTTTTGGCCGTCAGGAGGAATTTCTGATTAAAGGCAGAAGAGTGCAAATTTTTTTGGTGAAAAATCCAGCAGGCTTTAATTCCAGTTTACGAACTGTTTTAGCGGAAAAAATAAAAAACTTGGTTTTTATTCTTAATAATCAAATTCCAGATGGTCGTGATGTTTCTTGGATTTGGGATGTTGATTTTGAGAAGATTGTTAATCGTACTAAACTGTTTATTTGTAGTGGTGATCGAGCTTATGATATGGCTTTAAGAGTAAAATATGCTTTACCAGATAAAGGGATAACCAAAGAAGACAAAATTAGAATTTTTCCTGACTTAAAGCAGGCTTTTATTTATGGTTTACAAAAAACTAATAAAGGTGAGACTCTTTATCTTTTTCCTAATTATTCAGCTATGCTTAATTTGCGCCAAATTATCACAGGTAAAAAGATCTTATGAAACTTTCTTTAAAACTGATTTGGTTATACCCAGATTTAATGAGCACTTATGGTGATAGAGGTAATGTTTTAGTTTTGCTTAGACGTTGTTTATGGCGAGGAATTGAAATACAAGTTAAACCCTATCAGCAAAAAACTAAAGCTGAAGATTTGCTTGAGGCGGATCTTTTTTTTATGGGTGGCGCTCAAGACAGACAGCAAAAGCTGGTTAGTCTTGATTTGTCTTTAAAAAAAAGAGAATTTTTAAAGCAAAAAATAGAAGCTGGCACACCTGGTCTTTTTATTTGTGGGGCTTATCAATTTTTAGGTCATTATTATCAACCCGCTGAAGGAAAAAAAATCCCTGGCTTGGGTTTACTTGATCTTTATACTAAACATCCTGGTGAGTCAAAACCAAGAGCGATTGGTGATTTAATTGTGCGGTGGCAAAAAACACTTTTAGTCGGCTTTGAAAATCATGGCGGACGGACTTATTTGGGTAGAAAAGTAAAACCATTCGCCCAAGTTTTATTTGGCCAGGGAAACAATGGTGAGGATCAAACTGAAGGAGCGGTTTATAAAAATGTGATTGGTTCTTATATGCATGGTCCTTTGCTGAGTAAAAATCCTGAATTAGCTGATTGGTTGATTAAAAAAGCGCTTGAGTTAAAATATCAGAAAACCGTGGTAATTCAACCACTTAATGATAAACTTGAACTTGAAGCGCGTTATCATTTGCTACGAAGGTATAATTTTGGTTAAACCGGATAATTTTTATTTTTTTGATTTTGTGGTATAAAATAGCAAAAAGAATATGGCAAACAAGAAAAAAATAACCAACGAGGAAGTTAAACATATTGCTAAATTAGCTAATCTTTCACTTTCCATAAAGGAAATAACTCAGTTACAAGATCAACTATCGGAAACTCTTGACTATATTGAAATTTTAAATCATATCAAGACTCATCAAGTTGAACCAACGAGCCAAGTTACTGGTTTAGTAAATGTTACTCGAAAAGATGAAGTTTTACCCTCGTTACCAGTTCAAGAAGCTCTAAAAAATGCCCCAAAAACAAGTGAGGGTTTTATTAAAATTGAAGCTATTTTTGAGAATGAATGATCTTAATCGCTTAACTATTCAAGACGCCTTAACCGGTTTAAAGCGGAAAAAATTTTCCTCAACGGAGTTAGTAAAAGCTTGTTTGAGGCAAATCGAAAAAGTGGAGACGAAAATTCACGCTTTCATTACTGTTTGTAAACAGGAAGCCTTAAAACAAGCGGCGCAAGCTGATCAGCTTTTGGTCTCTGGAACAACGAAACAAAAATTGTTAGGCATACCTATTTCTATCAAAGATAATTTCTGTACTAAAGATATTCGTACTACTGCCTCCTCTAAGGTACTGGATAATTTTATTCCCCCCTACAACGCTACTGTTTGGCAAAAACTGAAAGATGAAGGTGCAATTTTAATTGGCAAAACTAATCTAGATGCTTGGGCTCATGGTTCTTCAACTGAAACTTCAGATTACGGCCCAACCGCTAATCCATGGGATATTAGTTGTTTACCTGGGGGTTCTTCAGGGGGAGCCGCCGCTTCAGTAGCGGCAGATGAAGTTTTGGCGGCTATTGGCAGTGAGACAGCCGGTTCAATTAGACAACCAGCTAGTTGGTGTGGGGTGGTTGGTTTTAAACCAACTTATGGAGCGGTTAGTCGTTATGGGTTGATTGCGATGGGGTCCTCTTTTGATTGTCCAGGACCAATTACCAAAAATGTTTACGATGCGGCTTTAATTTTTTCCATCATTAGCGGTCGTGATCGTTTTGATGCAACTTCTTTTGATTGTCTGGCTAAAGATAAAGCTGTTTTTTTAGAAAAAATTAAACAAATAAAAATTAAAGTTTTAAAAATTGGCTACTCTGATGATTATTTTGTTGGTGTGGATGCGCAAGTAAGAAGAGTAGCGGAACAAGTGCTAGATTTACTTGATAAAGAAGGAGCTATTATCAAAAAAATTCGACTTTTTCCGCCAAAATATGCCATTGCGGTTTACACTATTCTGCAAAGATCAGAAGTTTCTTCAAACCTGGCTCGTTATGATGGAATCCGTTACGGACAAAACCGGACTTTTTTTGGCGCTGAAGCTAAAAGAAGAATTATGTTAGGCACTTATACACTTTCCGCTGGTTATTATGACGCTTATTATTTAAAAGCGCAAAAGGTAAGAACATTAATTATTAAAGATTTTCAGAAAGCTTTTGAACAGGTTGATTTAATTGTTGGACCAACATCTCCAACTGTTGCTTTAAAAAAAGGCGCCACTTTAAATCAGGCTATGTTTGGTGAATTAGCTGATGTTTTGGTTGAGCCATCTTCAATTGCTGGTTTGCCTGGTCTTAATCTGCCAGCTGGGATGAAAGGAAATTTACCTGTTGGTGTTCAATTTATCAGCAGATGGAAAAACGAAATTCTTTTATTTCAGGTAGCTAATCAACTTGAAAAGATAATTAATTTTCCAAGAAAAAGAATAGATTAATTTATGAATCTTATTCCGATAATTGGTTTGGAAATTCACGTTGAATTGAAAACCAAATCAAAAATGTTTTGTGGTTGTTCAGCTTCTTATTTTGGTAAAAAACCAAATACTCAAACCTGTCCGGTTTGTTTGGGTTTACCCGGTGCTTTACCAGTTCCTAATCAAAAAGCAATTGAGTGGTGTTTAAAGCTAGGATTGGCTTTAAACTGCGAAATTAACCAATTTAGTAAATTTGATAGAAAAAATTATTTTTATCCTGATTTAGTTAAAGGTTATCAGATCAGTCAATATGATTTGCCTTTTGCCAAAAACGGCTATTTAAATTGCGGTTCGCAAAAAATCCGTATCAGACGAGTTCATCTTGAAGAAGATACGGGTAAGTTAATTCATGTTAAAAAATCGACTTTAATTGATTTTAATCGCAGTGGTGTGCCTTTAGTTGAAATTGTGACTGAACCGGATATTAGAAGCAGTGAAGAGGCAAAAAAATTTTTGCAGGAATTGCATTTGTTAATTCGTTATCTTGGTGTAAGTGATGCTGATATGGAAAAGGGAACGATGAGACTTGAACCAAATGTATCTTTGCAATTGGTTAGTCTTTATCCGCAACTTCCTAATTATAAGGTTGAAATTAAAAATATCAATTCTTTTAATTTTGTTAAAAAAGCGATTGATTACGAAATTGAAAGACAGACAACCTTACTTGAACAAGGTAAAAAACCTCTTCAGGAAACAAGAGGTTGGGATGAAGTTAAAAATATCACTTACACTCAAAGACTTAAGGAAGAAGCTCAAGATTACCGTTATTTTCCCGAACCGGATATTCCACCTTTTGTTTTTGATACTACATTTATTCAAAAAATTAAAAATCAATTACCAGAGTTGCCTTCAGCCAAGAGGGAGAAATTGGTGAAAAATTTTCAGCTGCGTTGGGAAGATGCCAACATTTTAGTGACCGATCCTTTAAAAGTAGCTTTCTTTGAAAAGGCCTTTGAGATTGTACGACAATCAAAAGAGAAGGGAATTACCGCTCAAAGTTTAGCCAACTGGATAGTTAATAAAAAGGTTGATATTCAAAAAGAAACACCAGCAGTTTTTGTGACTAAACTTTTACAAAAACAAAAAGAAAACGAAATTTCTGCTCAAGAATTAATTTTATTAATTAAGCAAGTTTTGCAGGAAAATTCAAAAGCAGTGGTTGATTTTAAAAAAGGAAAGCAACAAGCTTTGATGTTTTTATTGGGCCAAGTGCTAAAGGTAACTAAAGGTAAAGGTAATCCCCAAAAAATTAAAATGACGCTTTTAGAATTGATTAAAAAAACCTAAGTATAAAATAACTTATGGCTGATTTTGTTCATCTTCATGTTCATAGTGAGTATTCTCTGCTTGATGGTTTAGTAAAAATTCCTCAACTGTTGGCTAAAGCTAAGAGTTATGGCATGAAGGCCTTAGCTTTAACTGATCACGGAGCAATGTATGGGGCTTTTAAATTTTATCTTCAAGCTAAAGATTTAGGGATTAAGCCAATTATCGGGCTTGAGGCTTATGTGGCCAAAAGAAGCCGTTTTGACAAAGAGGTAAACATTGATCATGATCGCTATCATTTGATTTTGCTGGCTAAAAACTTAAAAGGTTATAAAAATTTAATTAAACTCACCACTAAAGCTCATTTGGAAGGTTTTTATTATAAACCAAGAATTGATAGTCAACTTCTTGAGGAATATGCTGAGGGACTGATTGCTTTGTCAGCTTGTTTGGAAGGAGAAATTCCGAGTTATTTAAAACAAAATGAAGATGAAAAAGCAGAGAAGAAAATTAAAGAATATCTAGAAATTTTTGGTGAGGGTAATTTTTACCTTGAGTTACAGCATCATCTAAATATCCCCTTACAGGATTTAGTGAACAAAAAGCTAGTGGTTTTATCAAGAAAGTTGGGAGTGCCGTTAGTGGCCACAAACGATGTTCATTATTTAGAAAAAGAAGACGCAGAAGCACATGAGATTCTTCTTTGTATTCAAACTCAGCGGAGTATTCTTGAAAAAAATCGGCCTTTATCCATGATTAATAGTCCTGATTTTTATTTTCGCAGTCCGCAGGAAATGCAGGGAATTTTTATTCAATATCCGGAAAGCATTACTAACACTTTAGAAATTGCGCAAAAATGTAATCTGGAAATTCCTTATGGTACTTGGATATTGCCTCATTTTCCAGTGCCGGATAATCAAAGCGCTGAAACTTATTTAAGAAAATTAACTTATGAAAAAGCGCAAGATCGTTTTGCGGTTTTAACTGATGAGATTAAAAAAAGAATTGATTATGAGCTTAATATAATTATTAAGAAAGGTTTTGCTACTTATTTTTTAATTGTGGCTGATTTTGTTAATTGGGCTAAACAGCAAGGAATTAGAGTAGGACCAGGTCGTGGTAGTGTTGCCGGTAGTTTAGTGGCTTATATTTTAAAAATTACTTCATTAAATCCTTTAATTCACAATTTACCTTTTGAGCGGTTTCTTAATCCTGACCGACCCTCGCCACCTGATATTGATTTAGATTTTGCTGATGATCGTCGAGATGAGGTGATTGCTTATGTGACTCAAAAATACGGTGAGGAGAAAGTAGCCCAAATTATTACTTTTGGCACAATGGAAGCGCGTGCAGCAGTTCGGGATGTAGGCCGAGCTTTAGGTATGCCTTATTCTCAACCAGATCGAATTGCCAAAATGATACCGCCTGGTATGCAAGGTTTTGCTATGACCATTGATCGGGCTTTGAAATTGTCAGCTGATTTAGCTCATGCTTACCATACTGAAGAAGATACACGTCGACTTTTAAATTTGGCGCGAAAACTTGAAGGAGTAGCCAGACATGCTTCAACGCATGCAGCAGGTGTAGTTATTGCTGATCAGAATTTAACAGAATACTCTCCTTTACAGCGGGAGGTAAAAGGCAACCGGATTATTACTCAGTATGATATGTATTCCCTAGATCTTAACGCTGCTGCTGATGGTCGAGCAATTGGGCTTTTAAAAATGGATTTTTTGGGTTTGCGAAATTTAACTATTCTTCAGAATGCGATTAATCTGGTTAAGAAAAATAAAGGTATTGATATTGATCTTTCAGCCATTCCTCTTGATGATCCTAAAGTTTATAAATTAATCCAAAGTGGTCAAACTACCGGTGTATTTCAATTGGAAAGTAGCGGAATGAAGAGATTGGCGCGTGATTTAAAGCCCTCCAAATTTTCCGACATTTCCGCCATGGTGGCTTTATTTCGGCCCGGACCAATGGATTGGATTAACGATTTTATTAAAGCAAAAGAGAATCCTAAAAAAATTCATTATCCGCATGCAGATCTTAAACCAATTCTAGCTGAGACTTACGGTATTGCTGTTTATCAGGAACAGTGTATGGAAATTGCTAATAAAATGGCGGGTTATTCAATGGCTGAAGCTGATGGTTTGCGTAAAGCTATTGGCAAGAAAAAACCTGAATTAATGCGAAAAGAGAAGAATAAATTTATTAAAGGCTGTTTGAAACAAGGCTATTCCCAAAAAGTGGCGGAAAAAATTTTTTCTTTAATTGAACAGTTTGTTGGTTATGGTTTTAATAAAGCTCATTCAGCTTCTTATGCTCTTATTGCCTATCAAACAGCTTATATGAAAGCTAATTATCCGATTGAGTTTATGACTGCTTTGCTTTCAGCTGAATCGCAAGCTTCTTCAGGACCGATTAGAAGCGAAAAATTAGCTCAGGCTGTTGAGGAATGTAAAAGAATGGGAATTGAGCTGTTACCTCCTCATATTAATTATTCGGGTGTAGATTTTGAAATTGAAAAAGGTCAGGATGGTCAGCAACGAATTCGTTTTGGTCTTTCCGCAGTTAAGAATGTGGGTGCGGCAGCTATCTCCTCGATTATGAGTGCTCGGCAAAGAGGTTTTTTTACCAGTTTAACTGATTTTTGTTCGCGGGTTGATACACAAAAAGTGAATAAAAAAGTGTTAGAAAGTTTGATTAAAGTTGGCGCTTTTAATGATTTTGGGAGAAGAACTGCTATGCTTTCTGCTCTCTCTGACATATTAGTTTTGGCGCAAAAGCAAAAGAGAAAAGAGGTTTCTGGTCAATTTAGTTTATTTGAGGAATCTCAGACAAGTAATTTAGTTGATCACTTACCTGATTTGCCTGAATTCAGTCAGCGGGAAATTTTAAATTTTGAAAAAGAATTATTAGGTTTTTATTTAACCTCTCATCCAATGTTACCGCTTTTAAAAAATTTAGGTAAAGTAACTGATTATCAAATTGCTGATTTAGACCCAAATGTAAAAAAAATATTAAAAATCGGTGGTGTTATTACTAAGGTGAGACGAATTATTACTAAAAACAACAACAGCGAAATGGCTTTTGTGAGAATTGAGGATTTGACAGGATCAATTGAATTAGTTATTTTTCCTTCTATTTTTGCCAAAACTCGAAGTATTTGGCAGGAAAATCAAGTAGTTTTGGTGGCTGGTAAACTCGATTTTCGAAATGAAAGATTAAGTTTTATAGTTGATAAAGTTTCTCTCTTGACTCAATAAAGTTTTGTTTTTAAAATAAAAGCAATTCAGTGGAAGAAAAAATTGAACAAAAGGAAAAAAAATTACGCTTAATTGTTGATGATGAAGAGATAAGCTTAATTGAAAAAGAAACAGAAAAGAAAAATAAAAAGAAAAATTTTTTATTAAGTTCAGTAATTTTAGATGGAGTTGAGTTAGGTTTATCTGTTGTTATACCAATTTTAGGCGGAATTATCT
>FWPU01008815.1_pt1 | contig 16633 bp, 15 predicted proteins | sample 2228361 | NCBI WGS metagenome assembly FWPU01 (sample SAMEA103939777, study PRJEB20133) | metagenome
CAAATTTGTTCTAAAATACAAAAACCAAAGTGTGCACTTTTAAAATGAAAATCTACTAAAAACTGTGCACTTTTAATTTGAAAATGACAGTATTTTCGTCCCTTAAGATTTTTGCTAATCTCCCCCAGCCCCTCTTTAAAAAAGGGTGTTAAATGGACCAAGCGGAAAGAAGGGAAAGTAAAAGAAATTTTAGAGAAGGAGACGTAGGGCAAAGGCCCGTCCCTTGTTGCCGGCATCGGCAAGCCGTAAAGGCTTGCCCTACGAAATTATAGGAAAATTTAACTCGCTTTCTCTTTGCGGAAACTCGGTGGCGATCTTTATCCATCTTCTTCTTCCGCCGATGCTACTTCATTTATGCACGCCTCTGGCTTGGGCCTGCCTCTGGCCCTCTCGTTTAACTGTGTTCATGCACTAATCGTGATACAGTCCTTTTTAGGAAAAGGGGAGCAGATAGAGATAAAAGAAAAAAGGGAGAGAGGAAAAAGGCGGACAATCTTTCAGATAAACTAAAAAACCGCCTTCTTTCCTCTTATCTGTGGGGAATTTAATGGTAGGGTTTGCCAGGGATTTTAAGCTTTCCCGGCAGCTTTTCTTTTGGAAGCTTTGAGGGGATTGATTTCTTTAACCACCTCAGGGTTTTTTTCTTTAACCAGGTGCGTTGCTAAATTGCAGTCTCTACCAGACCACTTTGCTGCCGGATCTGGGCAGGCTATGCAGTATTCCCCGGCAGGAAATACGGCTACCCGCGCGCAGCCGCGGCAGCGATCTACAATCGGATAGCATTTCCCTCCATTGAAGGAGCAGCCCTTTTTGGTCATAAAGGCGCACTCCTTCCCTACTTTGATAATTTCACAAACCATTTTCCTTTCCTTCTTAAAAAAATAATCAGGTCAAAGACCTGAAAATAATAACCTTTCCTTTGCTTTAAACCACAAAGGAAAGGCCAATAATTTCTTTAATTATAATAACTTTCCATTTTCTATAAGTCAATAATTTTTTATCTTGCCCACTGTCCTTTTCAAAAACAATAATTATTTTAAAAGATTAATTGCCAGAACTTTATAAAGAGGCCAGGGGGTGAACCAGGGATGAACCAAGGGTGAAGAAGAGAGCATCAACGGGAGATGAAGCAGTAAAAACTGAAAGCCAGATTTCCGCAAAGCGTTGGCGGACATAAGAAACAAGCTAATTTTTTCAGCAGAAGTGAGCCCGGGCTAAATAGGGTAAAAGTGCCTTATGATCCCGAATGGCCCCCTGGCCTCTTATACGTCCTAAGATTCGAAACCCAAAGTGAAGGTGGGCAAGTTTTTTCATCTGACCGTCGAGAACTTTTAATTTCAAATAATCTTCGCCAATCCCTCTTTAGCAAGACGGGGAGATAAATGAGGAGAGTGGAAAGAAGGAAAAGTAAGGGAAGATTTAAGGGAAAACACGTCGGGCAAGGTTTCATCTCTTGCCTAATGGGCAACTCACAAGAGGTTGCCCTACGTACATATGAAGAGAGCTTGATATGGCTCAGGCGAAAGCAAGCGGGGCTCACTAAAAACAAGTGCCTATTTTCCCTCAGGCAGAAAAGTTTATACCCACAAAAGAACCAAGGAAATTGGCCATAGCGCTAATATCTTTCTCCCCATAGCCCGCACTGGCAGCTGTTCGATAAAGTTGAGTAGCTAATCCCGTCATGATCGCTGATGTCTTCTCTTCCCGAGCCACCTGCAGGGCGATCTCCAGATCTTTAATCATCATTTCTATGCGATGTCCTCCTTCAAATTTGCCCGGAATAATAAACTGAGGAAGTTTTGTTTGGAGGTGGTAGGAATTGGCCGCACATTTACTCAATACTTCATAAAATATCTGCGGAGAAATCCCCATTTTTTTGGCTATTACTATAGTTTCACAGATGGTCAATGTATTAAGGGCGGAAATTATCTGGTTTAAAGCCTTAATAGCCCGTCCCGTTCCTGCAGGGCCAAGATGATATATATTAGACCCCAATATTTTCATCAGGGGTTTGACTTTTTCAAAAGCTTCTTTCTTGCCCCCCACCATAAACGTGAGTTTAGCATTTAGGGCTCCTTTTACTCCTCCGGAAACAGGAGCATCTAAATATTCAATCCCCTGCTGGGCAAGCCTGGTGGCCAGTTCCATGGCTGCTCGGGGCGTGCCTGTAGTAGTATCCAAAATTATAGTTCCTGGAGAAGCCCCTCGAACAACTCCTTTGTCTCCTAAGATAACTTCAGTCACTTCCGGGTCAAAAGGGAGAGAGAGAATCAGGCAATCGCTCTGCTCCCCCACTTCTGCCGGCGAGTTGGCCATCCTGGCCCCTTTATCTTTTAAATCCGTGACCTTGGCCGGACGGCGGGAAAAAATGGTCAGGGAATAGCCTGCCTCCAGAAGATGGTAAGCCATGGGTTTTCCCATAGTGCCAGTACCGATGAGACCAATTTTCATGTAAACTTACCTCCCGAAATTTAACTTTTATTTTCTTGTTTGACTCTTCTCCGTAGGCTAAACCAGACAGAAAAGATAGTGAGCAAAAGAAACCCAACGGCAATGGGGCTACTCAAAAAAACCGATACATCACCTTCTGAGCCGACCAAGGCCTGCCTCAAGGCCTCTTCAAAAGGTTGAGCGAGGATGAAAGCAATCAACATGGGTACCACGGAAATTTCTAACCGTCGGAGAATATACCCAATTATCCCAAAAGCCAACATAACAAAAGCATCGAAGGTACTGTTGCGAATAGAGTAAGAACCAATTACGCAAAAAATGAAAATGATGGGGAAGAGGATATTCCGCGGAATCTCAGTAACTCGGCTGAAAAAAGGCATGAAAGAATATCCCACGATAAACATGGCAATATTAGCCATACCTAAAGTAATGTATATCAAATAAACAGCTTCAATCTGATTTTGAAAAATAAGGGGGCCAACCGTAACTCCCTGGATAAGTAAAGCTCCGTACAGGATGGCTGTGACACTATCTCCAGGAATGCTAAGCGATAGTAGCGGAATTAAAGCTGCGCCTGTAACCGCATTATTGGCCGCTTCCGAGGCCGCCACACCCTCCACAGTTCCTTGCCCAAATAATTCAGGTTCCTTAGCCGCTCTTTTTGCTTCCCCGTATCCCACAAAACAGGCTACAGTCGCTCCGATTCCAGGAAGAATGCCAATAAATGTACCCAGGAGACTGCTGCGTATAATGCTCTTCCATGATAAAAGGATATCGCGGCGGGTCAGATTAGCGTCGCTCCGCTCTTTAGCCGAAACAGACCTTAACGACCTAATGCTGGTTTTCATGCGATCTTCGGCCTGGTGAAAGATCTCTGATAAAGCAAATAAGCCAATGAGCAAGGGAATATACCCGAAACCCTCTTCTAATTCCAAGCGGCCAAAAGTAAAGCGGGGTATGGCCAGCATGGGATCTGCACCTACAGTAGCCGCGCTCAGGCCAAAAGCTCCGCTCAAGAGCCCTTTTATTACAGACCTGCCGGAAAGGACCCCTACGATAGTAAGGGCGAATAAAAGCAGAGTACTTCTTTCCACTGGACCAAACTTCAAAGCTATAGTTGCTAAATAGATCGGAACTAATACCAAGATGAGAACGCTAATCACCCCACCGCAAAAAGAAGCAAAAAGAGCCATTTTTAAGGCCTTGCCGGCTTTTCCCTGTTGGGCCATGACAAATCCATCCAAGGTAGTTGCCGCCGAAGCAGGAGTTCCAGGAGTATTCACCAAGATAGCTGATATGGAACCCCCGTATATTCCAGAAACATAAAGGGCAAAAAGCATGCATAGAGAAGGAGCTAAAGGAAAATGGATAGTCAGGGGCACGCACAAGGCCACAGCCATATTTACGGTCAGGCCGGGGATGGCTCCGATGATAATTCCTACCACGGTCGCTAAAAAGAGGATGAGTAAATTCGTTCCCTGGAGGGCATGGCCAAGTTGATGCAAGAAAAGGTCCATCAAACACTCCAAATACTTACGGGGAGAGGAACTCCCATCATCTTTTCGAAGATGAAGTATATGAGCATCGAGATCCCGCCGGCCAAGATTAATCCCCAAACCCAACTTCTAAATCCAAAGTACCGAAAAAGACCGATCAAACAAAAAGTAGTAGCCAGAGCCGTTCCCAGCAAAGGCAAGGCCATGATATAAGCTGTTCCTATGCCCATGAAAGCAAGTACAGGCCGCAGCTCTCCTTTTGCCGATGCTTCCTTTCTTTCTCTCCCTCCAAGGGTGGTTCTTCGGCGCAGGCTTCCTAAAATAAGGAGGGTAGCAAGGAAGGCCATAAGGCCTGCGGATAGGTAAGGAAAAAATCGCGGGCCTAAGGTATAGAACTGTCTTTCTCCATGCGCGGGATGTTGCCAATCTTGCTCGATCGTGGGCACTAAGAAAAAGGCCATTCCCAAGGAGAAAATGATAAAAAATATTCCGATTTTGACTTCTGGAAGTTTAAACACCCTTTTCTTCTCGGATCTTTATCCTTCTTTGCAGCAAAGAGCCGCTGGATTAATCGGTCCCCATCTTTCGGACAACTTCCCCTATCTGGTTGTACATATCCCTCAAAGATTTTCCGAATTCCTCAGGCCCTTGATAACTAAGCTCTAGCTTTAGTTGCTCGGCCATCTTTAAGAAGGCTGGGTGGTCATAAACTTTTTTAAAAGCTTCGTGGAGAAATTTAATTCGTTCTGCAGAGGTGCCGGCCGGTGCCACAAATCCTTTTTGATTCTCCAGATAAACATCATAGCCGAGTTCTTTCAAAGTAGGCACATCTTTTAAAATCAGAGAGCGATCTAAAGATGTTAAGGCTACGGGCCGAATCTTCCCCCCTTGAACCAGAGGCCAAATTTCAGCATCTGAGCCTATGGCTAAATCCACGTGCCCTCCCATAAGAGCGGCCAGGCCTGGGGGGCCTCCTTTATAAGGAATGTGTTTCATCTTTATATCCGCCTTGTAACACATAGCCATGAGAGCAGCATGGTAGATGCCTCCATGCCCGCTGGAGGCATATTTGTATTTCCCGGGGTTCTTTCTAGCCTCTGCCACAAATTCATTAAAATCTTTCCACGGAGCCTGGGCATTGAAGCAGATGATCATTCTTGCTCTCACAAACCGGATGATGGGAGCAAAGGCATCAATAGGGTGGTAAGGAAGCTTTTTAAAGTTGCCCACAGAGGTGGTTTCACTCCCTCCTGCTATTAAAAGCAAATATCCATCATGTGGAGATTCCGCAACCTCTTTAGCGGCTAAAGTTCCCGAGGCTCCTGGTTTGTTAATTACCACTAAAGACTGACCCAAAAATTCCGGAGCTACTCCGGCCACGGCGCGGGCTATAAGATCTGTAGTGCCTCCAGGGGAAAATCCCACCATTACCTTAATGGGCTTCGTTGGAAAATCTAAAGCCAGGCTTGGCCCCGAAAGAAAAATAATCAATAAAAGAACTAAAACTAATTTAACCCATCTGCCTTTGACCTTCATATCTTCCTCCTTTCTTTTCTTTTGCAAATTTTCGCCCAGATAACTCTTATACTATGCTGTCGTATTCCGAAGGATCCACTACCGCCTCAATTATTATAGGTTCATTCCCTAAAAGGCTCTTTTGCAAAGCTGACCGGAATTCTTCCTCAGAGTGGGCTGGTATTAGCCGTGCTCCAAAGAAGTTATTACTGGAGGCATAACCAGCTCCCAAAAGGTCAACTCCATATTGGTGATACTCCTTGCGCGTTTGCTTCACTTTTATCAAACTCAAAAAACCATCCCGCAAAACCACAAATACCACCGGAATCTTAAGACGTACCGCCGTATTTATCTCGCCTACCATCATCAAGAATCCACCATCGCCCACGCACGCGACCACTGGTCTATCGCGCAAAATCAATTTAGCCGCAATTGCAGCAGGAATACCGAATCCCATAGAAGACCAGCCATTGGAAACAAGAAAATTCCCAGGACCGCGGGCATCCCAAAGCTGCCCGATCAGATGAGTATGCGCTCCTACATCCGCTACTAATACACCATCGTCAGGCAGAATCTCCCGCATAGCTAATAAAACGTGATGCGGAGAAAAATTTAGCTGCGGTGGGGTTAAAGCCTGGTAGAGCTTTTTCCTATGCAGCCGCAGAGCTTCCCAATCCCATTTGTGCTGCAAAGGAGGCAGTTTTAACAAGGCCCTTAAAATCTGGCCGATATCTCCCACTATTTCGGCCGCCAGATGATAATCTGAATGGATATCGGCTGGCACAGTGTCAATATGGATAAGGGGTAGATCTTTACGTAGCCAATCTTCGTAATTGAATTCCACGGGATCATATCCAATAGCAATAACTAAATCCGCCGGCTTATAATATTCAGCCACAATATCTCGCCGCGCCCGGCCTACTACCCCCACTAATTGAGACCCCTCTTCCCTAATCTGTCCTTTAGCCATTAAAGTGGTAACTACTGGGAGGCGATGTTTATTTATAAACTCCCGCAGTTCTCGGGTGACTCCGGCCCGATTCATAGTTAGGCCCAAAGCCACTAAGGGATATTTAGCTTGAGACAACAACTCCTTTACTTTTCTTAATTGTAACTCTTCAGGAATGGGCAGACTTGGTACATTAAGGGAAAAGTCTATTGCCTCCTCAGAAGAAGGCTCTTCGGCCACATCCTCTGGAAAGTCTAAATGAACAGGTCCGGGTTGTTCAGCTAAGGCAATCTCCGCTGCTTTTTTGATCGTAGAGTAGATCTGACCTGTTTTCAACTCGGCACTCCATTTGGTAATGGGCGCATAAAGTTTTTGATGATCGATATGCATCTGCACAGTCCGGCCTTTCCAATACTTGCCCATCTGAGCGGTAAAGGCCAATAAAGGAACTCGATCAAGATAGGCATTACCCACTCCGGTAGTCATATTAGTGGCTCCTGGTCCCAATGTAGAGAGGCATGCTCCCGGCTTCCTTGTTAATCGGCCATAGACATCAGCCATGAATCCGGCACAGGCCTCGTGAGTAACTAAAATAAACTCCACTTTACTTCCATACATCGCCTCTAAAAATCTGGCGTTTTGCCCACCTGGGTATCCAAAAACATAACGAATACCCAATTTTTCTAAAGCATCTACCACTATTTCCGCATTGCTCCGCATAATCTTACCTCGCTTCATATTTTGAAATTCTCTACTACCCAACCGTTAAACCAGCGCAGCGGCCAAGCCATAAGCAAGCCTAAGGCAGCTCCTCCCAATGCATCCGAGGGATAGTGAACCCCAATATATACCCGGGAATAGGCCACCAGAGTAGCTATAGTATAAAAATAGAGAGAAAGCTTCTTAAACGGCTTGGTCAATAAAAAGGCCCCGGCAAATATATTCACCGCATGAGAAGAAGGAAAAGAGTAAGAAGTATTACAGTCCGTAAGCAGACGCACTTCAGTCAGAGTATGGCAAGGACGAATTCGTCCCACCATATCCTTTATAAAGCTACTCGATAATTGATCAGTAATAGCCAAAGTGAGGCCCATAAAGATTAAAAAAATTAGGCCTTCTTTTTTCTGCCGGTAAAGAATCCATAGGGCAAGCGCTAATAGCAGGAAATAAAAATTTTTTAAGTCGGTGATAAAAGGCATAAACCAATCAAAAAAATAATTCTGACTTTTCTGGTTTATAAGATAAAATATAGATGTGTCTAAAGAAATTAAGTAATTGGTCATGATCTTTCAGGCTGGATTCCTCCTGCCAAAACTTAAATTATTTTAAATAAAAATCTGTTCTTTGTCTATTAATTTTCCCTTAAGCGGTAAGTTAATAAGATTAATAAAGCCTCCTTCCTATCCAAATACACTCTTCAAGGGGGTTTTCTTAATAAAGATTAACGAAACTTATTTCTAAAAATAAGGCAGGTTAGAAAAATTTCTTGCAACTCCTAGGTAGACTCGGTAGGATGATTTTAATAATATAAAAAAATATTTTGCCCTATGAATGAGCAAAAATCATTAATAACTATAGAAAATGTTTCCTTAAATCTCCAGGGCCTGCAAGTATTAAAAGATATCTCTTTTCATATTTCTGCGGGGGATTTTTTGGCTTTAATCGGCCCTAATGGGTCTGGAAAAACAACGCTTATTCGCATCATCTTAGGCCTAATTAAGCCTACTTCGGGACGCGTTTTCTTAATGGGTGAACCAGTGGAAAAATTTCGACAATGGCAAAAAATTGGCTATGTCCCCCAAAAAGCTACGCAATTTGATTCAAATTTTCCCGCGTCAGTCAAAGAAGCAGTGGCCATGGGGCTCCTTTCTTCAAAGAAATTTCCGCGCTTCATAACTTCCAAAGACGAAGCAGCCATCGAACAAGCATTAGAAACAGTGGATATGCAAGATTTAAAAAATAGACGCATAGGTGAGCTCTCGGGAGGGCAACAACAACGGGTCTTCATAGCCCGCGCCATTGTCAATGGTCCAGATATTCTTTTTTTAGACGAGCCGACTGCGGGTGTAGATGCGGAAACCCAGACGCGTTTTTACGATATGTTAGCGGAGCTCAATCTCCGCCGCAAATTAACTATAGTGCTTATCACGCATGACTTTGGTGTATTGACCAAGCACGTTAACAAAGTAGCTTGTTTGAATCAGCGCTTATTTTTCCATGGCACCCATGCGGATTTTTGCAGTTCGGAGTTTGTCCAGGATCTTCTTCATGGGGAGCATCATCTGATTTGCCACCGTCATTGAAATCTATGATCGAAAATTTTTTTGGATACATTTTTGTTCAACGCGCCCTATGGGCTGGTTTCTTTATCTCCTTTGCCTGTGCTGTTTTAGGAGTCTTTTTAGTCCTCCGCCGCGATGCCATGTTAGGCCATGGATTAGCGCATGTCACTTTTACCGGGGTGGCTTTAGGCCTTTTTTTATACCTTTCTCCTACCTTAATAGCTCTGGCCGTAGCCGTAATAGCTGCCTTGGGTATGGCGAAAATAAAAAGGCGCGCTGGCCTTTACGGAGATACCGCCATCGGGATAATCAGCAGCTTGGGCATGGCCATAGGCATTGTAATGGTAAGTTTAGCGGGAAGCTTTAATGTAGATCTCTTTGGCTATCTTTTTGGCAATATTTTAGCAATCGAAAATGAAGAAGTATGGTTGGCTTTACTCTTGGCACTGGGCGTTTTAATCACGATAGCTCTTTTTTATCAAGAGTTTCTTTTCCTAACTTTCGATCCGGAATCAGCCCGAGTTGCAGGTATTCAGGTGACCAGGCTCGAAACATTTATGGCTATGTTAGCTGCGATCACCGTGGTCCTGGCTATGAAAGTAGTAGGGATTTTGCTTGTCTCGGCTCTTTTAGTTATTCCAGCCGCGGCCGCTCTGCAAGTGGCCAAGAGTTTTTTTCAGGCTATGTTGATTTCCACCATCGTCGCTCTATCTTCAGTATTGGGAGGATTAGTTTTGGCTTTCTTTTTAGATTGGCCAGTTTCCGGAACCATTGTCTCCATCTCCGCTATTCTTTTTTTTCTAATGTATCAAATTCGGCGCTCTCAAGGCCTTTAAAAAGGGAGGAGGAATAAAACCAAGAAAATGAAAGATGAAAAAGAGTCTAAATTTACCTCAGGCAATCAATGCGAGATAGAAATTGAATTTACCGAGAAATACCGGAGCCAATTGCCGCAAGTTGTAGAAGATATTGTGGAAAGCTGCTATAAAGAAGAATCCATCGCTCATTTTGATCCGATCATGATTCCCTCTAAGGAATCAGTTATAGAAATTCTTAATGACTTAAAAGAGATACTCTTTCCTGGCTATTTCCGGGAGAAAAAATTGAGCTCTTACGCCCTCCGTTTTCACATTGGCGATATGGTTAATCGCCTCTTTGAAAAATTGGCGGCCCAGATTACACGCTCCATCCGCCATGAATGCCGGCGTTTGCATAGCATTTGTTCCCAATGTGTAGAGCGGGGACAAAAGGAAACGCTGGAATTCTTAAAAAAAATCCCGGCTCTACGCACCACTTTGGCAGGTGATGTGCGCGCTGCTTACCGTGGAGATCCCGCAGCCAAAAGTCTGGACGAAATCATCTTTAGTTACCCATGTATTTTGGCTATTATGGTGTATCGAGTTGCTCATGAACTCCATATTCAGGGAGTACCCCTGCTACCACGCATCATGACGGAATATGCCCACAGCGCAACCGGAATCGATATCCATCCCGGAGCAAAAATTGGCCAAGAATTTTTCATTGACCACGGTACGGGGGTGGTGATTGGTGAAACTACAGAAATTGGAGACCGGGTAAAAATCTATCAAGGAGTTACTTTGGGCGCCCTAAGCTTTCCCACTGATTATCAAGGAAACCTTATCCGCGGAGTAAAACGCCATCCGACCATCGAAGATGATGTTACTATTTACGCCAATGCCACTATATTAGGGCCTACCCGCATAGGAGCCCGATCGGTCATAGGCGGTAATGTGTGGATAACCCAACCCGTGCCCCCTGATACTGTGGTAACTATGGAAATGCCGCACCTCCATTATAAAGAAGGCTGTAAGAATATTCTCGGCTCTTTGAATTCGGTTATGGATAAAGAAAAGAATTGAATAAGGAGATGATATGCGGGTTAAGAAGCTTTCCTTGATTTCGGGAATCACCTTTTTGCTTCTGTTAATTTTTAACAAGGCCCTCTTAGCCTACTCTGTTACCGAAAGTAAAATCTTCGCGGTTGGCCCCTATGCCTTTAAGTTGGAGATTAAAATTTCGGGCAAGGGGAACCTTAAAAAAAGTTCTGTGCTCCCGGTCTCTTCTTTGAAGATAAAAATAAAGAACGATCGCGCAAGTTCTCAAGTTTTAAAGGTCAAAGCCATCAGAATCTTTCAAGATCCAACAGTCCACCAGGATATAGAAACCAAAGCTTTCGTTATTCCTCCTGGAAATTGGAAAACTAAATTTTTTCGTCTTTCCCGGCGAGGCAGTCACTCTATAACTCCCCAAGGATTTATAGCTATTGAATTTGAAAACTTTTCAATCCGCTTTCGCTTATGGGAAAGAAAATTCCAGGGACCAAATACCAGTGGCTAAAAATTTTCTTAAAGGCTTGACAAAAAGAAAAGGCGTATGTTAAATACGGTTGAATGAATGATCATTCATTTATAATTTATGGATTTTAGAAAAAATTTAATACTGATTAAATGGCGAGGAGAAGGCACATGAGAAAAATAAATAAAAAAGGGATAAACATTTCCTTAACTGTCCTTAGCTTTCTTTTGATGTTGTTTCCCACGCTCCTTTGGGCTAGTGAAGTCGAATTAGAAATTCCCATGCTTACAGACAGGCAAAATAATTTGCTCATGGTTGGGCTTTTAATCTGTGTATTGGGTATGATTTTTGGAGCTTACGAATATGTTAAAGTCAAAAAATTTCCAGCCCATAAATCGATGCTGGATGTAGCCAACGTCATTTTTCAAACTTGTAAAACATATTTAATTCAACAAGGAAAATTCTTAATTATCCTTGAGATTTTCATCGGTATCTGCATTGCTTATTATTTTGGTTTCCTACAAGATATGCCTCTAAGTGGGGTCTTGGTGATCTTAGCTTGGTCGGTGGTCGGGATTTTAGGATCGTATAGCGTCGCTTGGTTTGGTATCCGGATGAACACTTTGGCCAATAGTCGCATGGCCTTTGCCTCTTTAGAAGGAAAGCCGATCAAACTTTTAGACATCCCTTTGCGCGCAGGGATGAGTATTGGTGTTCTTTTAGTTTGCGTGGAATTAATCATGATGTTAGTCATTTTAATTTTTATGCCGCGGGAGTATGCAGGAGCGTGCTTTGTCGGCTTTGCTATCGGGGAATCTCTGGGCGCAAGTGCTCTAAGGATATGTGGTGGTATATTTACAAAAATTGCTGATATTGGTTCCGACCTTATGAAAATTGTCTTCAAAATTAAAGAAGATGACCCTCGCAACCCAGGCGTTATTGCGGACTGCACTGGCGATAATGCCGGCGATAGCGTAGGCCCAACTGCTGATGGATTTGAGACATATGGAGTTACAGGGGTAGCTTTAATCAGTTTTATCGTTTTAGGCGTCTTCCCTCAATACCGGGGCGAATTGATTACCTGGATTTTCGTTATGCGTATTTTGATGATCATCACCTCTATCGTGGCCTATTTAATTAACAAAGGCCTAACCACAAGCATATACGGCCATAAGGACAAAGTAAATTTCGAGCTTTCTTTGACCATGTTAGTCTGGATTACATCTCTACTCTCCATTCTAGTAACTTTCTTGGTTAGTTATTGGCAGATCGGCCATTTCCCCCATAATTTATGGATTAACCTCTCTATCATCATAAGCTGTGGAACTATGGCGGCGGCATTGATTCCAGAATTAGTGAAAGTCTTTACTAGCTCTAAATCTATTCATTGCCAAGAGACTGTGCGCGCCACGCGGGAAGGAGGAGCGTCTCTCGATATTCTCTCTGGATTCGTGGCCGGTAATTTTAGCGCCTTTTGGTTAGGAATTGCTATATTTGGATTGATGGCCATTGCTTACTTTGCCAGTCTTTCGGGCTTGGATAAATTTATGGAATATTCTTCCATCTTTGCTTTTGGATTGGTAGCCTTTGGATTCTTAGGTATGGGCCCGGTGACCATCGCCGTAGATAGCTATGGACCGGTTACAGACAATGCCCAATCAATATATGAACTATCTCTCATTGAAGCCATCCCTAATGTGGAATCAGAAATTCAACAAAATTTCGGCTTCAAACCCAACTTTGAGAATGCTAAGCACTATCTGGAAGAAAACGATAGTTGCGGCAACACTTTTAAGGCTACAGCTAAGCCAGTTTTAATCGGTACTGCGGTCGTCGGAGCTACCACCATGATTTTCTCCCTCATCCTGCTTCTCCGGAAGACTTTGGGAATTCAGCCCGAATCTGTTTTAAATCTATTAAATCCATTTACCCTTTTAGGCTTCATCTGTGGTGGCGCAGTAATTTATTGGTTTACCGGAGCTTCTACTCAAGCAGTTACTACCGGCGCCTACCGCGCTGTGCAGTATATAAAGCGCAACATTAAACTTGACGATTCCACAACCTTAAGTGCTTCCACAGAAACTTCTAAAGAAGTAGTTAAGATCTGCACCCAGTATGCGCAGACTGGTATGTTCAACATCTTTATCGCTATTTTCTCTTTTGCCTTGGGTTTTGCCTTCTTTTCTGCTCCTGGAAACACTAATGCCCCTACTTCGTTCTTCATCAGCTACTTAATATCCATCGCCGTTTTTGGCTTATTCCAAGCCATCTTCATGGCTAATGCTGGCGGCTGTTGGGACAATGCCAAAAAGGTCGTGGAAGTGGATCTTAAAGAAAAAGGAACGCCCTTGCATGCGGCGACCGTGATTGGTGATACTGTGGGCGATCCATTTAAAGATACTTCCGCTGTGGCTTTAAACCCGATTATTAAATTTACCACTTTGTTTGGCCTCTTAGCTATGGAGATTGCCATTTCCCCGATGATGAGCAATATTTCTTACTATATTGGCGCTTTCTTTTTCATCGTGGCCTTAATCTTTGTGCTCCGTTCTTTCTACGGGATGCGCATTCCTCAAGAATAAACTCCCTTTTTCCGGCACATCTCCTCAAACAGGGGAGATGTGCTCACCAAAAATATTTATCTTTACCTTCCTTTTTTCATTAAAGATCAATTTCGCCAGCGGCAGGGCTTAGCGGTAAGGCTTAAGGGCCGCTATCCCCACCAGGTGAAATAATCTTTAAGATCTTCGTGGAAATGAGCGGTTAAAATTATTTTGCAGATGTGGTTATTTTAAAACCGCCAAAGAAGAATAAATTTCTTTTGCTTCTCCAGAGACTTCTGGGTATAATTGCTTTCAAAGAGGAATTTTTTATCCCGTCCGACAGCTAAATCTTTAAAGGAGGGGGCATGAGCGTAAAAAGATTCTTATTAATCTTTTTCCCTTTTTTTCTATTGCTGATCTCTAATATTTTAACCCATGCCCAGGATGAAGAAATCTTTCCGGAGCAGGAGCAAGAGTATTTTGAAGCTAAAAAATTTTTAGAATTAGCCAGGCAGGCTAAAGCTGAAAAATATGCCCCCGAGCCCTTCCAAAAAGCCCAAGATTTAATAAGTATGGCCGAAAAAGCCAAATCCCTTAAGGACGGACTTAAACTTGGACAAGCTTCTCGGTTGGCTCGGGCTTACGCTGAGTTAGCCCAAACCATGGCCGAATTAAAATCCGAAGAAGAAAAACTGGCTGCAGCTTATGAAGAACTTTACAAAGTCAAAGCGGAAATAAATCGCCTCCAAAAAAGCCACTAAAATAGCAATTAAAATGCGGACTGAAATTAGATATCTTTTATTACTTTTATTTTTTTTCGCAAATATAATCTTTTCCCCCTCTCTCTTTAGCCACGCTGAAGAGTCTCCTACCATAGCCATTGAGAAAGCGAAGTTTACCATTGAACAAGCCCATAAGGCTGGGGCGAATATAGTTGCTCAGGAAGATCTGGCAGCCGCTAAAACATGGTTAAATGCCGCTCAAAAAGAATTGGAAAAGTTCAAATCTGGCCGAATGTGGCTTACTTCAGAGAAAGCCCGTCGAATTAAAGAAGAAGAAGTCATTTATCTGGCAAACTTGGCTGAGGTCAGAGCTATGATTGCCGAAAATAGAGCCAAAAGAGGAGAACTCTCCATAAAATTAAAGACTGCTCTTAAAGAACTAAAAGAAAATCAGAACAAGCTTAATTTGTTAAAAAAGGATTGGGCTGAAACAAAAAGAGCCCAAGAATTTCAAAGTAAAATAGAAGCAGAAAGAAAAGCTTTAGAAGCGCTAAAAGAGCAATTAGCTTCTTTAGAACAAGAAAAAAAATTGATCCTGGCCGAAACCTTAAGTAAAGTTAGAGAAATAGAATTGCGCCGGCAACAGGAGATCGAAGAAATTAACCTTAAAGAAGCTCAAAAGACCATAGAATTAGAAAAAGAGTTAGCGGAAACCAAAAAGAAATTAGAGAATCTTACCCAAGAGAAAACCAAAGAGGAAGAGGAAAAGAAAAGTTTAGTTGAAAAGCTTGCTCTGCTTCACGAAAAAGCTGCTGCTATTGAAAGAAAAGTGGAAATATTGAAGGCTGCCAGCAAAATATCTGGAACTTCGATAAAATTCGGAGAAAAAGATATTATCATAACTATCCTGGCGCAGTATCTTTTTTCTCCGGCAATGGAAATTATGAACCGGGGAAAACAAACTTTAGAAGAGGTGAGTAGTCTGCTAAACAAATTTCCAGATTGCCAAGTTATTGTGCGTGGACATGCAGATGCCGTTGGCCCTCCTTCATTGAATCAGTCTCTTTCCGAGAAGCGAGCATCAAAGGTAAAAGAATATTTAATAACCTATCAAAATGTTCTTCCCTCCCGCATAACTGCTGAAGGATGGGGTGCCTCTCAGCCGATTGCTTCCAATGATACGGAGGTGGGAAGAATATTAAATCGGCGCGTTGAAATTATAATGGTCGTGGAGAAATAAAGTTTTATATGAAATAAAATAGGTTTGGACTATGCCGGAATTACGCCAAGATCCAGCTACTAAACAATGGGTAATAATTGCCACAGAACGAGCTCGGCGACCCCACGACTTCAGCCAACCTCACCCACCCGTACTTCTGCCCGAATACAAAGCAGATTGCCCTTTTTGTCCAGGCAATGAAAATATGACACCCCCCGAAACTATGGCCTATCGCGAAGATGGTTGCCCCAATGGCCCGGGATGGCGCATAAGGGTTTTCCCTAATAAATTCCCGGCGCTTGTGCCTGAGGGAAGCCTTATCCGTCAGGAAGAGGAAGGATTCTTTCGGAAAATGGATGGGGTGGGATGGCATGAAGTAATTGTGGAAAATCCTAAACACAATCTTTGCCTTCCGCTTATGACTGATGAACAAGTCGAAGAAATAATTCGCGCTTATCACGAAAGGTATTTAGCGCTAAGGGAGGATTCGCGGTGTAAGCTTATCCTGATTTTTAAAAACCATGGACTCAAAGCGGGAACTTCTTTGGAGCACCCTCATTCTCAAATATTAGCTATGCCCATCGTCCCTTTAACGATCCGCTACCGCTTTGAAAAAGCAGCCACCCATTTTGATGATCAGGGAACTTGCGTTTATTGTGATATTCTCCGCGAAGGACTTCGGGTCCGGACCAGATTAATTATGGAATCAGAATGCTTTGCTGCCTTCCATCCCTTCGCTTCCCGCGCCCCTTTTGAAACTTGGATAATTCCTAAAGCTCATCATGCCTCCTTCGGAGCTATCTCTCCGCCAGAAATTAAGGAATTTGCCCAGGTTCTAAGAAAAATATTGGGTAAGTTATACAGAGGTTTAAATAATCCTGATTATAATTATATTATTCACACTGCCCCCATTAAAGATGAACAAGAAGATTACTTCCACTGGCATCTGCAGATAATTCCCCGGCTGGTTACTCCGGCCGGATTCGAGCTGGGTACAGGTATGTTTATTAACACAGCTCTTCCTGAAGAAACTGCTGCTTTTATCCGGGAGGTACCTGATTAAATTTTTGGTTCATCTCCAAATTAGTTGCTTAAATTCTTGACGAAAGCTTGCCTGGGGCCGGGAAGGAAAGGCAGATT
>FWPU01008817.1_pt1 | contig 16632 bp, 13 predicted proteins | sample 2228361 | NCBI WGS metagenome assembly FWPU01 (sample SAMEA103939777, study PRJEB20133) | metagenome
GTTCGGCAGGCGCTTGACCACCGGCTGCGGGCCCATGGGCAGGTAGTCGCTGTCGCCGTAGCCGCCGTGGCCCACGTGGGCGATGAAGGGCACGCTGCCGTCGTCCAGGTCCAACACGAACAGCGCCTGCTGGTCCGGGTTGGCGGTCAGGAACTGGCGCATCTCGGGGTTGGCCTGCGGCCAATCGCGCCAGAGCGTCCCCCAGTCCAGCCGCACCTTGACCAGCACGTAGCCCGCGTTCTCGGCGATCACGGGCCAGCCGTAGCGGTACTCGGTGGGGTCGGCGAAGCTGCGGCTGGCGGGCACAGGCCGCACGCGCCACTGCTGCGCGCCGTTGCTGTTGCGGATGGCGTGGACGTACAGGTCCGGCTCGGTGGCGACGATGACCAGGTTCCGTGAGGGCGAATAGGCAGGCGGCACGGCCACCGTCGCGCCGGCGTTGTAGGTCCAGAGGGCCGTCATGGTCGTCTTGTCCACGGCGAAGACTGAGTTGCCCATGGCGAAAAGCACCCGGTCGCCCAGCACGGCCGGCGGCAGGGGCAGGGTGCTGCTCTGGCCGCTGTTGAAAGTGGCCAGCACGGCGCCGTCGCTGGCCCGCAGCTTGTAGAGCACGCCGGTCGCCGAGACGGCGAACACTGCGCCCGTGTCCCCGTCGTAGGCCACGGTGGAGCGGATGTCGCCGATGCCGCTGCGCTGCCAGAGCTGCGCGCCCGTGGCCTCGCTGAGCGCGAAGACGCCGTCCACCCCGGCGGCGACGTAGACCTGGCCGGCGCCAGTGACCGGCTGCACATTGCGCGGCAGCGACCCGCCCGTGGTGACTTTCCTCACTCCACCACTGGGGCTGACGCCGTTCCAGATCCAGCGCAGCCGCCAGGGATAGGGCACGACCTGGGCAGTGTAGCCGGTGCGTTGGGCGTCATGGCCGTGCTGCGACCACTCGCCGGCTGTCGGCGTGGGAGGCGTAGCAGTGGAGGTGGGGGACAGCGTGGTGGTCGGCGTGCGTGATGGGGTGGCGGTGATCGTCCCTATGGACGTGGCAGTAGGCGTGCGCGATGGCGTGGGGGTGGGGGTCGGCGTCGTAGTGGGGGTGGAGACGCCTGCGGTGAATGGTGTATCGGTCGAGTAGACCGGCCCCGCCGGCGCCGCGCCGCCCGGCCGGCAGATGCCGTTGCTGGGCCCGCCGGCCGCTCCGGAGCTGTCCACGATGGTCTGGCTGACCGCGCACAGCCCGGCCGGCGCTTCGTCGAAGTGGTACAGCGCCACGGTGTTGGCGTCGGCAGTGAATGGTGCGGTAGGTCGCGTGAAGTTAGCTGTGTAACGCACCACGTTCGACAGCCGCACCTCGTCCACCAGGCCGCTGAAGGAGGGATAGGCGCTGTTGTCGTAGTCATGCTTCTCCGCGCCAATCACCAGGAAGGGGTCGTTGGGCCAGGAGGTAGAGCGGCCGTCGCGGTAGCTGATGTTGCCGGTCGGCCCGTTCGCCTGGCCGCTGAGCACGCCGTCCACGAAGACGCGCAGTTGGCCGGTATTGCGGACGCGGGTCAGCGCGATGTGGTGCCACTGGCCGTCGGCGACCACCGCCGAGCTGCAGACCGTGGTGCCGCTGGAGCCGTTGTTGACGCCGAACGCGATCCGGCCGCTGCCCAGGGAGACCCCGTAGTCGCCGTAATCGCCGTCGCCGAAGACATCGCGGTCGAAGATGATGTTGCCGGTGATCCAGCCGTCGTTCTGGCCGCAGCTCGTCGTGCCGGGGTTATCGGCCAGGTTGGCCTTCAGCCAGAACTCCAGGGTGAAGTCGGTGGCACCCACGTCCACTGGCCGGGCGGGCGCGTCTAGGGGGATCTTAACCCGGTCAATGTCGCCCGTGCCGTGGCCGTAGAAGCGCAGGGAGAAGCCGGCGCTCTGCGCCCCGGCGGGCCGCTGGAAGAGCAGAGCAGGAAGGGAACCGAGGATGAACAGCGTCAGGGTCAGCCAGAGGAGGTGGGTTCGGCGCATGGGACAGCTCCGGGAGATCAATGGTGCCTGTTGATCTTGTTTCGCTGGCCGGAACGCCTCGAATTATAGCAGCGCCTATCAGTTCGACAAAGAGAGCCAGATACCATTTATCGGCGGAATGACGAGGACATGATTGACCGTTTGAGCTGGCAATGCTAAAATGGAATTGAAGTTGAGAAGAAGCGCATGATCGGGAGTTCTTATGTCGAAATTTGCTTTTTCTGACCTCCAGCAACAGATCGAGATGATTGCTCGACAGCAAGGCCAGGTGCGGCTGGTGTACCTTTTCGGCTCGCAGGTCGGTGGGACGACCGGGCCGCTCAGCGACGTAGACCTGGCTGTACTGCTGACAGATGACGCGCCGCTGGCGAAAAGCCGAGGGGAGTTAGAGCATCTCTTCTCAACCGTGTTGGAAGGTTATCGGCTCGACCTGATTATCCTTAATCAGGCGCCGATCGAGCTGGCTTATGCGGTCATCGCTGAGGGTAAGATTCTGTACCAACGCGATCTGGCTGAACGGGTGGAATACGAGGCGACCGTGATGAGCCGCTACGGAGACTTCTTGCCGTTTCTCCGGGCCCAGCGCGAGGATATCTTGAAAGGAGCGGGCTATGGACGTCGAATTCAGCGGTATCGAGAGGCGCTTGGACGAACTCAACGAACGCTTGGCTCGCTTAGCGCCGCTGCGCAGCAGACCAAGAGCTGAATTCGACAGCGATCCTTATTTGCGCGCGTCCTGCCGTCAGCCCGAAGTCGAACTCTCCCACGCGGTTGGAGGGCGCGGAGGGCTGGCCCGCCACCACCGCCACTACCACGTAAACGTCGTTGACCATCGGGTCGCCCAGGTGACTGTTGGCGTCGGCGAAGGCCACCTCGCCGCCGGGCATGGGCGCCACGTTCGCGTCGATGCGCCGGGCATCGGGGTCGCCGGGCAGGAAGGCCGGCCGGGCGCTCCGCCACACCTCGTAGCGCTGCACGCTGCCGCCCAGGTCGGTCCAGCGCAACGCCACGCCGCCGGTTGCCCGGGCCGCCCGCAAGTCGGCCACGGCCAGGGGCGCGAACCTGGCCGCGATGGCGGTGGACAGCGGCGCCGGCAGCGTCAGGGTCAGGTCGCTGCCGGCCGACGCCACATCCTCCACCCCGGAGGCCACGCCCGCCCACGGGTCCCACCATTCGATCCGATAGACCCCCGGCACCAGGCCCGGGATCGTCACCGCGCCGGCCAGCGGGGTCACCGCCACACCGTCCACCACGTTGCGCCAGGTGTACTGCCGATGGCGCACGTACAGATGCCCGCGGCCGGCCGTGCGGTCGGCCTGGCCCAGGACGATCAGGTCGGGGCTGGAGGCTGCGGCCCGCAGGTCGGCGTAGCGGCCGTTGTTCAGCGGGATGCCGTCCATGAAGTCGCGGAAGGCGCGGAAGTGGCCGTAGAGGTCGTAGGCCAGGCTGTGAAACGATCTTACCTTGTGTTGAGGGCGAGGGGTTCAGGCGGCCGCCGCCACAGGGCCATCACCGCGAGCCCCAGCAGTAGCACCAGCGTCACGGCCAGGCCCCCTTCGGGGCCGAACGCGCCGCCGGTGAACCAGTCGGGGCCGGTCTCCATCAGGTCGAGGAGCATCCCGCCGCTCAGCTCCGTGCCGCTCACCTGCAGGCCGAAGAGGTTGCCCTGCGCCCAGTTCCAGACGGCGTGAAAGGCGCTGATGCCCCACAGCGAACCCTCGCGCAGGGCATAGAGGGCCGCAAAGAGGCTGTAGAGGATCAGGTTGGCCAGCGCCAGAGGGGTCAGGTTGGAGTTGAGGCCGTGGGCCGCGGCGAAGAAGAGGGACGAGACGGCGATACCGATCCACGGCCGGTAGCGCGCGGCCAGCACGGGTAGCATCCAGCCGCGGGTGAGCGCTTCCTCGGCCGCGGCCTGGACGATCCAGCCGGGCAGGGTCAGCAGCACCCCGGCCAGCGCGGCCAGCCCCACGACGGCGGGGTCGCCGGTCTCCGGGCCGACGTAGCCGAAGAGCGCCATCAGCCCCACGGCGCCGGCAAAGGCGAGGAAGCCCAGGATCAGCCCGCGCAGATAGCGGCGGCCTGCGTTGCCCCGCTCGAAGCCCAGGGTCGCGATGGGCCGCCTCTCGTAGAACTTCACCCACAGCCAGACCAGCAGGAGCACGCCGCCGAAGGACAGGATGAGGAGCAGCATTTGCAGCAGGCCGGCCGGCGTGGGTGCCAGGGCGCCGCCGGCCGCCTCTCCCGTGCCCTCGCGCACGGCAAAGAGGAGCAGCATGATCGGCAGGCCGAAAAGCTGTGAGAGCAGTAACATGAGCCAGGCCAGCGGAAGCAGCGCCCACCAGGGGGTCAGGCGTCGGCCACAGCGGGCCAGGTCGTAGAGGTAGTTGTGGTTGAGCCAATCTGACATGAAGATGCCTCCTCGCAAGGCACAGATCATGCGGGGCGCTTGCCTGCCCGCAGCCTGTCAATCTGTTCCTTTGTTAGCGCCACAGCACGATATCCTTGATCTGTAGATCGTCCCACGCGAAATAGAGGTCTTGCAGCACCGGCAGGGTGCGACCGATGGTCACGGCGATCTCGTTGGGCCCGGCGCTCAGCCAGCCGGCCGGCACGCGCCACGTGACCGAAACCCAACTGCCGCTGAAGTCCTCGGCCGGCACGGACGGCTCCAGCCGACGGCCGTTGATCCACACATAGTTGTCCCAGACGTTGCTCTGCATCAACCGCACGGTGAGGCGCCAGTCGCGGCCCCACGCCAGCGCCTCGGCCGGCACGTAGAAGGTGCCCCGCCACGCAATGCTGGGATTGCGCACCGCGTAGAGCGGCATCCACGGCTGGCCGAAGTCGCTGTCGCCCAGGTGGATCACCGTATCCGGCGCCAGCACGACGATGCGCCGGACGGCATAGCGGCCGATCGCCTCAACGGCCCTCGACCAGAGCGCAGCCGGGGAGGACAGCCGGGGCCTCCGGTTCATCGCCCGCAGGGCATCGTAGGCGGGACGCGGCCGGCCGGTCGCGTCTATCAGGCTGTAGCCCAGGAACTCGGCCGGCAGACGATCCGCAGGCGCCTGGCCCTCCGGCCCGTAGGTCGAAGGCAGGTTCCAGACCGCCATCAGTTCTAGCCAGGGCCATTCGCAGCGGGCGCGGCGGAACGCGGCCACCAGATAGTCGGCCTGTTGTCCTTCGGTGACCGTCTGCCACGCGCCTGCCCCGCGGCCGTCCACCGTCCAGCCCATCTCGGTAGCCCAGAACGGCACGTGGCCCAGCCCATGGGCCAGCATGATCTCCCGCAGGTCCTCGACGCGCGCCAGGTTCAACCTGTCGCTGGCCCCGCGCGGATCGTCCGGCGGATGGGCGAAGCCGTAGGGATGGACGCCCAGCACGTCGAAACATCGGCTTGCGCCGGCCTCCAACATCGCCCGCAGGAAACGGCGGTCGTCCATGGCCTGGTTGTCGTTCTGGTTGGTAGGGGCCAGCCCCGCGCTGACCACCAGCGCGGATGGATCGGCCTGCTTAACCGCCCGGTAGGCCGCGCAGAGGAGCTCGACGTAGGCGGCCGGGTCGGGCGGCCGGCCACCCCAGTCAATGGCCAGGTTCGGCTCGTTCCAGATGACGTAGCCCAGCACGCGACCGCGGTAGCGCTCGGCCACCCGGCCCACGAAGCGAGCATAATCGGCCACGTCATCGGGCGGCGCGTTGAGGGCCAGGGGGACGTCGCTGGCCCAGGCCGGATGCTGATCCAGCCGCACCACCAGCGCCAGCCCGTAGTGGGCCGCGCCGGCGACTACCTCGTCGGGATGCTGCCAGTGCCACTCGTCGCGGGTCGGCTCGATCTGCCGCCAGGAGAACAGCTCCACCACCGTGTCGAAGCCCGCTTCGACCGCCAGGGCCAGCGAGTGCCGGTCGGCCGGCAGGGTGTGGACGCCGACGCGCAGGGGTCGCCAGCTCTCTGTCCGCCAGGCGACCGGCGCAACTGCGGCCAGCATCAGTCCCAGCAGCATCAGTACGGCCAGACGGCGTTGCGCTCTCATCGGCCGCCTCCCAGCGCCGCCCGCCAGACCCCCTGGTCGGTGGCCGCGAGCAGCCAGCGGCCGTCAGCCGTGATCACCAGCCGTCGGACGCTCATCCCATCCAGCCCGGCCGAATGCCAGGTGCGTCCGGCATCGGTAGTCCGGTAGGTGCCCCGGTATTTCGTCCCGGCGAATGCCACAGCACGTCGTCCGGGATGGAACAGCAGGGCCAGGGCAGTGATCTCCTCCAGGCCGTGGCCCCACGGCTCCCACGTGGCGCCGCCGTCGGCACTGACGCAGACCCCTCTGGTCACGGCAGCATAGAGACGCCGGGGATCGGATGGATCGGCCGCCAGGTCGAACACCGTCTGTCCGGCCAACGCCGGGCCGATGGGATGCCAGCTCCCGGCCTCGTCGAGGCTGCGGAAGAGCGCCTGTGTGCCCGCGGCATACAGCGTCGGCGGGTCGTTCAGGTCGCGGCCCAGGAACATGACTTCAGTCTGCAGGTCCAGGCCGTTCCATGGCGTGAACCATGTCCGACCGCCGTCACGGCTCTCGTAGATGCGCTGGAACGCGGCCCGAATCCACAGACGCTCGGGGTCGGCGGGGTGGATCAGGATGCCGGGCACGGTGGGCACGTCGAGGCCGGTGCGCGTCCAGATGCGGCCGGCGTCGTCGCTGCGATACAGGCCCCGGCCGTCGGTGCCGGCGTAGAGCACTTCCGGCCGGGAGGGCGCCACGGCCACGCTGAGCACAGCAGCCTGCGGTAGGCTCTGGCTGGCGAGCGTCCAGGTCGCGCCGGCATCGGTGGAACGATAGAGGCCGTCGCTGCTGGCCAGGTAGAGGGCGCCGTCGGGTGCCTGGACCAGGTCGTTGGCCGCAGCCGGGCCAGGCCCGGTCGGCCAAAGCTGCCAGGTGCGGCCCGCGTCGTCGCTGAAACGCAGACCGGTGTGTGTCCCGGCCAGCAGCCGCTCGCCGCCGGGATCGGGCCAGCGCAACACGGCATAGATCGCGCCATCCCGGCCCAGGTTGCCGTGCAGTTCCCACCTCCGGCCGCCATCTCCGGTGCGGTAGACCGCGCCGCTGTTGGTCAGCGCCAGGGCATGGCCCGCAGCCGGGCCGGGGAGCAGGGCGTCAACGCGTGCCTCGACCTCGGCCGCCATGGGCTGCCAGGAGCGGCCGGCATCATCGCTGCGGTACAGGCCGACGCGCGTGCGGGCGTAGACAAGGCCGTCCAGGGCCGGATCGAACCACAGGCCGGCCACGAAGGTGGTGGGGATGTCGGCGGCTGCCTGCCAGGAGAGGCCGGCGTCATCGCTGCGGAACAGCCCGGTACCGTCCGTTCCGGCCAGCAGGCGCCGGCCGTCGGGCGATACGGCGATGGCCAGGATGGCCGTCGCATCCGGCAAAGACGACAGCGGCTCCCAGCTCGCGCCGGCGTCGCGGCTGCGCCACGGCCGCGCTCCCTCGCCGGCCAGGTAGATCGCGCCGTCCGGGCCTGCCTGCAGGCTGTAGACGCTCCGCCCGTGGCGGGCCAGCCCGGCAGGCAGCGAGACCGGCTGCGGCAGGTCTGGGCCGATGGGCTGCCACGTGCGGCCGGCGTCGGTGCTGCGCCACAGGCCGTCGCTGGTGCCGGCCAGGACGACGTCTGGCGCGTTGAGGACGAAGAGCACCGTGTGGACCAGACGGCCGCGCAGTTCATGGCCGACCTGTTCCCAGGTGACGCCGTGGTCCCGGCTGCGATAAAGGTGGGGCGGCGCCGCTACCGACGCCATCAGAAACGCGGGCCGGCGGGGATCGGTCGCCACGGCCAGCACGGGCGAGGCGCCGGGCAGCCCCCGGTTGGCCTGCGCCCAGCCGAGCTGCGCCGGCCGACCGGCACAGCCGGAAAGTGAAACCAGCAGAAACACCGACAGGCCCAGAACCAGCAACGGCCGCAGGATGCGCTGCAGAGACCCGCCCGTGGCCGCCTTCAGCCCGTCAGACATCAGGATCATGCCTACCAGGAACAATCCGATGCCGCCCAGCAGGGTGGGGATGACCGTTATCAGGGCGGGCGAATGCATGTCGAGGACGACAATCAGTCGCTGGGCCACGACTTCCAGCCTCTAAATGTGGCAACCTATCGGCGCGCTTGCTCGGCACGTAGAGCAGTAATCGTCTGTGTCAGCTCGTCTGCCAGTTCCTTGTTTGCACTCATGACTTGCCTGATCTGATCGCTCTTGATAAAACTATTCTACGCTCAGTTGTTGACGCTGTCAATCCTACCCGGACAATGGCGTACCAGCAATCGCGGATGCAGCCGTTTGACACCCAGAGAGGGCAGGTCTACAATGACAGGTGCAACGATGCCCGCTCGCCCATCACGGAGGATGCCATGCAAGTTGAACTCACCGCCCCTGGCCCGTTGCTGGCCCCCGACGGCCGCCTGGCGCAGGTCGGCTGGTCTCGTCGGCCACTGCTCGACTGCAACCTGGAAGCCGTCCGTTTCTACCCGCGGCTGTTCCGTCCGCTCCAGCGCTTTCGCATCAAACGCTGGGACTACTACGCTGTCTTTACCCCGCGGCGCTTCTTCTCGGCCACCATCGCCGACCTCGGCTACGCGGGGAACATCTTCGTCTACACCCTGGATTTCGCCAGCGGCGACCTGCACGAGGAGGGGCTGGTCATCCCGCTGAGCCGGGGGATCGTCCTGCCGCGCAACAGCACCGAGGGGGACAGCCGCTTCGAGAACAAGGCCGCGCGGCTGCACTTCCGCGTCGGCCCTGCGGAGCGGCGCGTCGTCGTCTCCTGGCCCTCCTTCCACGACGGTCGCGGCATCGAGGCCGACATCGCCCTCGCCTGCCCGGCCCACTACGAGTCCATGACCATCGTCATCCCCATTCCCGCGCGACGCTTCTACTACAACCGCAAGATCAACTGCCTGCCCGCCCGAGGCTCGTTGCGGTACGGCGACCTGGTCGAGACCCTCGACCCGCAGACCTGCCTGGGCTCCCTCGACTGGGGCCGCGGGGTCTGGGAGTACCGTTCCTTCTGGAACTGGGCTTCGGCCTCCGGCTTCCTGCCCGACGGCCGGACGGTGGGCCTGAACCTGGGCTGCGGCTTCGGCGACCTGACGCGGGCGGGCGAGAACGCGCTGATCCTGGCCAACCGCATCCACAAGCTGGAGCAGGTGAAGTTCGACTACGTTACGGGCGATTACATGCGGCCCTGGCGGTTCACCGACGGCGCAGGCCGCCTGGATCTGGTCTTCACGCCGTTCCGGGACCGCACGGCGATCACCAACCTGGGGGTCATCTACAGCGAGGTGCATCAGATGTTCGGCCGCTACAACGGCCGGGCCGTGGCGGACGATGGGGAGATCATCGAAGTGCGGGATCTGATCGGCTTCGCCGAAGAGCATCGGGCGCGGTGGTAGGGGGGCTCTCGTTTCGGGAGGCCATTTCTTCATCACTTCTTCGCAACTCGCGCATTACCACTTCGCAATTCCCCGCTATCCTGCTGGGTGACAGGTGCTGATGACATGGCACCGATTTCGATCTCACCCAGGAGGATTTTAGACATGACCACCGCCACACATGTCCGCGTTTCCGGCGGGGTGAAGCCCCGGCGCAAGGGGCTGTCAGCCCTGCTTCGCCACCGCACATTCCGGCGTCTCGTACAGCTCGGCGTCTTGCTCTTCGTCGCCGCCATCGCCATCCGGCACGTGCTGGTCGGTGAAGGAGGTGCCGCCATCACCGCTTCATGGGAAGCCTACTGTCCCATGGGCGGACTGGAAACGCTCTACAAGTACATCACTACCGGCGGCAGCTTCGTCTCGCACGCTCATCTCTCCAACGTCGTGCTGCTCGTCGCTGCTTTGGCCGTGGCCCTGCTCGCTCGTAACGCTTTCTGCGGTTGGATCTGCCCCTTCGGTTTCATTCAAGATATGGTCCACAACTTTTCGGCCCTGATTCAGAAGCGGATACCTGCCGTCCGCAGGGCTGTCAAAGAGCTGAAAAAGCGGGGCGCCCGGCTGGCTGTGCTCGACCGCTACCTGCGTTTTCTGAAGTATGGCGTGTTGATTTGGGCCGTGGCGGGCGCAGCAACTTTTGGCTTCATGGTCTTCCGCGATTACGATCCGTGGGCATCGCTTTGGAACTTGCTGGAGCTCAGCCTGGCCGGCGGGACGATAGTCCTGGCGATCGTGTTGATCGCCTCTCTTTTCGTGGAACGGCCCTGGTGCCGCTACGCCTGCCCGCTGGGCGCAGCGACCGGCTTACTGGGCGCCCTGAGCCCATTTTATCTCAAACGCGAGGCAGAGTCGTGCAAGGCGTGCGCCGTCTGCACCAGGGCGTGTCCGATGGGCCTGCCGGTCCACACGGCGACTACCATCAAGAACGTGGACTGCATCGGCTGCCTGGAGTGCGTGGATGAGTGCCCCCGCGAGGGTGCGTTGACGCTGCACCTGGGCGTGCCGGTGGTGGGGCGGTAGATCGGCAAACGCGTTGTCGGAAAAAAAGCGATAGAAAGCGAGGTGCCAAACAATGAAAGTCAATCCGTTCGTTTACGGCGTACTGGTTCTAATCCTCTTCTTCGGTGTCATCGGCGGTGCACGCGCTGCTGGAGTCTGGTCGGTGTCGGGCAAACTGACATCTACAGGCGAGAAAGCACGGCCCACCGGCACGAACCCCGATGAGATCAAGGGTTGGATGACGCTCGACGACGTGGCCAAGGCCTACAACGTGCCGGTAGCCGAGATCCTGGCCCAGTTCACCCTGCCTGCCGAGACACCCGGCTCGGCGCAGATCAAATCTTTGGAGAGCGATACCTTCTCCACGGCCGATTTGCGGACGTGGCTGAAGGAACGGCTTGGACAGTGAAGGATCACCGCCGGGTTCCGGGCTGCACGATCGCTGGTGCGTCGTCAGGTGGCATAGCAATAATCGCGCAGCCCGGAGCTTTTTACCGGCGCGTGCCCGGCGCGAAGACCCGCCGGGTGGCCGGCAGCGCGTCTTGATCCGCCAGGATCAGCAGATGGTCCCCCGCCTCCAACACGGTGTTGCCGTCCGGCACCAGGTGCTCGCTGCCCCGGCCGATCAGCACGATCAACGCGCCGCGGGGCAGACCCAGGTCCACGATCTGCCGGCCGACGGCTGCGGAGCCCGATGGCACCACCAGCTCTAACAGCTCGCCCTTCAGGTCGTTCGCCGTGACCTCGATAGGTGGCCGCGCAGGCGACAGCGGCCGGGCCGTGACCCCCAGCCAGCGCGCCACCGGCGTGATCGTCGTCCCCTGGATCAGCACCGAGGTCAGGACGACGAAGAAGACGATGTTGAAGATCAGATCGGCCTGCGGCAGACCGGCCAGCCGGGGGAAGGTCGCCAGGATGATCGGCACGGCCCCGCGCAGCCCCACCCAGGCGACCATGGCCTGCTCGCGCGCGGGCAGCCCGAAAGGCAGCAGCGTGGCCGCGATGCTCAACGGCCGCGCAACGAAGATCAGGAAAGCCGCGGCCAGCAGCGACGCCCCGGCCACCGCGGGCAGCCGCGAAGGGAACACCAGCAGGCCCAGGACCAGGAACATCGCGATCTGCATCAGCCACGCCAGGCCATCGTGGAAGCGCAGCAGGCTGCGCCTGTGGACGAAGTCTCCCCGGCCCATAGTCAGGCCGGCCAGGTAGACCGCCAGGAAGCCGTTGCCGCCCAGCATCGCGGTGCCTGCATAGGTCAGCAGCGCCAGCGCCACGGTCAGCACGGGATAGAGCCCCTCGACGTGCAGCCGGACGCGGTTTACGATCCAGGCCATGGCCCGGCCCATGCCGTAGCCGAGCGCCGCTCCCAGCAACATCTGCTGGAAGAACGCGGGCACCAGCCGCAACGGGCTGGCATCGGGGCTGGCCAGCAGCCCGGTGAGCGCCGCGGTGAGGAAGACAGCCATCGGATCGTTGCTGCCCGATTCCAGCTCCAGCAGCGGCTCCAGCGGTTCGCGCAGGCGCACGCTGCGGGCGCGCAGCACGGCGAAGACGGCCGCCGCGTCGGTAGACGAGACGATGGCGCCCAAGAGCATTCCCTGCAGGAGGGAGAGGCGCAGGACGACCGTCGCAAACAGCCCCATCAGCAGCGCGGTCAGCAGCACGCCGAGCGTGGAGAGGGCCAGGCCAGCCGTCCACACCGGCCGGATGCGCTCCCAGTCGGTGTCCAGTCCGCCGGCGTAGAGGATGAAGACCAGGGCGATCACGCCCAGCCACTGCGCCAGCCGCGGGTCATCGAAATAGATGCCGCCCGGCCCATCGGAGCCGGCCAGCATCCCGATGATGAGGAACAGCGCCAGCGCGGGCACGCCCAGCCGGCCCGATGCTTTGCTGGCCACGATGCTGACCAGCAAGAGCACGGCCGCGGCGAGCAGGAGATACTCCAGAGACGGCTGCACGGCTATCCTCTGCGCAATCGCCCTCACTTTCCGCGGGGAGATGCAGTGCGCTTGGCGAAGAAGAGCGTCACCGCCAGCGCCGCGTGATAGCCGCACATGCCGTGGACGCCGCCGCCGGGCGGGGTGGAGGCCGAGCACAGGTAGATGCCTTCGGCGGGTGTGACGTACGGGTTGCGGCTGAGCACGGGCCGGGCGAAGAACTGCGGCAGGTCTTGCACACCGCCGACGATGTCGCCGCCCACGTAGTTGGGGTTGTACGCCTCGAAGTCGGCCGGGGTCATCACGTGCCGCGCCAGGATGCGGGCCCGGAAGCCGGGCGCGAAGCGCTCGATCTGCGCCTCGATGCGCTCGATCATGGCGTGGGGCAAGATAGAATCCTGCCCTACATGCAAATTCGGCACGTGGCAGTAGGCCCAGGCGGTGTGTTTGCCTGCGGGCGCGCGGGTCGGGTCGAAGAGGCTGGGCTGCGCCAGGATGATGTACGGCTGCTCCGGGTGCGCGCCCTGCCAGGCCGCGCGTTCGGAGCGCGCCATCTCGGCCAGCGTGCCGCCCAGGTGCACCGTGCCCGCGCGACGGCACGCCTCGGCAGTCCAGGGGATCGGGCCGTCCAGCGCCCAGTCGAGCTTGAACGCGGCTGGGCCGTGCCGGTAGCGCGCCAGCCGGCGCCGGTAGGCCGCGGGCAGCCGGTCGCCGGCGATGCGCAGCAGGTTGACCGGGCTGACGTCCAGCAACACCGCGCGGGCAGGCGACAGCGCGTCCAGCGAGGTCACCAGCTGGCCGGTGACGATCTCGCCGCCGAGGTCGCGCAGATAGGTGGCCAGCGCGTCGGCGATGGCCTGCGAGCCGCCCTGCGCGATCGGCCAGCCCACCGCGTGGCCGGCCATGCCCAGCACCAGGCCGTAGGCCGCGCTGCCGGGCCGCTCCAGCGGCAGCACCGAGTGCGCGGCCATGCCGCCGAACAGCGCACGCGGTCGCTCGCCCCGGAACCAGAGCTGGGCCAGCAGGGTCGCCGGCAGCAGCGCCCCGATGCCGAACCAGGCCAGCGCCAGGGGATGGTGCGGCGGCAGCGGCAGCGGGCCCAGCAGGTCCTCGCTCACCGCAGCCCAACGGCGCACCAGCGGGCCCATCAGCAGGCGATACGCGCCCGCGTCCCGGCCCAACCCGGCGGCCGTGGCGTCCACCGATCGCTCCAGCACGACCGCCGCGCCGTCGTCCAGCGGGTGGGCCAGGGGCAACGGCGGCTGGATCCAGCGCAGCCCGTAGCGCTCAAGGGGCAGGTCGCGAAAGAAACGGGACGAGAGGGCCAGCGGATGGACCGCAGAGCAGATGTCGTGGCGGAAACCGGGCAGTGTCAGCGCGGCCGTGCGCGTCCCGCCGCCCACAGTGGCCGCGGCCTCGATCACCAGCACCGAGCGGCCGGCGCGCGCCAGCGTCACGGCCGCGGCCAGCCCGTTGGGCCCCGCGCCGACGATGATGGCGTCGTAGGAGTGGGTGTGTGGCACGTGGGGGTCGTCCTCTTGGGTTAGATTGCCGCTCGTTCTTGTAGATCATATCTCATACGTGGAATAGCCCGTCCCCATTCCGATATGCTTTCACCTATCCTTTGGCAACCCATTCTTGCATAAAAAGGCTCTGCATTAGGGTCGGCTTCGAGTTCAAGATAATGCGCGCCAGACTGTTTAGCTTGTCTTACCGCATGTTCGAATAGTCTCCTTCCGATACCTTGACCGATGTAATCCGGCAATATCCACAAATCTTCTAAAACCATGGCGGGCAAACGAGTTTGTAAACGATACCATCCGATAATCATGGAGCCAACACGCGCCAAGTAGACCTTATCTACATCTACTTCCTGTGGTGTGATGATTGGTGTCTGAGACCATTGCGCTATAAGATGCTCCGAATAGCCCCAATGCCTTTTCGAGGCTATTGCAATCTGTTTCAGCCTATCTGAATCTTCAGGCCGAGCCTGAGTTACGGCAATGGCTGTCATCGTAGCACGCGTTTTGCGCTGTTACCGACAAACGCCCGATCAACCTGCATGATCAATCGCGCCTCAACATCCGCCTCACCCACCGGGCCGGCGCCGCGAGCTGATACAGGATCGTCCGGATCTGCGCGTTGCGCCAGATGTTGCCGGCGCGACGCCATTGCACCTTCGGATCGAGCAGCCAGCGGTCCACCTCCACCGCCTGTCCCTTGACCCCGGAATGCGCGGCCAGCTCGGTCAGCACGTGCTCCCAGATAGAGACGTCTTGGGTTGTCCTGGATTGACGTCAGATACGGCGCCTTCTCACGAGCGGCCCTGTATCGCCTCGACCGCCTGGGCCTCGGTCTCGTAGACCCATATCCCCTCGTCCAGGCTAGTCGTGCGGAAGACACGGCGGTAATGTTCGTTCAGGCCCGTGACTACCAGCTTCGGTTCCATCGCCGCCCTACACCTTCAGCTCGCTGCGGGTGCGGATGTAGTGCAGCACATGCTCGCGCGAGATCATCCCCAACACCCGATCCCCCATGACCACCGGCAGTTGCGCCACCTGCCGGTCATCCATCATTTGCAGCGCGTCCATCAGCTCGGTCTCCGGGCTCACCCGCGAGAGGCGCTCCCACGGCACCATGACCTGCGCCACCGTTGTGGTCCGACGTGCCGTCTTGGGGATGGCCGCCACGTCGCGCAGGCCGAGCACGCCCACCAGATGGCCGTCATCTATCACCAGGAAGCAGCGCTGGCCCGTGGCCAGAATCTGATCCTCGATCACGTCCTGTAACGACATGTGGCTAGCGACGCGCGGGTGGTCGCGCGACATCAACTGGCCCACCTTGATCCCGCGCAACTGCTCTTTGAGGCTGGCCTGCTCATAGGTCGCAGCCGCCGCGTTCTGCAAGAACCAGCCGATAAAGATCAGCCACAGGCCGTTGAACAGGTTGCCGCCCAGGATGATGAACACGCCGACGCCGATGAACCCGGCCGCCACGATCTGGCCACTGATGTTGGCGACCTGGCTTGCCTTTTGGAAGCTGCCCGTCACCTGCCAGACGACGGCGCGCAGCACCCGGCCGCCGTCCAGGGGGAAGCCGGGGATCAGGTTGAAGGCCGCCAGCGCCAGGTTGATGCGCGCCAGCCACATGGTCGGCGCGGCCAGGTGCGGGATGGGCTGATCCAGCAGCCAGAGCGCGCCGAACAGGGCAGCCAACGCCAGGCTGGTGGCCGGGCCGGCGATGGCAATGCGGAACTCGGCGCCCGCGGTGTCCGGCTCGCGATCTATCTGCGCCACGCCGCCGAAGATGAACAGGGTGATGCCCCGCACGCCGATGCCGTTGCGCAGCGCGACCACCGAATGCCCGAGCTCGTGCAAGAACACCGATCCGAAGAAAAGGACGCTGGTCAGCGCGGCCAACAACCAGTAGGTCGGCCGCGGCAGCGCCGGGTACTCGGCCGGAAAATAGCCTGACGCCAGCGACCACGTCACCAGGACAAAGATCAGAAACCAGCTCACGTGCAATCCCACGGGGATGCCGAAGATGCGACCGAGTTTGACGTTGGCTTGCATGATGCGCGACTCCTTTCAGGCGCTTCTACGCCGCAACCACTTCTCCAATTCCACGAGCAGATAACCGACAAAGCCGACCCCCACGACCCGGGCCCACGCGCCTGCGCCGATCGGCGCGCTCTGGAGCACCGTGTTCATGAACGGCGCGTAGGTGAACAGCAGTTGCAGCAACACCATCGCCGCGATCCCCACCAGCACCCACCGGTTCGAGAAGACGCCGATACGGAACATGGAGTGGGTCAGCGAGCGGCAATTGAGCAGATAGATCTGATTTTGCGTCAGCGTGCCGGTCTTGTCGGAGCTGATGATGGTGACGCTGCCCAACGTCTCCACCGCTGGCAGCTTGCGGATGATGGCCCGGCGCTGCGCCATGCGGGAGACGCCGATGGCCAGGGTCACGGTGAGCGCGGCGGGCAGCCCTTCGGGGATCATGGCGACCGCCAGCGCGATGGCCGCGGTGAAGGTGTCCACGGCCGGCTGCCCGCGCAGCAGACCGATGGCGAAGGTGGCCACGGCCAGCCCCAGGATGGCGTAGAGCACCAGCTTGCTGAACTGCGCGATCTTGCGGGTCAGCGGCGTCTGCAGCTCCTCGGCCGACGAGATAAGCTCGGAGATGCGGCCGACCTCGGTGTGGTCGCCGATGGCCGTCACCACGCCGACGCCGG
>FWPU01008818.1_pt1 | contig 16630 bp, 15 predicted proteins | sample 2228361 | NCBI WGS metagenome assembly FWPU01 (sample SAMEA103939777, study PRJEB20133) | metagenome
GATCTCGATCGACTGGAGGACCCGCGCCACCGACGGATCACGCGGCGTCAAGACAAACGAATTCCCACCCGAGGTGCCGGGCCCCAGCGTGAAGCGCTCGCCCGCCCACTCCTCGGCGCCCGTGAAGAGCGCCGCGAGGTCGCGGAAGAGCTGCACCGCGGGACCGGCCTCGACGCGCCCCGGCGCGCCGGGCGGTCCGGCGCGCAGCTCGTCGCCCCGCACCTCGACGACCAGCGGCTCGGGCGTCTCCATCTCCCAGCGCACCCGGTCGGGGCGCTCGAACGAGAAGCGTCCCTCGGAGATCAGCGGCTCGGTCATGAGCGCGACGTGCTTGGTCTGGCGGAAGCGGGCCCGGATCGACTGGACGTCGCGCTGCGCCTCGGCCATCCGCGCGAAGCACTGCTCGGGCGTGCCGCACGTCTGGCCGGCGGTGGGCGACGGCGCGACGGGCGCGTTTACCGGGGCCGCCGCCAGGGCGAGCAGGAGCAGCGCCGGGAGCCGAGCCATCCGCCGGCCCCTCAGGAGATCGCGCGCTGCCGCTGCTCGAGGACGAAGTCGGCGAGCGCCTCGATCGAGGCGAACGCCTGCCGCGCGGTGGCCTCGTCGGGAATCGAGACGCCGAACGCCTCCTCGACCAGCACCACGAACTCCAGGGCGTCGATCGAGTCGAGCCCGAGCCCCTCGCCGAAGATCGGCTCGGTGTCGACGATCTCCTCCGGCGAGATCTCGAGGCGCAGCCCCGAGACGAGGAGCTCCTTCGCGCGGCGAGCGATTTCAGGCTTGGTCATCGAATTACGGCAGGCGGCGAGGCTGGCCCGGGGCGCTTTAGCCGATCGGCTCGCGAGCGTCCAACTTGCGCCGATCGAGCTTGCCGCGCGACGTCCGCGGCAGCTCGGGCACGATCTCTATGGTCCGGGGGACTTTGAAGCGTGCAAGACGCGCCTCGCACGCGGCGACGATCGCCTCGCGGGTGACCCCGGGGTCCGCGGCCACCACCGCCCGCAGCGCGTCGGAGACCTCCGAGCGCGCGACCCCGACGACCACCGCGTCCCGCACGCCCGGCACGCTGCGGATCGCGCGCTCGACCTCCGCCGGGTAGACCTTTCGGCCGCCCAGGTTGACGACGTCGCGCAGCCGGCCGACCAGCCGCAGGCGGCCCCGCTCGTCGAAGCAGCCGAGGTCCGCGGTGCGGAAGCGGCCGCCGCCGAGCTCGGCCTCCGTCTCGCCGCCGGGGGGCACGGGAGGATGGTAGCCGCTCGCCGTCGAGCGGCCGCTCACGGTCACCCGCCCGACGCCCTCCTCGTCCGGATCCTCGATCGCGATTCGCACGCCGTCGAGCGGCTCGCCGACGCAGCCCTCGGGCACGTCGGCCGTGCCCTCGCGGTCGAACGCGATCCCGCCGCACTCCGTTGCGCCGTAGAAGGTCCGCGGGCGAATCCCGAAGGCCCGGAAAAAGCCCTCGCGGGCGCTCGCGGGCAGCGGCGCTCCGGCCGAGATCACGAGGCGCAGCGCCGGCAGGGCGCCCGCACCGGCCGCGCGCGCGAGCACGTCGATCAGGAATGGCACCGTCGGCAGCACCGTGACCTCGCTCTCGCGCGCGACGCTGAGCAGGCGGCGGGGCGTCAGGTCGCGCGCCAGCACCGCCCGCATGCCGTAGAGCGCGAGCGTCACGAGCACGTTGTCGAACGCATAGGAGTGCGCGAGCGGGATCGTCACCAGGTTCCGGTCCTCGGGTCGGAGCCCCATGGTCGAGACGATCTGCGCGACCCCGGCCTCGAGCGCCTCGCCCGCAAGCGCGACCGCACGCGGCTCGCCGGTCGTCCCCGAGGTCACCTTGAGGAGCGCCGTGCCCTCGGGCGGGCGTGCTTCGGTCCGGGCGTCGAGCGAGCGCACGGCGACCTCGCCCTCGCCGCCCGCGGTGAGCAGCGCGTGCGCCCCGGTCGCCCTGCAGAGCTCGTCGCGCGACGCGGCCACGACGTCGTGGTTGACCGGCATCGGGATCCGGTCGGCGATCCAGCAGCCCAGCACCGCGGCGATCATCTCCGGGGAGTTGGCGATCTGGACCGCCACCACGGAGCCCGCCTCGCCCTCGCTCGCGAGCCGCGCCGCGATGCCGTCCGCCGCCCGGGCGAGCGCGTCGCCGGTGGGCGCGTGTCCGGTGTCTGCGACATACAAAAGTTCGCTTGCAGCGTGGCGGCGCAGCGTCTCCGCGACGCGCGCTGCGAGCCGCGCCCGCGCGCTCATCCGCCCGCCTCCGGGCTGGTGCATGCGCTCCGGCGTTCCACTATCGTTGCCCGCAGCGGCATGGACTGGGGGCTCTCGGGAAGGCGCGCGCTCGTGACAGGCGCGAGCCGCGGCATCGGGCTCGCGATCGCCCGGCGGCTCGCCGCCGCAGGCGTCCGGGTCGCGATGAACGCCGCGCACTCGCGCGAGCAGCTCGAGGAGGCGGTCGCGTCGGTGCCCGGGGCGATCGCCTGCCTCGCGGACGTCGGCGATCCCGCCGCCGTGGACGCCATGTTCGAGGACGTGCGGCGCGAGCTCGGCGGGCTCGACATCCTGGTCAACAACGCGGCCATCACCGGCGATTCCCTCGTCATGCTGATGCGGCCCGAGGCGTGGCGCGAGGTGCTGCGCGTCGACCTCGACGGCGCCTTCTACTGCGCGCGGGCTGCGCTGCGGGCGATGATCGCCGGCCGCCACGGACGCATCGTGAACGTGGTATCGCCGGCCGCGTTCTTCGGCAAACCGGGCGCCGCGAGCTACGCGGCGGCGAAGGGCGCGCTGGTCGCGTTCAGCAAGACCCTCGCGGCGGAGGCGGCCCGCCACGGTGTGACGGTGAACGCCCTCTGCCCGGGCTACGTCGACACCGACCTGATCGCCGGGATGCCCGAGGAGGAGCGCGAGACGCTCGAGAAGCGCATCCCGCTCGGCCGCTTCGCCACGCCCGAGGAGATCGCGGACGCCGCCATCTTCCTGGTCTCGGACAGCGCGCGCTACGTGACCGGCACGACGCTGGTCGTGGACGGCGGCCTGACGATGTACTGATCGGGCATGCCGTCCGACGCGCGCAGCACGGGCGCCGCGCCCCGCGTCGTGGTGACCGGGCTCGGCGCGATCACCGCCGCGGGGCCCTCGGTCGCCGACCTGCGCGCTGCGCTGCACGGCGAGGAGACCTGCATCCGCCCGCTGACCCTGTTCGACACGACGGGGCTCAAGACCCGGGTGGCGGGCGAGGTCACCACGCTGCCCGTGCCGGCGCTCCTGCCGCGCGAGGCGCGCGTCCGCGCCTCGCGCAGCGACCGCCTGGCGCTTGTCGCGCTCGAGGAGGCGCTCGCCCAGAGCGAGCTCGCCCTCCCGCTCGAGCGTCCGGAGCGGGTCGGCGTCGCGATCGGCAGCTCGACGGGCGGCATGCTCGAGACCGAAAGCTACTTCGAGCGGCGCTGCCGCGGGGTCGCGCCGGGCGTCTGGCGGAGCCGGCTCGCCGGGGCGATGGTCGCCGCGCCGACCGACCTCGTCGCGGCCGCGGTGGGCGCGACGGGGCCGCGGCTCGCCCCCTCGACCGCGTGCTCCAGCAGCGCGATCGCGCTCGCCATGGCGGCGCTGTGGATCCGCTCGGGCGCGGCCGACGTCGTGCTCGCGGGCGGCAGCGACGCGCTGACCCGCATGACCTACAGCGGCTTCCACGCGCTGCAGGCGCTGAGCCCCGAGCCGTGCAAGCCGTTCGACCGCGACCGGCGCGGTCTGTCGCTGGGCGAGGGCGGGGGCGTGCTGGTCGTCGAGTCGGAGGAGCACGCACGGGCCCGTGGCGCTTTGGTGCTCGCCGAGCTCGCGGGCGCCGGCATGTCGTGCGACGCCTCGCACCCGACCGCGCCGCACGGCGACGCGCGCGGCGCGGTGCAGGCTCTACGCGCCGCGCTGCGCGACGCGGGCGTCGCGCCCGAGGCGATCGACTACGTGAACGCGCACGGCACCGGGACGCCGCAGAACGACGCGAGCGAGACGCTGGCGCTCAAGACGGTGCTCGGCGAGGCGGCGCGGCGCATCGCGGTGTCGTCGACCAAGGCGCTGCTCGGCCACCTGCTCGGCGCGGCGGGCGCGGTCGAGGCGATCGTCACGATCCTCGCCCTCCAGGACGGCTGGGCGCCGCCCACCCTGCACCTCGAGCAGCCCGACCCGGCGTGCGACCTCGACTACGTGCCGCGGCGAGGCCGAGAGATGACGATCCGCGCGGCGCTGTCGAACTCCTACGGCTTCGGCGGCAACAACTGCACGCTCGTCCTCCGCGCGCCGAGAGCGTCATGAGCGAGGCGATCGTCGTCACCGGGCTGGGCGCCGTCTGCCCGCTCGGCACGGGCGCGCGCGAGGTGTGGAACGCGCTGCTCGCGGACCGCTCGGGCGTGCGCGCGCTCTCGGACGACGACGAGCGCCGCGAGCGCGGCGTCGACCCGAGCCCGCCCGCCGCCGCTCCCGGCGCGGTCGCGGGCTGGGTGCGCGGCTTCCGGCCGCGCGAGCACGTGAGCTCGTCGCACCTGCGGCGCATGGACTGGTGCTCGCGCATGCTGGTCGCGGCGGTGCGCCAGGCGTTCGCCGACGCGGGGCTCCTGCCGCTCGACCCCGAGCTCGCCCCGCGTGCGGCGCTCGTCGTCGGCTCCGCGTACGGCAACCAGCGCGAGACCGAGCAGTACCTGAGCCGGATCCTCGACTCGGGCCTCGGGGCCGCGCAGCCGATGCTCTTCCCCAACCTGGTGCTGAACGCCGGCGCGGGCTACGCGGCGATCGAGCTCGACGTGCAGGGACCGAACCTGTGCGTCGCGCAGCACGAGGCGTCGGGCGAGGCGGCGCTCGCAACCGCGCTCGAGCTGCTGCGCGCCGGAGCGTGCGACGTGGTCTGCGCCGCCGGGGTCGACGAGCTGAGCCGCGTCGTTCTCGACGTGCTCGCCGACCTCCGCCTCCTGCACCGCGACGCGCTGCCCGCGGAGCGCCGAAACCGCGCTCCGGCGCGAGGCGATCGGGGCGAAGGCCTCGTGCCCGGCGAGGGCGCTGCGGCGCTGGTCCTTGAGCGCGCGGCGCGGGCCGAGGCGCGCGCGAGGCGGCCATACGCCCGGCTCGCGGCGGCACGCGTCGGGTCGGTCCCGGCACCCGCGTACGGCTACCCCCGGGACGCGGAGGCCGCCGCACGCCGGCTGCTCAAGCTCGCGGACGCGCCGTCGATCGACGGCCTCGTCGCCGGTGTGAGCGGGATCGGTGCGCGCGACCGCATCGAGGCCGCCGTGCTGCGCCTCCTCGGCGAGCCCGCAGGGTCGCCGCCGGGCTGTCTCGCGTTCAAGCGCCTGGTGGGTGATTTCGCCGCGGCGGGTGCTCTCGCCGCCGTCCTCGCCTCGCTCGCCCTCGACGCGGGGCTCCTGCCGGGCGGTCCTCCGTTCGCAGGGCTGCCCGGCGCCGCGGCGCGCGCGGAGCCGCGGCGTCTTCTCATCCCGGGGCTCGCGCGCGGCGGCGTGCTGGCGCCCGTGGTCCTGGAGCGCGCGACGGCCTAGCCGCGCGAGCGCCGCGCGCCGTCGTCACGCCGTCGGGATCCTGACGAAGGAGCGCCGTCCGGCGGCTGCGCGGCGCACGGAGCACCGCAGGTGAACGATCGGTGACACGACTCGGCGCCGCCCTTTTCCGGCACCCGGGTAGCGCCCTGTCGTCGGAGCTCGACACTCGTGGCCGCTCGGCAGTCTAAGCTTCTAGCCGGTCTGCCGCGAATCGTGCTCGCGGCGTGGAAGATTCGTCACCTCCTGCTTGTCCCATGGAGCATGAGGCGCCCGGCGCAAACGGCGCACGGCGTGGCATCCGAATTGCGGGGTCGCTCGTAAGTCAGTCAGGAGGACGAGTCATGGCACCGACGGTCACGCTTCTCGATCTGGTCTCTGCGATCTTGGAGTACGCGCGTACGGAGAGCGAGGTCATCGCCACCACCGTGTACATGGTGAACTCGGGGACGGTTCAACTCGGCGGCAACTTCCGCGGAGCGAGGTTCGATCTCCGCCAGATGGCGCTGCTCTCGGCCGCGTAGCGACGCACGAGGACGAAAGTGCAACTGCTCGAATGCAAGCAGCGGCTGTTCGTGAACGGACAGCAGCTCGAGATCTGGGAGAATCCGGCCCTGCCGTTCGGCTGCGGGCTCAATGATCTCGAGACGTACTGCTTGAACGCCCGCTGGATCCTGCTGTTCAACGCGATGATCCTCGCCGCGGTGGCGCTGCAGGACGACGACGACGCGGGCAGCAACACGCCACCGCGCTTCGCGTGGGCCTTCGGGCCCGCAACCGCCCCGCTCGAGAACGGGATCATCGGCCACTGACGCGCACTCGCCGGGCTTGGCTCGTGAGGTCGTTCTGCCACCTCAGCGCGGCACTGCCGCGTGAGGACGGTCTAACGATGGTTACGTCGTGCCGGTGGCGCGGCCGGCACGCGCGGGCTCGGGGTTGATCTGGAGCACGTCGCGCAGGTCGTGCGGCTCGCGGTCGCTGGTGCACGTGCTCCTAGAATCCCTTGAGCCCGCGCGCTGGCCGCTTACTTGACGACGAGTAGGCCACGAGGTCCCTGTGTCGCGCAGGCGTCGGCGGCTGGCGGACCCGTTGTGGCTGAGCCTGCTCGGGGGCTCGCGGTCGTCCCGCCACCCGAGCGGTAAGCGAAGGCCGTTTGCTTGACGAACCTCGGGCACGACGCCCGACCGTCGCGCCGACGTCAGCGGGGGGCGGCCGCGGGGAGCTAGGCGAGCACGCCCACCCACATCCGCGAGACGCACGGCGCGCCCCCGTGCTCGCCACTCCGCCGCGCGCCCGTGCCCGCCGCCCGCGGCCACCGCAGCCGAGGTGCGTGCGAGGGACCGTCCGCGCCGCCACCGAGGCCATCCGCCGAAGCAAGCGGCGCGGTGTGGCCGGGGCCGGGGCCGCTCTTGCCGAGCCGTCCTCGGCTGACGCGGAAAGCACCGCAGCCCGCGACGTGCGAGGCGCGGCACCGGACCCGGCCACACCGCGCCGCGCCCACCGGCACGAAGCCTTCTACGCGGGCGCGAGGACGACGCGGAGCAGGCGCAGGAGCTCGCCCACGGACCACGCCTGGAACGGACAGCCGCGCGGCTCGTGCGGCGGCTCGGCGTCCGCGATCTCGGACACGTGTCCGAGCCCGGCGTCGGCGAGATGGCGCTCGAGCGGGGCAATGAAGCGTGTGCGCGCCTCGCGCTTCGCCTCCGCGCTGCCGCCGCGGACGCGCGCCCAGGCCTCGACGAACGGACCGATCAGCCACGGCCACACCGTTCCCTGGTGGTAGGCGCCGTCGCGCTCGCGCACGCCGCCCTCGTAGCGCGCGACGTAGCCGGGCTCGCCGGGCGCGAGCGAGCGCAGCCCGAGCGGCGTCCACAGGCGCTCCTCGACGACGTCGACCACGCGGCGCGCCCGCGCCGCGTCGAGCAGCACCGACGGCAGGCCGCCGACCGCGAAGATCTGGTTCGGGCGCAGCCCCGCGTCGACCGCGCCGGGCTCACCGTCCGCGTCGACGACGTCGTACAGGCAGCCCGCCTCCTCGTTCCAGAAGCGCCGCGCGAAGCTCGCCCGGCCCCGCTCGAGCAGCTTCGTCCAGCGCTCGGCGCGCGCGGCGCCGACCTCGAGCGCCGTGAGCCACAGCGCCTGGACCTCGACCGGCTTGCCGACCCGCGGCGTTACCACCCAGTCGCCGACCTTCGCGTCCATCCAGGTGAGCTGCACCCCGGGCTCGCCCGCGAAGAGCAGGCCGTCCTCCTCGTCGAGGCCGATGCGGTGGCGCGTGCCGCGCGCGTAGCCGTCGAGGATCGCGTCGATCGCGCGGAAGAGGGCGCGTTCCTCCGCCACGTCGAGCGGGCGGCGCGCGGCGGCAGCCGCGGCGAGGAGCTCGCGCGCCGCGACGACGAACCACAGCGCCGCGTCCACCGAGTTGTACTCCGGCTCCTCGCCGTGCTCGGCGAAGCGGTTGGGCAGCATCCCCTCCGAGACGAGGTCGGTCCAGGCAAGCAGCACCTCGCGCGCGACGTCGAGCCGCCCGGTCGCGATGCAGAGACCCCGCACCGCGATGAACGTGTCCCGCCCCCAGTCGCCGAACCAGGGGTAGCCGGCGATCAGCGTCTTGCCGGTGCCGCGCCGGACGACGTAGCGGTCGGCGGCGTCGAGGAGGGTGCGCTGCAGCGCGTCCTGCTCGGGCACCACGGCGACCAGCGCCCGGCGGCGCTCCGCCTCCGCCCGCACGAGCTCGTCCGCGTCGCTCGCCGCGCGCCGGGTCGTGCCGGCGACGATCGCGACCCGCCGCCGCTCTCGCAGATCGAAGCGCAGGGTGAAGGGCTGGAAGAGGTCCTCGACGTAGTCGAGCCCCCGCTCGCGCTCCGCCGCGTACTCGAAGCTCCGGTACCAGAAGCCCTGGCTGTCGACCGAGTCGGCCGCGTGCGCGACGTACAGGGCGGGCAGGCCGGCGTACGGCGCGACCGTCGCGACGCCGTCCTCGACGCGCACCGTGGGATCGAGCGCCGGGTTCTCGTGCGTGGTCGCGTGGAAGTCGCGGAACGCGATCAGCGGGCGAAGCTCGAGGGTGACGGGCTCCGCCGGGTCCGCCGGCGGCTCCGGCGAGAGCGCCCACCGGACCACCACGGTGTTCTCGCCGTGCACCAGGAGCACGGTCTTCTCGAGCAACCAGCCGTCGACCGACCAGGTGAAGGTCGGGAACGGGTCGAGGCGGAACTCGACCTGCCGGAGGTGGCCCTGCGGGTGGACGACACCGGGGTACTGGTTCGCCGACAGCTCCCAGCGCCGCCCGCCCACGACCAGGGTCTCCTCGACCTTGGCGAGCAGCAGCATGCGCCCGCCGGGCGGCTCGAGCGCCGCGACGAGAAGCCCGTGGTAGCGGCGCGTGTCGAGGCCGACGATGGTCGAGGAGGCGAAGCCGCCGAGGCCGTTGGTCTCGAGCCACTCGCGGCGCAGCGCCTGCGCGAGGTCGGCGCAGGTCGCCCGATCGAAGCGCAGCATCGGGCGCAGGTAGCCCGGTCGCGTACGCCCGGCAAACGCGCCGGGAGGCCGGCGCAGCTTCGCCCGGGCGGGACGCTCGGATTCGCCGCGAAGAGCCGATACACACCACGCCATGAGCACCGAGCGCGAGCGGCTTCGGGAGGAGGGCGGACGCTGGCGCCTCTGGGGGCCTTACGTCGCGGAGCGCGCCTGGGGCACCGTGCGCGAGGACTACAGCGCCACGGGCTGCGCCTGGGAGTACCTCTCGCACGACGCCGCGCGCTCGCGCGCCTACCGGTGGAGCGAGGACGGGATCGCGGGCATCTGCGACGAGCAGCAGCGGCTGTGCTTCGCCCTCGCCCTGTGGAACGGCAAGGACCCGATCCTCAAGGAGCGCCTCTTCGGCCTCACCGGCAACGAGGGCAACCACGGCGAGGACGTGAAGGAGCTCTACTACTACCTCGACTCGACGCCCACGCACTCGTACATGCAAATGCTCTACAAGTACCCGCAGGCGGCGTTCCCCTACGCCGACCTGGTCGAGACCAACCGGCGGCGCGGCAAGGCCGAGCCCGAGTACGAGCTGCTCGACACGGGCGTCTTCGACGAGGGGCGCTACTTCGACGTCTTCGTCGAGTACGCGAAGGCAGCGCCCGAGGACCTGCTCATCCGGATCGAGGCCGTGAACCGCGGACCCGAGGCCGCGGAGCTCGACCTCCTGCCGACGCTCTGGTTTCGCAACACCTGGCGCTGGAGCCCGCGCCCGGGCGAGCCGCGCCCGGTGCTGCGCGGCATTCCGGGTGAGTCGCCGGCGATCGACGTCGAGCACGCGACCCTCGGCCGCTACCGGCTCACCTGCCTGGATCCCGGCGGCGTGGCAGGTGCCCTCGCCACCTCACCGCCGCGCCTTCTCTTCACCGAGAACGAAACGAACTTCCAGCGGCTGTTCGGCGTGCCGAACCCGCAGCCCTACGTGAAGGACGCCTTCCACACGTTCGTCGTCGAACAGCGCGACGACGCGGTGAACCCCGAGCTGACCGGGACCAAGGCCGCGCTGCACCACCGCTTCGTGATCGCCCCGGGCGGCAGCGCGACGCTCCGCCTGCGTCTCACGCGCACCGACGGCACACCGAGAAAGCGCACCACCGCGAGCGACGACTTCGACGAGATCTTCGCGGCGCGCCGCGCCGAGGCGGACGCCTTCTACGCGACGCTGCAGCCCGCGACGCTCTCGGAGGACGAGCAACGGATCCACCGCCAGGCGATCGCGGGGCTCCTCTGGTCGAAGCAGCTCTACCACTACAACGTCGACCGCTGGCTCACGGGCGACCCCGGCGAGCCGCCGCCGCCCGCCGAGCGCCTCACCGGGCGCAACCACGACTGGCGGCACCTCGACGCGCTCGACGTGCTCTCCGTGCCGGACAAGTGGGAGTACCCGTGGTTCGCCGCCTGGGACCTCGCCTTCCACTGCATCGCGCTCGCCACGGTCGATCCCGAGTTCGCCAAGTCGCAGCTCGTGCTGCTCGGCCGCGAGTGGTACCAGCACCCGAACGGCCAGACGCCGGCCTACGAGTGGGCCTTCGGCGACGTGAACCCGCCGGTTCTCGCCTGGGCCGCGTGGCGCGTCTACCAGATCGATCGCAAGCACAGCGGCCGGGCGGACCGCGAGTTCCTCGAGCGCGTCTTCCACAAGATGCTGCTCAACTTCATCTGGTGGATCAATCGCAAAGATCGCTTGGGGAACAACGTCTTCGAGGGCGGCTTCCTCGGCATGGACAACGTCGGGGTGTTCGACCGCTCCGCGCCGCTGCCGACCGGAGGCTTCCTCGAGCAGAGCGACGCGACGAGCTGGATGGGCATGTTTTGCTTGAACCTGCTGCGCATCGCGATCGAGCTCGGGCAGACCGACCGCGCGTACGAGGACATCGCGACCAAGTTCTTCGAGCACTTCCTGCAGATCGCCTGGGCCATGAACGACATGGGCGGCGAGGGCATCGCCCTGTGGGACGAGGAGGACGGCTTCTTCTACGACGTCCTGCGGACCCCGGACGGGAGGAGCGTGCCGCTCAAGGTGCGGTCGATGGTCGGGCTTGTGCCGCTCTTCGCGGTGACGACCATCGAGCCGCACGAGCTCGACCGCCTGCCCGACTTCAAGGAGCGGCTCGAGTGGTTCCTCACCAACCGCCCGCAGATGGCGAGCCTCGTGTCGCGCTGGACCGAGCCCGGGGTCGGCGAGCGCCGGCTGCTGGCCATCCTGCGCGGCCACCGCATGAAGCTCGTGCTCCGGCGCATGCTCGACGAGAGCGAGTACCTCTCGCCCTACGGCGTGCGCTCGGTGTCGCGCCACCACCTCGAGCACCCCTACGTCTACGAGGCCGACGGCGCGCGCTACACCGTGCAGTACGAGCCCGCCGAGTCGAGGAGCGGTCTGTTCGGCGGCAACTCGAACTGGCGCGGCCCGATCTGGTTCCCCGTCAATTACCTCCTGATCGAGGCGCTGCAGCAGTTCCACTGGTACTACGGCGACGACTTCAAGGTCGAGTGCCCGACGGGCTCGGGCACGTACTCGACGCTCGCGGAGATCGCGGACGAGCTGTCACGCCGGCTGATCCGGCTCTTCGCGCGTGACGCCGAGGGACACCGCGCGGTGTTCGGTCACAACGACCTCCTGCAGCGCGATCCGCACTTCCGGGACTACCTGCTGTTCCACGAGTACTTCCACGGCGACGACGGGCGCGGCCTCGGCGCGAGCCACCAGACCGGGTGGACCGCGCTCGTCGCGAAGCTCGTGCGCCAGCAGGGGATGCGGGCGGAGGAGCGCCGTTTCGGTAGACTGTAGCGTCGTGCGCGAGGCCCCCTGGACCCGGCTCGTCCGCGAGCTCAAGGACGCGGGCTACGAGAGCCCCTACCTCGACCGCCTGCGCGCCCGCCTCGACCCCGGCGAGGCGATCGTCCAGCTCGAGAAGGAGATCGTCCGCGAGATGGCGCAGGCGCTCGGACGGACCGAGGACAAGCTGAACTACGCGCTCCTGCGCCTCGAGCTCGCGGGGCGCGACCTGGACCGCGCGACCGACGAGCAGGAGCGCGCGCGGCTCACCGAGCGCTACAACGCGCTCCGCGCCGAGGCGATCGACGCGCGCCAGGCGCTGCTCATCCACCGCGAGGCGATCGGCATCCGGCGCAACCGGGTGCTGTTCGAGATGTACCCGATCCCGCCGCGGCGCTGAGCCGCGGCGCCGACCCTCGCGGCTCGTGCGCGCTGCGCGTCAGCTCGACTCGTGCGTCCCGAGCGTGAGCTCGACCGCGACCGCCGGCGGCGCATCCGGGCCGTCGTCGCGCTTGAGCACGACACCCGAGAGGACGAGCGGCGCCTCGCCGCGGAACCACGCGGCACGACCGTACGCCTCGCCGCGGAAGCAGGGCTTGCGGTAGAGCAGCCGGGCGCGCGCGGGGAACAGCCGCCGCAGGTCGTGGCCGCGCGCCGCGAGCCCGCAGGCGACGAAGTCCTCGAGGCTGCGCAGGTACTCCATGCCGTTCACGTGCCGGTTCGGGTCGGTCTGCGTGTAGTGCCAGACGCGCGTCGGCTCCTCGGTGAAGTCGGGCGGCCGCCCGGACGGCAGCAGCGCCTCGAGCTTCGGCACCTCGATGACCCGCGACGGCGAGGTGCCGATCCCGAGCTCGCTCGGCAGCTCGGTCACGCGGCGCCGGGCCGGATCGGCGTCGTAGCGGGTGAACACGTTGACGAAGCGCGCCCGACCGACCAGCGCGCCGTCCTCGCGCGACACGGTGTAGATCCCTTCGCGCGCGATGTGCCGCGGGCCTCCGTCCGCGTCGAGCACGCGCGCCAGGTGGCTGTGCCCGCGGACGACGAGCATCGCGCGGGGCGCGAGCGGCACGTCCGACACCTCGAGGTCGACGTGGTAGAGCGGCGTGAACACGCCGGTCAGCGCCTCGAAGTCGGGCACGCCGAGCCGCTTGTGCCAGGCGTCGAAGTGGGCGCGCGACAGGTAGCCCGGGAGCGCCGAGAGCTTGAGCGCGAGCCGCTCGCTCAGGTCGGTGAAGCGCACGGGCTCGCGCAGGCGAGCCGTCAATACGAAATCCGCGGGGTTGCCGCCGAGCGGCGGGCGCGTAGCCATCTCGGCGGTCTCAGCCGACGAAGAAGCGGATCTCGGCGAGAACCGCGTCGGGGGCGTCGAGCTGCGGCGCCTCGCCCGCCCCGGCGACCTGCCGGAGCGTCCCACCCGGGATGCGCTGCGCGACGAGCGTCGCCGCGGCCATCCCTGCGGCGTCGCGCTCCCCGGCGAGAACGAGCGTCGGACAGCGGATCTCGCCGAGCCGCGGCGTGAGCGGGTCGTCGTGCAGGGCGTACAGCAGGCGCGCGATCTCGGTGAGCGCCACACCGTCGCCCTCGGCGCTGCGCCGCGACATCGGGCCCCACACCGAGCGGGCGAGCCCCTCCAGCTTGTTGACCTCTCCGCCCCGCACGATGTCGCGCCAGCGGCGCGCGTCCGCCGCGTCGCGCTCCACCGGCGTCGCGATCAGGACCAGGCGGGCGACGCGCTCGGGCGCGAGCAGGCTCGTTGCGAGCGCCACGACCCCGCCGAGCCCGTGCCCGACGAGCGACGCCGCGGAGACGCCCAGCGCATCGAGGACGCGCAGCACGTCGTTCGCCAGGTCCTCGCGGCGACACGGGCCCGCCGGCGCCGTCGAGTCGTGGTGGGCGCGCTGCTGCAGCAGCACCACCCGCGCGCGCTCCGCCAGGCCGGGGGCGACTCCCTGCCACGCATCCATCCCCTCGAGGAAGTCGTGCAGCAGGACGTAGGTGTTGGGGCCGGAGCCCGCTTCGCGGACCCGCACCAGGTGCGTTCCGAGGTCGATGCGTCGAGACGGCTCGTCCACGCCGCGGATCATCCCGACCGAAGGCGCTTCGCGCAAGCCTCAGCGGTCGGGTGCGCCGCGATCCCGAGCTTCGGGGCTCGAGCAGCGCGCCGCGACGAGCTCGAGGATGCGGTCGACGTCCACCGGCTTGGGCAGCACGGGAGTATCAAGCGAAGGATAGAGCCAGGTGATCTCGTGGACCGCCGAGTAGAGGATGACCGGGATCCGGCGGAAGCGCGCGTCGGCGACCTGCGCCTTGCGGAACTCGATGCCGTTCATGCGCGGCATCGCGACGTCGAGCAGGATCAGGCAGGGACGGAGCCCCTGCTCGAGCTGCTCGAGCGCGTCCTGCCCGTCGACCGCGTAGGCGACCTCGTACCCCTCGGTCGCGAGCAGCATGCCCATCACCTCTCGGGTGTCGGCCGCGTCCTCGACCACGAGGACGGGCTCCCGGGGCTTCGTCGTCTGCATCATCGAGCCTCCACGCGGGCGCCTCATGTCCGCCCCCTGCGTCGCGCGGTGGGAGAGCAAGCCGCGGGCCACCGGAGTGCAACCCGGCGTTTCGCGGCGGCATTCTCAGAGGCGGGCCGGACGCGGGCAGAACTGGGCAACGAAGCGCAGCATCTCGGCGAAGTCGCCCTTCTGGAAGCCGCCCGCGACGTTCAGCGACTCGACGGCCTCGTCGATCCCGCCGATCGCCGAGTAGACCACCGTCGGGATCTTGAGCAGCTCCGAGTCGCGGAGCTGCTCGGCGCGGAACTGCCAGCCGTCCATCACCGGCATCATGAGGTCGAGGATGATGATGCACGGGCGCAGCCCGCGGCGGAGCACGTCGAGGGCCTCGCGGCCGTGGCGGACGGGCGTGACGTCGTAGCCCTCGCTGCGGAGCACGGTCTCGATGACCTCTCGAACCTCGTCCTCGTCCTCGACGAGCAGGATCATGCCGGCGGGCCTGCTGGGCGCACCCCGCGACCGCTCGGGCTTCGCTTGCATGCCGGTGATTCGTCGCAAGCGTATCGGAGGCCAGATCGATCGGGAGCGCCGGCACGGCACCGGGCGAAACGAGGTGAATCCGGCTCTGTACTTCTTACAGGCACGAGGTCGTTCGAGATCCGGAAAGTGCCGGCCCTGCACGCGAGGCAAGGGAAATTCTACACGGGGTGCGAGACTTGGCGCGGCCGCAGCGCGACGGTCGAAGCCAACGATCTGGCAAGCTTCTTGGACGGGTGGGCACGAGGTTTCGGCGAGGCTTGGAGGATGAGGTGGTACGACCGCGCACCCCGCCGACTCACAACACTCACAACGACGAGAAATCCGCCGTTTCCCGACCACGCACGCAGATCCTCGTCGTCGACGACAACGAGGACCTCCGCGAGGTGCTCGCCTCGCTGCTCGAGGTCGAGGGCTACGCGCCGTGCTGCTGCGCGAGCGCCGGCGACGCCCTGCACGTCCTGCACGACGGCCTCCGGCCCGCGGTCATCATCCTCGACTGGATGATGCCGGGGATGAACGGCGAGGAGTTCCTCGAGCAGGTGCGGAGCGACCCTTCGCTGCTCGGCATTCCCGTGGTCGTGGTCTCCGCGGCTCCGGTGGCCAAGATGCTGGCGCACGAGGCGGCCGTGCCGTGTCTCGGCAAGCCGTTCCGCGCGGAGGCGCTGCTCGCGCTGGTCGCGCACCTCGCGCGGAGCGAAGGCTCGGGCGCCTACGGCTGACGCTCGACGCGGAGGAGACGTGCCCGAGATCGGCTACAAGCTTTCGAGCGAGGAGTTCCCCGCCCCGGACCTCGTGCGGTACGCGGTGCGCGCGGAGCAGGCGGGCTTCGAGTTCGCGCTCGTCTCCGATCACTTCCATCCCTGGACCGATCGTCAAGGAGAAAGTCCGTTCGTGTGGAGCGTGCTCGCCGCGATCGCGCAGGCGACCTCGCGCCTGCGGGTCGGGACCGCGGTGACCTGTCCGATGATGCGCATCCACCCGGCGATCGTCGCGCAGGCGGCGGCGACGACGGCGACGCTCATGCCCGGGCGCTTCTTCCTCGGCGTCGGCACGGGCGAGAACCTGAACGAGCACGTGCTGGGCGCGAAGTGGCCGCCCGGCGACGTCCGCCTCGAGATGCTCGAGGAAGCGCTCGAGGTGATGCGCAAGCTGTGGAAGGGCCGCATCACGAGCCACCGGGGCCGCCACTACACCGTCGAGGACGCACGGCTGTACTCGCTGCCCGACGAGCCGCCCGAGGTGATGGTGGCGGCGAGCAAGCCCGGCGCGGCGGAGCTGGCGGGCCGGCTCGGCGACGCCATGATCAACATCCAGGCAAGCCCCGCGCTCCAGGAGCGCTTCCGCGCCGCCGGCGGGAGGCGCAAGCCGCTCTACATCGAGCTCGGCGTGTGCTGGGCGGAGGACGACGACCGCGCCCGCCGGATCGCCCACGAGGTGTGGCGGCTCGCGGCGCTGCCCGGCCCGCTCATGACCGAGCTCGCACGGCCCTCGCACTACGAGGCCGTGTTTCAAAGCATCACCGACGGCGCGGTCGTCCTGGGGCCCGACGTCGAGCGCCATGTCGCGGCGATCGAGGAGGCGGCGCACGCCGGCTACACGCACGTCTGCCTGCACCAGATCGGACCGGACCAGGAAGGGTTCTTCCGCTTCTACGAGCAGGAGGTCCTGCCGCGCGTGGCGCGCGGCGAGCCGAGGGCCGCGACGCGGCGGCCGCGCCCCGACGCGCGCGCCGTCATCCCGCGGCCCGA
>FWPU01008819.1_pt1 | contig 16627 bp, 15 predicted proteins | sample 2228361 | NCBI WGS metagenome assembly FWPU01 (sample SAMEA103939777, study PRJEB20133) | metagenome
CATTTTTTCAATTACACTAAGTTTTTTTATTTAAATCCCTTGAAAACAATAAGTTAGACTTATAATTCACGTAATTTTACTTTTTCTTGTAAATGGGCACGGTGCTACACGGCTCTCCAAACATCAAACTTTGTACCAAAGGTTTGAGCAAACGAGTAATTTCTACATAGGCATACGCTGGAATAGGAATTTCGCCACAACCTTTGATAACCACTCTTTTCCCTTCCAGTTCCGACAAATTAATTTTAGCAAGATTTTTTCTGAAAAGCTCTATTTCCAGCTCTTGCAGAGAGCCAAAAATAAAATGATTGGCAACCCCTTCCAGATGCACTGCCACCAGCATATATGCCCACATAGGCACAATGGCATCAGCAGAGCAAATGATAGCTACATTTTTGCCTGCATAGTTTTGCCAAGGGTGTTCTTTGAGAAATTGCCTAAACTCTTTTTCTCTTAAAATTAGCCCCTGATACAGCGTAGAAGCTACATCAAACACTACTCTTTCACCTTTTTCGTAAAAATCGGCTAAATCTATGGTAACTATACCACTTTGGGCTACACGATTGATAATGGCTTCTTCGGTTTGCATAGTTTTTTTGTAATTATTTACGTTCAAAAGGTTCAGGGTTTGATGTTCAAGCCTTTAAGAGCTTCTCATTTTTTTCTGTCCGACATCTATTTTCTGAAATCCTGTTTCCTGCATCTTGTTTCCTGTCTCCTCTCTCTATACTACAATTAGACCTAAACAATTACGCTTTTTTATTTATCAAACAAGTTGGCGAGCAAATAAGTTTGCAATTTCAACTTACAAGCCATATTTTTCCAGCCTCCGATACAGAGAGGCTCGTGTAAGTCCGAGTTCTTTGGCGGCTTTGGAAATATTTCCGTTGTATTTATCCAAAGCCTTTTGTATCATATCCTTTTCAACATCATCTAAATTGAGTGTGGAAGTGGTAAGAGGGCTACTGAAGGCAGTTTTGGTTGTTTTCAGAAAGAAAAAATCATCAGGGGAAAGCAGTTCGCTATCGCTCATTATCAAGGCTCTTTCCAAAGCGTGTTCTAACTCTCGGACATTTCCGGGAAAAGGATAACTTTCCAGAAAGGCAGTAGCTTCTGCGGATAGTCGGGGCGTAGGGCGATGATATTTTTTGGCATATTTTTGTAAAAAATGCCTTGCCAAAATAGGAATATCGCCTGCACGCTCACGCAAAGGTGGCAGATGAATTTCTACGGTATTGATACGATAGAGCAAATCTTGCCTGAAATTGCCTTCGGCTACCGCTTGGTGAATGTTCAGATTAGTGGCACAAATCAAACGAATATCAATGGGAATTACTTTATTGCTTCCTACGGGGGTAATCTGACGATTTTGCAGAACAGCCAGCAACTTCGCCTGATGGGTGAGAGGCAAATTGCCAATTTCATCAAGAAAAAGCGTACCTTTTTGGGCAAGCTCAAAGCGTCCTGTGCGGTCTTCTTTGGCATCGGTAAAAGCCCCTTTTTTATGTCCGAACAGCTCGCTTTCAAACAAATTTTCACTAATAGCTCCCATATCTACACTCACGAAAGCCTCTTTGGCTCGTAAGGAATGGCGATGAATAGCCTTTGCGATAAGTTCTTTGCCCGTGCCATTTTCGCCTAAAATCAGCACATTGGCATCAGTTTTGGCAACTCTTTCAATCATAGCCAAAACCTGCTGAATGGCTTTGCTTTCTCCGATAATTTCGCCTCCGCTCAATGTTTCTACCAAATGCTGATTGGTTTTTTGCAAACTTTCTACCTGCTTGTAAGAATTGCTGAGCTTTGCCGCCGAAAGCACCGTAGCAAGCAATTTTTCATTTTGCCAAGGTTTTAGCACAAAATCGGTAGCTCCCAGTTTGAGAGCCTTCACAGCCATTTCCACATCTCCATACGCCGTAATCATTACTACTACGGCTTTGGGGTTTTGCTCCAAAATTTTTTCCAGCCAAAAAAAACCTTCTTTACCCGAAGTAGTGTCTTCGGTGAAGTTCATATCCAAGAGTATTACATCATAACTTGCTTGATTGAGCAAAAAAGGAATTTTTTTAGGATTGCTCTCAATCACTACTTCCTTGCAATGTTTTTTGAGAAACATTTTTGCCGCAAGCAAAATGTCTTCATCATCATCTACAATTAGCACTCGCATATTTTGAAGGTATTTGAGTTCTGATTTATCCCTAATAACTACCCAAAAACTTTCTTACAAGCCACTCTACACTCACAAGAGCCAAAATCAAGAAAAAGAGCCATTTCAGATGTATAATTTCCAATAACTCTTCTGATGAGTGTAGTAAATCGGGTTTTTTATTTTGCAAAATATCTTTTTCCAAACTTTCCAACTGAGTGATTTTGAAAAACTTGCCTTGTGAGTTTTGGGCTACTTTTCGCAACAAATCAAAATCGGCAGTGGTAGAAAGCGTTTCCAGTTGTAAATCTTTGATAACAAATTCGCCTGATGCTTTTTCTGTTTTACCTAATACATCGGCGGTTGCGGTGTATTTGTAGATGCCTTTAGGCAAATTGTTGATTTCAAATTTAGTAATGCCGCCTGTAATGGTAAAAGTGTAGTTGTAGAGTTTTCCTTTTTCGTCTTGCAAACTAAAAATTACTTTTACATCAGATATTTTTTCGTAGAGTTCATTGTAGGCTTCTGCTTCAAAAACAACGGTTTCGTAGTCCAGATATTCGTTTTGGGTGGTATAAATGCGAAACTTGCGTTTATCTTCTTTTGACGAAAGAAACTGCACTACTTTCAGAATAATATCATCAACCACTTCGTTGCGGTCGGTGAGTTCATATTCTGCCAAACGCCATTGCCACAAACCTTCGCCTGCCAGCACTGCCGATTTGTTTTGTTTGTTCATTTGCAGAGCCAGCAAAGGTTTCTGTGTTTGAAGCCTACCGAGCATCTGAAACAGAAGCACTTCCGCACCCGTTTTGAGGCTGTATTCGCCATAAGGCACTTGTAGAGGGGGCATTTTGGCAAGCAAACGCAGTTTTTCGCTATCAAAATTAAATTTGGCAAAGGTTGCGTTGAAATGAGGGAAAATCTCATCTACATCTGCCGAATGCCCTCGCAAGGTTAGCACGGGGTTATTTTGCGAAAATTTATTCAAATCGGAGTTTGCTCCCAGAATGTAGAAAATAGGTGTACCTTTTTTCTGATAGTTTTCCAAAACGCTATTCACTGCTCCCGAGTAGTCGGGTACTTGGTAAGCAATGATGAGGTCGTAGTTGGGTTCTTTGGGTTGCTGAACTCCTGCCACCACTACTTCAAAGGTGTAGTTCTCATTTTTTTCAATAATACTTCGCAAAGCCTTGATGTCGGGGTGAGGCGAAGAGGCAAGAAGTAAAATTTTTTCTTTGCCATCTATTACTTCAACGAGGGCATCACGTTGGTTATTGGTACGGTTGTATTCGCCTTCTAAAAGTTCCACAGCTACCGTATATCGCTGAATGCCCTTCTGACTTGCCTGTACCAAAAAATCTACTTCGCTGATATTATCTTTTCGCAGGCGGATATTTTGCGAGGCAATGGTATTTCCATTTTGCAAAAGGGAAACCGCTACATTTCTTTCCTCAAAGCCGCTATTTTTAATTTCTGCTACAATCGGGAATTTATTGCCCAAGTAGGCAATTTTGTTGAAAAAAACAGCCTGAACTGCTATATCTTTGCGAGGTGTGGTATCTCCTACTCCTACTGCATACACAGGAAAGCGGAAATTTAAGAATTCAGGAGAAGTACCTTGATTGTGTATGCCGTCTGAAAGCAAAATTACTTTGTCCAGATTGCGGTTTTCGTGGGCGATTGCTACGTTTTCAAGTAATTTGCCCAGATTACTGCTTTGTGCCTTAAATTTCAGGTTTTGCCATTCTGCATTTTCCTCAAAAGTATGTAAAGATGTTTCAAATCCTTCGTTTTCTAAGTTTTTTTGGATTTTCTGCAATGCAGAAAGCCATTTTTGACGTTGGGTACTATCTTCGGCAAGAGCCACCGAAAGCGAATTGTCCAGAGCCAAAGCGATAATCGGTTTTTCTCTGTCGTTGCGAACCGTACGAATTACAGGTGCTAAAAGCAAAAAGGCAATTACTGATACCGCCGCAAAACGCAGAAAAGCTAAAAAATAACGAATTTTAGACTCAAAAAAACTTTCCTTGTAGTACAAAATACCCGCATACACAAGCCCCGCAAGCACGCACATCAGTATCCAGGCAGGTGAATGAGGGAAAATAAAAGTGCTTTTTTCCATTCAGGTCAAATTTTCTACAATCAGACTTGCAATTTAATGAAATTTAGCCAAAGCCAAGAGAATTTTTCTTTCAAAAACGAATTAGAAAGGAAAAAGTTGTTTGCTCAAAGCAAGAGCTTTTATCACTTCAAGGAAAATTTGGCTTAAAACGATTTTTGGCGTAAATTTGTAGCTTGTTAGTTTAGCCAAATTGTACTATTTTCGCAATGAACCTACAAGATTTTATCCGCAGTGTTCCTGATTTTCCGAAGAAAGGGATTGTTTTCAAAGATATAACCACTTTGCTCAAAGACCCCGAAGCCTTCCAAATTGCTACTGAAATGCTTTATAATTTCGCCAAAAACTTGGGGGTACAAAAAGTAGCAGGTATTGAATCCAGAGGTTTTGTATTTGGTTCGCTTCTTGCCCAAAGGCTCAATGCGGGTTTTGTACCTATCCGAAAGCCTAAAAAATTGCCTGCCCAAGTGTATTCTGCTTCTTACATGCTTGAATACGGCGAAGACACCCTCGAAATGCACCAAGATGCTATCCTGAAAGGCGAAAAAGTGCTTTTGCACGATGACCTACTTGCCACAGGTGGTACGGCTCAAGCCGCTTGCTCGCTCATTGAAAAAGCAGGTGGTACGATTGTACAAGTATCTTTTCTGATAGAACTCGCCTTTCTGAACGGCAGAGAAAAACTGAAAGGCTATGATGTAGTTTCGGTAATGCGTTATGAAAACGAATAGAAGCATTACTTTTGGGGCTTTGCCTCTTGCAGAGTTTGCTCATTTGGCTTTGCAAGAAACTTACGAGCCTTTTCTTTTCAATACAAATCAACATTTATTTTTGCAGAAAAACCCAAATATTTGGGTTTTTTGGGCAGAGCAAAGCCGTAAAATTCTCATTCGTTGCAATCTTTTTTTGCACGAAAAAGAAGGGTACAGCCCTTGGCGAATGTCTTTTGGTGGAATAGCGTTTTGTCCGAGCCTTTCTTATGAAATTTTGCATCATTTTGTTAATTTCCTGACTGATTTTTGCAGGCAAGAGCTACAACTAAAAAAATTGCACCTCAGGCAGTATCCGTTCAGCTATGCCGAAAGTAGCTCTCACCTGCTTACGCAAATACTTTTGCAAAATGGATTTTCTATACAAAGCCAAGAACTCACGCAATATATTAAGCTAAGTCAGCCATTTGAAGAAAATTTGCACAATTCTGAAAAAAGACGCTTGCATAAAGCCTTGAAAGCGGGGTTTGGGGTAGAATGGTGGCAAAATCCCGATTGGAAACTGGTTTTTACTTTCATTGACGAAGCCCGCAAGCGTAGAAACTTTCCACTTACAATGAATGAAGCCGATTTTTATGAAACCGTTGCAACTTTTCCTGAAAAATATTTGGTTTTTGTAGTAAAAAAAACAACCGAAATCGCCGCACTTACCGTAGGCGTAGAGGTGAGCAGAAAGATTTTTTACAATTTTTATCCCGCCGATAATGCGTCATTTTTATCATACAGCCCTATGGTACTCCTGACGAAGGGTTTGGTAGATTTCTGCAAAGAGCAATCTTTTGAGATTTTAGATTTAGGCATTTCTACCGAAAATGGCAAAGCCAATGCAGGACTGATACGCTTCAAGAAAAATCTTGGCTCTCAAAATGCTTTGAAATTGGGTTTTGAAAAAATATTCATTTGATAGACGAGTTTTGCAACTCTTTGGTTGTTTTTGATGAGCCATCGTGGCTCCAGCCGGGTGGAAAAAACAAATATTTGAGTTTATTGGTAAAACTTGTTGTTTTTTTCAAGTCTTTGGTAATATTTTGAAATTCTGCTATCGCTATGAGAAAGGGATTGTGTGTATGAATGTTTTTAGTCATTCCATACACTACTTTCTCTTGCTCTGGCTCAAATGTTCCGAAAATTTTATCCCATATAATTAGCACTCCCCCGTGATTTTTATCCAAATATTGCGGATTTACGCCGTGATGCACCCTGTGATGTGAAGGAGTGTTCAAAAAATATTCCAAAAAGCCTAATTTCCTTACCATTTGCGTATGCAGAAAAAACTGATAAATCAGGCTAATGGAAATCATTGTGAAAACCATTAGGGGAGGAATTCCTACAAGGGGCATCCAAGCGTAAAACAAGAATTTGTAAAAGCCCTCGCTCCAACTTTGCCGTAGGGCTATGGCTAAATTGTAATCTTGTGAAGAATGATGATTGGAGTGAGCCGCCCAAAGAAGGCGAATTTGGTGGCTCAATCTATGATGCCAGTAAAATGAAAAGTCATCTGCAAAAAAAGCTATCAGCCACACCCACCACTCAAAACCCAATTGCCACAAAGAAAAATTTTCATAGAGGTAGGTGAAAGCCACAAAATAAACAAATTTTGTAAAAAGATTGATAACTACCGAGCCTGCTCCCATTGCAATAGATGCCCAAGCCTCTTTGGGGTGATAGATTTGCAGTCTTTCTTTGCTATCAAGAAATAGCTCTACAAGGATTAGGAGTACAAAAAGAGGAATGGCATAAGTTACAGGGTCATTCAAACCTGCTAAACGAGCCAAATATTCGTTGAATGTCATAGCTACCAAAATTCATTTAGAATGATTAGGCTTAGTACTTGATTGAGCAAATCATACCTTTTGCTCTGCCAAACTCTCTATGGCAAATGTAAAAAATAAAAGGCGAAATTACCAAATTTCGCCTTTTCAACTTGAAAGAATAGGTTTTAGTTTTCTTTATGCCCAATGTAGCTTACACCCGCCATAATGGTTTTCATATCTACTTTGATGTCTCCGTCCTTAATATCTACACCACCACCTTTTACGGTGCCTTTGGGACCAATCTCCACGCCTCCCCCTTTTACGCTTCCGTTTTTACCAATGCTGATATTATCAAATCTATCAGCACAATCGTTTTTATTGTTCAAGGAAATAGCTATTTTCTTATCTTCTTCATCATAAACAATACAACCCAAATTGATTTGATAATTGCCAACTTTCTGCTTGGGTACGGTATAAACTGCCCCGTCTTCGGTTTTTACATCAAGAATAGCATAAAACTTTTGATTGGGAATGAGATTGGCTACCCAAATTTTTTTAGAAGCCTGTGGGTCGCGAGTAATTACCACATCATTTTCGCTGTGTCCCAATTCTTTGGGTAAGTTGATAGCATCTTGTTCGTACTTTCCTACAATGGATTGAGCCATTGCCAAAGTGCCTACCAAAAACAGGGTGAGGGAGAGAAATACTTTTTTCATACAATTTTGAATTTAGAGTTGAACATAATTAGATAACTGCATACCATTACGCAAATCAAGTGCCAACCTCAGAGCAGAAATATTAAGTTTTTGTTAAGAAAAAAAATTATCAGTTGCCAATCCTGAACAATTTGCAAACTTGCCTAAAAAATTCCTACCTTTGCAGACCCAAACATTTGTAACGTTTGGGAAAAACTTTTTTACTATGGAAAAAATCAAAATTACCTTTCCCGATGGGGCTATTCGTGAGTACAACAAAGGCATTACCGCTCTTGAAATAGCTCAAAGCATTAGTGAAGGGCTTGCCCGAAATGTTCTTTCTGCCAAAGTAAATGATAAAGTGCAAGATGCCACATTACCTATCCAAACTGATGCCACCTTGCAACTGCTGACTTGGAAAGATGCAGAAGGAAAAGCTACTTTCTGGCATTCTTCGGCACACTTAATGGCTGAAGCGATTGAGGCTTTGTATCCGGGTACCAAGTTTGGCATTGGTCCAGCAATTGAAAACGGCTTTTATTACGATATTGATACAGGCGATAAAATACTTTCCCAAGACGATTTCGCCAAAATTGAAGCTAAAATGTTGGAGTTGGCTCGGCAAAAAAACGAATACAAACGTATGGAAATTTCCAAAGCCGATGCCATTGACTATTTCGCCAAAAAAGGCGACGAGTACAAGTTGGAACTCTTGGAACGCCTCAATGACGGCGAAATTACCTTTTATCAACAAGGCAATTTTGTAGATTTGTGTCGCGGTCCGCATATTCCCAATACAGGTTTTATCAAAGCCGTAAAACTGATGAACGTGGCAGGGGCTTACTGGCTCGGAAAAACTGACCGCAAGCAACTTACACGTGTCTATGCGATAACTTTCCCGCAAGAAAAAGAGCTGAAAGAGTATTTGCAGGTTTTGGAAGAAGCCAAAAAACGCGACCACCGCAAATTAGGACAAGAACTTGAACTCTTTACTTTTTCGGATAATGTAGGGAAAGGGTTGCCTTTGTGGCTTCCCAAAGGTACGCTCTTGCGTGAGCGTTTGGAGCAATTTTTGCGTAAAGCCCAAATGAAAGCAGGCTACTCGCCTGTGGTTACGCCGCATATTGGCAGTAAAAAATTGTATGAAACTTCGGGACATTGGGAAAAATACGGTGCCGACTCGTTTCAGCCCATACATACTCCCGAAGAAGATGAGCTATTTATGCTCAAACCGATGAACTGCCCGCATCATTGCGAAATTTACAAATCTAAACCTCGTTCTTACAAAGAATTGCCCTTACGCCTTGCTGAGTTTGGTACGGTGTATCGCTACGAGCAGAGTGGTGAGCTTCACGGACTTACACGCGTAAGGGGCTTCACACAAGACGATGCTCATATATTCTGCACGCCTGAACAGGTACGAGAAGAGTTTGGCAAAGTAATTGACTTGGTGCTGTACGTGTTCAAGTCTTTGGGCTTTACCGAATATACAGCTCAAATTTCGCTTCGCCACCAAACCGAAAGAGAAAAGTACATTGGTAGAGAAGAAGATTGGGATAAAGCCGAAGCAGATATTCAGGCGGTAGCCCAAGAAAAAGGCTTGCAAACCGTAGTAGCCTATGGTGAAGCGGCTTTTTACGGACCCAAACTGGATTTTATGGTAAAAGATGCCTTGGGCAGAAAATGGCAACTTGGAACCGTGCAAGTAGATTATCAACTTCCCCAAAGGTTCAATTTGGAATACATTGGAGCAGATAACCAAAAACACCGCCCTGTAATGATTCACCGAGCTCCTTTCGGCTCTTTGGAGCGTTTTATAGCGGTACTTACCGAACATTGTGGCGGTAACTTCCCTTTGTGGCTTGCCCCCGAACAAATTGCTATTTTGCCTATTTCGGAGCGTTTCAATGAATATGCTCACAAAGTTTTACAAATTTTAGCCGAAAAAGATATTCGTGGCTTTGTAGATGATAGAGACGAAAAAGTGCAACGCAAAATTCGTGATGCAGAAGTGAAAAAAATCCCTTATATGCTTGTGGTAGGCGAAAAAGAGCAAGAAAGTTTCAGTGTAGCTGTTCGCAAACACGGACAAGGCGATTTGGGCTCAAAAGCTGTGGAGCAGTTTATTGATGAATTTCAAGCCGAAATCAAACAGGCTTTTATGTAAGCATAGATTAAACCTAAACTAAAATACCACTTGAAAACTATCCTCGTTACAGGCTCAAATGGACTATTAGGGCAAAAACTTATTCATCTTTTAGCCTCGCAAAAGGAGTTTCGTTTGGTAGCAACGGCTCGTGGGCAAAATAGAGTACTTTTGGATAAACCTTTTGAATTTGCTTCAATGGATATAACCAATCCTGAGCAAATTCAGGAGGTTTTTACTCGCTATCAGCCTCATTTGCTCATTCATACTGCCGCAATGACACAAGTTGATGATTGTGAAAAAGACCACGAAAATTGCTTGCTTCAAAATGTAAAGGCAGTGCAATATTTGGCACAAGCCGCCGAAAAATACAACACTTTTTTCATTCATCTCTCTACGGATTTTATTTTTGACGGCACAGCAGGACCTTATGACGAGGAAGCACAACCCAATCCTATTAGCTTTTATGGCAATAGCAAATGGGAGGCTGAAAAAATCTTACAAAGTAGCTCTTTGCAATGGGCAATAGCTCGCACCGTGCTCGTGTATGGTATTGCTCAAGATATGAGCCGAAGCAATATTATTTTGTGGGTGAAAAAATCTTTGGAAGAAGGCAAGAAAATAAAAGTAGTTGATGACCAATGGCGAACCCCTACCCTTGCCGAGGATTTAGCAAAAGGCTGTTTCTTGATAGCTCAAAAGCAAGCCACAGGCATATTCAATATTTCGGGTAAGGATTTACTTACGCCCTACCAAATGGCATTGGCTACTGCCGATTTTTTTGGTTTGGATAAAACACTTATTGAGCGAGCAGATTCTACTACTTTTACCCAGCCTGCTCGCAGACCCCCTCGTACAGGGTTTGTTATAGAGAAGGCAAGAAAGATATTAGGCTACGAGCCACATTCTTTTCAGGAAGGGCTTGCAATCGTAGCCGAACAACTTGCCAAGCAACAACAAGCTAAATTTTAAGCATTTTTGATAAAGCGTATCAAATCGCGTACTTGCGAAAGAAACTTGGCGTCTTCGGATAGTTGTGAAATTTTTTGCTCCATTTGGCTTCGCATTTGCTCAAAAGATTTTTCCTGCTCCATTCGGTAGTTGTAGATTTGCTTTTCCATCGCATAAATGGTTTTTTCTATTCGCTCCATTTGAGCATTTTTCTGCGAAAGCCAAGAGTTCGGATTATCGTTCTGTAAGGTTTCATTCAGGGTTGCTACCTCATTTTTTAGGATATTTACATCGTCAATGAGTTTTTGCACATCTTGTTTGGGGTAGCGTATATCCATAGAAATAGCATTGAGCCGATAATGGATATACTCTACAAGCCGCACCGCAGGACGCAAACCCGTAAGCAACAATGCAAAAGCCGCTCCCCAATAGCCCAAAGGCGTTATTTTATAGTACGAAAGCAAATACAAGCCCAAAGCCGAAAGCAAATGTAAAGCTATGGCAACTATCAGATAATTACGGGCTATCTTGCGGGCATAGCTTACATCGGCGGCACTGATTGCCTCATTTTTTTCTTTGTAGTTTTGTATATCGGCAAGCACCTCACGGGCTTTGAAGTGCATATTCCAGGGTACCGTAGTGATAAGCGTAAGCCACCAAAAGCCCGCAATCCCAATAACCCAATCCAAGAAATCGCCTACAGGGAGGGCTATCCAACGCAAAGCGGCAAAAACCAAGAGCAGAAGCAAAGTTACAACCAATAAGGTGCTAAAAATTTGAGTTCCAGAGGAGTGCATACAACTTGGGAATTTAGACGAAAGATAAGTTTTTTTGGAATAAAATCCTAAAACGAAATGAAAATTTGAGAGCTTCCTTGGGGTGAATTTACCAATGCAATCTATGTTTTTCCAAAAATCTTTCTTACATTTGCAACCTTGAAAGTTGTTGTAGGGTCAGATTTTTGTAAGGTAAGATTATGCAAGAAATAAATAAAGAGCATTTACCCAAGCATATTGCTATTATTATGGACGGCAATGGCAGATGGGCAAAGCAAAAGGGTGCTATGCGAGTTTTCGGACATAAGAACGCTATCCAATCGGTACGAGAAACTACCGAAACTTGTGCCGAATTAGGGGTGAAGTATCTCACTTTATACGCTTTTTCTACTGAAAATTGGAGTCGCCCTCGTAAAGAAGTTGATGCTTTGATGAAACTTTTGGTTTCTACGATTAGAAAAGAAACAGATACTTTGCAGAAAAATAACATTCGTCTGCTTACGATTGGTGCTACTGAGCAACTACCCAGTATTTGTCAGAAAGAATTGCGAGAAGCCATTGAGATAACCGCCCAAAATACAGGACTTACGCTTATTTTAGCTTTGAGTTATAGTGGTAGGTGGGATATTGAGCAAGCAGTGAGGCAAATTGCCCAAAAAGTAGAAAAAGGCGAACTCAAAGCCGCCGAAATCAATGCTCAAACCATAGAAGCCCATTTAAGCACGAGTGGCATTCCCGAACCCGAACTAATGATACGCACCAGCGGCGAATTTAGAATTAGTAACTTTTTGCTTTGGCAACTTGCTTATACCGAAATTTACATTACCCAAACACTCTGGCCCGATTTTCGCAAAAAAGACCTTTACGAAGCGATTGCCAGCTTTCAGCAAAGAGAAAGAAGATTCGGGAAAACCAGTGAGCAAATTCAAACTGAAAAAAAGAAAAATAAAACATTTGCTTAACTATGAAAAAGTTGCTTTTTGTCCTTATGTTAATGCCCTTTCTGGCTTGGCAATATGCCCAAGCCCAAGATGAAAATGAGTACATTATCGGAGGTATTACTACGAGTGGTATCAAATTTTTAGACCAAAACGCTATTATCAATCTTTCAGGTTTGCGTGTAGGCGATAAAATACGTGTGCCCGGTACCGAAATTGGCTATGCCATTAAAAAACTTTGGAAACAAGGACTTTTCGGGAATGTTGATGTTTCTGTTACTAAAATTGAGGGAAAAACCATTTTCCTAAATATTCATTTGGAGGAGCGTCCCAAAGTTTCGCGTATCTTTTTTGAGGGTATTCGCAAAGGGCAAAAAAATAATTTGGAAGATAAAACCAAAGAGTACAAGGGTAAAGTAGCTTCTGATGTACTTTTGAAAAATATCAAAGAAACTATCCGCAAGCATTTTGCCGAAAAAGGCTTTTTCGCCACCCAAGTAGAAATTCTGCAAAAGCCTGATACTTTGCTCAAAAATGCTATTATTATTACCGCCAAAGTGCAAACAGGCAAAAAAAGCAAGGTGAAAGATATTATTACTGAGGGTAATACGGCTTTTTCCGAAAAGAAAATTCGTAAAAAAATGAAAATCAAGGAAAGAACACCTTTCCGTATTTTCCACTCGTCCAAGTATATTGTGAAAAAATTTGAGGAAGACAAAGAACGCATTTTGCGAATGTACAACAAAAATGGCTATCGCGATGCCCGTATAGTGTTTGATACTGCCTATTTTGTTTCCCACAACCGAATGAATATTCGTATGCAAATTGAGGAAGGCAGAAAGTATTATTTCCGAAACATTACTTGGGAGGGAAATATCAAATACACTGATGAGCAACTATCTAAAATCCTCAATATCAAGAAGGGAGATGTCTATGACCCTGAAACCTTGGAGAAAAAACTCAATTTCAGCCTTACCGAAGAGGATATTACCTCTTTGTATATGGACGATGGGCATTTATTTTTCCGTGTAACCCCTATTGAAAAAACCATTGAAGGCGATTCTATAGATGTAGAAATGCGTATCTACGAAGGTACGCAAGCTACCATTGATAAGGTTATCGTAAATGGCAATACCAAAACCAGCGATAAAGTGATTTTACGTGAAATTCGTACCAAACCGGGAATGAAATTTAGCCGTAGAGATATTATTCGTACTACGCAGGCTCTTGGACAGCTCGGAATGTTAGACCCCGAAAAAATTGACCCCCGTCCTATTCCCAATCAGGAGGCAGGTACTGTGGATATTATCTACAATGTAGAAGAGAAACCCAGCGATATGCTTGAAATGTCTGGTGGTTGGGGGGCAGGTTTTGGTTTTGTGGGAACTTTGGGCGTTTCTTTCAATAATTTTTCTATACGCAAAGCAGGCAAACTTTCTAACTGGCGACCTGTACCCGTAGGCGATGCTCAAAGACTTTCTATTCGTGCTCAAGCCAATGGTAGGGCATTTCAGACCTACTCTATTTCTTTTACCGAACCTTGGCTTGGTGGCAAAAAACCCAATAATTTTACGGTATTTGCCACACTCTCTAATCTGAATTTGGGAGTAAATCGTTTCAATATTTCCAACGAAAGAACGGGCTATCTGAAAATGTTTAATACAGGGGTGAGTTTGGGCAAGCGTCTGCGTATTCCTGATGATTATTTTACACTTAGCAACTCGCTTTCGTTTCAGTATTACGATTTCCAAAATTATACCATTGATGATGGCTTTGCATCGGGCTATGCCAATTCTGTGGTATTAAGTACCAATCTTTCTCGGAATAGCATTGATAACCCTACCTTCCCACGTACAGGCTCAATGCTTTCATTGAATTTATCGGTTACGCCACCTTATTCGCTTTTTAGCAATAAACCTGACGAGTTTTATCAAAATCAAACACCCGCAGAGCGTTTCAAGTGGTTGGAATACTACAAGTTGATGTTTGACGGAGCTTTTTACACGCCCTTGGTAGGCAAATTGGTACTCGCTTCTCGCATACATTTCGGATTTTTAGATGCGTATCGCAGTGCCAAAGGACTTGTTCCTTTTGAAAGATTTACGCTTGGTGGTGGCGGCTTAGCAGGACAAAACTTTATCATTGGGCGTGATGTCATTGGCTTGCGAGGCTACGAAGATAATGCTGTACGTCCCTTGGACCCTCGTCGTCGTACTTTTGTAGATGGCACGGTATTTGCCAAATATGTCTTGGAATTGCGTTACCCTGTGAGTTTGAACCCTGCCGCTACGGTTTTTGTGCTTGGCTTTTATGAGGCAGGCAATAACTGGCTCGGTTTTGAGCGGTTCAACCCCTTCAAGATGTATCGTTCGGCGGGTATTGGTGTGAGATTCTTGATGCCTGCTTTCGGTATGATTGGCTTGGACTGGGGACGCGGCTTTGACCAAATTGAAGGTTTGCCCGCAGGACAAGGCTTCCAAAACTTTACTTTCACGATTGGTCAGCAAATCAGATAGCAAGAGAATGAAACAACTTATTTTCGTCAGTTTATTGTTTTTTGGAAATACTTTTGGCATTTTTGCACAGAAATATGGCTTTATTGATGCCAACTTTATCCTAAAAAAAATGCCTTCTTACAAAAAGGCACAACAAGAACTGGATAATTTTGCCCAAAGAGCCCAACAAGAAGTAGATAAAAAGTTCGCCGAATTGCGTGATATGGAGCAGAAATATATTGCTGAAGAACTCCTGCTCACCGATGATATGAAACGCGACCGAAAAAAGAAAATTGAAGCCAAACGCAAAGAGGCAGAAGAACTACAACAACGCACTTTTGGCTATGAGGGGCTTATTTATCTCAAAAAGCAAGAACTTATCAATCCTGTACGAGAGGAACTTAACAAGGCAGTGGAAAAAGTTGCGAAAAAGCAAAAATTACAAGCTATTTTTGATAAATCCAGCGATTTTGTGATTATCTATCTTGAACCCACTCACGATTATACAGATTACGTTTTAGAAGAATTGGGGTTGGGGGATAAAGAAGATAACCCCAAGAAAAATAAAGGAAACAAGTAAATTTTTTTGAACCTAAAAACTTAAATTACAATGAAAAATCTACGAATTGGTGTGTTGGTACTTACACTATTTTGGGCTTCTGCTACTTTTGCTCAAAATCCTGTAAAAATTGGCTATTTTGATTATGCCTACGTGCTTTCTCAGCTCCCCGAAGCCAAAGCCGCCGATGCCGACCTGAAAGCCTACACTGAAAAGCTTCAAAAAGACCTTCAAGCCCGAGAAACAGAGTTGCGTGCCAAATATGAAAGATATGTAAAAGAAGGCGAAAAAATGCCTGCACCTACACGCGAAGCTCTCGCCAAGGAAATTGAAACAGGTCAGCAACAATTGCAAGAGTTTCAGCAAAAAGCCGAAAACGATATTATGCAAAAACAAAGCAAATTGCTTGCTCCTATCAATGAAAAGTTAGAAAAAACGCTCAAAGAAGTTGCCAAAGAAAATGGCTTTACGTATGTACTTCGCAAGGAAGTTTTGCTTTTTGAACCCGAAGATACTTCGCTTGATGTTTCGGTTTTAGTCCTCAAAAAATTAGGTATTACGCCTGCTCCTGCCAATCAGCAAAATACCAAGCCCAACAATACCACTCCCAACATGAATCCAAATACCAAACCCAATACGAATACTAAACCTCGCTAATATGAAGAAAGACGCCTTGCAAGGGCGTCTTTTATATTTCTACCAATTTAATTTCAATAGAGGTGGGTTCAGGAATTTCTAAACCTTCTTCCAGTAGCCCTTCAATATGAAACTTAATTGCCTCTTCAATAAGTTCTGCTACCTCTGTGTAAGTTTCTCCAACTGCGGCACAGCCGGGCAAATCAGGTACATAAGCACCATAACCGCCATTCGGATTTTTTTCAAAAATTACGAGATATTTAGCGTTCATATACATCTGAATTTTATTGCCCAGTTGAGGCTTTATATGTCAATCTATCAATTTTATCCTTTTTATCCTAATCCCGATATACTTTGTATATTTCAGTCTTACTCTATTGTGTCGTCTAAATCTATTTTAGCTTGTTTTAGTATACTATTGAGTGTCCCTTGTGGTATATCGTCGTTTGGCTTTCCAGCTATGGTTACGAGTCCTTTTTTATTTGGGTGTTTGTATTGCTGATGACTTCCTTTTTGTCTTGTGAGATACCAACCATCATTTTGTATGATTTTTAACGTGAGTTACAAGACTAAAAATTTGATTATCAAGTTTTTATTTTTAACAACTTAAATCCCCCCTTATTTACCTCCCTGAAAACG
>FWPU01008822.1_pt1 | contig 16623 bp, 31 predicted proteins | sample 2228361 | NCBI WGS metagenome assembly FWPU01 (sample SAMEA103939777, study PRJEB20133) | metagenome
GCCGGGGGACTCGGCGGGCGTGGGCGATGGCGATGGCTCTGCGGGCGCCGGCGCGGCGCCGCCGAGCGTGGACTGGTAGGCGAGTGCGCCGGCAGCGAGCAGGGCACCAACGAAGATGAGGTTTCCAGCGTTCACCCGGTGGCGAGCCTCCCCAGGGTGTGGATCGGCGCGCCGGGGGCAGGGGTGGGGTGCGGGCGACGGGACGGTCGGGTGGCGGAACGGTAAACCCGTGGAAATGACGCAGGCGCGGCCCGCTGGGGCCGCGCCTGTGGGTGAGCCGGGCGGGATGTGCCCCCGGGCTGGCGGGCTTGGGCTAGCGCTTGGTGAACTGCGGGGCCTTGCGGGCGCGCTTGAGGCCGGGCTTCTTGCGCTCCTTCATGCGGGCGTCGCGGGTGAGGAGGTTCTCGGGCCGCTTGAGGAGCGGCTTGAGCGAGGGGTCGGAGGCGACGAGGGCCCGGGCGATGCCGAGCTGGATGGCGCCCGCCCAGCCGCTGATGCCGCCACCGGCGCACTTGATGGTGGCGGAGAAGCGGCCTTCGCGGCCGAGCCGCTTGAGCGGCTGAAGGATTTCGACGCGGTGGGCGTCGCGGGTGAAGACCTCTTCCATGGGTTTGCCGTTGACGATGATGGTGCCGGGCCCGGGGAAGAGGCGGACGCGTGCGACGGCTGTTTTGCGGCGACCGGTTCCGTAGAAGTACTGATCGGCCATGGGTTACTCCTCGGTCTCCTGGGCCCGGGTGCGGCGCCGGCGTGCGGGCTTCTCCTGGGCCTCCGGTGTGGTTTCGGCGACGGGCTCGGTGGGCGCGACTGGCTGCTCGGGCTCGGCCGCTGGTTCGGCGGGGGTTTCGGCCGGCGCGGCTGTTTGCCGGAGGACGCGGGCACGGGCGCGGCGGGCGACTTCAGCGGCCTCGGCGGAGGGGGCTGCCGGCACGGTGACGGCGGGGGCGCCGAGCGGGCGGAGGCCCTTCGGCACGTAGGGGCGGGAGGCGAGTGTCTCGAGCTCGGCCTTGCGGGCTTCCTGGGCGCGCTGGCTGGCGATGACCTGTGCCTGGTGCGGGTGCTCGGGGCCGGCGTAGACCTTGAGGTGGCGGAGCATCTGCTTGCCGAGGGGGCCCTTGGGGAGCATGCCCCAGACGGCGCGCTCGATGACGCGCTCGGGGAAACGCTGGAGCTGCTCGGTGAAGCTGCGCGCCTTGAGACCGCCGGGGTAGCCGGAGTGGCGGTAGTACACCATCTGCGCGGCCTTGCGCCCGGAGAGGCGGATCCTGGAGGCGTTGACGACGATGACGAAGTCGCCGCCATCGAGGTGGGGCTCGTAGGTGGGCTTGTGTTTGCCGCGCAGGAGGGTGGCGACCTGCGTTGCGACGCGGCCAAGGGGCTGGCCGGCGGCGTCGATGACGTGCCAGTCCTTATAGATTTGCGAGGCTTTGATGCGGACGGTGGTGTTCATGGTTGGTATCCCTCGTCGTACCAGACGCGTTCGAGACAGAGGCCCTGTGGTGGGGCGAGGTGGGTGAAGCTGCCGGGCCGTGCCTGTTCGAGCAGGCTGACGATTTCCTCCTGGGTTGCGGCGTGGCGCCCGACCCTGACGAGTGCGGCGACGATGCGCCGGACCATCTGGGGCAGGAACGCGTCTGCCTCGATGTCGACGTGGAGTGCATCGCGGTGGCGATGGACCCCGGTGGTGAACACGGTGCGCACGGGTGAGCGCCCCGGTTCGAGTTTGCCGGCGAAGGCGCTGAAGTTGCGCCGGCCGACGAATGCCGCGGCGAGTGCCTGCATGGCAGGTTCATCGAGGGTGCCTTCGATGAACCAGGCGTAGCGGCGCGCGAGGGGATCGCGCGACTCGCCGTTGGCGATGGTGTAGCGGTACCAGCGGCGGCGGGCCCAGCGCCTGGGATCGAACCCGGGCGGTACGGCGCGCACGGCGCGGACTGCTACATCTTCGGGCAGAAGCGCGTTGAGCGCTCGCCCGATGGTGGCGGGTTCGAGCCGGGTTTCGGCGCTGAACGCTGCCACCTGGCCTCTCGCGTGGACGCCGGAATCGGTGCGTCCCGCGAGTTCGACGCGCACGGGCTGCTGGAAGAGGCGGCCTGCTGCGCGTTCGAGTTCTTGCTGGACGGTCCGGCCGTTGGGCTGGACCTGTGAACCGACGAAGTCGGTGCCGTCGTAGCTGACCGTGGCCGCGAAGCGCTTCGCGGTGGGTGGGTCAGTCGTTCTTCTCCTCCTCTTCGGCGGTGGGAGTTTCGGCAGCGGCCTCGGTGGCCTCGGCTGCGGCTTCGGCCGGGGCCTCGGCGGCGGTTTCTGCTGCTGGCGTCGCGGGGGTTTCGGCCGGAGCCTCCTCGGCTGGAGATGCTTCGGCGGGTTCGGCGGCGGTGGTCAGCTCGGCCGCGGCCGCTGCGGCGGCGGCGGCGCCGGGGGTTGGGGCCTGGGCGGGGCGTCGCCGGGCGGGCTGGGCGCCGGGCCGGGCTGGCCGGGAGATGGTGACGGCGCCGGCGAGGTCGACTAGTTCGATGGTGGCCATGCGGGCGCCATCGCCCTTGCGGGGTTCGAGGGCGGTGATGCGCAGGTAGCCGCCGGGGCGGTCCTTCATGCGGGGCCCGATGTCATCGAAGACTTTCTTGACGACCTTGGGGTCGTAGAGGAAGCGGAGGGCCTGGCGGCGTGCGTGGAGGTCGCCGCGGCGGCCGAGGGTGATGATCCGCTCGGCCATGGGGCGGATCTCTTTGGCTTTGGCTTCGGTGGTGGTGATTTTCTCGTACCGCAGGAGGTCGGTGACGAGGTTGCGGTAGAGGGCCATTCGGTGGCTGGTTTCGCGGCCGAGGTGGCGGCCGGCTACGCGGTGTCGCATGGGGCTACTCCTCGTCGTCGGCGCCGATGAGGTCCTCAGCGCTGCCGTCTTTGAGCAGCGCTTCTTTGAGGGCCTTGCCGAGGGCGCTCAGGTTTTCTTCGTCTTCTTCTTCGTCGTCGATGATGACGGCGGAGGTGCGTGCTGCGGGCCGGCTGGGGCGTGCGAGGCGGGTGCCGGCGCGTGGAGCCGGGGCCTCGGCGAGGGGGACGAGGCCGGGCTGGTTGGGATCGATGTAGCCGAGCTCGATGAGTTTTTCGCGGAGCTCATCGTAGGATTTGCGGCCGAAGTTGCGGAGGCCGAGGAGCTCGTCTTCGCTCTTTTCGAGGACCTGGCCGACCGTCATGAGGCCGGAGCGCTTGAGGCAGTTGTAGGCACGGACGGAGAGCTGCAGGTCTTCGATGGGGGTGTTGTAGCGGTCGGGGGGCATGAGCATGCCGGCGGCGGAGCCGCTGGCGATGGCGGGGTGGTAGGGCTGGCCGAGCTCGTGGCGGGCGTGCTGGATGAAGAGGGTGAATTGTTCGGCGAGGATTTCGGCGCTGAAGCCGACGGCTTCGACGGGGTCGATGGTGCCATCGGTCCAGACTTCGAGGATGAGGCGGTCGAAGTTGGTGGACTGGCCGACGCGGGTTTTTTCGACGCGGTAGTTGACCTTGCGGATGGGGGTGAAGATGGCATCGACGGGGATGACGCCGATGGGCATGCCTTCGATGGTGCCGGCGGGCTGGTAGCCTTTGCCGAGTTCGGCGTGGAATTCGGCGGTGATGCGGCTGCCGGGGGTATCGAGGCGGCCGAGGTAGAGGTTGGGGTTGACGAGTTCGAAATCGGCGGGGACGTGGAGGTCGCCGGCGGTGATGACGGCTGGGCCTTCGACGTCGAGGGAGAGGGTGCCCGGGCGATTGGAGATGGGCTTGAGGCGGATTTCTTTGACGTTGAGGAGGAATTCGGTGGTGTCCTCGGCCATGCCGGGGACGGTGGAGAATTCGTGCTGGACCTGGTCGATGCGGACGGAGGTGATGGCGGCGCCTTCGAGGGAGGAGAGGAGGACGCGCCGGAGGGCGTTGCCGAGGGTGATGCCGTAGCCGGCCTCGAGGGGTTCTGCGACGAGGCGTGCGTAGGTATCGGTTTGCTCTTCGACGGTGAGCCGGGGGTGGGCGCTTTCGGCGGGCTGCCCGAGCATCTCCAGTGAGTTCATGGTATTTGGGCCCTCAACCGTTGACGGGGTTAGCGCGAGTAGTACTCGATGATGACGTTTTCGTTGAAGAGGTGGGTTTCGCCGGGGACGACGGCTGGTGGTGCGGTGACTCTGCCCGTCATGGTAGCCGTATCGAGGCTGAGCCAGCTGGGCGGGTTCTTGGAGCGGATGGTGTCCTGGATGATTTTGTAGAACTCGCTGCGGGCGCCGCGTGGGGTGAAGGTGATGGTGTCGCCTTCTTTGAGGTGGGCGGAGGGGATATCGAGTTTTTTGCCGTTCACGGCGATGAGGCCGTGGCGGACGATCTGGCGGGCCTGGGCGCGGGAATCGGCGAAGCCGAGGCGGTAGACGATGTTATCGAGGCGTGTTTCGAGGAGGCGGACGAGGTTTTCGCCGGAGACGCCGGGCCGCCGGATGGCTTCTTTGTAGTAGCGAACGAATTGCTTTTCGAGGACGCCGTAGGAGGCGCGGGCGCGCTGCTTTTCACGGAGCTGGAGGCCGCGGTCGCTGATTTTGCGGCGGCGCGGGGGGCGCGGGCCGGGCGGGTTGGGCCGGCGTTCGAAGGCGCACTTGGGGGTGAAGCAGCGTTCGCCTTTGAGGAAGAGTTTTTCGCCGTGGCGGCGGCAGAGGCGGCAGACTGGGCCGGTGTAGCGTGCCATAGGTGTGTGGGCTCCTAGACGCGGCGCCGCTTGGGCGGGCGGCAGCCGTTGTGGGGGATGGGGGTAACGTCGCGGATGGCGGTGATGGTGAGGCCTGCGGCCTGGAGTGAGCGGATGGCTGCTTCGCGGCCGCTACCGGCGCCGCGGACGTAGACTTCGACGGACTGGAGGCCGTGCTCCATGGCGCGGCGGGCGGCGTTTTCGGAGGCAACCTGGGCGGCGAAGGGGGTGCCTTTGCGGGAGCCTTTGAAGCCGGAGGCGCCGGCCGATGCCCAGGCGATGACGTTGCCGTTGGGATCGGTGAGGGTGACGAGGGTGTTGTTGAAGGTGCTTTTGATGTAGGCGCGCCCGCGGGGGACGGACTTGCGCTCGCGCCGCTTGAGGCGGCGGTTTTTGTCGGCTGCACCTCGCTTTTGGTCGGCCATGGGGAGCTCCTCTTACTTCTTCCCGGCGCGCTTCTTGCCGGCGACGGTTTTGCGGGCGCCGCGCTTTTGGCGGGCGTTGGTGCGGGTGCGCTGGCCGCGGACGGGGAGGTTGCGGCGGTGGCGCTGGCCGCGGTAGCAGTTGATTTCGATGAGGCGTGCGATGTTCTGGCGGACTTCGCGGCGGAGGTCGCCCTCGACGATGTAGTTTTTCTCGATGAAGTCGCGGATGCGGAGGATTTCTTCATCGGTGAGGTCGCGGGCGCGGGCATCGGGGGAGATGTTGGTGGCGGCGAGGACCTCTTTCGCCCGGGTTGGGCCGATGCCGTAGATGTAGGTGAGGGCGACTTCGAGTCGCTTATCGGCGGGAATGTCGACTCCTGCGATACGTGCCATACGGCCTTACCCCTGGCGCTGCTTGTGCTTGGGATTTTTGTTTATGACCATGACGCGACCGTGCCGGCGGATGACCTTGCACTTGTCGCAGCGTGGCTTGACGGAAGCTCGTACTTTCATGGCTCTCCTGGTTTGCGGCCGGGTGGGCCTATTTGAATCGGTAGGTGATGCGCCCGCGGCTGAGGTCGTAGGGCGAGAGTTCGACGAGGACGCGATCGCCGGGCAGGATGCGGATGAAGTTCATCCGGATTTTGCCGCTTACGTGGGCGAGGACTTCGTGGCCGTTGGCCAGTTCGACTTTGAACATGGCGTTGGGGAGGGGTTCAACGACGGTGCCCTCGACTTCGATCGCGTCCTTTTTTGCCATAGAACCTCGTGCAGCGAGTGTTGCGAACATCATGGGAGGGTGAGGACTTCGGCCTCACCCTCGGCGCGGATGGCGATGGTATGCTCGAAATGACAGCATAGGCTACCGTCTTTCGTGCTTACGGTCCAGCCGTCGGGGCCTTCGACGACCTCGGGCGAGCCGGCGGTGACCATGGGTTCGAGTGCGAGAACGAGCCCTGGCTTCAGCTCGGGGCCGCGGAAGCGCTGGCGGTAGTTCTCGACGTGGGGTTCTTCGTGCATATCGCGGCCGACGCCGTGGCCGCCATACCCTTTTACGATACCAAATCCGTGCGGTCTGATCGCGTCTTCGATGGCTCCGCGGATGTCGTTGAGGTAGTTGCCGGCGCGGGCGGCGCGGATGCCGGCCCAGAGGGCTTCTTCGGTGACGCGGAGGAGTTTTTCGGCGAGGGGGCTGATTGTGCCGACGCCGACGGTGATGGCGGAGTCACCGACGTAGCCGTTGAGGGTGGCGCCGAGGTCGAAGGTGACGATGTCGCCTTCTTTGAGTTCGCGATTGGTGGGGATGCCGTGGACGAGCTGTTCGTTGATGGAGATGCAGATGTTGGAGGGGTAGGGGGGGTAGCGGGGGGATGGGCGGTAGTTGAGGAAGGTCTCTTTGGCGCCGGCTTTGCGGAATTCTTCGCGGACGAAGGCTTCGATATCGAGGAGATTGAGGCCGGGGCGAACCATCTCGCGGATCTGGGCGAGGGTGCGCCCGACGAGGCGCCCTGCCTCGCGCATGAGCCGGATCTCTTCCTCGGATTTGAGTTTGATGGCCATGGTGTCCCTACCGGATGGCCTCCAGGAGGGCGGTGGTGACGGCATCGAGGGGGCGTTCGCCGTCGATTTCGCGGAGGACGCCGGCGGTGCGGTAGTGCTCGATGAGGTCGGCCGGGGGTTTTTGTTTTTCGAGGCGTGCGCGGACGACTTCGGGGCGGTCGTCGTCGCGCTGGTAGAGTTCGCCGCCGCAGGCGTCGCAAGTGCCGGGCTGGCGGGGTGGGTCGTTGCGTTCGTGGTAGAGGCGGCCGCAGGTGCGGCAGATCCAGCGGCCGCCGAGGCGTGCGACGAGCTCGTCATCGGAGACGGTGATGAGGAGGGCGCGGTCGACGCGTGCGCCGCGGCTGGCGAGGGCTTCATCGAGGGCGCGGGCCTGGGTGACGTTGCGGGGGAAGCCATCGAACATGGCGCCGGCGCGGGCGTCGTCGCGGCTGATGCGCTCGAGGAGCATGGAGATGGTGACTTCATCGGGGACGAGTTCGCCGCGGGACATGTACTGGTTGGCGAGCTGGCCGAGTTCGGTGTTGTTGCGGACATGCTCGCGAAACATGTCGCCGGTGGAGATGTGGAGGAGGCCGGTGGCCGCAGCGATGCGCTGGGCCTGGGTGCCTTTGCCTGCGCCGGGTGGGCCAAGGAGGACGATGTACACGTTAGCGAATGAACCCTTCGTAGTTGCGCATGAGGAGCTGGGCTTCGAGCTGCTTCATGGTGTCGAGGACGACGGCGACGACGATGAGGAAGCCGGTGGAGGAGATGGTGAGGGCGCGGACGTCGGTGAAGAGGCCGACGAAGAAGGGGATGATGGCGACGAAGCCGAGGAAGAAGGCGCCGGCCCAGGTGATGCGGGTGACGACGCGCATGAGGTAGGCCTCAGTGGGTGGGCCGGGGCGGATGCCGGGGATGAAGGCGCCCTGGCGCTGGAGGTTTTTGGCGATCTGCTGCTGCTGGTACTGCACCATGGTGTAGAAGAAGGTGAAGATGACGACGAGGATGAAGAGGATGAGCCAGTACCAGCCGGTGCCGCTGCCGCCGCGGCCGCCCTGGAATTGATCGACGAAGAAGCGGGCGACGGAGCCGACCCAGCCGCCGGAGTTGATGAAGTAGGAGGCGATGGTGGCGGGCAGGATCATGATGGAGAAGGCGAAGATGAGGGGGATCATGCCGGCCATGTTGACGCGGAGGGGGATGTGGCTCTGGCCCTGCTGGCGGTACATGCGGCCGCCGCGGAAGGCGGAGCGGGCGTACTGGACGGGGACGCGTCGCTGGGCTTCCTGGAAGAAGACGACGAGGTAGATGAGGGCGAGGGCGCCGACGGCGAAGCCGAGGACGGTGAGGATGCTGGTGGTGGTGATGCTGGGGATGAGGGAGGGGAGGGTGGCGACGATGCCGCCGAAGATGATGAGGGAGACGCCGTTGCCGATGCCGTGCTCGGTGATGAGCTCGCCGAGCCAGACGAGGAACATGGTGCCGGCGGCGAGGGTGAAGAGGGTGGCGAAGGTGCCGAGGACGTCGTTCTGGAAGCCGAAGTCGCGGACGACATCGGCGCCCTGGGCGTTGATGAAGAGGATCTGGCCGTAGCCCTGGAGCATGGCGAGGGGGACGGCGACCCAGTGGGTGATGACCTGGATGCGGCGACGCCCCTGTTCGCCTTCCTCGGCGAGGGCGCGGAGGGAGGGGACAAGGGGCTGGAGGATCTGCATGATGATGGAGGCGGTGATATAGGGGTAGACGCCGAGGGCGGCGACGCTGAGGTTCTGGAGGGCACCGCCGGAGAAGATGCTGAGGAAATCGAGGAGGGCGTTGCCTTCGAAGGCGGCCTCGAGGGCGTCGCGGTCGATGTTGGGGAGGGGCACGTGGGCGACGAAGCGGAAGACGACGAGCATGGCGAGGGTGAAGAGCAGCTTGCGGCGGACGTCTTCCTGGCGGAAGGCGTCGACCATGGCCTGGAGCAGGCGGGGCCGCTGCGCTGTCTGGACGGTCATGGCTAGCTGTCCTTCGCTTCGTCGCTGGCGATGGTGATGGCGGTGCCGCCGGCGGCTTCGATGCGCTGGCGGGCGGTGGCGCTGAAGGCGTGGGCGGTGATGGTGAGCTTCCGGGTGAGTTCGCCGCGGCCGAGGATTTTCACGGGTTGGCGGAGGTGCTTGAGGATGCCGGCGGCCTTCAGGGTTTCGGGGGTGATGGTGGCGCCGTCATCGAAGCGTTCGAGGGCTTCGAGGTTGACGGGCTGGTAGGGGACGCGCCACTTGTTGTTGAAGCCGCGGAGGACGTGGAATTTGCGGGAGATGGGGAACTGGCCGCCTTCGAAGGCGTCGTAGGCGAGCTTCTTGCCGGAGCGGGAGCGCTGGCCTTTGAGGCCGCGGCCGGCGTAGGTGCCGTGGCCGCTGCTGTTACCGCGGCCGACGCGCTTCTTGGCGTGGGTGGCACCTTTTGGAGGGCGAAGGTTGTGGGCACCGAACATCAGGCGCCTCCTTCTTTGACTTCGATGAGGTGGGCGACTTTCTGGAGCATGCCGCGGATGGCTGGGGTATCGTCGACCTCGACGCTCTGGTTGAGGCGGCGGAGGCCGAGTTTGCGGATGGTGTCTTTCTGGTCCTGACGGTAGCCGATGGCGCTTTTCCGGTAGGTGACGGTGAGGCGTGCCATTTACTGCTCTCCGCGTGCGATGGCGAGTCGGCGTTCGCGTGCGCCATCGGTATCCTGCATGGTGGCGAGGCCGCGGATGGTGGCCTGGGCGACGTTAATGGGGTTGCGTGAGCCGAAGGTCTTGGCGAGGACGTCGGTGACGCCGGCGGCTTCCATGATGGAGCGGACGGCGCCACCGGCGATGACGCCGGTGCCGTGGCTGGCGGGCTTGAGCATGACTTTGGCGGCTTTGAAGCGGACCCAGACGGGATGGCTGATGGTGCCGCCCTTCATGGGGATGCGGACCATGGCGCGGCGGGCCTGGCTGGAGCCTTTGCGGATGGCCTCGGGGACTTCGTTGGCTTTGCCGAGGCCGACGCCGACGGAGCCGCGGCCATCGCCGACGACGACGAGGGCGGAGAAGGAGAAGCGGCGGCCGCCTTTGACGACTTTGGCGACGCGGTTGATGTAGATGACCTTTTCGGTGAGGTCATCGGGGCCGGGCTGTTCGTAGCGTTCTGGGCGGTTGTCTGCCATTTAGAACCCCAATCCTGCTTCGCGCGCTGCTTCGGCGAGGGCGCGGACGCGGCCGTGGTAGAGGAAGCCGCCGCGGTCGAAGACGACGCGGTCGATGCCGCGGGCGCGGGCGCGTTCGGCGATGGCTGCGCCGACGAGGGCAGCGCGCTCGGTTTTGGTTTTGCCTTCTGCCTGTGCGGCGAGGGCGGGTTCGACGTCGCTGGCGGCGGCGAGGGTGCGGCCGGTGGTGTCGTCGATGACCTGGGCGTAGATGTGCTGGGCGCTGCGGAAGACGTTGAGCCGCGGGCGCTCGGGGGTGCCGGAGACTTTTTTGCGGACGCGGAGGTGGCGCCGCTTACGGGCTTCGACGCTGGTGGCTGTCATTTCTTCCCAACCTTCCCGGACTTGCCGGCCTTGCGGCGGACGCGCTCGCCGAGGTAGCGGATGCCTTTGCCTTTGTAGGGCTCGGGTGGGCGGAGCTTGCGGATGTTTGCCGCGACCTGGCCGACCTGTTCTTTATCGATGCCTTCGACGGTGATGCGTGGGCCTTCGACGCTGAATTTGATGCCTGCGGGGGGGTTGACGATGACGGGGTGGGAGAAGCCGAGGGAGAGCTGGAGGGCGGTGCCCTGGAGCTGGGCACGGTAGCCGACGCCCTGGACTTCGAGCACCTTGGTGAAGCCGTTGGTGACGCCGGTCACCATATTGGCGAGGAGGGTGCGGGAGAGGCCGTGGAGGGCGCGGAGCTCACCGTCGTCTCCGGGGCGGGTGACGGTGATGACGCCATCCTGGCGTTCGAAGCGGATGGGCGAGGGGAACTTGCGGGTGAGTTCGCCCTTTGGGCCTTTGACGACGACGAGGTTGCCATCGTCGATGGTGATGGTGACGTTCGGGGGGACGGGGATGGGTTGGCGACCGATTCGAGACATCCGTGTGGCCCCTTACCAGACGTAGCAGAGAAGTTCGCCGCCGACTTCCTGGCGGCGGGCTTCCTGCCCGGACATCACGCCTTTGGGCGTGGAGAGGATGGCGATGCCGAGGCCGCCGTAGACGCGGGGGATTTCTCGGCGCTGGACGTAGACGCGGAGGCCCGGGCGGGAGACGCGCTGCAGGCCGTTGAGGACTGGCTGCTTGCGGCCGCTGTAGCTGAGCTCGACGCGAAGGTTGGGCTGGGGTTTGCCCGGCTCGGTGATGACCTGGTAGTCGCGGATGAAGCCCTCTTCTTTGAGGACGCGGGCGATGGCGACTTTGATCTTGGAGGCCGGGATGTTCACGACGTCGTGCCGCGCGGCGTTGGCGTTGCGGATGCGCGTGAGCATGTCAGCGATGGGGTCACTTACGGTCATGTGCGATCTCCCCCTGGCGTTTGCTTGCGCACTTACCAGCTGGACTTGGTGACTCCGGGGAGGAGGCCCCGGTGCGCGAATTCGCGCATGGTGATGCGAGACAGGCCGAATTTGCGGATGTAGGCCTTTGGCCGCCCGGTGATGAGGCAGCGGTTGTGGAGGCGGGTTGGGCTGCTGTTGAGGGGCAGCTTGCGGAGTTCGTCGTAGAGTTCGGCGACGAGCTTGGGATCGCCCCAGGCTTTTTTGAGTTCGGCTTTGATGGTGGCGCGGCGGCCGGCGTATTTCTCGTAGAGCTGACGCCGGCGGAGGTCGCGGTTGACGATGCCTTTGGATGCCATTGGCGTGCTCCTAGTTCTTGCGGAAGGGCATGCCCATGAGTTCGAGGAGGCGACGCCCTTCTTCGTCGGTCTTGGCGGTGGTGACGATGGTGACCTGGAGACCGCGGACTTTATCGACGCGGTCGTAGTCGACTTCGGGGAAGATGAGCTGTTCGCGCAGACCGAGGCTGTAGTTGCCGCGGCCGTCGAAGGCGTTGGGGTTGAGGCCCTGGAAGTCGCGGATGCGCGGGAGGGCGGCGGCGATGAGGCGATCGAGGAATTCGTACATGCGGTCGCCGCGGAGGGTGGCGGCGACGCCGATGGGGTTGCCGGCGCGGAGGCGGAAGTTGGCGATGGAGCGCTTGGCGCGGGTGATGACCGGCTTCTGGCCGGTGATGGCCATGATCTGCTCGGTGGTGCGGTCGAGTGCGTTGGCGTCCTGCAGCGCTTCGCCGAGGCCGACGTTGACGGCGACTTTGGTGATGCGGGGGATTTGCATCACGTTCCGGTAGCCGAACTGCTGCTGGAGCGCCGGTGCGACTTCCTTCTGGTATTTCTCTTTGAGGCGGGGCGGCATTACTCGATGTCCTCTCCGCTGCGTTTGCCGACCCGGACGAGGGTGCCATCTTCGCGCCGCCGGAAGGTGACGCGGGTGGGCTGGTCGGTGTTCGGGTCGATCAGCATGACGTTGCTGATGTGGATGGGGGCTTCGCGTTCGACGATCTGCGAGGCCTGGCCGGGCTGCCGGGCGCGCTGGTGTTTCTTGATGATGTTGACGCCTTCGACGATGACCCGGTTGTGCTTGGTGATGACCTGGCGGACGGTGCCGCGTTTGCCGCGGTCCTTGCCGGTGATGACGACGACCTTGTCGCCTTTCTTGATCTTGGCCGGCATCAGAGCACCTCCGGCGCGAGGGAGACGATTTTCATGAAGTTGCGGTCGCGCAGTTCGCGGGCGACGGGCCCGAAGATGCGGGTGCCGCGGGGGTTTTCGCCGTCGTTGGCGAGGAGGACGGCGGCGTTGTCATCGAAGCGGATGTAGGAGCCATCGGGGCGGCCGTATTCTTTGGCGACGCGGACGACGACGGCTTTGACGACATCGCCCTTTTTGATGTTGGAGTTGGGCTGGGCGACTTTGACGGAGGCGACGATGACATCGCCGGGGCGTGCGTAGCGCCGCTTGCTGCCGCCGAGGACGCGGATGCAAAGGAGGGAGCGGGCGCCGGAGTTATCGGCGACTTTGAGGCGGGTTTCCTGCTGGATCACGCGCTCACCTCCGACTTCGGGGCTACCTGGGTGGTGGTTTCGATGTCGCGCCCGATGGTTTCGGGTGCCACGTCGGCGACATCGCCGCGGGTGACGATCTCTATGACGCGCCACCGCTTTTCCTTGGAGATGGGGCGGCACTCCTGGATGCGGACAACATCGCCAAGGCGGCAGGTGTTGTGTTCGTCGTGTGCCTTGTAGCGGTTGGTGACGGTGACCACCTTGTGGTAGAGGCGGTGCGTCTTTTTTCGCTCGACGGCGACGACGACGGTTTTCTGCATGCGGTTGGATACGACGGTGCCCTGGAGGATGCGCTGGCTACCCATGGGCGTTCTCCTGTTTGGCGAGGGCCTGGAGCTGGCGCTCGCGCTTGATGGTGCGAAGGCGGGCGATGGTGCGACGGGCGTCGCGCAGGGCCCGGTAGTTTTCGAGCTGCCGGGAGGCGTGCTGGAAGCGGAGGGTGAAGAGTGCGCGGTAGGCTTCGTTGATTTCGTGGTCGAGCCGGGCGTCGTCGAGCTGACGGTATTCCTGTGCCTTCCTGGCCATGTCAGATCACCGCCTCTTCGCGCTGGACGATCTTGGTGGGGACGGGGAGTTTGTGGGAGGCGAGGCGCAGGGCCTCTTTGGCGACGTGTTCGGGGACGCCGGCGACTTCGAACATGATGCGGTTCGGCTTGACGACGGCGACCCAGCGATCGGGGGCGCCCTTGCCGGAGCCCATGCGGGTTTCGGCGGGCTTCGCGGTGACGGGCTTATCGGGGAAGATGCGGATCCAGACTTTGCCGCCGCGCTTCATTTCGTGGGTGATGGCGCGGCGGGCGGCTTCGATGTGGCGGGAGTCGATCCAGGCGGCACCCTGGGCCTGGAGGCCCCATTCGCCGAAGGCGATGTAGTTGCCGGCCTGGGCGGAGCCATCCATGCGGCCGCGGTGCTGCTTGCGGTGTTTGACGCGACGTGGCTGCAGCATCAGTTGGCCCCCTCGGTGGATTCGCGCACGGCTGCCTGCTGTTCCATGGAGATGGCGGTGTGGGCAGGGCCTTCGGGCTCGGTGGTGCGGGCGCTGACGGCCACAGGCTCGGGTGCAGGCTCTTCGCTGGGGCGTTCGGCGCGCTGGGGCAGGACGTCGCCCTTGTAGATCCAGACTTTGACGCCGATGCGGCCGAAGGTGGTGTGGGCTTCGGCGAGGCCGTAGTCGATATCGGCGCGGAGGGTGTGGCGGGGGACGCGCCCCTGGGTTTCGGTTTCGCGGCGGGACATTTCGGCGCCGCCGAGGCGGCCGGAGATGGTGATGCGGCAGCCGCGGGCGCCGCGCTGCATGGTGCGCTGGACGGCCTGCTTGATGGCGCGGCGGAAGGCGACGCGTCGCTCGAGCTGGTCGGCGACGGAGCGCGCAACGAGGTAGGCATCGAGCTCGGGGACGCGGATTTCCTGGATGTTGACGCGGACGCGGCCGCCGGTGAAGCGTTCGAGGGCGCCGCGCAGTTCTTCGACCTTGGCGCCGCCGCGGCCGATGACGATGCCGGGCTTGGCGGTGTGGATGGTGATGGTGGTGAGGTTGGCGTTGCGGTCGATTTCGATGCGGCTGATGGCGGCGTCGCGGAGTTCATCCAGGACGAACTGACGGAGCTGGACATCCTGGTGGAGCTTCTGCGTGTAGTCGCGATCGGCGAACCACTTGGATTCCCAGTCGTAGAGGATGCCGAGGCGGAAGCCGTGGGGGTGGACTTTCTGACCCATGGGCTAGGCCTCCTTCTGGTCGAGGATGATGGTGATGTGGCTGGAGCGCTTGAGGATGGGGCTCACGCGGCCGCGGGAGCGGGGCCGGAAGCGCTTGAGGGTGCGCCCTTCATCGGCGTAGGCGCGCTTGATGTAGAGCTCATCCACATCGAGGTTGTAGTTGTTCTCGGCGTTGGCGGCGGCCGAGATGACGGTCTTGGAGATGGTGCGTGCGTGCGGGGAGGGCACGTAGCGGAGGAGGGCGAGGGCCTGGTCGACGGTGAGGCCGGGGAGGCGCTCGAGGATCAGGCGGACTTTGCGGGGGGACGCGGGCATGCCGCGGGTGACGGCTCGGACTTCCATGGTTAGCGCCTCACCTTGCTCTGCTTATCGCTCTTGGCGACGTGGCCGCGGAAGGTGCGGGTGGGGGCGAATTCGCCGAGCCGGTGGCCGACCATGTTTTCGGTGATGAAGACAGGCACGTGGCGCCGGCCATCGTGGACGGCGATGGTGAGCCCGATCATCTCCGGGAGGATGGTGGAGGCCCGCGACCAGGTCTTGATGACGGTGCGATTTTGGGCGTTGCGCATCGCCATCACCTTCTTTTCGAGGGAGGGATGGACGAATGGGCCCTTCTTGGTGGAACGAGACATGTCCTGCTCCTCTCCTACGACCTGCGCCGCACGATGTACTTATCGGTGCGCTTGTTGTTGCGGGTGCGGTAGCCGAGGGCCGGCTTCCCCCAGGGGGTTTTGGGCCCGGGCATGCCGACGGGTGCGCGGCCTTCGCCGCCGCCGTGCGGATGGTCGCGAGGGTTCATGACGGCACCGCGGACTTCGGGCCGGCGGCCGCGGTGGCGGGAGCGGCCGGCTTTGCCGAGCTTGACGAGGGAGTGCTCGAGGTTGCCGACCTGGCCGACGGTGGCCATGCATTCGATGCGGACGCGGCGCATTTCGCCGCTGGGGAGGCGGATAAGGGCGTAGTCGCCTTCCTTGGCCATGAGCTGGGCGGCGGCGCCGGCGCTGCGGACGAGCTGCCCGCCCTTGCCAGGGGTGAGCTCGATGTTGTGCACCTGGGTGCCGGTGGGCATGTTGGCGAGCGGGAGGGCGTTGCCAACACGCACTTCGGCCTCGGGGCCGCTGAGCAGGGTGGCACCGACGGTGAGCCCGTTGGGGGCGAGGATGTAGCGCTTTTCGCCGTCGGCGTACTGGAGGAGGGCGATGCGGGCGGTGCGGTTGGGGTCGTACTCGATGGCGACGACGCGCGCCGGGATGCCGTGCTTATCGCGCTTCCAATCGATGATGCGGTAGAGGCGCCGGTTGCCGCCGCCGCGATGGCGGACGGTGATGCGGCCCTGGTTGTTGCGACCGGCGGACTTGCTGCGCAGGGAGACAACAAGGGACTTCTCCGGCCGGTCCTTGGTGATTTCGGCGAAGGTGTGGCCGGAGGCGTTGCGGCGGCCGGGCGATGTGGGCTTGTACTGCTTGATGGGCATCGCCTAGACCCCCTCGAAGAGTTCGATTTTGTCGCCCGGGACGAGCGTGACGATGGCCTTTTTCCAGTTTGGCCGGTGGACGATGCGGCGCCCGAAGCGCCGGGGCTTGCCCTTCATGGTGATGGTGTTGACTTCGGCGACGCGGACGTTGAAGGCGAGCTGGACGGCTTCTTTGATCTGGGCCTTGTTGGCGCGCGGGTCGACTTCGAAGACGTACTTGTCCTGGCCGGCGAGGATGGTCGACTTTTCGGTGATGATGGGCCGGATGAGGACGGCGTAGGGGTGCAGTTCGTTCGGCATTAGACGGCCTCCCGGACGCGGCCGCGCTGCGGCTTGATGTTGGCGCCGCCCCAGAGGGCTTCGCACTTGCGCACGGCGTCCTCGGTCATGACGAGGGCGTGGGCATTGACGAGGTCGACGACGTTGAGGTTCTGGGCGGGGAGGGCCCGGGCAAAGGCGATGTTGCGGGTGGCGCGAGCGAGGTCGGCCTGGTGTTCGCCGCTGACGACGAGGGCGGTGCGGTCGACCTTGAGGGCCTGGAGGATGGCCTGGACGGTGCGCGTTTTGCCATCGGGGGCGGCAAGGCCATCGACGACGTAGAGGCTGCCGTTGCGCGCGTGGTTGCTGAGCGCGGAGCGGAGGGCGAGGCGCTTCATGGTGCG
>FWPU01008826.1_pt1 | contig 16620 bp, 18 predicted proteins | sample 2228361 | NCBI WGS metagenome assembly FWPU01 (sample SAMEA103939777, study PRJEB20133) | metagenome
CCGGGGGCGGGGGGCGGTGTTTGTGGCGCTGGCGGTGATCGCAGGCCACGGCCTGGTGGATGATGCGTTTTATGGTAGCCGCGGTGTTCTGTTGCTGTTCGTGCCGTTTGCCCTGCTGGCGCGCAGTTCACCTGACTCCCTGGCCCCCTTCCCTGCACCTAACCCCCCGGCCCCCTTCCCTACGAGGGAAGGGGGTGTCAACTCCCCTCTCCTTGTAGGAGAGGGGTCGGGGGTGAGGTCTCTCCTTGTAGGAGAGGGGCCGGGGGTGAGGTTCTGGTTGTTCGTTGCTGTGCTATGCGTTGGCCTGACGTTGTTGCTGCCGGGCACGCGCGCGATGTTCCAGGCCAATCTGGGCACCATTCTCCAGACGCGCGCCGAGCTGAGCGCGTACCGCTGGCCTGCTTATCCGATCCAGGATGCGTTGCGGCGGTCGGCGCGAGGTAGTCCACCGCCGGTGGACCTGGCGCCGGCGATCGGGCGCTACCAGGCCGCGCTGGCGCTGGATGCGAACAACGTGACCGCCAATCGCCGGCTGGGGCAGGTCGAGCTGTCGCTGGGCCAGTACGCGGCCGCGCGTGGCCATCTGGAGGCCGCCTATCGCGCCGCGCCCGAGCAGCGGGCCACGCGTCTGCTCCTCGGGGAGGCCTATGCCGTGACGGGCGATGTGGGCCGCGCCGCGGCGCTCTGGCGTGCGGCAGGCATCTCGGCGGAGCAGGTCGCCCTGCGCATGTGGTGGTACATGTCCATCGGCGAGCGGGATGCCGCCGGTCGGATCGAGCAGGCTGCGGCGGCAGCACGAGATTGATCTCGTTTTTCGAAGGGAGGAGGGCGCGCTTGTCGGTTGCGGTTGCTCCGTCGGTCACCATCATCGAGCCGACCCGTGGGCTGGCTGCTTTGCAGCTGCGCGCGGTGTGGGAATATCGCGAGCTGCTCTTTTTCCTGGCCTGGCGCGACATCAAGGTGCGTTACCGTCAGACCGCGCTGGGGGTGGCGTGGATCGTGTTGCAGCCACTGCTGAGCACGGTGGTGTTCACGGTGCTGTTCGGCGTGCTGTTGCGGGTGCCGTCGAACGGCGCGCCCTATGCGGTGTTCGCCCTGGCCGCGCTGGTGCCGTGGCAGTACTTCTCCAGCAGCATGAACCGGGTCGGCACCAGCCTGGTGGGCAGCGCGCATCTGATCACCAAGGTCTACTTCCCGCGGCTGATCATCCCCCTCTCCGGGGTGCTCTCCACCCTGGTGGATTTCGCGGTCGGGTTCGGGGTGTTGCTGACGATGCTGCTGGTCTACCGCGTGCCGCTGACGGCCAGCGTGTTCTGGCTGCCGGCGTTCCTGTTGCTGGCCGTGATCACTGCGCTGGGGTTCGGGCTCTGGCTTTCGGCGCTGAACGTGCGCTATCGCGATGTGAATTACCTGATCCCTTTCCTGCTGCAGATCTGGATGTACGTGACGCCGGTGGTGTACGGCGCGTCGCTGATCCCCGAACGCTACCGGCCGCTGTTGGCGCTGAACCCCATGACCGGCGTGGTGGAGGGCTTTCGCTGGGCGCTCTTGGGCGGGGCGGGGGTCAGCGCGCAGGTGTCGGGGCACGCCGCGCTCACCGCCATTTCGGTGGCCATCAGCCTGATGGTGCTGGTGTCGGGGCTGGTGTTCTTCCGCAGCACCGAGCGCACCTTTGCGGATGTGATTTAGGAGCTTTTCGGTATCTTGTTTATCCTGACTCATGCCATTGACGTCAGAATCCGTACAGGGTAGAATAAGCGTGTCGAAAGATTCAACCAGAGGAGAGACTGAGGGGTCCGCTGCGCCGGGGGCGGTGTCCGTCGCCTCGAACGGCGCCGAGGCCATCTGATTCTGCGTCGGGACGCCGCTGGCCCCAAAAAAAGCAGGGAGAAGAGTAGAATGAAGGAGATAGTCTTGGAGATACCAGGTGACGTGGTAGAGGCTTTGCGAGTGCCGCCCGCAGAACAGATGGCTCGATTACGTCGAGAGCTCGCTGTGCGATTATATCAGAAGGGACTTGTGACCTTTGGTAAGGCTCGTGAGTTGGCGGGGATGACGAAATGGGAGTTTCACCTGTTATTGGGTGAAGAAGGGATCGTTCGCCGCTACGACCTGGAAGAGCTAGAAGCAGACTTGAAAACCCTGGAGGCTCTCGGTTGAAGGCAGTGGCAAATTCATCCGTGCTCATTGCCTTGAGTACAATCGGGCCACTTGAGTTATTGTCTCGGCGATTCTCGGAGGGTGTTCGGGTGCCTCAAGCCGTTTGGCGGGAATTGGAGTTGATCCGGTTTCTGCACATCGCCAAAGGGCCGGCTGCGGAGTCATGCAGGGTCACATGACTTGCGCAATCTCTTGTGCTGCAGGAGGCTTGAAGGCAAAAGGATCGGCATAGGGCAGATGAGTGAAGTTGTTGGCGTGAAGCCGATAAAGAGGGTGAACTCGGACGCCTCGGTTTGCTTCGCGCGTTCTATGGTGGGATTGTCATTCCCCCGGCAGTGTGGGAAGAAGTGGTTGTGCAGGGATGCGAACGGGCGGGCGCCGCCGAAGTCGCACAGGGCAAACAGGATGGGTGGATTGAGATTCAGTCGGCAACCAACTTCACTTTGCTTCGCCTATTGGAACATGAGTTGGACGCAGGTGAAGCGCAGACGATTGCGCTCGCCATCGAGCAGCCGGATGCGCTGGTCTTACTGGATGAGAGTGACGCGCGTCGAATCGCTGCCGTCTACGATCTACGCAAGACGGGCGTGATCGGAGTGCTCATTCGTGCCAAGCACGAGGGGAAAATCGAGTCGCTCAAGACGGAGCTGGATCGCCTGCGTGGTCCAGGCGGTTTCTGGATCGAAGATGGGTTGGACCGCCAGGCGCTGCAGTCCGCGGGAGAATAAACAGCGGGTCTGACCTTGTCATTGTGGAATTTGAGGCCCCAATGACGCGTTTGAAACCGGTCTCCTGGCATGAGTTTGTGGAGCGACTGCGCCAGTTGGGCTTTGAGGGCCAGGCCGGTGCCTCTCAAGAGGAATGGCTGGGCGAGGGAGACGATTGAGTTCTCAACTCTGCGCGACGCGCTGATGAATTCTTTGCCACGAATTGCACGAATTTCACTAATTCACAGAGAAAAATTCGTCTAATTCGTGGCCAGAAAACATGGCCTGCCTCCGGTCGCAGCCGAATACCCTGCGCGTGCGCGAGCCCCGCGCCGAATACGACATCAACGACTAACGTTCCAACGTTCAACGTTCCAACGTTCCAACGCTCACCCATGTCCGACATCGCCATCCGCGTCGAGAACCTCTCCAAACTCTACCACATCGGCGCCTTGCAGCAACGCCACGACACCCTGCGCGACGCGCTCGTTTCAACGTTCCAACGTTTCAACGTTCAACGTTCTAACGTTCAACGTTCCAACGTTCAACGTTCCGACGAACTCTGGGCCCTGCGCGACGTCTCCTTCGAGGTCAAGCGCGGCGAGGTCGTCGGCATCATCGGCCGCAACGGCGCGGGGAAGAGCACCCTGCTGAAGATCCTCTCCCGCATCACCGAGCCGACGGCAGGGCGCGCGATCATCAACGGGCGTGTGGGGTCGCTGTTGGAAGTTGGCACTGGCTTCCACCCGGAGCTGACCGGCCGCGAGAACATCTATCTGAACGGCGCGATCCTGGGAATGCGGCGCCGCGAGATCGAGGCCAAGTTCGACGAAATCGTGGCCTTCGCCGAGACCGAGCGCTTCCTGGACACGCCCGTCAAACGCTACTCCAGCGGCATGTACGTGCGGCTGGCCTTCGCGGTGGCCGCCCACCTGGAGCCGGAGATCCTGCTGGTGGATGAGGTGCTGGCGGTGGGGGACGCCCAGTTTCAGAAGAAGTGCTTGGGGAAGATGGGGGATGTGGCGAAGGAAGGGCGGACGGTGTTGTTTGTGAGTCATAATATGGGGGCGCTGCTCAACCTATGTCCTCGCGCGGTTTTGTTGGTGCAGGGCAAGATGCAGTGCGATGGGCCTTCCCGTGAGGTGGTGAGGCAATACATTGAGTTCGGCCGGGAGAATCGTGGTGAGGTGGTGTGGAATGATCCTGCTTCGGCGCCCGGCAACGACAAGTTACGCCTCCATGCTGTTCGCCTCATATCGGATGGAGAAGTGACCAACGACGTTGAAATTGATAAAGATATCCAGATCGAGATCGAGTATTGGAATTTTAAGCCTGACAATCCGGTTTCAGTCAGCATTCATGTGTTCGATCGCATGAACGTCGGTGTGCTCGCTTCGGCAAACATGCATTCCGCTAATCTTGTGCGAGATGAATGGTTCGGTAAACCGTTCCCAACCGGCCTTTTCCGCACCACCTGCGTTTTGCCGGGCAACTTCTTGAACGCTGGTACCTATACCATCAATGCCATTTTGCTGACCGATGTGACGAATCTTGAGGTTCGTGTTGACGAAGCCATCTCTTTTACCGTTCACGAAACAGGCGCCATGCGTGAGGAATACGGCGGAGTTTGGCTTGGCGTGGTGCGACCGAAGCTAGCCTGGCAAACGCAGTTTGTGGCGTCGTTAGATGGAGGTTCGCCATGAAGGTCGTCATCTTATGCGGCGGGCAGGGCACACGTCTACGCGAGGAGACAGAGTACCGTCCGAAGCCTTTGGTGGATATCGGCGGCCGGCCGATCCTCTGGCACATCATGAAGTTGTATGCCTACCACGGCTTCCACGATTTTGTCCTCTGCCTCGGCTATCGCGGCAACATGATCAAGGACTATTTCCTCAGCTATGAGGCGATGAACAACGATTTCACTATCTGCCTGGGCCGGCAGAACCACATCGTCTATCATGGCGCGCATCACGAGCAGAACTACCAGGTCACGCTGGCCGATACCGGAACGGAAACGATGACCGGTGCCCGTGTCAAGCGTGTGGCTCGCTATCTCGATGGCGACACCTTCATGGTGACCTATGGCGATGGTGTGAGCGATCTTAATATCCGAGATTTGCTGGCATTCCACCGGGCGCACGGTCGCTTGGCCACGGTTACGACGGTGCGCCCTGTCTCCCGTTTCGGTATCCTGACGCTGGATGGCACGGGCGAAGTCCAGCAGTTTGCCGAAAAGCCTCAGGTGGATGGTTGGGCCAGTGCCGGGTTTTTCGTTTTCGAGCCGAAGGTGCTCGACTATCTGAGCGAGGAATCGAATTGCATCCTGGAGCGCGATCCCCTGGAGCGCCTGGCCGCAGAAAGACAACTGATGGCGTATCGCCACAACGGTTTCTTCTTTGCCATGGATACCTATCGTGAGTATCTTTATCTCAACGAACTGTGGAGCTGTGGCCGCGCTCCCTGGGCGGTATGGCAAAACGATGAGCATTTCTGCTAACACGTCTAACTTCTGGCAAGATCGCCCCACTTTCGTGACCGGCGCCACGGGGCTGGTAGGCTCCTGGCTGGTACGTCGCCTCTGCGAGGCTGGGGCCGACGTGGTGTGCCTGGTACGAGATTGGGTGCCGCAGAGCGAACTGATACGGTCGAGGTGGATCGAGCGGGTTAAGGTGGTGCGCGGAGATGTGCGCGACCAGGCCTGTTTGGAGCGCGTGCTGGGCGAGTATGAAATCACCACGGTGATCCACCTGGCAGCACAAACTATCGTCGGCATCGCTAACCGTAATCCCGTCTCCACTTTCGAGACGAATATCGGCGGCGCCTGGGCTCTACTGGAGGCCTGTCGTCGTTCTCCGAGCGTCAAACAGATCGTTGTGGCATCGTCAGACAAGGCCTATGGCGACCAGGAGAGCTTGCCCTACGATGAGACCTGCCCTTTGCGGGGCCGGCATCCTTACGACGTCAGCAAATCCTGCGCCGATCTGATTGCTCAAACCTATGCCGTAACCTATGGCTTGCCGGTGGCGATCACCCGTTGCGGCAACTTCTATGGCGGCGGCGACCTGAACTGGAACCGCATCGTCCCCGGTACTATTCGTTCCATTTTGCGCGGCGAGCGACCTGTGATCCGCTCGGACGGCCGGTTTGTGCGCGATTACTTCTATGTGGAGGACGGAGCGGCTGCTTATATGCTGCTCGCCGAACGCCTGGCGGCCGATCCTGATTTGCGCGGGGAGGCCTTCAACTTTTCTAACGAGCTGCAGGTGACCGTGCTGGAACTAGTCCACCGCATTCTGGCCCTCATGGGCTCGGATCTGGCGCCTGACATCCGCAACGAAGCCAGCAATGAGATCCGCCATCAGTATCTGAGCGCGGCCAAAGCGCGGCAGCGCCTGGGTTGGCGGCCGCTTTTCACTCTGGATGAAGGGCTGCAGAGAACTATTCACTGGTATCGGGACTTCTTCAGTCATGACCGCTAAAGCCGACGCGCTTCGCGCCCAAATTCTAGCCCTGGTCGTCGAGTACTACGCCGAGGCGTTTCCACAACGACCGTTTGCGCCAAGCGAGACCCCCGTTCCCGTCTCCGGCAAAGTCTTCGATGCAGCGGAGCTGCAGTATCTGGTGGATGCAGCTTTGGATTTTTGGCTGACCACCGGACGATTCGCTGCTCGTTTCGAGCGCGAGTTTGCCCGTTTTTGCGACGTGCGTCATGCCATCCTGGTCAACTCGGGCTCATCCGCCAATCTGTTGGCGCTGTCGTGTCTCACATCGCCGAAGCTCGGCGAACGGGCGCTGCAGCCGGGCGATGAGGTCATCACGGTCGCTACCGGCTTCCCTACCACCGTCAATCCAATTGTGCAGAACGGCCTGATACCGGTATTTGTGGATGTGCATGTGCCGACCTACAACATAGATGTAACGCAGCTCGATGCTGCGTTATCGGAACGCACTCGCGCCATCATGGTTGCTCATACCCTGGGCAATCCGTTCGACGTGGAAGCGGTCGTTTCATTTGCTCGACGGCACGACCTGTGGTTGATCGAGGATTGTTGTGATGCGGTCGGCGCGACTTACAGGGGACAAAAGGTAGGCACCTTCGGCGATCTGGCCACGGTGAGCTTCTATCCGGCCCATCACATCACGATGGGGGAGGGCGGCTGTGTGTTGACCAACAGCAGCAAACTGAAGGTCCTGGTGGAGTCCTTCCGGGACTGGGGCCGTGACTGTTGGTGCGAACCGGGCCGGGACAACACCTGCAGCAAGCGCTTCGATTGGCAATTGGGTGACCTGCCCGCCGGCTACGATCACAAATATACCTACTCGCACATCGGCTACAACCTGAAGGCCACCGACATGCAGGCCGCTGTGGGCGTGGCGCAGTTGGCCAAACTTCCCGACTTCATCGCTGTACGACGGCGTAACTTTGCGTTCCTTTATGAGGGGCTCCAACCGCTGCGTGAATTCTTTATCTTGCCCGAAACGACGCCCGGCGCCGAACCGAGCTGGTTTGGCTTCCCGCTTGCTGTCCGCCCTGAGGCGCCTTTTTCGCGCAACGATGTGGTGCGCTATCTGGAAGGCCACAAGATCGGCACGCGGCTGCTCTTCGGCGGCAACCTGGCGCGTCAGCCGGCCTATGCCGGTGTCCGCTTCCGCCAGGTTGGCCCTTTGACCAATGCCGATTTTGTGATGAACCAGGTGTTTTGGATCGGCGTGTATCCGGGAGTTTCCTTGCAGATGCTTGAGTATGTGATCAACACATTCAAGGAATTCACAAGAGCAAATTAAGGAGGCATAGAATGAATAACTATTCATCTGATCGCAGTATCTATGTTTATAAACAATCAGTACGTAAGACATTTGATTTTCTGAAGGAGACTTATCATTTAGATGATCTATACGCAAAATCTATTCCACTTGAAAATGAATATGGTTATCTTCTGCCTATATGCAAATTGCATCTAGATGATCACGTCCTAATATCAACACTATCAAGGTGGCGTCGAGAGAATACTTTCGCTTATCCGAGCCAGTTTACTGTTACCGACGATGGTACAGCATCTTGGTTAAGAGAAAGGGTAATAGGCGTTGATGATCGTATGTTATTTCTTGTGGTAAATCGCCATGGTTATCCTATCGGTCATTTAGGATTCGCAAACGCCATCAACGATCAAATGGAGATAGAAATGGACAATATTGTTAGAGGTGTGGCGAATGTTGCTCCAGGTATTATGACAAGAAGTATGTCTAGGCTTATTGAATGGGCAAAAGAAAGCTTTTGGCCCAGGTCATTCTATCTTAGGGTATTTAGTGATAATGAGCACGCTATCAAATTCTATCGTCGGCTTGGTTTTGTAGATGATCGCTTGATACCTCTACGTCGCTGGGAAGAAAGCGCAGGTACTTTCTACCGGCCGTTAACCGAAGATGATAACCAACCCGCAGATAAGCATTTTCTGAGAATGGTTTATTCGCCGTCCCAATCTCAAATCGAAAAAAGCGATAGAGTGATACTCACTGCTGGTCCGTCGATATCGGCTCGTGAGGCAAGTTATGCCCTTGATGCTGCTCGGTACGGCTGGAACAATCAGTGGAGTAAGTATATCCGGCGATTTGAACAAACATTTGCCGACTATCTAGGTGTCAAATATGCACTTAGTACCTCAAGCTGTACGGGCGCACTGCACCTCGCGTTGCTTGGTCTGGGAATCGGTCCTGGCGATGAGGTTATTATACCTGATATTACATGGGTCGCCACAGCAAATGCTGTGCTGTATGTAGGCGCTACACCTATATTTGCAGATGTGGAATCGGGCAGCTGGTGTATTGATCCAGAGTCAGTCAAACAACTCATCACCGATAAGACTAAAGCGATTATACCTGTCCATCTATATGGACATCCCGCCAGAATGGATAAATTAATGGAGATAGCACAAGAATATAATCTACACATAATCGAGGATGCGGCGCCTGCGATAGGCGCAGAGTTTTTGGGAAAGAAAACGGGCACATTCGGAGATGTTGCTGCTTTTAGTTTTCAGGGCGCAAAACTTGTTGTTACCGGTGAAGGCGGCATGTTGGTAACTAATAACGAGCAACTATATCAACGCATCTACTCTATTTGGGATCAGGGACGTACGCCAGGTACGTTTTGGATCAATGAACTTGGTTGGAAATACAAAATGTCTAACATTCAAGCAGCAATAGGATTGGGGCAGCTTGAGCGAGTAGATGAAATGATTGAAGCAAAACGTCGCATTTTCTCCTGGTATGCGGAGAGCCTTCAAGGAACCCCGTACATCACACTTAATCACGAAATGCCTTGGGCACGGAGTATCTACTGGATGACAAGTATTCTTGTTGATGAACGATCTGGTATTACACGCGATGAAATGCGTACCAGATTGAAGCAGCTCAATATTGATACTCGTCCTGTCTTTCCTGCTATTAGCCAGTATCCAATATGGCCTAGGCAGCAGAAGCCGCAACCGGTGGCTAAGCGTATTGCCGAGCAAGGCATTAATCTTCCCAGCGGCGTGCGATTAACGCGTGCTGAAGTGGACTATATATGTAATTGCATTCGAAAGATAGTGGCGGACCAATCGAGGTAAAAATGGCACAAACCACTCTTCTCGGTCTTTGCCATACAAATAAGCATACAAGTCGGGAAAAGGATATTGCGAGTGGGCTGTTGGATGCATTTGAGACATCAAGTCTGCCTCTGCCACTGCGTCTACAGGCCTTCCCCCGACACGTCCGACGGCAGGACATCGCCCGTTTCCTGGTGAAGTATGAGCTGTTCAAGCTGGCGCTTCCCATCCATGGCAGCGTCATCGAGTGCGGCGTGTTTACCGGGGGGGGGTGGCATCCTGGCTACACTTCTCGGCTATCCTGGAACCCTACAATCATACCCGGCGCATCATCGGCTTCGATACGTTCACGGGCTTTCCGGAGATCCACGAAAAGGATTGCCGGGGCGGACAATCCGAGCATCTTCATGCCGGCGCCTTTGGTCAGCACGGCGATCTCATGGAGGAGATCACCCGGTTGATCGCGCTGCATGACGCCAATCGGCCCCTGGGCCACATCCCAAAGGTGGAGCTGGTGAAGGGAGATGCCTGCGAGACCATACCGGCTTACCTTCAGGAGCATCCGCATCTGCTGGTCAGCTTGCTTTACCTGGATTTCGATCTGTATGCGCCGACCAGGGTTGCGCTGGAGCACCTCTACCCGCGCATGCCCAAGGGCGGCATTGTGGCCTTCGACGAGCTCAACTGCGCCGAGTTTCCCGGTGAGACCGTGGCCCTGCTGGAAACGGTGGGCCTGGAGGCGGCCGCACTGCGTCGCTTTCCCTACGATCCGTACATCTCCTATTTCGTGAAAGGCTCTTGATGTCTGCGACCATGTCGCCGAAAACGCTCAGCAAGGTCATCCGCAGCCATGCCCTGCGCATGGTCCATCGCGCCAAGGCCTCACACATCGGCGCCTGTCTGAGCATGGCCGACATCCTGGCCGTGCTCTACACCCGGATCTTGCGCTATCGCGCCGATGATCCCCACTGGCCCGATCGCGACCGCTTCATCCTCAGCAAGGGGCATGGCGCGGCTATCCTCTACGCCGTGTTGGCTGAATGCGGCTTCTTCCCGGTCGCCTGGCTGGATGATTATGCCAGGGACGGATCACCGCTGTTGGGCCATGTCAGCCACCATGTGCCGGGTGTAGAGCTCTCCACCGGCTCGCTGGGGCACGGGCTTTCGGTAGGCTGTGGCATGGCGCTGGCCGGCAAGCGCGAGGGCCGACCCTACCGGATCTTCGTTCTCCTCAGCGACGGCGAGCTGGACGAAGGCTCCAACTGGGAGGCGATCCTGTTTGCGCCGCAGCATTGTTTGGACAATCTGATCGCCATCGTGGACTACAATAAAATCCAGAGTTTCGGTACCGTGAAAGAAGTGCTGGACCTCGATCCGCTGGCCGACAAATGGCGTGCCTTCCGGTGGGCGGTGCGAGAGATCGATGGCCACGATCACGAGCAGATTGAAAGCGCCCTGACCGGTGTGCCCTTCGCGTCAGGCAAACCCAGTGTGGTCATCGCCCACACCGTCAAGGGCAAAGGGGTCAGCTTCATGGAAAACCAGCTTGCCTGGCACTACAAATCGCCTAATGCTGAACAACTGGCGCAGGCGCTGCGTGAACTGGAGGCCAGCGCATGAGGACGGCCTTCATCGAGACGCTGTGCGCATTGGCGGAGCAGAACGAGCGCATTTGGCTGCTGACCGGCGACTTGGGCTATTCGGTGCTGGAGCGTTTTGCCCAGCGGTTCCCGCAGCGCTTCGTCAACGTGGGCGTGGCCGAGCAGAACATGACCGGCGTTGCGGCCGGCCTGGCGCTGTGCGGTAAGATCGTCTTCACCTACTCGATTGCCAACTTCCCGGTCATGCGCTGCCTGGAGCAGATCCGCAACGATGTTTGTTACCACAATCTGAACGTCAAAATCGTCGCGGTGGGCGGTGGACTGGCGTATGGGGCGGCGGGCTACACCCATCACGCCGTGGAGGACCTGGCGGTGATGCGGGCCATGCCGAACATGACGGTGTTGGCGCCTGGCGATCCGGTTGAGACACGGTTGGCGACCAAGGCCGTTGTAGATTGGCCGGGGCCGTGCTATTTGCGGCTGGGCAAGGCCGGGGAGCCGGTGGTGCATAGGATCGAGCCGGCGTTTGCCATAGGCCGCGCCATCCCACTGCGGAACGGCCGGGATGTGACCCTGCTTACAACGGGCGGCGTCCTTCATGCGGTGGTGCAGGCCGCCGAAGCGTTGCAGTCTGACGGCATCGAGGCCGGCGTTCTTAGCCTGCCCACGGTGAAACCGCTCGACGAAGCAGCCATCGTGGCCGCTGCCCACACTTCGCGCGCCCTGATTGTGGTAGAAGAGCACAGCCGGATCGGCGGCCTGGCCGCGGCCGTCGCCGAGGCGCTTAGCCGGGCGCGCCTGGCCCCACTCCTTCAGCACATAGCCCTGCCTGAAGCGAGCGTAGCTGTAGAAGGTCAGATGTTGAGGGACATTACCCTAGGACTGAGCGCCGATGTCATCCGGCGAACGGTTCGGACAGCCTTAGATGGGAAAAGGTGACGTGGCCCAGCCGTTTTTTTCTATAGTCGTGGTGACCCACAACCGACCTCACCTGCTCTCCGGTGCACTACGCTGCCTGGCCGCACAGAGTTTTGACGATTTTGAGGTAATCCTCATTGACAACGCCTCCGAGCAACCGGTCGAGCAAGAGGCCAGGGCAATCTTGGGGGAGCGGGTACGTCATTATCGAATGGACCGATGGATCGACCCCGGGGATTGCTGGGAGTTTTCCCTTACCCAATTGCGAGGACGATACGCGTTGATTTTTGCCGATGATGATGGCCTGGTCCCAAGCGCGTTGGAGCGCGTCCACACCGTCATTACGCGAACCGATACTCCGCTTCTGGCCGTAGGCTTTGCCTACTATGTGCATCCCGAGGGGCGTCCGATCGAAGGCCTGCGTGGCAACCGCGTGCGCTTCCATCCAAAGGTGGGGAGCGGCGCGCTCCTTTGGTACGAAGGACGGACCGTTGCTGAAGTCTATTTTGCATCGTGGGGGATCGGACAAAGAAGTCCCGGTGAAGGTCTACCCGCAAGCCACTCTTCTGCCTTCTTCGTCAGCACAGAGCTCATTCAGAAAACCCGACGCGAGAGCGGGCTCTATTTCGTCAAACCGTTTGCCGATGTGGGCGGGATCGGCGCCATCTTGAGGACAGATCGAGTGCCCTTTGTGGATCAGCCGCTGGCCTTGATCGGAATGGCTGCCAGGCGGGCCATGGATGGCAGCCTGCCCGGGGGCCGGCACTATTGGCGAAGTTTTCCCATTGAATTGAGGCACGTGCCGTTTCAAGCGCACACGTTTATCAATCTAGGGGTCGAAAGCCATCTTCGAGTTGTCCGGGCCAACGTCGAACTGCTGAACGATTATTCTTGCGATCTGCAACCATGGTATTACGAACGGCATTTGCAGGAGATTGTCGCAGACAGACCGTGGACACATCAAACCCTACAGGATATATGGGAATGGATCCAGGTTGTATCCCATCTTCCTGATCCAAAGCGCAGGGCGGTTATGAGGCAGGTGTATGAACGCTATGTAGTAAGCCGAAAACACGTTGTGAGAGGTCGCATTTCGCGGCTTAAGCGTCGCTTGCTCGGCCAGTCTATACCGCCCTTACCGAAACCCCCACCCGATGAATGGATTGCCGGCGAAGAGGCGGGTTTTAGGGACGTGGTTACGTGTGCGAAATGGTTGGAGCAGAGACTGCCACCGCTGATAGTGGGATGAAGCAATGAACTCAACTGCTCCCATTCCTATTTCATTTGTGACCCTGGCCTATAACGAAGCAAACCGGATCCGCAATGTCCTCGAACATGCCACGCGTTGGGCCGACGAGGTCATCGTCATCAACAAGTCGTCTACCGACGACACCAAAGCTATCTGCCAGGAGTACGGCGCCCGCGTCCGGGTCATAGATGTGCCTTTCTCGCCGCAAGGCCACGAGGATGCCGTGTCTATCACGCAGGCGCCGACATACGACTGGATCTACTTCGGCACGGCCTCAGAGATCCCGACCCGCAAGCTGATCGCCGCCATTCGTGAGGTTTTGGCAAGCACCCAGGGTGAGTTGGACCTGGTCTATGTGCCGCGCAAATACTACTCGTTCGGCATCCACGACACGCGCTCGCCCTGGTCGGTCGTATACATGCCTTTCTTGATCAACCGCCGCAAGGCCATCGTCACCAATACAGTCCACAGTAACTTTCACCCCAGGGACCCCAACAACACGGTGCGCATCCCGTTCGCCGACGACTGTTGCGTCTATCACCTCACCCATGTTTCGGCCGAAGGCTACCTGCGCGCCATGACCGACTACTTTGTCGCCGAGGCAGCGGCCTGTAGCGACCCGGAGGCCAAGATCCGGCAGTGCCTGGCGCAGATCGCCAGCTATGCACCGCAATTGCGTCAAGGCGGCGACGAGCTGTTGGGTCATTACTTCGCCTGGTCCGTCTACTGGCTCGGCACGGCGCTCTTCGTGTGGGAAAAGTGGCGCGGCGTGGATGTGCGGACCTTCTATCAATCTCTGGCCGAGGCTGTACTAAGTCATGAGTGGCTGGCGTCGCCTGATGTTTCGGGCAATACCGAAGGGACGCATCTGACGCCGTTGTTCCCCTCTCAACCCGTTTCGCCTTTGGCTGCATCGGCTTGCCTGGGAGAGTACCTGCGCAATGGGCTTGAGGGCATCGAGCGCAAGGTGCGCCGGGAACAACTGCTGGCGCCAGGTTTTGCGGCCTATGCTGCCGGCAATCTGACCGAGGCGCGACGCCATCTGCTACGCGCCATCTGGCGTGATCCAAGGGTCTTGAGCAACCTGGGCATCATCTCTATCTTGCTCGAATCGGTTGTCGGCACGCCAACCATGGCGCGCTACCGCGCCTGGCGCCACAAGGCCAGACACACGGCGCTGGAGCGCTAGAACGCTGCCATGCGTCCGGGAGATCCCCATGCGCTGCCCAACTCTGACTGAACTCCCGCCCCCGCCGCCCGGCCGCACCGGCTGGCCGTGGACCGAGGAAAGCCCGCAACTGCACGATACCATGCCCGACAGCCCTGGCCGCGGGTGAGCATCGTCACGCCCTCGTACAACCAGGCGCAGTTCATCGAGGAGACGATCCGCTCGGTGCTGCTTCGCTGCTGCCGCCACCTGTGGTATCATTGGACCAGGAGGTGATACCGTGCAGACCGCGATCAGTCAGCATGAAATAATGGGAGACGCACTCGGCCGCTATGTTCAGGAGATCATCGCCCGCCTGCAGCCAATCGCGCCGGTTAAACTCATCCTCTTCGGCAGCCGGGCCAGCGGCGCTGCTGATGAGACCAGCGACCTGGACCTGATTGTGGTGATTGACAGCGAGAAACTGCCCCTTACACACCGGGAAAAGGAGGAGATCCATCTCGAGGTGGCCAGGCTGTTGAGAGATATCCGGCGCGAGGTAGCGGTGGACTTGATTGTCCACACCCGGCCCATGCATGCCAGGTTCATCGAAATGGACAGCGCCTTCGCACGCGAAGTACAGAAGAAAGGTGTTGTGCTCTATGAAAGCCATCACGCGTGAATGGCTGGCAAGAGCAGCAGAAGATCTGGCGGCGGCGCAGGCGCTACTTGCGCGGCCGGATCTCACCAACATCGTTGCTTTCCATGCGCAGCAGGCAGTGGAAAAAGCCCTCAAAGCAGTCATCGAAGAACTCGACCTGGGCCTTGTCAGAACACACAGCCTGACGCGGCTATACGCCCTGGTTGAGCCGCACCATCCTGTGATCACCGATATGGACATGTTGGATCGCCTGGAGGCCGTATACATCGAAGCCCGCTATCCAGGTGAAATGGGATTGCTGCCCAGCGGTAAGCCCAGTCAAGCAGAAGCGGCAGATTTCTGCCGCTTTGCAGGTGACGTTTTGGAGCTCCTTCGGGCCGACCTACAAGGGCCAGAATAGAAACAAGGTTAGCCCTCGCTGCCCGGCCGCCTCGGCTGGCCGTGGTCGACGTTGAAACGCTCGTGCGTTCCAACGTTCCAACGGAGGTGCCATGCGCTGCCCAACCCTGACTGAGCTCCCGCCCCCGCCGCCCGGCCGCACCGGCTGGCCGTGGACCGAGGAAAGCCCGCAACTGCCCGATACCATGCCCGACAGCCGGCCCTGGCCGCGGGTGAGCATCGTCACGCCCTCGTACAACCAGGCGCAGTTCATCGAGGAGACGATCCGCTCGGTGCTGCTTCGCTGCTATCCCGACCTGGAGTATATCATCATAGACGGCGGCAGCACCGACGGCAGCGTGGAGATCATCCGCAAGTACGCGCCCTGGCTGGCGTATTGGGTGAGCGAGCCGGATCGGGGGCAGAGCCACGCGATCAATAAGGGGTTCGAGCGGGCGACGGGGGAGATTGTGGCGTGGCTGAATTCGGATGATACATACCAGCCTGGCGCACTTCAAATCGTCGGTTGGTCATTCCGTTCTACTCCCGACCTGGATGTCTTGTATAGCGAATGCAACTTCATTGACGAACGAAGCCGTATCATCGGACAATCTCTTCATGGGCCATATAATCGTGCTGCGCTTATCTTGCGCGATCGCATTCCACAGCCCACAGCCTTTATTAGAGCCTCAACTCTTATGTGCACGGGGTATCTTGACGAATCGTTGCATTACGCTATGGATTACGATCTGTGGCTGAGAATAGCTCTTCGTGGAATTCTATGTCGCAGCGATCAAATCTTTGCGAATTTTCGCTATCATGATGCCAGTAAAAGTCGCTCTCGTGGCTTGTACTTCTGGCCAGATGTCGTGCAAGCTTACGAGAAACTGTTTAGCAGAAATGACTTGCCTCCCGATGTGGTTGGCTTGCGTCGGCAGGCGATTCGCGAAGCTGCCTGGCGCGCGGCCACCGCTTTCTACCGCGCAGGTGTGTTGTCTCGTGCACGGCAATATGCACTACAGGCCGAGCATGGGGGTTTGTTCGAAGAAGACCTCGCATTTGCTTCTCAACATCTTCTTTACGATGAGGCTTGTTCCAATACCCAGCAGGATCTGTGCGATCTCCATTGGATCTTAGAGCTTGTTTAATAATGGTATTTCTTGTCGTTTTGCGCTACTAAGTAGGTAGTCAAAAGTTCTTAGTACTTTACAA
>FWPU01003039.1_pt1 | contig 16618 bp, 15 predicted proteins | sample 2228361 | NCBI WGS metagenome assembly FWPU01 (sample SAMEA103939777, study PRJEB20133) | metagenome
GAGTCCTCCTTCGATAGTTGATACTTGTCAATCTCTATCTACAGGAGGTCTCCTCTCTTTTTCAAATTCCACCGAAAGGGATCACACTACCAACATGGAGAAAGCCCACAGGGAATGAGGAGAACTGTGATATAATGTTAAGGTGCCGGGATTGTGGTTTTATTCACGAACCGACGGGCGGCGCCATCACCGACGATGGGCCGTCTCCTATCGACGAGGATAGAATAGGGGATGCCTGGGCTCGGGGCCCCCGGCGCGCCAGCGGGACATCCCAGGAGATGAACCATGAACAGGCACAAAGTGTTGGTCCCCCTGGACGGCTCCAGCTTCAGCCGCCAGATTTTGCCGTACATCCAGGAGTTTTTGCCGCCTGCTGAAAACGAGCTCATCCTCCTGCGGGTGGGCGAGCGGCCTGCTGGCCACGTGGGGCGACCGGCCCGTCTGGCCGCCACAGAATCCCCGGTGGCCATTCCCGAAAGCCCCCAGGACGTGGTAGCCGCTGCCCATCCTATCTACGCCAGTCAGGAGATGGAGAGCGCCCAGGCGGAGTTCCAGCGGGAGGTCCAGGCGGAACGGCGGGCGCTGGAGGCGGCCGGCTACCGGGTGACGTGCCAGGTGCGCTTCGGTGAGCCCGGCCCCGAGATCGTGAAGTACATCGAGCTGCATGACGTGGACCTGGTGGCCATGACCACCCACGGGCGGACCGGCCTGGGGCGACTGCTGTTCGGCAGTGTGGCCCAGTATGTGGCCCACCATGTCTCCATCCCCATGCTGGTGCTGCGTCCATCCCTGGTGGCTGGCGCCCGATCTACTGGGTGAGTTCCCGCCAGGCGGCGGCCTTGTGGGGGTCTTCCAGGAGGCCTGCCAGGTTGAAGACGATAAGTCCATCGTGGCCCGCTGCGGCGGCGCTGGCACAGGCCTGGGCAAATTCGACCGCGGGGTATTGGTGGGCCGGCCCGGGAATGGCCTCCACCACCGGCCAGACGGCACAGTCGGCCTGGGCAGCTACCCGGGCGGTGACCTGGCCGGCCCAGGTGGGGGGGCGGTCGCAGAGGCGGTGATAGACCATGGGCGACAGGACATGGGCCACCTGGCCCAGGAGCCGGGGATCCTGCCCCACGATGCGTATGTGGGCCTCGGCCACGGGCAGGCCATCCTCCGGGCCGCCTGTCCACGGTACCAGAAAGAGGCCCAGGAGGGCTTCCGGCCGAAGCTGTCGTAGAACTTGGGCCGCTTCGGCCACGAAGTCGGCAATCTGTCGGCAGCGCCACTGGAACCAGGCTTTGGCCTGGTGGTGCAGGATCCACCGGGCGGCCGCCACGGCCGTGTCCGTGCCCGTGGGCAGGTGGATGCCCGTGTCCTGCTGAAACTGGACCAGGGTGACCGGATCGAAGGAAGAGTGGTAGAGTTGGGGGCTGCTCCGTTCCCAGCGGGCGGGCCAGCGGATGAAGTCCAGCCAGATGCCATCCAGGGGCAGGGTCCGGGCCAGCTCTTCCACCTGGGCCAGGCGTGCCGCCCGCAGGGCAGGCAGGGTAGGCAGCGCCGGGTAATACCACTCTTCGGCCGGAGCAGGATCGCCGCTATCGGTGATGGGGCGCGCAGCCGGCATCTCTTGCCAGAGTGCCGGGCTGCCCAGGAAAATGGCGCACGAGACATAGACCCGGAGCCCGGCCGCGCGGAGCCCTTCCACCCAGGGCCGTTCCAGCCGCTTGAGGAAGACGCCCCTGCAGCCCAGTTCCTGCAGCAGCTGGCCCACCTCTGGGATCGGGCGGCCGGCCAGGGACGGTGACTGGGGATCCAGGCCGTAGGCGATGGTCTCTACCATAGAAGGGCTCCTCTCTGTCTGGCGAAATCTGGTGCACCGGCCGTGGCTCCAGAGGCCGGGCCGGCGTTGGGTTGGTCCCTGTCATTATAAAATCGACCGCACCTTTTGGTGGTACAGAGAATGTACCAACCGGTGGAGATCGCCCTCTTTTTGACAAAGTCCCACCGAGGCGGTATAGTTGTGCTCCGAATGGGCGAATAGCTCAGTTGGTCAGAGCGCCTCGCTTACACCGAGGAGGTCAGGGGTTCGAGTCCCTTTTCGCCCACTTCACATTTCCCGGGGGCATACCACGTTTCAGGACTCACAGCAGTGGGCCAGGGGGCGGCCCATGTCCTCAACATGGGAGGCACCCATTTCCCGCAGGTAGACTGGCGCGGATCGACGTGGCTGGGGCGGAAGCAGGGAAAGAGGGAGAGGGTAAGACGGAGCAGGGCTGACCAGGGGGTCAGCCCTTTCTTGTGGCAACTGCCGGTGGCAACGGCCGGAGATACGGTCGGGGAAGCACCGGCCAATGCGGCCAGGAGAGTCAGGCACCCATGGCGGATCCACAACGGGAGAATCGCGCGGAAGAGACCCTTCATGCCGAGTATCGGCGGCTGCCGGCGGTGGATGCCCTGCTGCGGGAGCCGACGGTGGCCTCCCTGGCGGCCCACTACGGTCAGGAGCAAGTCACCGAAATCCTGCGGGAGCTGCTGGCGACGGCCCGCCAGGCCATCGGGCAGGGCAGGCCGGCCCCGCCACCGACGGCCTGGCCGGGGCTGTTGACACAGGCGCTGCGCCAGGCCCATGCGCCAACCCTGCGGCCGGTGATCAACGCCACCGGCGTCATCATTCACACCAACCTGGGGCGGGCACCGTTGAGCCAGGCTGCCCGCCGGGCGGTGGATGAAATCAGTCTGGGCTACAGCAACCTGGAGTACGAACTGGATGCCGGCCGGCGGGGCAGCCGCTACGACCATGTCCGCGAGCGCCTCCGTCGCCTGACCCAGGCCGAGGATGCCCTGGTGGTCAACAACAACGCAGCGGCCGTCTACCTGGTGTTGGCGGCCCTGTGCCAGGGCCGGGATGTCCTCATTAGCCGCGGGCAACCGGTGGAGATCGGTGGGGGATTCCGGATTCCGGATGTGTTGCGACAGAGTGGCGCCCGGCTGGTGGAGGTGGGGACCACCAACCGCACCCACCTGCGGGACTACCAGGAGGCGCTCACGCCAGAGACGGCTGCCATCATGCGGGTGCATACCAGCAATTTCCGGCAGCTTGGCTTTGTGGCTCAGCCGGCCCTGGCCGACCTGGCCACCCTGACCCGGGAGTACGCGGAAGCCCATGGCCGTCCCCTCTGGCTGATCGACGATCTGGGCAGTGGCACCTTGCTGGATACCACGCCCTATGGCCTGGCGCCTGAGCCCCGAGTGCAGGAGAGCCTGGCAGCCGGAGCCGACCTGGTCACCTTCAGCGGGGACAAGCTGTTGGGAGGGCCTCAGGCCGGCATCATCGTGGGGCGCGGGGAACTCATCGGCCGGCTCCGGCGTCATCCCATGGCCCGGGCCCTGCGGGTGGACAAGATGACCCTGGCCGCACTGGATGCCACTTTGCGTAGCTACCAGCAGGGGCGAGCCCAGGCGGAGATCCCGGTGTGGCGGATGATCGCCGCACCCCTGGAGGAGCTGCGGGCCCGGGCTCAGGATTGGCGACAGGCGCTGCTGGCCCAGGGCGTGGCGCCCACGGCCCTCTCCCTCCGGGACGACAAGAGTGCAGTGGGCGGTGGGAGCCTGCCGGGGGAAACCCTGCCTACCGTGGTGCTGGCCGTCCACGCCGATCAGCCTTCCCAGGTGGCTGCCCGCCTGCGGGCTCGGGATGTGCCCGTCATCTGCCGGATTCAACAGCAGCAGCTCCTTTTCGATCCCCGGACCGTCTTGCCGGAGCAGGACCCGCTGTTGCTGGACGCACTGCGGGAAGCCCTGGTGGATGGCGCTGAGGCCGGGCATACCCAAGGGTGACCTCTTTCGGGGGCCAACAGGGGCCTGAAGGTGCAGGACAGAGTACGAGGGACAGAGCATGGGACCAATGGTCTTTGTCAAGCTAGGTGGTTCCCTGATCACCGACAAGCAGCAGCCGGAGACACCCCGGCGGGACGTGATCCGGCGTCTGGCCCACGAGATCGCCGCCGTGCGTCAGGCCCATCCGGCGCTACGGCTGGTCCTGGGCCACGGGTCGGGCAGCTTTGGCCACGTCTACGGCCGGCGCTACGGCACCCGGTCGGGCGTTCGGGATGCCGAAGGGTGGTATGGCTTTGCCGCCACCGCCGATGCTGCCGCTCGTCTCCACCGGATTGTGGTGGGCGAACTGCTGGCCGCCGGGGTGCCGGCCTGGGGGATCCAGCCCAGCGTAGCCCTGCGCTGTCGAGATGGCCAGATCTATGCCGGCCCGGACGAAGCGGTCCAACTGGCCCTGGGCCAGGGCCTTCTGCCGGTCCTGTACGGCGACGTGGCGCTGGATGACGTGCGTGGGGGGGGCATCGCCAGCACCGAGGAGATCTTCCTGTGGCTGGCCCCGCGTCTGTCTCCCCGGCGGGTGGTGTTGCTAGGTCAGGTGGATGGCGTTTACAGCGCCGATCCCCACCTGCATCCTGGGGCCCGGCCCATCCCCACCCTGGACGCGGCCATGCTGGCCCGGCTCCAGGGAGCCTTCGGCCAGAGCCATGGGGTGGATGTGACCGGGGGAATGGCCGCCAAGGTTCAGCAGGCGGTGGAGCTGGCCCGGGCGGTGCCCGGGCTGGAGGTGATCATCTGCAGCGGGGTGCCCCCTGGTCACCTCTCCCGGGCCCTCACAGAACCGGAGTGTACCATCGGCACGCGCATCAGGTAGCGGATGGGGTAGCAGGCTGGCCCACCCCTTCCTTCGCCGGCCACCAGAGGGCAGCCGGCCTGGGATCCCTGGGGCATTTGCAGGAAGAACTTGGCAACGAGTATAATTCCCTCTATGCGCTGAGCTGGCCAGTGTCGGCGTGGGCTGTCCTTGGCAGGAGAGTCCTGGACCATCCCACACAGCCAGACTGCGAAAGGTAAGCAAATGATTACTGTAATCTCGTTTGTCATCGTCCTCGGCATTCTCGTGTTCTTTCACGAGCTGGGGCATTATCTGGTGGCCCGCCGCCACGGCATCGTGGTGGAAGAGTTCGGCATGGGCTACCCGCCGCGCCTGGTGAAGCTGTTTACCTACGACGGGACGGACTTCACCCTGAACCTCATCCCTTTCGGCGGTTTTGCCCGCATGAAGGGGGAGGATGCGGCTGATATGTCGCCGGGGGCGTTCAACGCGGCCAGCCGCTGGGCCCGGGCCTCCACCCTGTTAGCCGGCCCGATGATGAACGTGGTGCTGGCTGTCTTTCTGTTTGCGGCCAGTTTCATGGCCGGTTTTCCAGCCGCCGCGGCCTATCCCCAGCTCAACCAGATTCCTGTCGGTTCTGCTGCTGCGAATGCCGGGCTGGTGCCGGGTGATATTTTGCTGGCCATCCAGGGGCGGCCGGCCCATGTCAGTGCCGTGCCCGACTTTCAGTACCGGGTGTTACCCCAGCCCAATGCCGCCCAGGACAGCGCTGCAGGCCTGACCGTCAGCCGAAATGGCCGGGTTATCACGCTGCCCCTGTCCGATGGTCCCCTCACCCTGGAAGCGCTGTTGGCGGGGACCTCGTATGTGCCTGTGTTGAGCACGGAGATCACCTTGGTGGCTCCGGATAGCCCGGCCCAGGCAGCCAACCTACAGCCCGGGGATCTGGTCTACGCCGTCAACGATACGGTGATCACCTATGAAGCGCCCCTCAACGAAGTCATCCAGGGGCACCTGGGGGAGCCGGTAACCTTGCATCTTTTGCGGGGCGGTACGTGGGTGCAGGTGGAGGTCACGCCGCGTGTGGAGCCGCCTCCCGGTCAAGGCGCCCTGGGCGTCCAGATCGGCCCCATGACCACCCTGGCGACCCTGCCCTGGTGGCGGGCGTTGTGGGAAGGGGTGATCAGCACCGGGCAATATGTGGTGCTGGTGCTGCAACTGCCCGTACTTCTGTTGCTGGGCCACCTCTCGCCCGGGGATGCCCAGTTGACCGGCCCGGTGGGCATCGCCCAGATGGTGGGGGGCGCGGTCTCCGCCACCATCGATACAGGGCTCTGGTTCCCCATCTGGCGGCTTTCGGCCGTGCTGAGCGCAGCCCTGGCTGTGACCAATCTGCTGCCATTGCCCGCGCTGGACGGTGGACGGCTGCTCTTCATCCTGGTTGAAACCCTGCGTGGCCGGCGGGTCAGCCCCGAGCGCGAGGGATTGATCCACATGGTGGGTTTTATGCTGCTGTTGGCCCTGCTAGCGCTGGTGACGGTGCGGGACATCAGCACCTCCCAACAGGGGATTGACTGGCGTGCCCTTTTGGGCCAGTGAGGCCTGCGAGCCGGCCCGTGGACCACTGGATAGGCAGATAGCCATGGCCAATCATCCACAACTCGAAACAGCCCGGTCTGCGAAGTCGGCCGGCAATGGCGAGGCTGCCCCTGCCGGGAGCGGCGCGCGGCTGCGCACCTTCTCGGGGGGACGGGTAGTGGGGGTGGTGGATTGTCCCCACTGTGGCGCTTCGGTCAACGCCGGCGCCAGCGTTTGCCCGGAATGTGGGGAGCCCCTGCAGACCCAACCCAAACGGATCCGATGCCGCCGCTGTGGCGGCCGGGCCTCGTCCCTGTTGGTCCTGTGCCCCCACTGTGGCCGGGAACTCCATCCGGCGCCGTCGCGGCTGTTGACCCTGGGGGCACCTGCCCTGCTGGTGGGCCTGTTCTTCTTGGTCATGGTGGGAACCTGGGGCCAGGGCAATCCCGTCTCTTGGGTACAGACCAGCCTGGCAGGCGGTGCCGACTGGCTGGAGACCTTTGGCGCCCAGATGGAGCCCTCGGTAGTCATCGAGATGACGCCCATCGTCCAGCCCCAGGAGCCGGTGGTGACGGCGGTTGCCCAGGCCAATGGAGAGGTCCCACCGTCGCCAACGGTGGCGGAGGTCGCGGCCCAGGACCAGCCAGCGGCAGGCCTGCAGCCCCCTGCCGAGGAGACAGAGGCAACGCCTACACCGCTCCCGGCCATGGCTGTGCCGGCGCCAGACGTATCGCCGACGGCAGCGCCACCGACACCAGACCCCCCGACCGCAGCGCCGACGGCTTCGCCGACGCCCCAGCCCACGGACACCCCCATGCCCACCGGGACGCCGACGAGCACGGCCACCCGTGGGCCGACCGCCACCCAGACTGCCCGGCCGACAACGCCCGCGGCAGAGGGGGCCATCGGTGGCCTGGCGATTTTGCCGACGGCAACGCCGACCCGGCAGGCGCCTGTTTCCGTGCCGGTGCAGGCCGCTTCTGTGGCAGCGGAGGCACCGTTGCCCACCCCGACGCCGATCCCGGCCACGGTCACGCCGACAGCCACCGCGACGCCGGCGCCCCTGCGGACCTATCGGGTGCAGGCCGGTGACACACTGGTGGGCATTGCAGCCCGGCTGGGTGTGACGGTGGAGGCGCTGATGCGGGCCAACAACATCACCAGCAGCGACGTCTACCGGATCCAGCCGGGGCAGGAGCTGGTGATCCCGGGCAGCGGGGCAGATACACCCACCGCGACGCCGCAGCCGCCCACGGCCACACCCACGGCCAGGCCGCCGGCCACCCCGGCGCCCACAGCCACCCAGGTGGCCTACCGCCTGGATCCGCCGTTGCTGCGCAGCCCGGAAGATGGGACGCCGGTGAGCTGTGGCGCCCAGGATAGCCTGGTGTGGATTGGGGTGCCGTTCATCCAGCCCACCGACCGGTATCTGCTCCATCTGGGATTTGTCAGCGGCTACACCGCTGACGGGCAGGAAGTGGTGACCTGGGTCCTGGAACAGCCTCGACCCTTCAACCTGACGTCCTGGGAGATGGATGAAGCCCTTTGTGGGCTGGCACCCCAGCAATACGGCCGCCAGTGGCGCTGGTGGGTGGAGGTGGTAGCGGAGGAGGACGGCCGCTATCGCTCGGTAAGCCCTCCCAGCGAAGTCTGGGGATTCTCCTGGCAGTAGGCCGCGCGGGTGCGCCGCCAGCTGTGTCCGACCTTTTGGGATGGCGTTGAGTCTGTCTTTGTCCGGTGTATGTTCGTTGCCGGTGAGCGTAAGAAAACGAATGGCAAAACGAAAATATCAACCTGTAGATGACGGTTTCGACTTTGATTCCATCATCGATATCCATCAATTGCAGAATCAGGACGACGAGGAGGATGCCGGCGGCATCATCGACCCGGGTATTTCCCTGGGCGAACTGCTTCACCGCCTGATCCATGACCCAGAGTTTCCCTCCCTGGAGCAGCTCTACGCGCTCTCGGATCTGAGCCGTCAGGACGTGGAGACGGTGCGGGAACATTGGAGCGCTATTGCCCCACCCCGGCGGCGGGAGGTGATCGAGCGCCTGGTCAGCCGGGCGATGGATGACATCCAGCTCCATCTGGGACGCCTGTTGCGCATCGCGCTACAGGACGAAGATCCGTTGATTCGGCGGCATGCCATCGACGGGCTCTGGGAGGAGACGGAGGCGGACCTGATCGGCCCCTTCGTTCACATGCTCCACAACGACCCGTCCACCGATGTGCGGGTGGCAGCTGCCGCGGCCCTGGGTAGCTACGTTCTGGCTGGCGAACTGGACGAGCTGGACGCGGCCCTGGCCATGCGGGCCGAGGAAGCGCTTCTGGCCGTCCTGCACAACGAGGAGGAGCCGGTGGCGCTGCGCAGCTCTGCCCTGAAGAGCCTGGCCTATTCGGGCGAGGCGGGTGTGCGCCAGCTCATCGAGGACGCCTACTATTCGCCCTACGAAGAAATGCGCATCAGCGCGCTGATTGCCATGGGCCGCAGCGCTGATATCCGCTGGCGCGGCTTTGTGCGTGCGGAGCTGCAAAACCCTTCCCCCGCCATGCGGGCGGAGGCGGCCCATGCCTGTGGGGAGCTGGAAGCCCGGGCGGCCGTGCATGAGCTCATCGCCCTGTTGGAGGATGAGGAGCGGCAGGTGCGCCTGGCGTCCATCTTCGCCCTGGGCCGCCTGGGCGGTCGCCATGCCCGGGAAGCCCTGGAGGTGATGGCTGCCAGCGAGGATCCCGAGGAAGCGGCCGCGGCTGAGCAGGCCCTGGAGGAGATGCTCTTCTACGCCGATCCCGACGGGGTGCCCCTGTTTGACGAGTCCCTGGAGATGGACGGCGACTGGGATCCGGACCCCTGGGATGGTTGGTTTCATTTTGACGACCGGGACCTGGGCGAGTACGAATAGGCCCAGCTCCTGTCACGGCCCATTTGTTCCCAAGGGCGGCAACCGTGAACCTGAAATTGAAGCGCCTGGTGCGTACGGTGAGCTCCGAGCAGTATGCCCTCTTTGACCTGGATCAGCTCAACGAAGAGGACGACCAGCCCATGACCATCGGCAAGCTGGACCTCCACTACACCAACGAGGGGGTGTACGGCACAATCCTGCTGTGGGACAGCGCCTCGCGCCAGTTGCGGCCAGCGGTACGCCGGGAGTTCATTCACGCCTTGTTGCGGGAAATTACCCAGCCCATGGGGGTCCCCAACGAATACGTGGTGGAATTCTTTGCCCCCACCCTGCAGGAGTATGAGGTGTTCCACAACGTGGCCCTGGTGGATGAGGACGCAGAAGAGGACGTGGGCCACCCGGTGGACGAAGAGGGCAGACCCTCTGTGGATGCCGTCGGTTCCCGTCGTGCTACCACGCCATCCTGAGCCGTCCTGAACGCCGACTCCATGTTCATCATCGATACGTTGCTGCCCATCTTTGTGAGTACGGTGTTGCCTGTTTTTCTGGTGGCCGGGGCCGGCTTTGCCCTGTCGTCCTGGATGTCCATCGACAGCCGTTCCCTAGGGCGGCTCCTGTTTTATCTGGCCACGCCCTCCCTGGTGTTCCGTAGCCTGTATCAGATGGACATCGACTTTGTGGCCTTGCAACATCTGGCCCTGGTGGCCAGCACGGTCACCCTCTCGGCCGGTTTGCTGGGCTGGCTGTTCAGTGTCGACCAGGAACGGCGACAGCGGGCTGCCATAACCTTGACCAGCGCAGTGAGCAACAATGGCAACATGGGCATCCCCATTTGCTTTTTTGCCTTTGGACAGGCCGGCCTGGCGCTGGGATCCATCTACTATGTGGTCAGCTCCTTCCTGAGTAACACGGTGGGGGTGGTGGTGGCATCCGCCGGGCAGACGCCGGTGCGGGATGCCCTCAAGGTGAGCCTGCGGGTGCCCGTGCTCTACGCGGCGGCCCTGGGCCTGCTCCTCAACTGGACGGGCACTGAAATCCCCCTGAGCCTGTTTCGGGCCCTCGACCTGTTGGCCAATGCGGCCATTCCTGGCATGCTGTTGCTGTTGGGAATCCAGCTTCGTTCGGTTCCCCTTTTGCAGGGACAGGCTGTCATCTTGCGCAGCGTGGCGGTCCGGCTGCTGGTTGCCCCGGTGGTGGCCTGGCAGCTCTGCACCTGGTTGGGGATCGGTGGCGTGGAGCGCAACGTGCTCATCCTCCAGGCCGCCATGCCCACCGCCGTCATGGCGGCGGTGCTGGCCACTGAGTACGAGGCCGCTCCCCAGTTGGTGGCGGCGGTCATCTTCCTGAGCACGGCGATCAGCATGGTGACCCTCTCTGTGGTGCTCTGGCTGTTGCTTTGAAGGATCGGATACGACGGAGGTATTGACATCCATGGCTGGCTTTGAGCAATCGGAACAGTTTCGTCGGGCGCTCAACGAAAGTGCCCGACTTTTGCGGCAAAATCGCCCAGGCGAGGCCATCGAGAAGTTGATGCCCCTCTACGAGCAGGCGCCCGACCACCCGGATGTGGCCATCAACCTGGGCGGGGCCTACATCATGCAGCGCAAGTGGCAGCGGGCCGTGGCCCTGTTGCGCGCGGCCGTGAAGGTGCACCCGGACAACGCCATGCTGTGGGCCAACCTGGGCGCAGCAGAGCTGGGACGCCTGGAGACGGCCGGGCCCCGACAGCAGGAGCGGGCCATCGCCGCCTATCAGCGCTCCCTGCAGGCCGATCCCGAGGCGCCCAACGTCCACTATCATTTGGGCCTGATCTACAAGGAACGGGGCGAATTGACCCGGGCCTATGCCTTCTTCCAGCGGGCGTTGGAGGTGAATCCGGCGGACCGGGATGCCCGATACTGGCTGGAGCGGGTCGGCCGGGCCATGGCCCAGGCCCAACGAGAGCGCCAGGAAGGGGACAACGGCACAAAGCCCCACCCGGGTTCGGCCCGTGGGGAAGAGGATGGAGCCGAGTCATGAACTCCCGATCTTCACGCTGGTTGGCCACCGAGTCCATCACGCCCAACGGCGCCTGGGAGACCCAACCCGTCCCCCGCTGGCGGGAGAACCCCGAGCGCCTGGCCTGGCTGGTCCTCCTGATCAGTTTCGCCATCTTTGTCATGCTGGTGATCCTGGTTCCCCTTTCCATTCGCTACGTGGTCCGCTACGCTACCGTCAGCCAGGACGCCCGCCTGGAGCCCATCCTCGGGACCCTGCTGGTCTATCCTTCGGCGACCTCTTCAGAGCCGATTGCTATCACCGGCGTGCGGAACGATATCAAGGAGGGCAGCCGGATCGTGGCCACCGACGATTCCACCCAGGGAACCCTGGGCTTGATCACCCAAAAGGGCTCCGATGAAGTCCTGGGCAGCGTTCAGATCTACCCCAATACGGTGGTGGATGTCTTGCGCATTCGGCGTCCTTTCTTCGAGCGCAGCCCAGAGCCGTACCAGGTGCGGCTGGCCCTGCAACGGGGGCAGACCCGCATCTTCACCAACACCGGCAGTGACCGGGGCCTGCATGTGGAGCTGCAGACCCCCCATGGCCAGGTCTCCTTCGGCGCCGGGAGCTATCAGGTCTCGGTGGATGAAAACCAGACCGACATTATCGTCCGCTCGGGCCAGGCCACGGTCATTCACGGCCAGAACGAGGAGATCGTGGTGGACGCCGGCCGACGGGTCTGGATGACCCGGGACGATTTTTCCCACAACCCGGTGTCGGCGGAGCAAAATTTGATCCGCAACGGCGATTTCTCTGAGCCCATGTTTGACACCTGGCAGAGTCGGGTGGAGGCGGAGAACACCACGCCGGGGAGCATCAACATTGTGGAGCGGGAAGGGCGGCGGATCGCCCACTTTATCCGCATGGGGGAGGAGAACGTCCATACCGAGGTTCGCCTGACTCAGGAAGTCAACAAGGATGTCAACGTCTACGACTACATGAGCATCCAACTGGACGTCAAGCTGCTCTTCCAGAGCCTGGCCGGCGCGGGCTACCTCAGCACCGAGTTTCCCCTGCGGGTGGAGCTGGAGTACACCGACATCTACGGCAAGGTAGAGCGCTGGGGGCACGGCTTCTATTTCCGGGATCCCAAAGAGGACGATGATCCTTCCAACGATAATTGGCCCATCCGGGGCGGGGAACGGATTCCCGGCTTCAAGTGGTACACTTACCAGTCACCCAACCTGATCGAGCTGCTGGCGGCCCAGGGAACCCGGCCCGCCCGGGTCAACAAACTCCACATCTACGCCAGTGGCCACAACTACCAGAGCATGGTCAGCGAGATCTACCTGATCGTCCGCTGAGCTGGCGGCTCCGGATGCAGATGGACAGGTTGGGGTGATCGGGGAGATGGGACAGGGAAAGGGGCGGCTCTGGCTGGCCGCCCTGGGGCTGTTATACCTGGGCCTGGCTTCCTTCCAGTTGGGCCTGCCCGGTCTGCACTACGACGAGGCCCGGGAGGCGGGCGTCAACGCCATGGAGTTGTTGACGGGCGCGCCCGTGACCGCCTTCCGGGGGGCTGTGGTTGCGATGGGCAACCTGCACCTGCCCCTCATGGTGCAGGACTACATCGGCGCCCTGAACGTGTATCTGTCTCTTCCCTTTCTGGCCCTGACCGGGATCGGCGTGCCCAATTTGCGGGCCTTGCCGGTGCTCACCGGGCTGGTTACCCTCTTCTTTCTGGAACGGGCCGTCTCCTGCTGGGTGGCCGTCCAGACCACGGCCCCATCCCCGGCGAACCAGGGCCGAGAAGCCGCCTGGCCGCTGAGCCGGGCGGGCATCCTGGCTGTCGCTCTCCTGGCGGCATCCCCTACCTTTGTCTTTTGGAGCCGCCAGGGCATTTTCGTGACCAACCTGACCCAGCCTTTCACCCTCTTGTGCATCTGGCAGGGGGTGACCTGGCTGTACGGCGGCCGCGGCCGCTCCCTATTGCTGGCGGCGCTGGCCGCTGGCTGTGCCCTCTATGCCAAGCTGCTGGCCATCTGGGTGGTGGGACCGTTCCTATTCTGGGTGGGGTTGGCGTGGCTGTGGCGTCGGCAGCGGGCTGGGAGCCCGACGCCCCCCCTATCCCTGCCCCTGGCTGTGGGTGCCGGCCTGGCCTTTCTCCTGCCCCTGGTGCCCCTATTGCTCTTCAACCTACAGACCGGCGGTACCTGGGAGGGGGTGGCCGGGCGGCTTGTCCAGAGCTACTACGGGGTAGACAACCGGGCCATCGGCCAAAATTTGGGGGTGCGCTGGGGACAGCTCCAACAGATCCTGCGGGGGGATCAGCTCTGGTATCTGGGCGGCGTTTACGGCAATGGGGTGGCTCCGTGGGTAGCTGCCGGGGCCGTGGCGGGGGCGTTTTTGGGGCGAAGGGGCCGCCTGATGGTGGGGCCGTTGATCCTGCTGACGGTGGCCTTTGGCATGAGTCTGGTCACCATCAGCGACCTGTTTGTGACCCACTATGCCCTGCTGCAGCCGCTGGTGGTGGCGACGGTGGCCTGTGCCCTGCATGGGTGGATCCCTTCTGGGGCCTGGCCAGGGCGGCAGAAGCTGGCCGTGGGGGCGGTCGTCGCCCTGGCGGCCCTATGGCTGCTGGTGGACGTGGCTGTTACCCTGCAATATCATCAGGCCCTGGCCCGCAGCGGTGGCCTGGCGGACCATTCCGATGCCAGCTATCACCTGGCCTACTATCTGCAGCACAGCGGCCTGGGCGCGCCCATCGCACTGGACTGGGGGATGGATGCCACGGTGCGCTTTCTGAGTCAGGGGGCGGTGCGGCCCATCGAGATCTTCGGGTACGAACGCCTGGACGAGCCAGATGCCGGCTTCCGCCAACGCCTGGAGCCGTTTCTGCAAAACCCGGAGAACGTCTATCTGCTCCACGCACCCGGGCAAACCGTCTTCCGCGGGCGTCGGGAGGCATGGATGGCCGCGGCTGCGGCCCAGGGGTTGCGGCCCGTTCTGTTGGCGGATTTCCGCCAGCGGGACGGTACGCCGGTCTATGAACTGTGGCGGGTGGTGGCCCCATAGCGGGCGAACCCCGACGATCTTGAACTGTACCCCCTTTCTTCGTAAAGATTGACGCACCCTCTCTGGTGGTGTTATGATGGGGTCCCAGGATCAACCTGTTTGTTGTACCGGTTTTGGCAGTTGACGACGAATGCACAGGGGAGACATGGTGCAGGTCACCCAGGGCAATGTGGATTCCCGCTCCTTTCCAGAGAGCCAACATCACCCCTTGACGGCACCCACCTACTGGGGATACCGGCTGCATGACTTGCCGCGGACAGCATGGGGCGCCCTGGCCGTTCTGATCCGGGCGGAGCTCACCGTGGTGGCTGCGTTGCCCGCCCTCCTGGGGGCCCTCCTGGCCTGGTGGCAGTTCGGCCGTCTGGATCCGGTTGCCCTCTTTTTCACCGTTCTGGGCTCGTTGACGATGGCCTGGGGCTTCCATGCCCTGGTGGAGTATTTCGACTATCGGCACAGCCTCCAGGCAGACACATCGGGGCTGGCGCAACCTTTCGTCACGGGGTATACCCTTTTGCGCCGGGGGGTGATTGGGGCCGCCGTGGTCCGGAACCTGGGGATTCTCCTGCTGGCCGGGGCCACTCTCTGTTGCCTTTCCCTGTACCTGTTCGTCGGCTGGCCGGTTCTGTTTTTCTATGGCATGGTGCTGCTGAGCCTGGCCATCCAACTGGCGCTCCCCATGGCGTCGCCGTTACGGGCGTGGGGCATGGGCGAGGCGGGGCTGTTTTTGGGGATGGGGCTGTTGCCAACCGTGGCCAGCTACTACATCCAGTCCCGCGCCCTTACCTGGCTGCCCATCTGGCTCAGCCTGCCCTTGGGTCTGTTGGTGGTCGTGATTTCTCTGAATTATCACTTTGCCCACCAGCGGCGGGACTGGTTGATCCGCAAGCGGACGCTCAATGTGACCCTGGGGCTGGCACGTACCCTGGACCTGAGCGCCCTGTTGAGCCTGCTGGCCTACGTCGCCATCCTCCTGGGCGTGAGCCTGACGGAGCTACCCCTTTGGGCGCTGTTGGGACTGGCCCCTTTGCCGGTGGCCTTACGCACCTTTGCGTTTATCCGCCGGGAACGCCTGGCCCCCGAGGAATGTTTTCATCTCTATGGGACGGCCATCCACGCTACCGTACTGACCGGCTTCTGCCTGGCTATCGCCCTGGGGTTGGATTGGCTGCTCTAACGGCTGGTGGGGAGCGTACCCATCTTGGGCAAAGAGCCTTGAGACTCTTCTCCTCGTTACCGCGTCTCAACATGGGCGGTTCTTCCAGCCAGGAGCCAGAGCTGGTGCCTTTGACGCGCAAGGCCTTCTACGACCTGGCCATCTTCTGCCGGGAGTATGCCCAGGAGCTGGCCCGCCACGATCAGAGCCGGGTGAATCTGAGGCACTGCCACCGGTTCAACGCCTGGCTGGCTCAACTCAAGCGCTATGACCGGCTGGCGCCTCACCTGGCCGACCTCACCCCGGCACGCCCCATCGCCCGCTGGCAGCTGACGGTCCTGGGCTTGGGGATTGGCTTTCTGGCCCTCTTGCTTCTGCCTACCCGCTTCGACCGGTTGACCAGCTCCGCCATCCTCTACACCTATATCTTCGGCCTGATCTTCTTCCAGTTCCTGCCGGAACGCCTGTATGGCACCACCATCGAGCTGTTGGAGGGTAAGGTGCTGCGGGTGGTGGAATTGCTTGAGGAACTGTTGGTGCATAATGAGCTCCAGTTTACCGAGGCCGCCTATTTTCAAGTCAAGGAAAATTTGGCCGAAGCCCGCAAGGAGCTGCGCCAGCAGATCGACCTGGCCCACAGGCGATGGCGATAGCCGGCACCCTGCTTCGGCTGGCTGGCCGGACCAGCTGGGTGGTGGGTGTGGCCCGTGCCAGGCCCCCTCAGGAGGCGGATCGGGCTCGCTGCAAGACCTGAGGGATGGCCGTCGTCGCATCCAGGGAGCCCGTCTTCCTTCGCTGCAGCCACATGAGGAATTCCACATTGCCGGCCGGGCCTCGAAGGGGTGACACGGTGAGGCCGGCCACCGACAGGTCCAGCTGCTGGGCCAGTTGAAACATCTCCTCCAGCACCCGCCGATGGACCGCTTCCTTCCGCACCACCCCTCCTTTGCCCACGTCCGCCTTGCCCGCCTCAAACTGGGGCTTGATCAGGGCAATCAACTGCCCGTCCGGCTTGAGCAGGCGCAAGGTGGCCGGTAGCACCAGGGCCAGGCTGATGAAGCTGGCATCGATCACCGCCAGGTCGGCCTGCATGCCGCCGGGCAGCTCCTCCAGATGGCGGATGTTGGTTCGTTCCAACACCACCACCCGGGGATCCTGGCGAAGCTTCCAGGCCAGCTGGCCGTATCCCACGTCCACGGCGAAGACCCGGACGGCTCCTGCCTGGAGCAGGCAGTCGGTGAATCCACCGGTGCTGGCGCCCACGTCCACCGCTGTGAG
>FWPU01008827.1_pt1 | contig 16617 bp, 16 predicted proteins | sample 2228361 | NCBI WGS metagenome assembly FWPU01 (sample SAMEA103939777, study PRJEB20133) | metagenome
GCCTGGGCCAGCGCCCGGCTACCGTCGGCCCACAGGCCGACGGTAGCCGGGTCCAGAAGATAGGTCTCATCACCCAAAAGCAGGGGCAGCGGCCGACGGAGGGGAGATAGGACGTACTTTTCCAGGGCCGCTCGGGCTTCTTCCAGGGCGAGTCCACCCACCGGTAGGCCGGCGATAGAGAGGCCGCCCGGCAGCACCACCGCGCGCTCCGGCCGGAGCGGGGTCTCTACAACGGCCGCTATCCTGACCGACACCGCGGCCTCAGGCGCCCCTTCCAACGGCCTTGCCTCCGGCCGGCTCGGCATCCCCAGAAGGAGCAAAAGGGCCAGGATCACCAGGGAACCGGCCGTTCGTCCTGCGGCGTTCATCCGCGTCTGTCCGACCGCACACCGTCCCGGGAGGGAAAATCTGCCCGACCATGGCGCTGGGCCATGGTAAATTCGGTTAGACCTTCACATACACCCGGTACGTTTTCTCCTCCTCTTCGATCCCCAAGAACTCGTGCCCAGTGCTCTCGCACCAGGCCGGTATGTCGGTGCGAATGCCTTTGTCGTCCGAAATGATTTCCAGCACCTGACCGGGAGCCATCCGGGCGATTTTTTCCGCCGTCAGGAGGATAGGCATCGGGCAATATAGGCCGATGCAGTCGAGCGTCTCGTCAGCCTGGATCGGCATAGGGACCTCCTCAGGAAATAAACAGGTTAACCCTGGCCCGACGGGCCTCGCCCAGGTAGGTCGCCGCTCCGGCAAAGAGGTCCACCTCGGGGATAAAGTCCTTTTCGCTCAACCCCATCAACCCGATCGTGGTGGTACAGGCAACCAACCGGACGCCCAACGCCTTGGCCTGGGCGATCATTGCCTCCAGGGAGGGCATACGCTCCTCCCGCATCAGGCGCTTCATCATCCAGGGGCCCAGGCCAGCAAAGTTGAAACGCGACAGGGGCAAGGCCCCGGCGTGCCCCCGATTCATCCAGTTCAGCATGCGGCGCATCCATCCCCGGCCACCCCGGGCCGCCCCTCGGCGTTTGATGACGTTCAACCCCCAGAACGTGAAAAAGATCGTCACCTCCATGCCCATCGCCGCAGCGGTATTGGCCAGGACAAAAGCGGCCAGGGCCTTGTCCATCGCCCCGCTGAAAAGGATGAGCGTAACCTTTTCCTTTTCCTCCATCTGTCGCCCTCCTTATAGCGGCATTTCCCAGGGCGGTCGGTTCGACTCACCGGCACAGTGAAGACAGACCTCGGTATCCCGGGGCATCGGTTGCCCGCACTCCGGGCAGTAGCGGATCTCCGCCCTACAGACCTCGCAGAACGGATAGGGCATCAGCAGCGCATTATCACAGAAAGGACAACGGCAAACCACCTTTTCTTGTCCGGCCGGCTTTGTGCTTTCCACCTTATGCCTCCTGCGCTTCGGCAGTCACCCGGGCCTCGTAATCGGCGATGGCCTCGGCCAACGCCTCCGTACCCAGGTTGGAACAGTGCATCTTCTGCGGCGGCAACCCGCCCAATTGCTCGGCTATTTGCTGCTTGGTGATCGCCTTGGCCTCCTCTAGCGTCTTACCCTTGACCATCTCGGTGACGATGCTGGAGACGGCGATCGCCGCACCACAGCCAAAGGTCTTGAACTTGACGTCCTCGATGCGTCCGTCCTTGACTTTAATGTAAAAAGTCATCATGTCTCCACAAATGGGGTTGCCCACCGAACCGACCCCGTCAGCATCGGGGATCTCCCCCACGTTGCGCGGGTGCATAAAGTGATCCAGGACAATGTCGCTATACATCTTCGCCTCCCACAACGCTTGGAGCCTTCTGCCGGCCTCCAGGTCGGATGTCCAATCCGATCTACACCTCTCAATGCCCCGGATACAGGGGCGACATCTGCCGCAAACGTTCGACGATCGGCGGCAGCACCTCCAAGACATAGTCCACGTCCTCTACCGTGTTCCCCTCGCCCAGGGTGAAGACAAGCGACCCCTGGGCCAGGGCCGGGTCCACCCCAATGGCCGTGAGCACATGGGAAGCCTTGAGGGCCCGCGAGGTGCAGGTGGAGCCGCTGGAGGCCGCTACCCCCTGCATATTGAGGAAAAGGAGCATGGACTCGCCCTCAATATATTCCACTGTGACGCTGACGTGGTGGGGGAGCCTCCGGACCGGATGGCCGGTCAGGTAGACATGGGAAATCTCGCCGGTCAGCCGGGCGATCAGGCGGTCACGCAGCGGGATGAGGCGGCGGGTACGTTCCTCCAGTTCTGCCGAGGCCAGTTCCGCTGCCACGCCCAACCCGACGAGGGCCGGGACGTTCTCTGTGCCGGCCCGCCGGCCGTTCTCCTGGATGCCACCGTCAATCAGCGGGATAATCCGCAGCCCACGCCGGATGTAGAGTGCCCCCGCCCCTTTGGGGCCATAAAACTGGCTGCCGGCCAGACTGAGCATATCCACCCCCAGTTCCTCCACCTTTACCGGGATGTTCCCCACCGCCGCGACCGCATCGGTATGGAAGGGTATGCCCCGGGCCCGTACCACCCGGGCGATCTCGGCAATCGGCTCGATCGTCCCGATCTCGTTGTTGGCCAGCATCACCGAGACCAGGACCGTATCGTCGCGCAGGGCCTCGGCCACGGCCTGAGGGCCCACCAGGCCGTAACGGTCCACCGGCACCTGGGTGACTTCAAAGCCCAGTTTCCCCATCGTTTCGGCGGCATAGAGCACCGATTGGTGTTCGATGGCCGAGACAACGATATGGTTGCCTTTACCCCGGCTGCGGGCCATCATCGCGATGCCCTTGATGGCCATATTATTGGCCTCACTGCCGCTGGCAGTGAAATAGACCTCGTTGGGTTGAGCCCCGATGAGCGCTGCCACCTTTTCCCGTGCTTCCTCGATGGCCCGCCGTGGGCCATCGCCGTAGCGGTGCAGGCTCAGGGGGTTGCCAAATTGTTCCCGAAGATAAGGAAGCATCGCCTCGACCACCTCAGGTCGGATGGGCGTGGTCGCTGCATGGTCCAGGTACACCTCACGCATCTTTGCCCTCCCGCTCTATAAACCCAGTTCTGCCCGCGTGCGCACATAGCGCAGGAGGTTTTCTCGGGAGATCAACCCTACCAGCCGCCCGGCCTCTTCCACCGGCATCTGGTTGACGTTGTGTTTGTCCATCCGCAGGAGCACGCTCCAGGCATCCTCCTCGGGGTGGGCCAGCACCAGATGAGCATAGGGCACCATGATTTCGCCCACCGACGTATAGGGCCAGCGCTCCCGGGAGAGATCGCGGATGTTGTGCATGGTCACCAGGCCGGCCAACCGATCCCCTTCGGTAACGATGAAACAACGGCCACCCTGCCGCAGGACGTAATCGTCCACCAGGCTGGCCACACTGAGGCCACGCGGAATGCGCTGGCATTCGGGGGTCATCAGCGTGGATACGTTGACCTCTCGCAACGCTTCCCGCAGGAGGACCTGCTGGTAACTCTGGGAAGCGGCGTTGTCCATAAACCAGCCGATCAGGACCAGCCAGAGGCCGTTCCCCCAATTGCCGCTCAGGGCCAGGACGATGCCACTGCCTATCAGGAGAAAGGAAATCAGCCGACCGATTCCGGCGGCAATCTCGGTGGAACGACGATAGTTCCGGCCGGACAGCCAGAAGACGGCCCGCAGGATGCGTCCACCGTCCAGCGGAAGCCCCGGCAGGAGGTTGAAACCGGCCAGGAAGACATTCCACCAGGTCAGGCGCAGGAAAAGGCCGTTCGCCAGGAGAAAGATGCTTCCCGACCCCAAACGGAAGAAAAAGGCCACGACCGCGGAAAGGAGGGCCAGCACAAGGCTGGTAGCCGGTCCTACACCTGCCATAAGCAACTCTTTGCCCGGTTGGTCGGCTTCCTGTTCGATGCCGGCCACCCCACCGAAAAGGAAAAGGGTGATGCTCCGCACCGGAATGCCCTGGCTACGGGCCACCAGGCTATGGGCCAGTTCATGGACCACCACCGAGCCGAAGAGGAGCAGGCTACCCAGAATGCCGGCGAACCAGTACAGTAAGGGGGGCAGGCCACCGTAGGAGGCCGGCAGTTCGCCCAGGGCCAGATAGAGGGTGAAGAGGGTAAAGACCAGGAACCAGGTATAGTTGATGCGAATAGGGATGCCCAAGATCCGCCCCAGCGTAAACGATGCACGCACCGATCACCTCCTCAGGAAAAACGAAGCGCCCGGGCCAAAGCCTCTTTCAACGGCTTCTGCATCTCCATCTGACCGTCCGGTCCGCCCTCCAGGCAGCCCTCGATGTACCCTTCCAGCAGCCGCACCGCCACCCGGTTCAGCGCCGCCTTGGCCGCCGAGACCTGCGTAAGGAGGCTCCGACAGTCGCGGCCCTCCTCCAACATCCGCCCGATGGCCCGGATGTGCCCTTCTAGCCGGTTCAGGCGGATCCGCACTTCCCGCATCCGCTTCGCGGTCAAACAAACGCCCGATTCACACTTACGCATCGTTTCCATCTACCTGCCCCAGGGTCTTCCTGATTTCTTTTGGCATTATACCACAGGATAGGGAAATCGCAGTAACCAAAGTTACATTTGCCCATATCCCCCTGGGGGGCATACGCAGCACAACCGGGTAGGCGCAGGCGGGCCTCCCTTCCCCACACCTCTCCCATCCCCGGCCCGCCGTCGTAAGGAAGCGGCCTCAGTACTCGATACCTCGCCGGGCCGGGATACCCTGTTGATAGGGATGTTTGACCTCGCGCATCTCCGTCACCAGGTCGGCCCGGGCAACGAGTTCCTCGGGGGCACGTCGGCCGGTGAGCACCAGTTCCACCCCTTTCGGCTTTTCCTCCAGGAAGGCCAATACCTCCCCGACTTCCAGCAGCCCGAAATGCAACGCCACACAGACCTCATCCAGGACGACGATCGCATAGTCTCCGCTCTGCATGGCAGCGCGGGCTTTTTCCAGGCCCTCATGGGCCAGGCGCACGTCCTGCGGGGTAGCCCGATGGAGATGGACGAAGGAAGGCCGGCCGTATTGCTCGATCGTCAGGTAGGGCGCCAAGAGGCGGGCTCCGGCCAGTTCGCCATAGTCCTGGCCCTTCATAAACTGGCCGATGTAGGTCCGCATCCCGTGCCCGGCAGCCCGCAGGGCCAGGCCCAACGCGGCGGTTGTCTTTCCCTTGCCGTCACCGGTATAGATCTGAACCAGACCCAGTACTTCTTCGGACATGGCCCCTCTCCTGAAAAGGGCGACCGGGGGCATTTCAACCCGTGCGCCGTCGCAGGGCCAGGCCCAGACAGCCCAGGATAAGACCTGCGCTCACCAGAATCGGCCCCAGGTAGTCCAGACCGGGACCCGGGCCTGTTTCCGGGAGCAGGGCGGCTTCCCCGACCGTTGTGCGCACCAGGGGGAAGGGTCGGAGCATCAGGGCCGGGACGGCCTGGTAGGTGGCCAGGGCGTTTTCCCCAGGCACCGGGGCCTGCCACCGAAAGGCACCGTTCGGCAGTTGCATCCCCAGGAGGAAGGAAAGCGGCGTATGGCCCTCTACCGTCCAGGCCGGCCCTTCGGGGTCTTCGCCGGCCGAAAGAAGCGCCTGGATCACATAGGCCGTCGAGTTGGTATCGCTTTCGCTGCCCCAGGGAGAGGGTTTGGCGTACGGGAAGCCCCCGTCGGCGTTCTGCTGAGTATGGAGGTAGGCCAGGGCATTCCGAACGGCCGGATCGGAGGTGGCCACACCGGAGGCGATGAGGGCCTGCACCGCCAGCGCGGTTGAGTTGGTGTCGGCCCCACCGGAGGCCGGGTTACCGTCCCATGCCCAGCCTCCCTCTGGCGTCTGGGTCCGCCGCAAATGGTCCACCGCCGCGGCCGGGATGGGCCGGCCGGCCGCCGAAAGCGCCAGGATGGCGAAGGCATGTTCGGTCAGGTTATCTCCATAGGAACCGGTGCGGCCATCATAGGCCTTTTCCAGCGCCGCCACCAGGTCTACGCCGCCGAAGCGACGCGGGTCTTTCCCGGCACAAAGCACAGCCAGGATGGCCTTGGCCGTGCCACCGGCATGGGTGAAAAGTTCCTGGGCATGAGCGGCCAGGAAGGAGATGGGGGAGTTCTCCCCCCGAAGGAAGCCGTTGGGGTCGCCCCCCACGGCGCAGATGGCAAAGACGGCGTCGGCCGTGGAGCCTGGGCCGAAGCCGGGGAAGGAACCATCCGCTTGTTGCTGAGAGGCAATCCAGGAGAGCGCGCCCAGGGCGGCCTCGCGATAGGGGCCAGCCGCCTGCGCCGTCGGGACCAGGAGCAAAAAGGCCAGAATGAGAGCCAGCATTCGGACAGTACGCATCGTTTCCTCCTTCTCTGCGATTCTACCGGAGAAACAAAAATCCCCCGCCGACGGCCGGAGGGGGAGGAGAAAGTCTCATGCCTCTCACCTCCTTTCACGCGAAGGTCGGTAGAGAGAAACGGCGAAGGTGGGCGACCTGGCTTGGGGCATTTCACCCCTCACAGTTGCGGGACAGCACCGGACTTGCACCGGTTTCCCCCGTTCGGCCCTGGCATCCGGGCATCGGGCGCCTTCGCCGGATCGTCTGGGTTGGTAAAGGTCTATATTTTATCTTACCACAAATGGGCCAGACGGTCAAATGTGCGCAGGATACACTCGTTTGACATCCCGGGCTAATGGTCGTATAATAGGATTATCGAGTTCCCCACCTGGTGGATATGGAGGTATTCCGATGCGCAAAATTGCGGGTACGGTTCTTATCATCCTGTCGCTGCTGGCGTTGCTCTCTTCCTGCGCCCCGATGGCTTCGGTCGAGACGATTCGGCTCCGATACAACCTGCAAAGGGGCCAGACCTACCCTCTGCGGATGAATATGGAGCAAAAGATCTCCCAAACGCTTATGGGCCAGGAGATTGCCATCCAGCAAACCCTGGGCCTGGACGCGCACTATGACATCCAGGACGTGGATGCTCAGGGAAATATGACCGCACAGGTCACCGTGGACACCCTCCGCTACCGGATGGAAAGCCCGATGGGAACCATCGAATACGATTCTCAGAAGCCGGAAACCGCCGATCCTACGACCCAGATATTCAGCGCCCTGGTCGGCGCGGGCTTCACGATGAAGATGTCCCCGACCGGGGATGTCCTGGAGGTCTCCGGCGTGGAGGAGATGGTGGAGGACATCCTGGAACGGCTCGATACCCTGGGAACGCCGCGGGATCAACTGATGCAAACCCTGGGACAATGGCTCGACGAAAAAGGGCTGGTTCAAATAACCGGCCTGAATACGACCATTTACCCGGATCATCCGGTTGCCGAAGGAGAGTCCTGGTCAAAGGAAACCTCCCAAAGAGGCATGGGGGAAATGGCGTTGAACATCCACAACACCTGGACCCTTCGTTCCTGTCAGGGCGAAGTGTGCACGATCGAACTCCGCTCGACCGCCCAATCGGCTGCCGGAGCCGCCCCGATAGAGATGATGGGCATCCAGATCTCCTATGACATCGGGGGGAACCAGGGCGGAACCGTGCAGATCGATCGGGACACCGGATGGATCATCCACGCCGAACTGGAGCAGAACTTCGAAGGCAAGGTAGCCGTGAAGGGCGACGTTCAAGGCCTCCCTTCGGGGATGAACTGGCCCATCACCATCAAAAGCGTGATCACGATTGATTCCAAGTTCTAGAAACCAGCCGGCGGTCGGCCAGTACTGGAAAGGCCTGTCGTACATGCCCGACCTCCTCCGGGTCCAGATCGGCCAGGAGGAGGTCGGTTTTTCGTCCACCCTCCCGGAGGATGTTCCCCCAGGGGTCGAGGATGGCAGAATGGCCGGCATAGGTCATGCCGTCGGGATCGCGTCCGGCGCGATTGCAAGCCAGGAGGAAGCACTGGTTCTCGATGGCCCGTGCGCACAGGAGGGTGCGCCAGTGATCCAGGCGGGCCTGTGGCCAGGCCGCCATGAGGAGAACGAAAAAAGCCCCCAACTCGACGTATCGCCGGAACAGTTCGGGGAAACGTAGGTCGTAACACACGGCCAGAGCGGTACGGCCCCAGGGCAGATCGAAGCAGGGCGTATCCTCCCCGGCGGCCAGGCGCCCTTCACCCATCGGGGCGAAGAGGTGGATCTTTTCGTACCGCGCCACCGTTTTCCCCTCCGGGGAAAAGACCAGGGCGACATTGGCCGGCCGTCCATCGCCCCCCGGTGCCACCACCGAGCCGGCCAGAAAAAGCCGGTAGCGGCAGGCCAGGGCACTCCACGCCTCCTGCCAACGTTCGGCGAAAGAACGGGCGTGTTCTTCGGCGCGTTCCAGGTCGTGACCACTCAGCCAGAGTTCAGGCAGGAGCAGGAGGCGTGCCCCCGCCTGGGCCGCCTCTTGGACCAGCCTTTCGGCCCGCTGCAGGTTGACTTCCGGCCGGCCCGGCGTCACCTTCATCTGTCCCAGCGCCACCCGTAACATCGTTTCCCCCTCGGGAACATCGGGCCGGTCTTGGGCACCATCCATGGCGCCTTCCCGGGATCCCCCGGCGAAAACCCACCGTCGGGGGCCGTGAGATGAAGGCGGGGTAGTCGCCGGATAGTTTATGTCTATAGGCGAGCCGCGCATTTGCCCTTATTCCTTCTTCCAAACCCGATCCACCACCTGCCCCGAAGCCCCTTGCACACCCAGGTCCTGGCCGTTCAAGTTAACCCGCACACCGCCGGCATTGCCCATCCGAACACGCAGTTCCAGATTTGCCGTGAAAGTATAAGTGCGGCCGGCCCGCAGCGTCCCCTCAAAGACCGGCTTCTCGGCACCATCAGCGATGACCCGCACCCAGCAGGGCGCACTGACCTGGAAGACCGCCTCTACACCCTCGTAGGTGCGAACCGTAGGACGAGGGCCGGGGGTGGGCGTCGGCGTACCCAGGAGCAGGCGGGCGGTAGGCGTAGCGGTGGGCAGGATGGATGTGGGCGTCGGAGGCCGGGGCGTGGCCGTCGGCGGGATGGTGGTGGGATAGAGGAAACCCCAATGGAGCCAGATGGCGACGGAACCCACAAGCAGGACAAAGAGGAAAGCCCCCCCCAGGCCGGGGAGGACGAAGGAACGCCTCCGGGGAGGTGGGCTGACCGGGGCAATGGAGACAAGGGTCGGCCGGCCCCGCTCCTGTTCATAGAGGGCCCGAACCTCCTCAAACGGTAGATTCAATAGGGCGGCATAGGTGCGCAGGAAACCGCGCACGTGGACGTCGGCCGGCAGGTGGTCGTATTTCCCCTCCTCCAAAGCCTGGAGGTAGTGCCGACGGATTCGGGTGCGCTGGGCCACTTCCTCCAGTGTCCAGCCGAATTCCTCGCGCCGCTGTCGTAGCAGTTCACCCAGCGGGGGCATCCCGAACCTCTCAAGGGGAAGACACCGGCGTTGGAGTGAGAGAAGAAAGGGGCGGAAGGGCGGCCCGGTACAACCTCGATCCGGCCACCAGGTAAACCAGGCGATCCCCGGACAGGACGACGACCGACTGCAGACCACGCAGGTCTTCGTCGCCGGAACCGCGCAAGTCGCGGACCAGAGCCGGTCGGCCTTCTTTACGCAACTGGAGGATCCGTCCGACGTAACGGTCCACCAAGTAGAGGTAGGGATCGTCCCAGTTTTCGGTAAAGACCTGAGCGGGTACAAGTTCCGCGGGATAGATCATGCCCCGATAATCCGGGTAGGCAATGTTCCGGTCGTGCTTCCGGTTATAGAGCCGCTGCACCGTTCCATCGCGGAGCAAGAGGTAAATCGAGCCGTCCACCACCATATCCACCGCCTCGCTAAGGCGGACGTTGCGCGGGTCTTGAAGCCACGACTCCGGGCCCCATTCTTCATAAAAAGCACAATAATACTTCAGAAGGCGCCCCATCTGGCTCTTGAGGAAGTAAAGATTTCCCTGGTAGGCATCCATATCGGTCGGGCTGTCGGCCCAAGAGGTGGGTTCGGTCAGGCTCAGGGTCAGGGTATAGAACTCCCATTGCCTCGGACGATGGAGGTACAGGACCCCGCCGGCATCGAGCGCGGCCAGCCAGTCGCTTGTCGGAGACCCTTCCTGGCAATCCTGGGGCCGTTTCACGAGAGCGATGTCGAGGATAGGGGCAACCTGGCGGCCCAGGTTGGGCATACCCGGCCAGAGGACAGGGATAAGGGCGGGCTCGACCTGCCGGGGCGAGTACTGATAGACGGTGCCTTTTTCTCCCTCCAGAAGGTAAAGGGTTTCATCCACCAGGACCAGATCGCGAAAAGTGCACGTCTTCGTGCAGCCCCCCCCGAACGACTCGGCGGCCATCGTAGGGGTAAAGAGGCTCAGGTCAATGAGCAGGTCCAGTTGCGGGAAGCGAAAGACGTGATTGAGGCGATCGCGCTCCTCCCGGAGACGTTCCAGCGCCATCTGCACCTCGGGATCGGGACGTTCGGGATCGAGCATCTTACGCAGGGTTTGCTCGGCTTCCTGGAATTTGGTATTGGCCTGAGGCAGGTCGGAGGAAAGTTGGAGGGCCTCTTCGATCAGGCTTTGGGCTGCATGGAGTCTGGCCCGATATTCGGCTTCCCGGCGGGCGCGGTCCTCCTGGACGATCAGGAAGATGATCAGGGCCAGGACAAACAGGGCGGTCAGCGCCAGGGCCCAGGGCAGCGGTTTGCGGGGCCTGCGGGCCGGCCGGATACGCAGGCGGGCGCGTTGCGGACGTGGATAGGACACCGGGGGATGGAGGATGTCGTAGACCCTCTGACGGAGGGTTTTCCTCGGGCCGGGACGGGCGAGTTCGGGCATCTCCGGTGGACGGGAAGGTTCGGGCGGCGGTGGAGGCTGAGGACGGCGGGGCACGACGGTTTCCGGAGGGGGTTGAGGGCGCCGGAAAAGGCGTCGCACCTCTCCGCTCAGGAAGCCTCCCCAGGTAGCCAGCGTTTCCCCGGCCAAACGGACCCGCTCCTGCAACCCGGGCCAGGAGAAAAGGGAAGCGCCCTCCCGGCTCACAGCCGGCTGCATCTCCGCGACCAGAGCGTGGGCCTCGCCAAATCCCTGTTGATGCACCCGGCGGTAGAGCTGTTCGACGGCGCTGGGCGCGTCCTGGTAGAGAAAAGTCTGCTCTGCCTCCTCGCGGCCCAGAAGGCGCCCGATCTGGCTACTACAGAGGCAGAAAACATCCCCTGGGGTCAGGGGAAAATGGAAAAATTCGGGGGACACTTCCTCCCCCCAACCCAGGGCGGCCAGGTGGGTGGTGAGGGGCAAGGTAGGCGACTCGGGATCCCATGAGGGGTTACGGGGAAAAGCCCGCAGCCGCCCTTGATGGGCGACATAAGCCTGGGCTGGCCAGACCTGGGCCAGGAAAAGTTCATTTCCCCGAACGACGGCGCAGGTGACACCCACGGTCAGTTTCTCATGACCGCTGACCTCCATGTTGTGCCGAAAGAGGTTGCGGCCGGCCTCGTTCAGGGCCCGGCCCAGGCAGGTGGTGATGCTGGGCGAGGTACAGGCGTAATAGGCCCGGGCAACTTCGGTGAGTACCTGCCGTACCAGGGCGAAACTTCTCCCCCCTTCGGAAGCCGGTTCGGCCAGGATATAGAGGTTTCCCTTCCAGCGGGAATCGGGAGAAAGGGGAGAGGTCTCCTGAACCAGGATGCAATCGCTGCTGGCCCGACAGATTCCCCCGATCAACCCGAATTGAGCGGATACCACCTTCAACCGGGTCATCGTGCCTCCTCAGGACACGGTCCAGGCCGGCCTTGCCATATTTCTTTCATTATAGCAGATTTTCTTTCTCAAGGCAAAAACGCCAAAGATTTGCGCCCCTATCCAGGCTATAGTACAATATGAAAATGGAATGATTTGGCCTCACCCCTCCCCGTCGCCTGCGGCAGCATTCTCTCCGAGGGGAGAAAGTAGCGGAAGCCGCCGGGGATGAGGAGGGCCGAACAGAGACGTTGGAACAAGGACCGGGCGAGGATTCGAATGCAAATCGCCATCTTCGGTCTGGGAGGGATTACCCAGACCTTCCGTCAGTGGCCGGAACGGGTGCTGGGCGAACGACTGGTCCGATTGGGCCACTCGGTCGTTTTCTACGGCTACCGTGACCCGTGCTCTCCCCACCTGCGGGAGAAAGAGGAAGAGATTGCCGGCATCCGTGTCCACCGCCTGCCGCCTCGCTTCTGGCCCTCCGGTGCACTGCGCCGGGCCATGGCCAGCGAGGTCGTTCCGGATGTGGCCCACTTCTTTCACCCCCGCAACGTGCTGGCCTTTCCCGCCGCCCGTCTGCTCCGGCGCTGGGGAGTGCCGATCGTCTACACCTGGCTGGGGCCGTTCCACGACCCCTTTCTGGTGGACGACCGCGAGGACCCTTACGGCGCTCCCCCACACTACGATCACCTGATCTATACCTTCCCGGCCCTGGTACGCCGGGTACTCCGTGACGGCCGCCTGCGTATGCACCTGCGCAACTACTTCCTGCACCGGCCGCTTTTCCAGGCCGACCTTCACCTGGCCTGCTCCGAACACGAGGCCGAAGAACTGGCACGGATGGGCATTCCCCAGGAGCGCATTCGTCGGGTACCGCTCTGGATCGAACGCGATTTCATCACCGCCTTCCCTCATCGGCCACCGGAACAGACCTTTGGACGGCCACTCCTCCTCTACATCGGCCAGCTGACCCCTCGCAAGGGGGCAGACCTCCTTGTAGAGGCGATGCCGGAGGTCGTTCGGGTCCATCCGCAGGCAGCCTTTGTCCTGGTTACCCACAATCCGGCCGGCCGAGAGGCTTTGCTGTCCCGCGCTGCCGCTCTGGGGCTGGCCGATCGGCTGCACATCCTCGGCCCGGTCTCCGAGGAGGAAAAAGTCGCCCTACTGCGGGCCTGCGATGTCTACATCCTGCCCACCCGTTACGAGGGTTTTGGCCTGCCGCTTCTGGAAGCGATGGCCTGCCGGGCTCCGGTGGTCACCACGGACATTCCGGTGGTCCGAGAGATCGTCCACGACGGCGAGAACGGCCTCCTGGTCCCCCGAGGAGACAGCCGTACCCTGGCCCGGGCCGTTCTTCGCCTCCTCGAAGATGCCGAGTTGCGTCGGCGGCTGGTAGACGGCGGGGAACGGACACTCCGCGAGCGTTTCGACGGAGAGCGCCTGGTGCAGCAGGTCCTCCAGGTCTACCAAGAGGCCACTGTCCTGGCCCGGCAGAGGAGGGATCGAGGTGGATGAACGGGTCTATTTCGCCGCCCAAGAGCGCAAATCGGAGGCCAAGGTGGCCTGGGAATACGGCCGGCTGTTCCGATTGGTCGGCCAGAAGCCGCCCCAGGGCCGGTGGGTGCTGGATGCGGGGTGTGGGGCCGGCCCGGGGCTGCGCATCTTTTCCCACTGGGGGAATCGGGTCCTGGGATTGGACCGTTCCTTCTATGCCCTGCAGAGAGCCCGCCAACAGGTTCTCGAGGCCGGCCTGGTCCAGGCCGACCTGGCCGCCGGCCTCCCTTTTGCCGAAGGGAGTTTCGATTGGGTCCTCCTGGGCGATGTACTGGAGCATGTAGACCAGGGCGAACATTTGTTGAGCGAGTGCTGGCGGGTCCTGCGACCCGGCGGCATCCTCCTGGTGCGCACCGTCAACCGCTGGGATATTCGGCGTTTCTTCCTGGGCCAACGCTGGTCGGGCATAGCCGATCCCGGCCATGTTCGTCTCTACAGCCCGCCGGAATTGCGTCGGGCGTTCCAGGTGGCCGGCTTCTCCAGGGTGCGGGTACAGACCGGCGTCAAGCCGCTCTTCTGGCTACCGCTACGCTGGCCGATCGGCTTCCCCGCTCCGCCGCTTCTGGGAAACGGGCTGGTCGGGGCCGGTTGGAGGACCTAGTGCAGAAAGGAGAGGCCCGGGCATGGGTGGAGTATTACGGCCGGAGCGCGGCCGTGGGAGATAAGCCGGAGTACTTTCGTCTGCACCGCCGGCGCTACCTGGCCCTACTGGAGGCGCTGGAGGTGCCTCCGACCGGACGGGTGCTGGAGATCGGCTGCAACCCGGGCCAGTTCACCGAGATTCTGGCGCGGGCCGGCTACCGGGTCTGGGGGCTGGACCTGCGCCCGGAGGACCGTTCGTCCCTTTGGGCCCGGCTGGGCGTAGAGGTGCGCCGGGGCAACCTGGAGACGGCACCGCTTCCCTACGCCGAAAATTCCTTCGAGGCGGTGGTCCTTTCGGAAGTGATCGAGCACCTGGCCGGTTCTCCCCTGCCGGCGCTGGAGGAAGTGTATCGGGTGCTCCTGCCCGGAGGCCAGCTGGTGTTGAGCACTCCCAACGCCTGTTCCCTACGGGAGCGGCTTTTCTTGGCCGGCCGACTGCTTTCCTTTCGCAGCCTGGAGTCGGCAGAGGAATTCCGGCGGCGGATGCGGCTGCGGGGCGAGGAACGCTATACCATGCACCACCGCCTCTACACCGCCGGAGAGGTGCGCTGGTTGCTCCGCGAGGCCGGATTTGCGGATATCCAGGTACGCTATGTGGCTGCCCGAGAAGGTGTCGGGGTCACCTGGCGACGGATGCTTTCTTGCCCCTGGCGAGGGGTACCCAAGGCACTCCTCTGGGGGACGGTTCTTCTTCTGCCGCCGCTACGTTCCACCCTGCTGGCGGTGGCCTGGAAAGGCGCGGTTTGAGGCCAGGAGGCCTTATGGCCGTATTTCAGGGCATCGGACTGTCCAGGGGAATCGCCATCGGGCCGGTCTTCCTCTACCGGCCGGCCCCGCTGGAAGTCAGCCGAAGGCGGGTAGGGAAGGTTATGGAAGAGATGTCCCGCTTTGAAAGCGCCCTGCAACATGTCCAATCCCATCTGCGGGCCTTGCGGGCGGCCATCCCCTCCGCCCTGCGTCTGGAGACCGATCGCCTTCTGGAGGCCCAGGTGCTTCTACTGGCCGATCCGGCCCTGGTGGACCGCACTCGGGGGGGAATTCTGGAGGGACGGCCGGCAGAACAGGCTTGGCAAGAGGCGGTGGAAGCGTACCTCTCCATCTTCGCCTCCATTCAGGCCGAGGACCTGCGGGCCCGGGCGGCCGACCTACGCGATGTGGGGCGCAGTGTGCTGGCCGCTTTGCTGGGGCACCCGGACGCGGCGCCCTTTTCCGTCGCCCGGGGAGCGATCCTGGTGGCCGAGATGGTGGGGCCCGGCGAGGCTCTGCAACTGGCCGCCCATCCTCCGCGGGGGCTGTGCCTGGCCCAAGGCACGCCGGCGTCCCCGGTGGCCATCGTCGCTCGGCGGTTGGAACTGCCGGCGGCCATCGGCCTGGGGGAAGCTTTCCTGCGGCAGGTTCAAAGCGGCCAGACCGTCGTGGTGGACGGCAGTACGGGATTGGTCGAGGTGGAACCGGAAGCGGAGGTACTGGTCTACTACCGCGAACGGCAGCGCCTGCTCCAGGAGGCCCGGCCGACCCGGGAGGTGAGTGCGCCGGCCATAACGGCCGACGGCTGGCGGGTGGATGTGCGGGTGGACCTGGAGCAGCCGTCCGGCTTACTTTCGGCTTTGGCCGGTGGGGCGGAGGGGATCGGCTTGGCCCGTACCGATTTCCTTTTCCTGAGGAAAGAAGCGCCGCCCAACGAAGAGGAGCAGACGGAAACCTACCGCCGTCTTCTGGAGCAATCCCCGGCCGGCCGAGTCTTTTTCTGTACCCTCTCCGTCGGCCCGGAAGTGCCGCTCCCCTTTGCCGCCGAGCCGGAACTGCGCAACCCTCTGTTGGGGCTGCGAGGCGTGCGCCTCTCCCTGGCCTACCTTTCGGCCTTTCGTGAACAACTGCGGGCCATCCTGCGGGCCGGGACCGGCCGGCCTATCGGGGTGGTCTTTCCCATGGCCGAGACCCTGGCCGAACTGCGCGCTGCCCTGGAATGGCTGGAACGCGCCCGCCTGGACCTCCAGAACGCCGGTCTCCCCCAGGCCCAGGATGTGGCCGCCGCCGTGCTCCTGCAGACACCGCTGGCTGTCCTGGGGCTGGAGGCACTCGCCGGGGAAGAGGTCGGTTTCTTCCTGGACCTGGACCGGCTGACCGAATACCTGACGGCCTGTGACCGAAGAAATCTGCGGGTGGCCCATCTCTTCCGTCCCTTGCATCCCGTGGTGTTGCGTCTGGTGGAGGGAGCGGTGGAGACGTTGCATCATCGCGGCCGGAGGCTGGATGTCTGCGGGGAATCGGCCGGCAATCCCGGGGCCGTGGTCCTCCTCCTGGGGTTGGGCATAGACGGCTTTTGCCTGCCGGCCGAGCGCATCGCCGGGGTCAAGTTGTTGCTGGCACGCCTGAACATTCCAGAAACCCGGTCCCTGGCCGAGGAAGCCCTCTCTATGTCGAGCGCCGCCGAGGTGGAGAGCCTGGTGGAGGCATTCCTGGAATCCCGGGTGCCCCGGCTGTAAATATCCGAAAAGTGCCGCCGGATAGGTGGAAGCCGCGCCTTCGCCTACCCGAAAACACCTCCTCTGCACGCCTTCGGATCGGTTCCATCGTACCCGGGTTTCTTACCGGCCCCTGCGCTCTCGGCGGTGAGAAACATGGCTGCTTCGGAAGCCGATGGCTCCGTCCCCGTTCATCGGCCGGCCGCCTCGGGCGATGAGGGACGGGATTCGTATGGGAGGGGGAGTCGCGCCGGGAACGTCCATAAGGGTCGAGGTCGGCATAGGCGATGGAGTAGCGCCGGG
>FWPU01008828.1_pt1 | contig 16616 bp, 15 predicted proteins | sample 2228361 | NCBI WGS metagenome assembly FWPU01 (sample SAMEA103939777, study PRJEB20133) | metagenome
TTATATTTTTTGTAATGTATAGAATATTTTATTTTTTAAAATCTTTGTTTTTTAGAAAAATTTTGATTTTAGATGAAAAAAGTTAGGAGCTATATGACAACATTTAAAGGATATAATATATTTTTAGAACAATTTTTTGGATTTTGAAGTATTATTCTAATAAAGATACCATTGATTTTCCCCTCCTAAAGATGTTTTTCTGGATATTGAATTCAAAATAATTTAAGGAGGAATAAAGAATAAAAATCATTAAAATTATTTTTATCTTGGTCTTTTCTTCTTTAAATTTTGCTTTTATAATAGATGATGCATATAAAGTAAAATCAATTTCAGTTACTAAGGACAGATATTACAAAATTGAAAAGTTATGTCAAAGTATATCAAAAAAAATGGAATAAACATATTTGTCTTAAAATTTTCAAATCAAAAGGTAAAAATAAAGTTTCAAGAAGAGAGGATATCCCTTTATATCTAATGAGAGTGCTCTCATTCAGTTGCTTTATAGAAATAAAATAAATTTTGTTATTTATTTACCTCCCCAGGATCTCAAAATAGATGCAAAAGTTAAAACAAAAGAAGAAAAGAAATATCTTTCAAAAGGTATCATTGATTCATTTAAAGAAATAATAAATGTTGAAAAACCGGGTGGATAGGAGCTTGGTGAAATTGCAAAGTTCCTTTAAAGGTACCACAACATTTTTATTATTCATAACTTATTTAAAACAGAATTTTGCATAGAAAAAACCATTACTTTTTTGGATTTTTTGGAAAAAATCAGCAAGTTTGAAAAGAGTATTAAGCTACTTGTCTATTTTAGGGAAAATCAAATTATATTTCAAATTGAAAGTTTTAATGTAAAAAGGGGTGATGAATATCATCTTGATAGAATTTCATTGATAAAAGGGTGTTTAGGAAAAGCTCTTATATTAGCTGAAATAAAGGAAGAGAAACTAAGCTTTATTTTTCCAATAATAAAAAAATAATTCTTGAGGAAGAAGACATAAAAGATATAAAAATATCCTATAACAAAAATAATATTCCAATAGAGAATTTTTTGAATGAAATTGGTTGTATTGGGGGTGTCTCCTTCTATTTTGAAGAGGATAAAATAAAAATTGCAAAGGAAGAAAGTATTAAAAGGAAAATTTTAATTAATGTTTAATTAACAAGGTAAAAACTTTTTTGAAAGAATGTAAATTAAAAAAGAAAATGGATTAAAATTAAGATTCTTTCAAAGAAATGGGGAAATTGGGCTAATGCTATTTAGTTTATTTATTTTTTAACAGTTCCTTTGAATATTTTACATAGGGAAAGAAATTGTACCATTGATCAGGATATTTTATGAGGATTTCTTCTAAGTGCTTTGAAAAGAATTCAGCCATCTCTTCAACAGAATATACTGGTAAGATTGGGTCAAAAATGTGTCCTTTATATTTTACTTTATCATCCATAAAAAAAATTGAATATATGGGTACTTGGAGCCATTTTCCTAAAAGAAAAGGGGATCTTAAAAAACAAATCCATTCCCCAAAGAACTTTACAGGTATAAAGTCCTTTTTATATGCCCTATCTCCAAGCAAAATTATGTTTAAATTGTTTTCAATTAATCTTTTTGCAACAAAGGGAAGGGCATTTTCTTTGTCAATATAATATGTTTCAATTCCAAACTTTTTTCTAAAATTATTTCTTAATTTTTCCACATAGGGATCTTCTTCTTCTTGAGCAAAGACCACAAAGGGAACTTTTTTTTGGCTTAAATAAATTCCCCCCAATTCCCAATTTCCCGTATGAGCAGTTATTAAAATATTTCCTCCTTTTGCTATTTTTGATAAATCTTGCTCCTTTAAATCATAAAGTTTCTTCTGATTTTTAATTGCTCCATACCAAAAATCAGCAACTGATTTTGTATAAGAAAAAAAACATTTTTTTATATTTTTTTTGATAATTTTCTCTTCTTTTATAAAAAGGGAAAAATTTTCTTCCAATGTTTTCCTTAAATTTCCTAAAAGGAGATAAAAAATGTAAGCAAAAAATTTGCTTAAAAATCTTAATAAAAATAGGGGAAGAAATCTTGTAAAAAATACTATTCCAGAAAAAACCAATTTATTTGAAAAAGAATAATTTGTCCACTTGGTTTTTTTTCTTTCATCTTTCATAAAAAAGTTCTAAGCTTTTGAGACAAATTAAAAAGGTATCTTTGAATTTTTTGTAATGGCTTTTATCTCCATTATAAATAACATCAATATCTACAAAACCCAATTTTATTTTATTTTTGCTTGCAAAGATTAGCATTTGGCTTTCAAATTCATACCTTTCAAAGCTGATTTTCATTTTCTTTAAAAAGTTTTTTGAAATTAGGCGAAAACCACATTGCCAATCCTTTAGTTTATAACCCGTCATTTTTTCTAAAAAAAGCCCCCCCAAGTAGTTTGCTATCCTTCTATAAGATGGAGAGTTTTCCTTCTTAAGATTTCTTTCACCAATTACAAAATCATAATTTTCAAATGCCTTTATAAATTTTGGAATTTCCTTTGGGTTATGTTGTCCATCCCCATCCATAAACAAAATACCCCTCAAAGGTTGGGATAAGAGGACTTTTAATCCCTCTTTTATTGCATACCCTTTTCCATTATTTTTTTTTAAAACCAAAACTTCAGCTCCAGCTCTTAAAGCTTTTTCAACTGTTTCATCTTTAGAGCCATCAGATACAACCAAAATATTTGAGATATATTTTTTTGATTCCTTCACTAATTCTTCAATTGTTTTTTCACAATTGTATGCAGGTATCAAGATAGCAAAAAAATTTTCCATAAAAAAATTATACCTTTTTTTTAAAATTATGTATAATAAATTTCTATGGTTTCAAAGGTTTATTTTTATCCTTTGACTTTAAAGGAAGGGAAAGAAAAAGTTCAAGGAGCTTTAAAAGTTCTTTTGGAAAGGTGTAGATTTTTTGAAGGAATTTCAAAAAATGATTTTATTGCTATTAAAATCCACTTTGGAGAGGAAGGGAATAGGGGTTATGTAAAGCCAGAATATTTAAGGGAAACTATAAAAGAGATGCAAAAAAGAGGGGCAAGGGTTTTTTTAACAGATACTAATACCTTGTATGTGGGAAAAAGGGCAAATGCTGTAGATCACTTGATTTTGGCTTCAAAGCATGGATTTACGGTTGAAAATACTGGGGCGCCGGTTATAATTTCCGATGGACTTTTAGGAAATAATGAAATTAAAATTAAAATAAAGGGAAAACATTTTAAAGAAGTTCCTATAGCAAGGGAATTGGGGCTTTGTAGTGGAATATTATCTATAAACCATTTCACAGGTCATATTGTAACCCATTTTGGTGCAGGTATTAAAAATCTTGGTATGGGTGGCTCAGCAAGAGCTGGAAAGCTTTTGCAGCATTCTAATTTAAGTCCTAAGGTAAATACTTCAAAATGTAATGGTTGTGAAATTTGTATTTCTTGGTGTCCAACAAGTTCCATCTTTATGTTTGAAGGGAAGGCAAAAATTGAATCCAAAACTTGTATTGGATGTGGTCAATGTTTAAGTGTATGTCCCATTTATGCCATAACCTTTTCTTGGAATGAATCCTCTGAAATTGTACAAGAAAAGATGGTAGAACATGCCCTTGGGGTTTTAAAGGGAAAAGAAGAAAAATCCTGCCATATAAATTTTTTAACCCATATAACTTCAGAATGTGATTGTTTGGCAAAGGATGAAGAGACCATAGTTGAAGATATTGGAATATTGGCTTCAAGGGACTTGGTGGCAATTGATAAGGCATCCCTGGAGCTTTTTTCAAAAAAATATGGGAAAAATATTTCTGATCTTCCAGAAAGGCAAATAAAATATGCTGAAGAACTTGGAATTGGTTCTTCAAAATACGAACTGGAAGAGGTAAAGTAATGGATTTCGCCCTTGATCTTTCCACAAACTCCCTTTCAATAACCATAGGGGATGATAATAAATATTTAACTTACAAATCAAAAAAAATAAGAAGGGGAAACCTTTATTTAATTAAAGGTTTAAAGTTATTATTAAGGGAATTTAAAATTTATTTAAAGGATATTCAAAATTTTTATCTTACAATTGGGCCTGGCTCCTTTACAGGTATTAGAACAGGGCTTGCTTTTTTATATGGACTTAAAGAAGGAAGAGATGTAAAAATATATCCTATATCAACCTTAGAAGCCCTTGCATTGTCAAAGGAAGGTACCTCAACAGTTATATTGCCTCAAAGTATGGGTTTTTGGTATTTTGGAATTTTCAATGTTTCAGATAAGATAAAAACAATAAGAAAAATAGAGATAGTAAAAAGTGAAGAAATTGAAAAAAAAAGGAAAGGAGAAATTTTAACTTTAAAAGGGGTTAAAATAAATTTTAAATATGTAATAGAAGTAGATAAACCTTTAAGTGAAATGATTTTTTTAAAAAGGAAGATTATTAAAGAAAAAAAGTTTCCCATTGTGCCGTTGTATTTGAAGATTCCCTATGGAAATTAATAAAGATTTTGAAATAAAAAATGCAAGGGTATGGCATTTAAATGAAATTGTAAGAATAGAAAGAGAAAATTTTCCTTGTCCCTGGAAAAGAGAGTATTTTGAAAATGAATTATTTTTACCTCAAAGGTTTAACAAAGTAATTGTATTAAAAGGGGAAGAGAAAAGAGAAAAAGTAATAGCTTATATATTTTCATATTATATGCAAGAGGAATTACACATTGCAAAAATTGCCACAGATATAAAATACCAAAGAAGGGGTTTTTCAAAGCTGCTAATGGAAGATTGTATATCTTTTTGTAAGAGGAAAAAGATAAGTGAAATAACCCTTGAAGTTCGCGTATCAAATACACCTGCAATAAATTTTTATAAAAAATTTAATTTTGAAAAGGTATACATAAGGAAAAGATATTATCCCGATGGAGAAGATGCTTTTTATATGCTTAAAGTTTTATGAATTAAGGAACAGAAATTAAGATCTTTCCCATTGTTTTCCTTTCTTGCATTTCCTTGTGGGAAACTGGAAGTTCTTTGAAGGGATAGACCTTTGAAATAGGGGGTTTTAAAATTCCTCTTTTCCATAAATTAAAGACCTCTAAGATTAAGGGTCTTAAACTTTCAATATCTTCAATTAAACTTAAATTAAAGCCAGAAATTGTTTTATTTTTTGAAATTAAAAAAAGGGGATGGATTAGGGGAGTTTTTATAAATTGAAAAAATGCCTTCAAAAAATTAAATCTTATTGAAACTGCAGAAGAAAAACCATAAATTATATATCTTCCTTCCACATTAAGAAGGGGGTAAAGCTTCCTCATCAAGCTACCACCTACAGAATCAATTATAATATCAAATTTAATCTTTTTTAATTCCCTTAAAAATCCCTTATCATTATAATTAAAAACAACATCTGCTCCTCTTTTATAAGAAAAATCCATTTTTTCTTTTGAACCACATAAACCATATACATTTAAGTTTAAATACTTTCCTAAGGGAAGGAGCAAACTTCCTACTCCACCAGCTGAAGCAGTTACAAGCAATTTTTCCCCTTTTTTTGGATTTCCTAATTTTACTAAAGCATAATAGGAAGTCAAACCCTGAACCCCCAAAGCAGATGCCTCATCCAAACCCATTTCTTCAGGGATTTCAATGAATTTTTCAGTTATTACAACTTCAGAATGGCTTCCAAAAATGGGAAAAGAGACTACTCTTTTTCCAATTAAATTTTTATCAACTTTAGAGCCAACCTCTTCCACAATTCCCGAGGCTTCAAGTCCAGGAATAAAAGGTGGTTTTGGGGTTTTTGGATAAACCCCTTCCCTTTGCATTAAATCAGCAAAATTTAAACCAATGAAAAATGTTTTAATCTTTACTTTTTTAAAAGGAATTTCTTCTTCTTTTAATTCCTCTAATTTCAAAACCTTCCAGTTTCCAAATTTTTTAACAAAATAACCTTTCATATTATTATTTTAAATCAAAATTTGTATTAGGTCTTAACTTTATTTAGGAAACTCCAAAAGTAATATGGAGTTCAGTATATTTTTAATTTTTAAAAAACTTCTTATATATTAATTTACTTACCCTTTTCTTAGGTACATATTCCTTTTTTCCCTTGCTTTCAAAATTACCCCATTAGGTTTTTCCAAACCAATTTAGGTAATTTATCTTAAAACTAATCCAATTTTTATCATTCTTTCAAAAAACAAGTCATATCTTCTCCAAGGATTTCTCCTTTTAAAGCATAAACATAAGCCCTGCATCCAATACAAAACTTAAATTTGCAATTTTTGCAAATTCCCTTTAAATTATTTTTATCTTTAAAGGTATTTAAAAGTATAGATCCTTCAAAAATTTCCTTTAAATTTTTATCTATTAAGTTACCTTGAGATAGGGGTAATCTCCTACAAGGATAAAAATCCCCTGAAGGCATCAAGGCACCTCCATCTTTCCCCAAAATACATTTGGAGCCAAAAAGTTCCAATTCCCCATCTTTCCATTCTATTTTAAAAGCTTTAAAAGGGGAGAGCTCTTTTAATTCCACTTCTAATTTTAAGTTTTTTAAGAGTTTTAAACATACTTTTTTCCAATCTAAAAGGTCCAATATTTCTTCTTTTATAATTTTTCCCCTTCCTAAAGGTATAAATCTTTCAACTATTGCTCCATTAAGCCCATAGGTTTTCATAAAAGGGATCAAGTTATCTGTTTCCTTTAAATTTTTTTTCATAACAGTAAACATTATAAAAACTTTAAATTTTTCAGCTTTTGCCTCTTCAATTGCCTCTAATATTTTTTTAAAAGTGCCCTTTCCCCTTATAAGGTCATTTGTTTTTTCACAAAAACCTTCCAAAGAAATTTTCAAATCCTTTAATTTTTTAAAATTTTTTAAGGTTTTTAAATGGTAAGGTAATAACAAACCATTAGTAATTATACTAAAACTTTTAAAATATAAATTTTTCTCAATCCTTTCTATTAATTTAAAAAGGTCTTTGTACAAGAAGGGTTCTCCACCAGTTAAAGCTACACTTAACTTTGAATTTAAAATTTTCATTGAATATGCCAAATTATTAAAAACTTTTAATAAATTTTCAAAGGAAATTTCTTCCTTTGAACTAAAATCTCCTTGATAACAATGGGTGCATCTCAAGTTACATCTATTTAAGAGATGCCATTGAATATAAAAATTTTTCATCTACATTTAAAAATTTAAAATTTTTAAATTCATCATAGGAGATCCATTTTAAATCCAAATGTTCTTTTGGTTTAGGTTCTCCAGCCAGTATTTTTGCCTTATAAAAATAAAATTTGTATTCTTTATCCTTTATTTTTTCTTTTTCTTCACAAATTAAATTTTCCACTTCAATTTCTACCCCTAATTCTTCTCTTATTTCCCTCTTAAGGGCTTTAATTTCATCTTCTCCTTTTTTAACTTTACCCCCCGGAAATTCCCACCCCTCTCTTCTTTTAGCAATTAAAAATTTTCCATCTCTTAATATAAAAGCAGCCACCACTTTATTGGACAAATCTTTCAATTTTTTCAATTCCTTCTTTAAAGATTTTATAAGGAAGGGATAAATTTAATCTTATAAAACCCTCATCTTTTGGAGAAAAATTTATCCCAGGTACGCAAGATACTTTTTCTTTTGAAAACAAATTTTTACAAAAGGATAAGGAATTTTTAAATTTTTTTGGTAGTTTTACCCAAGCAAAAATTCCCCCTTCAACTTTTGAAAATATAAATCCCTTCTTTTCTAATCTTTCTTTTGAAAAGAAAAAGTTTCTCTTCAGATTATCCCTTAATTTTTTTAAAAAAAAATCTAAATTTTCCTTCTTTAGATAATTTGAAATAGATCTTTGTAAAATGTAGGGAGCTGAAAGCCCTGTAAAATCATGGATAGAGGATATTTCTTCAAGTTCTTTATCCTTGCAAATAATATAGCCAATTCTCCACCCTGTAATAGATAAGGTCTTTGAAAAGGAACTTATAAATATTAAATTTTTTAAACCCTTCTTTAAAGGGTTATAGACCTCTTCAAAAAAATATAAATTTTCATAGACACTATCAAAGATAAGGAAACCCCCATTACTTTCCATTAAATTTCTTAAGAACTCAATTTCTTCCCTTTTCCATACTTTTCCCAAAGGATTGCCTGGCGAAGCTAATATTATTCCCTTTACATTATTATTTATCACAGTTTTTTTTAGCTTTTCCCTATCCCAACTTAAATCAAAGGGATTAATAGAAATTAAATGGAGGGGAATATTAAAGATTAAAGAAAGTTTGAGATAACTTTCATAATAGGGTTCAAAGGTTAAAATTGAAAAGTTTTCTTTAAATTTTTTCCATAAATAAATATATGAAAGTTCGATGCCTTCTGTTGCCCCTTGAACAATTAAGATATTATCTTTTTTTAAATTTTTGTTAAATTTCTTGTAAACCTTTAGGGTTTCTTCAATTAATTGAAAGTCCCCTTTACCAGGTGCATATTGGTGTAAATTTTTATCTTTAGTTAAAGTTTTTAAAAATTTCAATAGATCCTTTGGTGGAAAATAACCAGGTCTTCCTTGGGCTAAATTTATGCCCCCTTCCCTTTGGGCTTTTGAAGAAAAATAAGAAATCCAAGAGCCCTCAATTTTCATGGGATTTTACACCCTTCATCTATAATTGCCCCTTTTGGTATTATTAAAATTCCATCCCTTATATAAAAATTTTTCCCATCTAAACTTTTAATATTTTTTCTATTCCATAAAAGAGAATTTTTCCCAATGGATGCATTTTTATCAATTATGGCATTTTTTATAGTGCAGTTTTGAGCAATTCCTAAGGGTTTGCCATCTATTTCTTCAGGATAGTAATCATTTCCCATAATTATGGAATTTTCAATTTGGCACCCCTTGCTTATAATAGACCTCAAACCAATGATTGAATTTGAAATATTAGAATTTTCAATGAAGGAACCCTCTGCAAGTAATACATTTTTAAAATTTGAATCTTTAATATTGGTTACACCTAAAAATCGAGGATGGGTATAAAAAAGCCAATTTGGGTCATTTAATTTAAAGGGAGGGTTATTTTTTGTTAAAATCAAATTTGCCTTAAAATAATTTTTAATAGTTCCCACATCCTCCCAAAAACCCTTGAAAGGATAGGCATATAAGTTAAAATTTAAAGATAAAAGTTTTGGTAAAACATCTTTTCCAAAATCTTCCAACTCCTTCTCCTTCATTATTTCTTCTAAGATTCTTTTTTTAAATATATATATTCCCATACTAATGAGAATTTTTTTTGGTAAATCTTTTACCCTTTCTTTATTTGGTTTTTCTAAAAATTCAACTACTTTACCAGAAAGATCTGTTTTTACAACCCCAAATTCTGATGCCTCCTTTTTATCCTTAAAAGTACAAGAAATTGTAACATCAGCATTATTTTTCAAATGATATTCTAAGAATTTCCTATAATCCATTCTATAAATATGGTCCCCTGCCAAGATTAAATAATGGTCAAATTTTAAATTGGAAAAGTGTTTTAAGTTTTGTCTTACAGCATCTGCAGTCCCTTGGTACCATTTGCTCTCTTCTATGGTTTGGCTTGCTGCTAAAACATCTACCCATCCCTTTGAAAATAAATCAAATCTATAGGTTTGAGCCAAGTGCCTATTTAAGCTTTCTGAATTAAATTGGGTTAAAACAAATATTTTATTAATCCCAGAATTTATACAATTGGATAAGGGTATATCAATGAGGCGTAAATAACCACCAAAGGGGACAGCTGGTTTTGCTCTCAATATTGTTAAAGGAAACAATCTCTTCCCTACACCCCCACCTAAAATTATTGCAATTAAATTCATATTAAAATTTTAGCATAATTTAAAATATCTTTAGTAAAATAAAACTTCCCCCGTCATCTCTTTTGGTTTTTGAATATTTAATAAATGCAATATTGTGGGTGCCAGATCTTTTAAGGAGCCCTTTTTTGCTTTGGCATTTTTAAACCTTTTTGAAAATAAAATATAGGGAACGGGAGTTATTGTGTGGGCTGTATGGGGAGAACCATCTTCTGCAACCATTTCTTCCGCATTCCCATGGTCTGCTGTAATTATTGCTTCTCCACCAAATTCTTCTAATTTATTTAAAATCTTACCTAAACATATATCTACTGTTTCCACTGCTTTAATTGCTGCAGGTAAAATTCCCGTATGCCCAACCATATCACAATTTGCAAAATTTAAAATTATTACGGGAAATTTATCCATATTTTTTAAGACCTCTTCTGTAACTTCATAAGCAGACATTTCTGGTTTTAAATCATAAGTTGAAACTTTTGGGGAGGGGACTAAAATCCTTTCTTCTCCTTTAAATTTAGTATCTGAACCACCATTCATAAAAAAAGTAACATGGGCATATTTTTCCGTTTCTGCTATTCTTAAATTTTGTAAATTATTTTTTTCTAAAACCTCCCCTAAGAGATTTTTTATTTCTTCTGGAGGAAACATTACAGGAAGGGGAAAATCTTGATGGTATTGAGTTAAAGTTAAAATGGAAACCTTTGGATAGGGTTTTCTTTCAAAACCATCAAAGGAGTCCTCAAAAAAGGAACGAACAATTTGTCTCATCCTATCTGCTCTAAAATTAAAAAACAATAGCCCATCTCCATCTTTTATGAGTTTTTCTTCTCCAATGTTTATAGAAATAGGTAAAACAAATTCATCCCCTACATTTTCTCTATAGGACTCTTCAATAGCTGAGGGAGGATCAAAAGTTATTTTTCCTTCACCCTTTACATATAAATCGTAAGCCCTTTTTGTCCTTTCCCATCTTTTATCCCTATCCATTGCATAATATCTACCTACAATTGAAGCCAATTTAAAGTTTTTATGATCCTTTAAAAAATCTAAGAGTTCCCTTACATTTGATATACCAGACATAGGAGGCGTGTCCCTTCCATCTAAAATAGCATGGATAAAACCAGAAAGTCCACTCTTTTCTGCTTCCCTTATCAAACCATACAAATGTTCTTGAGTTGAATGTACTCCACCATAGGATAAAAGTCCAATAAAATGAACTCTTCCCCCATCATCTTTTATTTTTTTAAAAAAATTTATAAGGTTTTTGTTTTCTTTTAATTTATCTTCTTTTATTGTTTTGCTAATTTTTACAAGCTCTTGATATATAACTCTCCCCGCCCCTATAGTTAAATGACCAACTTCTGAATTGCCCATTTGCCCTTCGGGTAACCCCACTGCTTCCCCAGAACATATTAAAAAATTCCAAGGATAACTTCTATATAACTTTTTTAAATTTTTTGCCTTTGCTAAAAAGACAGCATTTCCTGGATAGGGCTTTCCCAAACCATATCCATCTAAGATAATTAACATTTTTGGTTTAAATTCCATAAAAGAGCTCCTATAATTATAAAAATCATTTTAATAAAATTATTCCAAATATTTTCCCTTTTGTATTACATCTTTTGGTAATTTATCAGAAAAATCCCTTAGAGATTTTAAAAGATAAGTATAACCTTCTTTTCTTGAAAAAAAAGAAACCGTATCACTTCCACAAACTAAATTATTTTTAATTTTCCAATCTCCAGCTTTTATCCATCCCTTTGGTATTCCCCCTAAAGGGTAAAATTTATCTTCATATACTATTAAAATTTCAACCCCTTCTTCTATTAAAAATTTTTCTAAAAAATCCCTATCATATTTATGTTTCAACATCTTCTTTGCAACTTTAATATTCCCAGTTCCCCATAGGTCTAAAATACTGTTTTTTGTAAAAAATCCTATAGCACCAATATCATTTATGCCTATTTTTTGCCCTTTATAAAAAGTATTTAAAAATTTTACAATTTGTATGTGTTGGTCGTAGATATTTTTTGAAGCATAGGGTATTTCTTTTAAAGCATGATAACTCCTATTTAAAAGGGGTGTTAAAGATAAAATTAAAATAAAAATTAAAATAGCAAAAGGAATTATCTTTCCCTTTAAGCTTAAATTTAGATCCTTTAAAAAGTATAATAAAATTAAAAAAGAAAAAGCAATAAGATATGCTTCATATCTATAAAACCAGCCCGTCTTTCCAAGCCAAAGTTGGAAAAAAAGATTTATTATAAAAATTGTAGATAAGATTTGAATTTTTGACTTAAATCCTTTTTTTGGCTATAGAAAAATAAGACTAAAAGGGAAAATAAAAGGGGGGGTATAAGGTGGGGATTTTTTAATAGTTCATTATAAAACTTAAAATAAAAGTTTTTAAAGAGGTTTTCAAGTACATTGAAGTTAAAAAGGTAACCCTTTAGCAAAACAGAGTTTGGGAGAAAAAACCATCCCTTTAATTTTGAATAAATTCCATAGATAAAAACAGGTGTAAGAGTGCCTAAAAAGACCCAAAATCCTTCCTTTAATTTTTTGTTTAAAATAAATAAAAAAGTTGTGGGCAAAAGAAAAAATAAAGATTCATACCTAATTGAGGCATTTAAAAAGGAAAGGGCAAAAAGGAAAAAATAAATCTTCTTTTCTTCAAAAGAGGAAACCAAAAAAAATTTTAAGATTAAAATTAGAAATAAAATGTGAATTAAGTGTTCTAAACCAGAAAAAGTTAAAGTTGGAATTGGGATGAAAAAATAAAAGGCAATTGTAAAAAGAAAAGATGAGAGGGGATTTAAAAAATTCTCTGAAATTTTAAAAAAAGTTAATAATAAAATAAAGGAAAAAACAAAATTCAAAATTAGAGGTATTAAAGGTTCTGCTCCAAAGATTAAAAATAATAAAGATAAAAGATAAGTATAAAGGGGTGAAGATGTTGAGGAAGCAAAGTTCCCATTTAATCCTATTTCTTTATGATTTAAGAAATTTTTTGCTAAGGCAAGATGGATATAGGAATCATCTAAGGGATATATGAATATACTTTCAGTTTTATTTAAGGAAGTGAAATAAAAGAGTAGAAAAATGATTAGGTTTATTAAAATAATTAAAAATTTATAAAAAATATTCCTTCTTTTAAAAACCCACATAAATGACTTCTTCTTCTAACTTTATTCCAAAATCTCTATAAACTTTTTCCTTTGCTAATTGAATTAATTTAAATATATCACCAGCCTTTGCCTTCCCACAATTTATTATAACATTTGGGTTTTTTTCTGGCATCAAAGCATCTCCAATCCTGTAATTTTCAAAACCCGCCATTTTTAAAATTTCTTTAACTTTCCCATCCTTTGGGTTTTTAAAAATTGACCCAGCACTCATCCCATTGGGTATATTTTCTCTTCTTTTTAATACAACTTCCATTGCCTTATCAATTAAAATTTCTCTTTTTGCTTTTTTAAAGCAAAATTTTGCCTTTATTATTATTCCTTCTTTTTTTAAGCTACTTTCCCTATAACCAAAAAAGAGCTCCCTTTTAAATTTTTTTATTATTTTTCCCCCATCATTTAAAATTTCTACAAAATCTAAAGTATCACTTACATTCTTCCCATAACAGCCAGCATTCATAATTAAGGTTCCCCCAATAGTTCCAGGTAGTGCCAAAAAATTTTCAAAGCCAGCAAGTCCTTTAAAAATACTTAAAATTGAAATCCTTGAAAGGGAAGCTCCTCCTCCTGCATACAAAAAATTTCCTTTAAAAGATATCTTTTTGAAGACACCTGCTAAGTTTATTACAATTCCATTAAAACCTTTATCAGAAATTAAAAGGTTTGCTCCTCTTCCAATTAGGAAAAAGGGGATTTTTTCTTTTTTTGTCAATTTTAATATAATTTTAAGTTCCTTTGTATCCTTAGGAAACAAAATAAATTTACAGTTTCCACCAACTCCAAAGGTGTTAAAATTTCTTAAAGGGAAATCTTTTAAATAATTTATATTATTTTTAATCCATAATTTTTCAAGAAAATTTACCATTTTTCCCACCAACTTTCTTGAGGAAAAAGAATTTTACACCTCTCTTTTAAATCCCTTAGATTTTTCTTTTCCTTTATTTTTATGTAAAGTTCAGCAAGTTTTATGTATGCCTTTTGATGGTTTGGATCCATCTCAATTGTTTTCTTATACCAGCTTTCTGCTTCTATAAAATTTTTCCTTTCTTCTTCATAAAGACCTAAGTAATAGGAATAGGAAATATTTGGTTCCATAAAATATCCAATTTTTAAAAACTCTAGGGCATCCTTAATATTGAATTTTTTCAATTCAGCAGCACCTGTAATAAAATATCTCTTAAGATATTCTCCTTTTTTAATTAAACTTATACCCTTAAATAAAATCTCTTTTCCCTTTTCATATTCCCTTTCTTTAAAATATATTTGTGCCAAAATTAAAGAATTTCTTATATTTTTTTCTAATTCATAACTCTTTTCTGCTTCAAGTTTTGCTAAGGAAAGGTTTCCTTCCTTTAAATATTCATTGGCTAAGTTGTAATGGATAATTGATTTATTTTTGAACTTTTTAGCTATAAGCTCTGCAATTTCCTTTGTCCTTTTTGAATCCATTGATCTTAAATTTTCATATGCCTTTAAATAAAAATCAAAGGCAGAAACCCCATAAAATTTATCTGCATAATCTAGAGAATTTATTATTACCTCTTCTTTTTCTTCAAAACTTAAGGGAAAGGGTTTTAAATTTATTGAAATACTTAAGGCAAATGCCTTTGAGAGAGTTTCCTTATATTTATCCATATCTCCTTTTATAAAGTAAAGTTTCGCTGCTACCAAGTATAAATTTGGGTGGGTTGGTTGCAAAAAAAGGGCTTTTTCTACTGCATAAATTGCTTCTTCAAATTTGTTTTCCCTTTCCCTTTCCCTTCCTATCTCACCCCAAATGGGAGCATAAAAGGGATGGTATTTTAAAAATTTATACCCCAGCTCAGGTTCATTCCTAATTTTCTTGAAGCTTTCTTCAGGAAAGAAAAGAGAATACCCAATTGTTTTTGTTTTCAAAAATCCATAAAATAAAATTAATAGAAAAGTAGAAGAAAAAATTAAAAAAAAGATTAGGATATTTTTATAATTGTTAGATAATTTTATTCCCTTTTTTTCTTCAGCATATAAAACTCCTAAAATAAGGCAAAAATATGCCATTATGGAAAAATTTTGTAGGGGAAAATCTAAAAAAGAGTGAAATAAGATAACAATTGCAGAAAGGAAAAGCCCACATCTTAAATTATATTTTTCCCTTAAAAACTTTAAATTTTTATAAATTATAAAACCAGAGGAAAGGAAAAAAAATAGAGAAATTATACCAGCTGTTGCAAGCAATTCTATGTAATCATTATGGAATTTATCTATTATTATTTCTTTTAGGGGCCTTTGATATATAGCAGAAATTAAAGGAGTTGTTCCAAGCCCAGAACCAAAGATTGGATATTTTAAAAAAATGTTAAAGGCAAGATAGTTAAACTCTGCCCTGTTATTTGCACTATTTTTAACTTCTAAGGGCAAATGAGAAAAAGAAAAAAGAAGAAATGTAAGAAAAATGGTAAAGGTAATTATTCCCAAAATAGGTTTTCTGTAAATTATACATAATATAAAGGATAATATTAGAGCAAGAAGTGGTCCAAGGGCTTTTACGATAATAATAAAAAAGATTAAAAAAATAGAAGTTATAAGGTAAAAAAGAGGTGCTCCTGGGGAAGCTTGTTTTTGTTTAAGCTTGTGAAAAAAGAGGTAAATTCCTAAAGGTACACCCATTGCACAAAAGGAACCAAAGACATTTTCATTAGAAAATAAGCCAAGGTTCCATTCTTTAAGGTCATAAAAAAAATATTTTTTGATATTAGAGTAATGTAAAAAAATGCTCAACAGGGAAAAGGAAAAAATAAAGGAAAAAAGCATTTTTGAAAAGTGTTCTATTTTATGCTTTGAATTCTTAAAGAAAATTGAAAAAAATATGAAGATTGATAGGGATGTTATGATAAAGGAAAAATTTCTTAAGGTCCAAAGAGGTGAGAGGGAAAGAGTGTAGTACTCTTTAAAAGAAAGGTTTAAGATTAATTTAAATAAATTTGGAGATAAATATTTAATAATAAAAGGTTTTAGAGGAATAACTGTAAAAAAAATGAAAAGGGAAAAAAGGAAAAAAAATAGGAGGGGAATTTTAAAGGAGATATCTAAATCATTTTTTAAAAAGTAATATAATAAAAATAAGGAAGAAATAAGATATGAAAATATAAGGGAAAATTTTGTAGACCCAGAAAGAAAAAAAGGTGAAGATAATAAAAAATAAAAAAATATGCTATTTAAATTTTTCATTTTAAAAATTTTACCTGAAAAAGAAAAAATTTTAAAGCCCTCCACAGCCATGAAGGGTGAAAATATTTCGCATAGATTTCAGCAATAAATAAAAAAGAGATAGAAGATGGGAATTTTATTTAAATTTTTAAATTTTTCTTAAAAAATTGGACTTGACAAATCTACGAACTGAAGGCATTTTATCCTTTACAAAAGAGGATAAAAGAGATACTTTCAAGACTTGAGATAGTTTTAGTATTAGATAGTTTATATGCAAACAAGGAAGTAATGAAGATTTGTAAAGATAAGGGAAGGAAATACATATTAACATTAAAGGAAGGCTCATTACCTACGGTATGGGAAGAATACAATTCTTTAAAAGGGCTGCAAGAAGAGAACAT
>FWPU01004753.1_pt1 | contig 16613 bp, 8 predicted proteins | sample 2228361 | NCBI WGS metagenome assembly FWPU01 (sample SAMEA103939777, study PRJEB20133) | metagenome
CAAGGAACTTCTCAAAGTCCTCGTTCCTGACGATGTTCTCAGGAACATAAGCGGAAAGGCTTTTTATGCGTATTCCCATGTGAAAGGCTCCAAATCAGGTTTCGTGGACTTCAAGTATTGCCTTCATGAAGTCAAGGGTCTCATCAACCGAGTGATCGGTCATGGCCACATTGCACCAGCGATGGCCATAACGAACTCTGGAGGGCGTGTGCCTTACCTCGCTTTCTATGAGGGGTTCGGTATGTGTGATCTGTAGGCTTTCTTCTTCCCCCTCCCCTCTTTTTGATTTTTGCCAGGGCGGTTGCCAGATAGTAGGTCTTTGTGTATCCTTTGTTCCGGCGGGCATTTCGTTGATTGGCCTAAGACAAAGTGGACATAAAGCAACCTCTGGAGCTTTGTCCTTCGCGGGGAATTCTGAGCTTAAGCTAAACCCCAATTCTTTTAATCCCCTCTTTAGAAAGGAGGCGACGGCCTCATAAACCGGCAAAAGTTCAAGATTGTAAAATGCAGTGGCAATCGCCATGCCCAATATCGCATATGTTTCAAGGGCATAGTTGATAGGGGCGTATTCAACAGCTGATATGGCACAAGAATTAGCAGTCCAGTCGCTATCATTCCAGTTTTTTAGTTCATCCCTTAACTCCATCCATTTTGAAAGCGGCGCGCAATAGGGAACAGGCAATTTGTAAACCTCCTCCGGTTCATAATTGCTTTTCCCGATCCTGAAAACAAGTTTCTTTCCCCTCAGAAGAATCGCTTCAATCTCTCTGGCATAGGAAGGGGTTTCATGGGCCAGAATAAGGGGATGCCATCTAAGATTCCGATTGGAATAAGGGAGCTTCCCTTGCCGACCACGGGTGCAGAGCGCATCCCTTTGAAGCTTGCCCGCGTGGCCGAGGGCCGCGTCCCTGGTGTCAACGCTGACATTTCCGTATTCCTTGTGGAAGTCTTTTCTGGCCACTTCGTCGCGTATAAAGGCCTCTATTATCTTGGCAACCCCGGCGGCTATTTCCAGGGTTTTCCTGTCTTTCTGAGTAAGATTCCTTGCGCCTATGGTTCTTCCGCTAGCCATCCTGTCTCCCATTTTTTACAAGCTTCTCCATCCTTTCTCTGGCTTCTCTCTTTAGCCTTATTATATCGTCAACCTCCTTAATGATCTGTGCGACCACGGATTTATTCCTTGGAATGGGGAGGATTACCTCGTTGAGTCTCCTGCCGACCGTGGATATTGTAGCTTGAACAAAGGTCTTAGCGGCTATCTGCCTTTGAACTATCTCAGTGTTAAGCAAGTAAAGCAAGAGGTAAGGGTGCAATTCTTCGGGCCTCAGGCACCTTATCTTCTTTATATGGCTCTGGATGACTATCCTGGTGTCAAGCGAGGTCACTATGGACGATCTGCCTATAAGAAAGGTTCCGTCGGTAACCAGGAGAATGTCGTTTCCCCTGATGTCCTGCTTGTCCTTGTAGGCCTGATATATCTCCTCAGGGATTGACTTTACCGGGTCAAACTTTATCTCCCAGTTCACGATGTCCGATGTCCTGACGAAAGGCACAGTCCCCATGCCGTAATACCTTGAACCTATCTCATGGCCCCTGCTCATCAAGATCAAACCCTCTTTCACGAGATTGCCAATGCTCACCAGCTCATATTCCCCAGTTGCCCCCAGTTTCTTTATATCCCTCTCAAGCTCAGGGTCATAGTAGCCGGGTATCAGGATATTATCCTTCAAATCGGCTTCTTCAACAACAAATCCCAGATGATCCCAGGCGTCCCTTTCGCCATTTTTGAACGCGCGATACTTCTTCGTGACCTCCGGCAAGTCATCGTCCACTATCTGTTGGCCCTGTGAATCCAGCACATACTCGCCTGATGGCTTCATCTTATAGATGACTTTGCCGTTCTTGTCGTGCCCGACCCTCTCCGTGATGGCCATAAACACTGAAGAACCTCTTGATGGTTTTTTCTCCAAGAAAAGGACGCTGGTCTTTGTGTGGGTGCTGGGCAAGAATGTTTCTGGCGGTAGGCTTACCACGGCCAAAACTCTGGATTTTGCGAGGACATATTCTATTACATCCCGCTGTCCCGGATTGCCGAATATCCCATCGGGCAGGACGATGGCCATCCGCCCAGTGGGCCTTAAGAGTTGCAAACACCTCTCTATGAAAAGCACTTGCGGGGTTTCCCTGGGTTTATTTTTGCCGAGCTCGTATCTGTCCAGAACCTCTCTGTCTTCAATGGATATTTTAGCGCCAAAGGGCGGATTGGTCATCACCACATCAAAGCTTTCGTCCTTCACTTGTTCATGGAGCCTTCCGGGCCAATCCTTAAGATCTAGTGAGTCCGCGCAGAATATTTGTGAGTGGCCATTTCCTATCAGGGACATGTAGGCCTTGGCTATCTTGGCCAGGTCTATTTCTTTGTCTATGCCGAAGATGTGCTGACTCAGCTGGGCCGCGTCAGATTCCCCATTCCTGGAAAGGTGAGCAAGGGTCTCAACCAGAAAACCCCCTGATCCGCAAGCGGGGTCTATTACCCTTTCGTCAGGCTGAGGATCAAGGAACCCGATGCACATCCTGACAACATTCCTGGGGGTGAAGAACTGCCCCTTTTCGCCCCTCAGGCCTGGCCCCCAAAAGGCCTGAAAGGCTTCAGATATAGCATCCCTGCTTGCCCCCAGTAGATCAAATCCACAAAGCTCTGAGACCACAAGGTGAACGGCTTTCTCGTTGAGATGAATCTTTTCATCAGGGGCAAACACATCCGGGAAACCCTCTTTGACCCGATCAAACAGACGGGTTATCCTGGCGTATGACTCTCCCGGCGTCCTCCCCGGACGAAAAGATGAACCTATCCCATTGTGAAGCTCATCGTAAATCTTACAGAAAATCAGCCTGACCATCTCAGCGCCCAACCTCTCTGCTCTGGGAAGGTTGCTGTTGGTGTAGAGGAAATTGTGAAGGGACTGAAAGACATCGGGTAGGGAACTAGGGAACATCTTCCCCTTTGGATTACCCTCACATCGCGTCTTCGTAATCCTCATGAGAAAATTATAGCCTCCCTGGCGTATAGCGCGCAAGCTATCCTCCGAAAAGCCCCGTGGGTGAGCCGAGAAGGAGCCATGTCCCTATCCAGAAACCTCCTTCCGGAAATTTCGCGCAAAAATCAAGCTGAAAACCTGCCCTTATTAAGGAGAAAATAGGGTTTAATTGATGGGTATTGATCTACCAGGTGTCTTGATTTTACAAAGAATACACGCAAAAAATTGGCTTGCTTACTTGGTAATTGTGAGGGGGAATTTTTGTTAAGGCCCGCACTATTCTTGCTAATTGTCAAGTTAGGGGGTTTTGATATATAATATCAGTATGAACAAGATACTACGAGTCACAGCTATATACAAGAGGAACCGAACAATTGCTAAAAACCTTGTCTGGAAAAGGAAACCCCGGCCCTGGGGGTGGCAGTTAAAGGCTATCCGCCTAAGCTTCCACCGGAACGGCAAGTGGCACATGCCTCACTGGCGGTTTGCCACTCTCCTAGGAATAGGAATGAAGCGGTATTGGGCACTTGAGGAGAACCGAAACAAGAGGCAACCTTCTCTAGGTGAGGTGGCTACTTTATGGGAGAAAATAAACTTTATATTAAGGCACTATAACCTTGAACCACTGAGTAGTTTCAGTGATCTTTACAAGCCCCCCACCATCGTAACCAAAGACCAAAGTAAGTAAAACAACCCCCCCCAGCCGGGTTAAGGCTGGGGGGGGAGGAGGTTATCAACATGAGCTCTTATATTATAACCCCTTAAGGCCGGTTTGTCAAGGGGGGATTACCTTTTCCTCCTTTTTCGTTTGGTCCTACCTGCCCCTACATTCAAGGCCCACTGAGCCTTTTTACGGACTTTGGGGTTCTTGGAACGGGCAAGTTGTTGTAGCTCAGAACGAGAAATCTTTTCTCCTTTCTTCTTCTTGGCTATCCGTCTCAGTGACCCTATGGTGCCCTTACGCTTCATCCGTTCCTTGGATGCCTGTATCCACTTCTTCTTGGATTTGGATTTCCTCCTCAGAGCGGCCATAACTACCCCCTTTTCTTTTTCTTGTGCGGTTTTGTTCTCCCTTTTGTTGTGTCCTCTTTTTTATCCTTGTCCCGGCGGCCTCCCTTTTTCCCTTGTTTCTTGCTATAGTATTTCTTGACCTTCGGGGGTAGTATCCACCTTTGCTTTTTGGATTTCTTCTTTTTTTTATCGGCCATCACTTAGCTCCTTCCAGGGATATAGGTTTGTATTCCTTAGTCCGTCCTGCACTGACTATCTCCATGATCTTTTCCAGCCCTTTATTACCCTGATAATCAGATTTCAGGGTATAGCTCTGTGCTACCAACTCGCCATAGGGGCCTACATTCAACCCACCTGTTGTGCCGGTTGTTATACGCTGTGAGGCGGTTGCTCCCTCAACCTTTCCCTTTTCTCCTATCTCACCGGCAATTTTCAGAAAGTCATCATAGGAGTTGAAACCCCATGCTGTTATCCTGTCTCGTTCCTCTTGGGGAAGTGCTTGTAGAATATCATAGGAGAAGCCACCCTCACTATATAGTTCTTGCAGACCCTCTGCTATCTTTTGCACTATGTCTTTCTTGTCAATCGGGCGTCCTATGCCGACCTCTATCTGGTTGATCCACCTCTGGACGCGCGATAGCTGATCCATATCTATCCAGGGGAGTTCACCAAATTGTCCCCCCTTCTGAGGGGGGCCTGCACCTTCAGTTGTTCCGAGGTCACCTAGGTCTACCTGAGGTAGCGCTATCACATCTATTAGGGGTTCATTTGTGTTTGTTGTTTTTGGTTGTGCCATATCAAAAGCCTCCTTTACCAAAGCCTTTTTCAAAGCCTCTTTTGCCGAAAACTCTCCCAAAACCTTTTGATTTCTGGTATTGGGAGACTGCCTGACCCAATTCACGGGCCCTTGCTTTCAATTCCTCTCTTTTGGCCGGGGTTAATGGCGGGAGAACCCCTTGTGCTACTCCATACTGCCATGTATAAACAGACTGAAGATAAGCCCACTCCTCCACTGCTGATGGACTTACGGCCCTGTCTCCCATCATAGCCAACATAGTTTCAAGTCCTATATCTGTCTTGACTAGCAAACCCATCGTTCCCGCTAACCCCTCTTCCTTTGCCCCTTTTAACTCGTTCTCAAACACTGACCGGTAAACCTGCCAGTAAAGGCCCATATATCTCCCCTCTAGCAGGGCATCGGCGGCCTTCTCAGGACTTATAGCAACTTCTCTGTTTATTGCCCTCTGGGCCGCGGTCAAATCCATATAGCTGGTCTTGCCTATAAACTTTCTCCAACCAGGCGGGAGCCATGCAGGAGAACCTATCAAAGCGTGTCCGGGGAAACCAATTGTTTTCAAGAGAGTTTGTCCTGGGGGTGTAGCGGCCCACTCAGGCATACGCCCCTGAGCAATAAGATCGTTGACCCTTCTGTCCCTCGCGCGGTAAGTGATAATCCCACTGAGAAGCCTGCCCATAGGAACATATTGAGGAGGGATACCAAGAGGTATGCCACCACCAAGTTTTCCAAGTGGGCCTGGGAGGGTTTCTGGGATTTCTGTGGGGAACCATTGCAGGCCAGGGATATTGTTTATCTTGAACGACCAATAATCGTAAAAGTATTTTTTCTCCCTATATTCTTCTTCCTGCCCAATCCACTTAAAGAAAGCAATATGCGCCAGATCAGAAACCGGTTGCCACAATGGCCCTAATATATTAAATGGCCCGAACTGAATTCCCAAGCTCTTGTTAGATAGGTTATAAAGAGTGGGGAGAAGCAATTCCCCACCAAACAACTGGCTAGATGTATCAATCCCTAGCTGTTCAAATAACTTGCATGCGAGATAACCAGACGCTAGGTAATTGATATAGGGTTTCCATTTTCCCCGGCCCAGAGTATCAGCCATCAAAGTCAAGTAGTGAACCGGGAACGAGGAGAAGGTGAACATACTACGCAAGCCAGGGCCCATTTTCCGGTAAAAGGCTATGTTCTGCATGGTGCCGTGAATATGCTGGGTCTGACGCACAAACTCCCGGCCCATAAAGTCTGCCAAGAAATTAGCTATCTCTGCTTGTTGCACCTTGTCCTTACCAGCTTCAATCCATTTGTTAAAGTATTTCCTGGCCGCGGCCATGGAGCCGGGTTGATATGTATCAAGACTAGTCTCCTTTGCAAACTCCTCAAAAGTAGGCCACCTTCCCTTCTCAAATGCCTTTGCCCTGTCAAGGGCACGCAAAGTCTCCATGTATCTTGCGGAATAAAGCGAGGCCCTTATACCAAGCTCAAGCTCATTATAAATCCGAAGACCCGCCTCAATCAATCCGTGCCATGTTTGTCCTCCCCACCTACGCATTACTTGATACCACATGTTAGTAAAGTCCAGAGAAACCTGAGCAAGAAGATCAGCAACCAGAAATGATTGCATACCCGAATAAGGTGCACCTAGACGCCCCCATTCTCCTTTGGACGGATCAAAATCTATGCTTACTCGTGGCCCAAGTATCTCCTTAGCCCGTTTGCGGCCACCCATTATTACTTTAGCAGTCTCAATTGGTAGGTTGTAAAGTTGGGTTCGGAGCTTATTGCTCCTGAGACCGGCTTCTGTTCCACCTCCCAGGATATTCCAAACCATGGTTGAGGCGGCACCGAGCATAGACGATACGGCTATGGTTTGCATTTGGTCAAATAGCTTGGTATCACTTACCCGGCGCAATCTTATCATCCGGTTGACCGCGGGCATTTTCTCTGTTTGTTTCTCAAGGAACCGATAAACTCCATCTACCATCTCATCAAAGATAACAATAGGATCATATTTCTTCCACTGGTTTTTCCCTAACAGCTCTGTCTGAGTTGCATAAACAAGTCTCTTTCTGATGGCGTCCACATCAATTCCTATATCCCCGCCAGGCACATCCGGGTAATCTTTGGTGCCCGTTATTTCTTTCAGGCGGGCCATCTCTCGTTGAAGTTCCGAGGAGACCTTGGCAACCTCTTTGAAATCCCTGAACACCTCAGTCCAGGCCATCATCCTCGCATACTGGGTTATATAGTTGCCCATCACCTGGGCTAGGTTTCTCTCCATTATGGCAAACGGAACTTCCCAGGAACGATGGAGCATAGCATCCATAGTAGGTGATTCATGCATACTCCGATAGCTAGTAATATCAGGCGTGACCTTAGAGACAGCCAGCCCATCTCGGTAGGCGGCTTCAAATTTCTTCATCACCTGAACAGGAACATAAAACTCGTAGGGCTCTCCCATTTTCCTTTCTAGCCCTAAAGCCTCCCAATGTCTTATCATCTCTTGTTTGTGTTTCTCAAAAAACTCGGTGATCCTGGCCGTGGTTTCTGCTGGTATATTTTCTCTTTCAGCCACTACTTCAGAAAGCAGGGCGTCTTCTGCAAAGGGCCTATTTACATATCTGTCCTTGAGGGTTGTTCTTGCTCCTTCATACCACTCCTCCATGGCTTTCATAACTTCTGCTCTGTCGTTAAAGTCTCTCGTAAGTTCTCGGAGTTCCGCTTCAAGAGGTTTCATCTCAGCGTCCAACCGCGCGGCCAATTCGGTGTTTCCTGTTTCCTCGGCGGCTCTTCTCTGGGCGCGGAGCTCTGCAACCTGTCTCCCTTTCTCAGCCATAGCCTCGCGAGCCGTTTCTCTGGACATACGCCAGGTTTCCATCGTAGCCTCTACCATTCTTAGAGCACATATATCCATCCCGATCTGAACCCTAGCTCGGATAGCCCTCTCTCTGGCCGCGTAATCTTCGGGGGTTATCCTACCTTCAGCCTTAGCTTTTGCCAATGCCTCAAGTTCCCCTTTGCCCGTTAGGATGTCTTCCGCCTCCTTTCTCAAAGCCTCTGCCATCTGGAACTGAACCTTGTTGGCTTTCTCTATCTTAAAGAAATTCAAATCTGTCAATAAGTCATGCAATCTCTCAAGCTTGGCACCAATTACTTCCCATGTATCTTTTAGGGCACTGAAGCTGGTGTTTATTGTCTCGTCAACCCTGACGAGGTCTTCCTTGAATATACGATGAGACTCCGGGGTTATTATCTCCTGTTCCAATAACCTATCTGCTACATTTGCCAGACTTTCACCTCTTGCTCTGCTCTTGAAAGCTGATTTAATTTCAGGCCGGTGTCCATTAACAAAGGATAGTCTGTCTATTGCATTCCATTCCAGTGCCCCTCTCATTTTGTATAGGTCTTTCAAATGCTGGCTCAGCACCGGGCCTGTCTCCTCTATGCTGGTTGTCCACTTTTTCCAAAGAGGCGGTATGTCTTTTGCCCCCAGATCGTAGGGTAAATCCTTACCACCATAAAGGAACCTATCCACGGTGTTCAATATAGCCCCTATGGATGTCTGTGCAGACACTAACACTCCTCCCATAGGTGAGCCCAACTCCCCACCTATCACGGCCCAGTTCCGTCCTCTTCTTCGTAGCAGATAAGCCGTCCTTATAGCCAGGACACCTAATGGAACACCAGCCACCATTATCCCTATCTGTGCCCAACCTCCCCAACCTCGCTTACCCCTCCCCAGATTAAGGTTCTCAATCAGGGGCGTATAGTTTCCAGCCAGTATCTTGTTCCTGTCTTCTTCTGAAAGGGCATCAAGGTAAAGAACGGGGCCAGCCATAGCTCCAAAAAGGAGTTTGATACTTTTGGCGTCCACAAGTCTCTTGATCGCATAAGTGGGGTCTTCCCTGGGATCAAATTTCACAATCTTTTTTATCTTAGCCGCTGTTTCGGGTGTCATGGGTTTAACTATCCGTATCAAATTCTCACGCGGGATATTCTCCTGTATCCATTCATCTGGTTTTATCTCCCGTAGCACTATTGCTATATCAAATGATGGATCGTTGGTTTCTATAAATCCCTCATGCCTTTTCCCATTTGGTCCAATATACTCTACCCTGTCCATAGGCCTGGCCAGACGAGCCTCTACTTCAAGCTCAAATTCAAGTTCAAGTCTCTCTGCCATAGGGGCCTCAGCAGGTTCAGGTTCTACTTTTTTAACGGGGGGTTTCTTTTTCTTGGCGGGCCTAGCCTTCTTGGGTGGTTCTGGTTTAACCTCCTCCGCCGGTTTTTTCAATTCCTCAAGGGCGGCTTCTGCAGACTTAACATAGCGTTCGCTTTCGTTGTTGATTACCCTTTCTATTGCAGACCTTATTCTAGCCTCTCTGTCCACAAGTTCAGCACGCTTAACATTTATCTCATCAATAATCCTTTTGGCCTCAGGTTTTGTTTCCCATCCCTCTTCTTTGCTGATCTTCTTCAGTTGTTTTTCAAGTCCATTTAACTCGTCTCGCCTAACCCTGATAAATTCGGCCTCCCGGTCTATAATATCCAGAATATCGGTTCTGATGCTCTCGCTGAGATCACCAAACAGAGAAGTGTTTTCTATACCCTGCTGTTGTTTCAGAGCCATCATCTTTGTTGTGGTTTCGGGGTCTCTGGCGTATTCCTCAAGAGCTTTAATGTTGCCATCAATCCAATCCTTTGTCAATTCTTCAAGTTTCATTTCAGGCTGACCACTCAAAGTCATCCTGGGTTTTCCTTCACTTGCCTTTACTGACGCCTCATAGTATTTTCTGATATATGTTTCTGGTTCTATCCCCAACAATTCAAACTTGCCGTTATAAACATGTTCTCCAAACGCTGTCCAAAAGTCCATGTTGGGGTTTATCTGGGTCGCTACATCAAACAGGGTCTTGTCTACAAAGGCCCTCTCAGCAAAGTAAATTCCTACGGCCTGTCTCAGTTCGTATTTTCTAGTGGCAGTCATGGCATCTGTTCTGCCTATTACCGCGTCCACTATCTCATGGAACAGAGGCTTGCGTCCCAGCTTAGTTTCTATTTGACCAGACAGCTCAGCAATTGTTCCCCCAAACTTGGCAAACCGAGCTATCTGAAACGGCGTTGTGTTCTCAGTCAGAACAAGATTACGGATTGAATGCAAAGCGGCTTCTCCCCTGGTGATGTTGAACAATTCAAGTGGCACATGATATATTGTCTGCCCCCCAGGAGTTATCCGTTTCCATGCCGTTGGGTATCTTTCCGGGAAATTCTCAGCCAGGTATCTTATCGCGGCAAGCCTGTGATTACCATCCCAGATTGAGATCAACCCATTCTCGTCTATAAATCCCCTGATTGCAATAAAGTCTATGGGATCAAACCTTTCTGCAATTGCTTTTACCCTTTCCAAATTGGTAAATCCCCTAATCTGGATATTGCCTACGGCGTCCCCTTCTGTTTTACTAATAATGTCAAGAGGTGCAAGAAACAACTTCCTGTCCCACGCGGGGTTGCCCTTCAATTTCCCGAATTCCTGTTCAGTAATAACGCGCCAAGTCATATCATCCATGTGATCTTTCACCTCTTTTACCCGGCGGAATAAATTCCACATTTGCACCATTTTGTCCCAGAGGGTTATTCTAGGCAGACCAACCGCTACACCAGCACCAGACGGAGGGGCAGAAGGCTCACCGGTGGGTATTTCTACTTTGGGGGTAGTAGTTGTTGGTTCAGGTGCAGGGGGTTCTACGCGGGGGGTGGCTTCTGGGGGTGTAGGAGCCGGTTCTGATACAACCACCTCATTAAAGGTTTCACGGATAATATCAGCAGATTCCTGGAGCTGTTTGCTAACTTCAGGGTTATCCCTGAGATATTTCTGTGCCCATTCAGACATCTCGTCTGCTGTTTTGGCTTTTCTGGACTTCTCTATGTATCTGAAAATAAACTCCTGGGCTGGGGTTGCTCCCTCGTCTTTGACTATTTGATCTGCCATAACATCCAGTATATCCGTATATCCAGTTGCCTCCTTTGCTATCTTCTTTCTGAGTTTGTTTGTCTTGCGTAGGGTTTTTATATAGTCAAGGATACCACTAACTCTAGTTATTCCCTTCGCGGCCATTTTAGGTGTTTTCATAGCCATACTTACTACGAGCAAGGCCTCAAAGGGTCTCTCAAGGGTAAATCCAATCGGGTTATGCGCAAACTCTACGGGGAGCATGATCATCCCTAGTATCAGACCGCCCATGGCCTCCCCAGCTCCCATGAACTCTGATGCAGAAGGTTTCACAACTGACAAGTCTTTCGCCCATTTGTATTGTTCCTCGGTTATCTCGCCTAATTGATACTCAGCGTCAAGGAGCTGGTTGTAAAGAATAGCTTGATTGTGTTCTTGAGTTGCCTGGAATCTGGGATAAAAAATCTGACTTATATATGGGTCTTCTCGCGTGATGTATTCAACCCAATCAGAAAGAGCGTGCTCATCTTCGGGTAATAAAACCCCTCTTGTTTTCTTATACTCTCGGTATGATATATCTCCTAAAAGGGCCGTGCTCCTCAAGGAGGAACCCACTATTGCACCTGCCGCCTCCCACAGAGAAGTTAGCAGTGAGGCCGCACCCCTGATAATAGCACTCTCATCGGGCTTGAAAAGTTCCGGATCGCTAGCCTCAGGAATCCCAAACCAGTATCTCAACCAGGGAAGTAAGTTCCCCTGTGCAAACCAGTCCACAACCTCGGCGGCTTCATCCGGCATAATTAGGGGTTGATACTTGGGTAAGACCAACAAATTCTTGGTAAAAGCTCTGGGCAGTGGAGGCAACTTGGATGTTGGATCAAGCTTAGCTTCTAGCAAGCTCCTTTTCTCAAGCAATCTCTGATACCTAATAGCCCCTACCTGGGATTGCCAGTATTCGTATTCTTGATCTGACATACCCTCTGGTTTCGGGGCTTTCATTACCTCGTCTATGTTGGTGCCATAACCCAAACCCAGCTTTGCCTCTGCATATGTAGGAGACTGATAAGTAGGGGTTATACCTGGCTTGGCAATTTCCTTGGCTTGTTCCATAAAGCCAGGTTCCTTAGAAGGGAATATGGCTCTTACCCACGGCGTTACGGCTTCTAACCGCCCCTCTGTTTCCTTTAAAACAGCAGGAGAAATACCGGTCATTTTCCCTATGGCCTGCATCACCGGGGTTCTGGGTTTAGTCTCTTTTATTTCCCCCGGCCCAGGATGTATAGGAATAGCGGCCATAGGATCAATTCTGGTGCCCATAGCCTTCTGAATAAACTCCTGGCGCTTGGTCTCCTTGACCATAGCTTCAGTCTGGGCTAAGAACTTAATGGTCTGATAAGACGCCTTGAAAGCATCCAGAATAGCCGGCGCAACCTTTGGTGATTCCGCCGGGGCTGTAGGTGTTTCGGGTGGAGGTGCAGAGGTCTCTTCGGTAGCTGGTGGTATTATCTTCAGCTTGCTACGCAATTCCTTAAAAGTAGGTGTTTCTCCACCTTCAATAATAATCTTTTTGGGCTTTGTCATTTGCCTACCGGTATCTTAGATACCCCCTCTATCAGTATAAGCAGATAATCAAGCCCATGGGTTGTCCCTGCGTTGTTGATAGCCTGGTCCCAGTATACCTGAAGTGTAGGACTATTCCACTTGAAATCAGCAGGAACACCCTTTCCTTTATTGATGTCGTCCAAAAGTCCCTGTGCTTTTTCTTTGTCAGCTAGAAGCTTTGGGCCCTCAGCTATTGGTATTCTGAGACCCGTATTCCAGATATCGCCCCCCGCGTGTTCAAACCGAGATACATTCAGGACATAATCTCCACTCTGAGTCGCCCACTCATACTTTGGCTGTTCTACAGGTGTTGCATCAGCGATAGATCGGTAAAACAGATTAACAACATTATCCAGATAATCCAACCGGGCTTTTGCTATCCTACGAGCTTCTGGTTCTGTTGTGCCGACCATTGCCTCCAAAAGTTGGGTTCTATCTTTTTCTAATTTGCGTATTTCACTTAGCTCCTGTTGTCTCAACTGAGCATACCCCAGCCCTATCTTTCTTTTTTCTATCTCCGCCCATGGACCAGTTTCTACTTCACGCCCTACCTCCTGTCCTGCCTTTTCGGAAACCTGGATTTCTTCTGTGGGTTTCATAAGCGTTCTGGCTTGTTCTTTTTTGATCTCCTGGGTTTCGGTCATAAAGGGGATTTCAGCCTGCACGCCATAGTAAAGCTTGGAAATCAAATCCAAAGCGGCCTGTCTCTGAGCCTGATCGCCAGCAAGAAGAGATGAAACCTTACCCTCATAACCAGCTGTTGCGCCTCCAAGGTATGCTCCGGCGGTTGAGATACCTGCTGGGATACCTTCAAGCCCCATACCCTTTCCATACGCGGCCCCTGCTATAAAGGACAACATAGCCCCTATTGCCGCGCTCTTGTCCATCGGAGGGATTTCTGGTGAAGGACCTAATGCAGTTCCTACAGCTTGGGGCACAAGATAGTCAGCTAGTTCCATAGCCGGCACTTTCTCAGGTGGGGTTAACATTCTCAGTGCGGCCTCCATCCCAGGATATTCCGTCCCAGTCACCCGGCGTCCGGCTTCGCCATACATCTTTGCGCTTTCGGTTCTGCGAACAAGATCGGGAGGTGTGCCCTCACCTAATCTCTGAAAGTAATAATCAAGTTCCATGTTTCCTGTTTGCTTTGCCTGACCTTCAGGAGGAGCAGGAGGAGCTGTTAATGATGCCCCCATCCCCATAAGTTGCGCTCTTTGAGCAGGAGGAAGTCCAGCCAGGACTTTCTGCATGTGAACCAAACCAGCGGCCATTACAGCATCCCGGTTCATATTCCACCTCCTGGGAAAGTTCGCGTGAACATACGAGGCTGATACCAGTTTAAGGGACTATACCCCATAATAGCCGCGGCCGTCCTGATAGGGGAATACGGCTCATGTCCATATAGCGTCCTGAGTTGCTGGGCAAAAGGGGAAACAAGTGCACCTGTCTCAGCTGGAGGTGCGGTTGTAGTATCTGGCCCTATTTCAGTTGGCCCCATAAAACCCTGTGCACCACCACCAGTATGCCCCATTCTTGTTAATGTGCCAGTTCCACGCTTCCCACGCTGTCTTCTCGTATATTCGTAAAATTTTCCTCCGGCTGTCGCGAGATTAGCCAATCCTGCCTGAAGGTTCTGTTGAGCAAACTGGTTAGCGGCCAGCCAGTTTTGCAGTCCTTGAAGTTTCGTAAGTTCATTCTGAACTTCTATCTGGGCCATGGTGGTAGTTGCTTGAGACCCCAAACCTCTAGCCACGGACTCACGCAAGGCAGTTGCTGGGCCTCCACCTGATATTCCCCTCGCGGCCATGGTTCCTGCTCCGGCCCTCAAAGCCGCGTTAGCCTGTGCCTGTCCCTGTCCTATGGCCGCGCTATATAACCTTGCCCTTGCACCCGGAGACATTATACCCTCACGGGCTACCCTCTCGGCCTCTTTGCGTGCCTCGTCTTCTCCACCCAAAAACCCGCTGAGTAAGCCTCCGGCCAGAGCACCTATTACTATGCCCCAGGGGCCAATGGTTGAACCTATACCAGCCCCGGAGGCCGCACCTCCTATAAAGTTATTCCAGTTCCAGGCCATCTTAAACTCCTTGTTTTCATTCGTGTTTTCCTCCCCTTCCCGGCTCCTCTGCAAAAGCAGGAAGAGCACCCTCTATAAGCAATCCTTTCAGGATAGGCCAGGTTATCTTTTTCATTCCTGTTTCCTGAGGTTTCAACCTGATAACCACTCTGACAAACCTTCCCCATGCTCCTCTACCTGAACCCGCCGAGCTGACTATCTTGATGGGTAAGTGCATGTGTTTTTGTAGGTCATTATAGGTAAAGGGAGTTGTTGCCGTCGTCCCTATGGTCTCCTCGTCCCCATGAATGTTCCCAACTTTAACCTGAACCTCCATGAGAGGATATGTTGTTGATACCTTTGCGGGGGTATCCACTATGGGATGTATCTTGCGCCAGAAGGTTCTTACCAACGAGGAGAGAACCACATCCGGGGTTTCAAGTGCACCTACGAGAGCATTTTTATCTGCGTTGGACATGGACTCAGCGAGAAAGTGTTCTACCCCATACCATATAGCTAAGCCTGTGAAGGTTTCTTCCTCCCTCCATGTTGAACCAAACGAATAGAGATTTTTACCAGGCCAGTAGTATCCACACCTGACCCGTATATCCTCAAGATAAATCATAACACCACCAGAGAGAATAGGTTCAGTTACATACTTCTGGGTATAAATTCCATCCCAACATGGCGTTTCTCTTACTTCATTGGGGAAGTTGAAAACGAGCACAACATTGTTTTCAGAAGAGGTGGGAGGTATAGTCCATGATTTATAAAGACGCCCGGTAAAGGCATAGTGATCACCATTCCAGTCCCGGAAATACCATCCTGCACTTTCATCCTCGGCCTGAATGAACATGTCTACATCCTCGTATTGGTGGACTCCTCCGTGGAATAAGCCGTTAATAGGAGCTGAAATCAGAGTAGCATTATATCCCCCTTGGTATGTCCATATCCCCGATTTGTTAGCAAAGATAGCCCCAAACGGAGACTTACAGATCGTATCTGAATAAGGAGACCCTAATCCTCCCAAAACATTCTGAATCTGCAAGGAACCCAAACAGGTCTGATCCCAATTAGCAAAAGCCTCAGCCACGGTGGAACCCTCAGGGGCAAACTCACCAGGAACACCCCAAACCAAGAATACATCTGTTGCCTTGAACACATAAAGTCCACTGGTAGGTGTGGTATCTATCCCCCAGAGAACCCCACCGAGAACCTCGGTTATGTCTCCCTCGCCCCCTATGGACAGATACATCCTGAGATTATCAAAAGCCCATTCCTCTCCTACCTGTTCGGGAAAGCCAAAATAGAGCTCTGATTTGTGGCCCAGCCAGAACCGAGAAGCGTGAAACTCACCGAAGTTGACCTCCGGAGGTGCAGTATCCCGGCCAGGGAGAACTCCATTAACCGAAACTGCAAAAGGAGGTTCGTCACTATAACGCTCGCGTATGTTTTCCTTCTGCTGGTTGTATTCATTCTCATAATCAGATCGCCCTCCGGTGTGGACCAACACTTCGGGGTAAATCTCATAGTCATAATCAGGGTTTGTTGGATCAGGATTATCCACTACAATAAAGCTGATAATCTGTTCAGGTGCAACGAGCACCTCATAAAACATTTCGGTATGAGGATTGGGGGGGTCACCATCTCCTTTTCCCAGAAGACAGGGATAATATTCACCAGAAGGAGTATCGTTGACCACTACATCCGGATCAGGCATTACCCAATCGTCATCAGGAGACAACCTCGCACGGGTCTCACCAAAATCAGCAACCAGAACCCGTATATGGGTTATCTGAGGATCAAGGTCTGCAGGAGTCTTAACACTGAAACGGGTAAAGGAATTGTAATACAGATTATCCGAACCAAACCCCTCATAACGCATATCCCACATCAAATCTATTTCCTGGGAATATGGCCCCTCCTTAACAACTTTGTCTCCTACCTTCCTGACATATTGCAAAACAGCCTTACGCTTGAAACGGCATATCATTCCTGGCGGGTCTTCATATCCCGTATCCTCTACCTCCACATAGGGAGCATGGAGTATTGAGAGGTTAAACTCCTCATCGGTATCTGCCACGCGAATATCTCCAGGTAATCCATCAAGCATAGCTGTCCCATGGGGATAATTTATAAACCGCTTGAACTTGGAGG
>FWPU01008829.1_pt1 | contig 16613 bp, 10 predicted proteins | sample 2228361 | NCBI WGS metagenome assembly FWPU01 (sample SAMEA103939777, study PRJEB20133) | metagenome
CGCTCGCCAGATTCTGGAACAGGCCCGGCAACGTAAGGCCGGCCAGGAGGGATAGGAAACGGTGTCTGAATAATTGCGTCGCTGGTGCGATATTCTCCTGGAAGTGGGCTGGCTTCTGGCCGTTGTCCTGGTCACCCTCTATTTCGACATCTACACCAAGGACAGCCGTATCTTTGAACCGCAGAAGGCGCTGTGGTTGCGCGTCATCGTAACGCTGATGATGGCCGTCTGGGCCATCCGCACGCTGGAGGAGAACCGGGAGCGGCTGGAGGCGGCCGGGTGGCGGAAAAAGGCGCTTCAGTGGGTCCTCGTCGGAGCCACCCTCCTGGCCGTGGCCCTCCTAATCGTCGGCGCGGTTACCTGGCGGGGCGGGCCGATCGACGGGATGCTGACCTGGAAGGAGACGGGAGAGTTCCAGGAAGTGCGCGATGCCACCGGGCAGGTCGGCCGGAAGGCGGTCTACGAACTGGGGGTCGTGGAGAGCACGCCTTTTCCGGTAGCGGCAGCCGTGGGAGATTTCGTCCTGACCTGGGTCATCGGTTGTGGGGCCGGCCTGGCGTTGGTCGGAGCCGCCTATGCCTTGCGCCACTCCTGGCGTGAAGCCCTCAAGACGGTTATGGTCATCCCGGCCCTGGTCTATATCGGCGTACACTTTCTCGCTACCCTCACCTCGGTCTTCCCCCAGGCCAGTTTTTACGGGGGCTATGTGCGCCAGCAGGGGACCCTAAGCGTGCTGGCCTATATCGGCCTCTTCTTCATCCTGGCCTTTAACCTCCGCCGGAAGGAGCAACTGGAGCGCTTGTTCACCGTCATCTTGGTGACCAGCGTGCCCTCCGTCCTCTACGGGCTGGTGCAGAACCTGGGCATCGATCCCCTGCCCTGGCTGGGCAACGTGCAGGCCCGCGTCGCCTCCACGATGGGCAACGCCATCTTCATCGCCGCCTACCTGATTATGATCCTGCCTCTGACCGGCTACCGTCTGCTCCGCGCCTGGCAGAAGGTGCAGGAGAGCCCTCCACCGGAGGAAATGCCGGCCGAGGACTCTCCCATCCTCCGACGATCCTATCCTGTGGCGCTGGGTGTGTCCGGCGGGGTCATCCTCTTTATGCTCCTGGCCTATGCCCCGGCCCGGATCGGCCTGGCCGCCGGGCAACTGGAGCAGGCCTGGGAACAGGCCATGCGTTCGGCCCAGCAGGCGCCGGGGCTGGTCTACCGCCTGAACCTGGGCAGGCATATCTGGCCGCTCTACAGCCAGAACCTCCTTTTTGCCTTGATCGTCATGGGGATGACGGTGCTTCCGGCGCTTCTCTATGCCATCCCCGGCCTTCTGAACCTCCTCTGGAAAGAAAGCCGTCCGGCCGGCTGGGCGCGCTTCTGGCAGCGCTGGGAACGCTACCGGGCCTATCTCTACCTGCTCGTCCTGGTGGCCGTCCTGGCCCTCGGAGCGGCGCTTCTTCTGGGGCTGGGGGAGCAAATTGCGCCCAGGCTGGGGTTAGACCCTCTTCCCCAGCAGGCGCGCACCGCCCTGGCCACCTTCGGGGATCAGGTCCCCGATCAAGGAGCCGACATGCTGGCCCTGCTGGGCTATCGAGTCCCGAGAAACGCCCTGAAGGACGTGACCCACGATGCCCGCACCGACGGCTTCGTCTGGGCCGGCTACCTCCTGGGGATTCTCCTTGTGGCCCTCCTGAGCCGCTGGCAGCATGCCCAGAAACCCTGGGGGCACGACATCTTCTGGGCCGAGGCCTGCTACGCCCTGTTGGTCGGGCAGAGCCTCTTTCTCTTTGCCGTGATCGGGATCTGGCTCCCCCGGGCCACCGGCGATCTGGTCAAGTGGCCCTGGTATCTCTTCTCCCTCCTGATTTTCCTGGCTGCATCTTCGATCTTCCTCGCTTCCCGTGCCGGCGGGCGACTGGGTTACCTGATTCAGGTGGGCGGATACGGCCTGCTGGCCGGGCTCCAGGTGTTCTGCATTATCCTGACCCGTAGCCGTGGCCCCTTCACCGGGCTGCTGGCCGGAGTGGCCGTCTTCCTTCTCCTGGTCCTCTTCCTGGTGGCCAAAAACGCCCGGGGAAAGGCGGGAGAAAAGCAGGTATCGTTCTGGAGGCTCTTCCGTCTATCGGGTGGGGAGGTGGGCTGGGCGATGGCCCTGGCCCTTCTTCTGGTGCTGGACCTGCTGGCCATGGGGGCGCTGGTCACCGGAGGATGGATGGCTCTGGCCAGCCGGACCTTCCAGTTCCTGGGATTCACCCTCGTCTGGTGGATGCCGGTGGTGCTGGGGGCGGTGGTGCTGGGGGCCACCTGGGTTCTCCTGGTGAGGGTCCTCTTCGGCCCCGGCTGGCCGCGTTCGGCCGGTCCGTGGATATGGGCTGCCCTGGCCGCCCTTCTGCCCGTTTTGGGGACGTTCGTAGCCATGATCACGGTGAAGCGGGGGCGGCGCTGGCTCTGGGTGAGCGGGCTTTTTCCCCTCCTTCTGCTGGTCATCGCTCTGGCCATCTTCAACCTGCCCGATACGCCGCTTCTGGGTAGCCTGGTGGAGGACAGCCCGCCGCTGGCCGATCTGGTCGAACGCTACGTGAAGCCGCTGAAAGATGTCCCCTACCTGGGGCGCTTTGGCCGTATCTTTGAGGCCTCGGCCGGCACCGGCAAGGTGCGCATCCTGATCTGGTTCGGCGATGAGATCGGCACGGGGGCGGTGGGGATGATTCGCCAGAACTGGCTGCGCACCCTCGTCGGCTACGGCCCCGAGAGCATGCACGTGGCCTATAACCCCTATTACCCTCCGGAACTGGCCCATGTGGAGAAACGCAACGCCTCCCCGGACCGTTCTCACAACGCCATCTTCGATGAATTGGTCACCATGGGGGTGGTGGGCCTGGCCGCTTACTTCTTCTACTTCCTGGCCTTTTTCATCCTGGCCTGGAAGTTGCTCTGGAAAGCCCCCGAAGGCTACACCCAGGCCCTGACCGTGGCTCTATTTAGCCTGGGGGTGGCCCACTTTGTGGAAACGCTCACCGGCATCCCCATCGTCTCCACCCGCATGTATATGTGGATGGCCATCGGGCTGGCCGTAGCCCTGACCCGGATGCCCCCCTTCCGCCGCGAAGAAGCCGCGCCGGTGGTGGAAGTGGCCCCGCCTCCGACCGTGTCCCGGCGGCACCGCCGGATGCAGCAACGGCGCTTCCGCAAGACCCTACCGGCCGGCTGGGCCGCCCTCTACACGGCCGTGCTCCTGGCCGGCCTTCTCCTGGCCTATCGGGCCAACTTCCGGGCCATCCAGGCCGACCACCTCTTTTGGCAATCGAAACAGATGGAGGAGGTGGCCAGCCACCTGGGGAACCTGTCCAAGAAAGCGACAGGGGAGGAGGCCCAGAAGTTTGCCGAGCAGGCCGAGGAGTCCAAACGGGAGGCGATGCGGAATTTACACGGGGCGATCTCCCTGATGCCCAACGAGGACTTTTACTTCCTTTCCCTGGCCCAACTCTATCTGAAAGGGGCGCAGGAGTATCAGAACCTGATTCCGGTCCCGCCGGAGAAAGCCAACGATCCCCAGGCCAAGGCCGCTTTCCAGTGTCAGTCCCAGGCTCTATTCTTTACAAGCACCGAACTGGCCATCATGGTGGCCCGGGACCTTTCCCCCCTGAACACGGACCACTACCGTAACCTGGCCGCGCTCCATCTGGCTTGGTTCCAGCAGACCCTGCAGGCACCCTGTCACCAGCCCCGAGCAGAGGAACTGGCCAAGGCCCTGGCCTATGGCGAACAGGCCCTCTCCCTGACTCCCAATAACGCCGACCTCCATAACCGCCTGGCCCAAGGCTACCTGGTGGCGCTGAATGCTCTGGAGGCCCTGGAGAGAGGGGCGCAGCAGGCAGGGGAAACCGCCCCCGCCTACCGAGAGGCCTATGACGCCCTCCGGGATACGGTGTTGCAAAAGGCTCTAGACTGGTTGGAGCACTGGGAACAACGCCACCTGACCTCCGGCGGGCGGGCCGGCGATACCCACCTGGCGACCGTATCCGAACACCGCCGGCAGGCCGCCGAATTCCTGCAGACGGAGGAAGGGATACGTCGCGGATTGCTTACCCTGGCGGCCGCAGAACTTCAGTACTCGCTCTTCTTGGACGAAAAGTTCCCCGATACCTACCAGATTCTGGGCGATGTCTATCGCCAGTTGGGGATGGCTGCGGCGGCGGCGCGCATCTATGAGGATGGGGTGAAACTCAAACCGAACCTCCTGAGCGATGCCCAGCAGGAAAGCCGGCTGCGCTTTCTGGCCGCTGCCAGGGAACTGGAGCCGGTGGCGCGGGCTTACCTCTACGTGGCTACAGAGGCGGAGAAGAAACTATGGAAGAATCCCAATGCCTCCCCGACCATCCAGAACAGCCTACGTCGGCAGGCAGGAGATGCCTACCAGACCCTGGGATATATCAAAATCCTGCAGGGCAACTACCGTGAGGCAGCCGTCGCCTATGAGTCGAGTTTTCTGTACCAGGAGACGCTGGAAGCACATAAGAACGCTGCCTTGGTCTACCACCAACTGGGCCGTTTCGACCTGGCCCGGGAACAGGCCGAGGCGGCTCTCGAACTGGCCCAGAAGTCCCCCAAAGAAAGCGATATCGAGGCCCTGCAAAACTACCTGGAGCAGTTGCCGGCCCTCCAGTCGGAGCAGGTTCAGAAAAATGAGCAAAAGGTGGCGGCCGACCCCTCGGACTATCGCGCTCATTATGACCTGGCCGGCCTCTACCTGCAACTCGAACGCTGGGATGAGGCGCTCCGCGAGGCCCGACTGGCGGCTGAAGCCGTGCCGGCCGACCAGCGGGATGAGGTGACCCGCATCTCCATTCGCCTGGGGGAGGCGGCGCTCCGCTCCGGCCAGGAGGAGGAGGCCCGGCAGGCCTTTATCCGGGCTTTCCTGTCTACCCCGTTCAATTTCGAGGTTTGTTACAACGCGGCCCGGGCCTATCAGAGCCTGGGGCGCTCCGATGAGGCGCTCTTCTACGCCCGCATGGCCCTCCTGGGAGCCAACGATGGGGAGCGGGCCCTGGCGCGGGCGCTCGTAGCGGCCCTGCAAGGGTCGGGAGGAAGTCCGTGATCGAAGGAACGGCCGGAACGCTGCTCATCCTGGCCACCGCTCTGGTGGGGACGCTTTTGACCACTCCGCTTATGCGCCGGCTGGCGTTGCGTACTGGAACGGTGGATTGGCCCAGCGCCCGTAAGATCCACCCCCATCCGATTCCTCTCCTGGGTGGGGTGGCCATCTACCTGGGCTTTATCCTGGCCCTGATCTTCCTGGGGGGGCTTCGCTACATTCGTGAACTGATCGCCATCCTGGTCGGGGCTAGCCTCGTCTCCATCCTAGGTGTCTGGGACGACCGCTGGGGGCTGCGTCCGCTCTTCAAGCTCCTGGGCCAGGGGGTGGCAGTGGCCCTCCTCCTCCTGGCCGGAGTGGAGGTGCGCGTCTTCCCCTGGGGGTGGTTGAACACGGCCGTCACCGTGTTCTGGGTGATCGGCATCACGAACGCCCTGAACCTCCTGGACAACATGGACGGGCTTTCCGGCGGAGTGGCCGCGGTGGCGGCCGGCTTCTTCCTCCTCCTGGCGGCTCTCAGCGGGCAATACCTGGTCTCGGCCATGGCGGCGGCCCTGCTGGGGGCTTGTTTGGGCTTTCTGCGCTATAACTTCAACCCGGCCAGCATCTTTATGGGGGATGCCGGAAGCCTCTTCCTGGGCTTTATCCTGGCCGCACTGGGCATCAAACTGCGCTTCCCCTCGCCCCCCTTCCCGGGCAACGCCGACCTGATCACCTGGATGATCCCGATCCTGGTGCTAGGGATTCCCATTTTTGATACCACTTTGGTTACATTTTCGCGCCTGCGTCGAAGGCTGAACCCGCTCACCAACCCGGGGAAGGACCATCTTTCCCACCGCCTGGTGGCCCGGGGGATGAGCCGGCGGGAGGCCGTTCTGGCCATCTACGTCCTATCCTTCGCCCTGGGGATGGCCGCCATCCTAGTGAGCGCGCTCGTGCTGCGGGCAGGCCCCGTAGGGCATATCTCGTGGGGGGAGGTCATCGCCGGCTACGGCATCGGAGCGATCGTGCTCCTGGTAGGCCTCTGGGCCCTGGTGCAACTGGAGCGAGGGTGACCTCCACAAGACAGAGAGCGGGGTGCGGAGGGCGGCGGAAGAGGCGGAAGCGTTTCATCCGGGGGTAGCCGTTTCGGGGCAGCAGGAACCGTGTTTGAGGCGGAAGACTTCCCGTGCGCGGTCCAGGAGGGAGGAAGGCGGGCCGGCTTCGATTTGGCACTTTCTTATTTTCAGTGGGGGTCTGGTGCTGGCAGCCGTCGCTTTCGTCCTGCTCCGCCGCCTTCGAGCGGCAAAGTAACGCCTTTATCCCGGTGCGGCGCACCGGCGATGCCCGGAGCGACCTTTTGCACCCGGTGCGGAGATCTTTCATGTCGCGTCCTGATGGTCGGCCGGCCGATGCCCTGCGGCCGGTGCACATTTGGCCCGATTCCCTTCCTTTCGCCGAGGGTTCGGCCCTCATCGAACTCGGCCGTACCCGCGTCCTCTGCGCGGCCACGGTGGAGGAGGAGGTGCCCCCCTGGTTGCGGGCCAATAGCCCCGGCCAGGGCTGGGTCACCGCCGAATACGCCATGCTCCCCCGTTCCACCCCTGAGCGGACGCGCCGCGAACGCGGCACCGTCCTGGGTGGGCGCACCCAGGAGATTCAGCGGCTGATCGGCCGTTCCCTGCGGGCAGCGGTGGACCTTTCTCTCCTGGGACCCCGTACCATCATCCTGGACTGCGATGTCCTCCAGGCCGACGGGGGCACCCGCACGGCCGCCATCACCGGGGCCTACGTGGCCCTTTACCGGGCGGCCCAGTGGCTTCTGCGGGAGGGACGGATCGAGCGCTTTCCGATGCGCCGGGCCATAGCCGCGGTCAGCGTGGGGCTGGTCGGCGGGGAGGTACTTCTGGACCTGACCTATGAAGAAGACGTTCTCGCCGAGGTGGACCTGAACGTGGTAATGACCGAACGGGGCCGCCTCGTGGAAATCCAGGGCACGGCGGAGGGCCGGCCTTTTCCCCAGCGTCGCCTGGTGGAGATGCTTCGCCTGGCCCGACGGGGAGTGCAAGGCCTCTTCCAGGCCCAGCGGGAAGCGTTAGGGATCGGTTAGGGCCGGCCCCGGAGGCAGGGGACAGGATGCGGGTCGTCCTCCTGAGCGCAGAGTACCCCCCGATGGAAGGCGGCGTGGGGGACTATACCCGCCGCCTGGCCCTGGTGCTACGCAGGGAGGGTCTGGAGGTCGCCGTCCTCACCTCGGCCGGTATCGGCGGGGTTCTCGGCGATGAACTGGAAGTTTACCCCGGGATACGGAGGTGGGGCTGGGGTGCCCTCCCGGCCATCGTCCGCTTCCTGGGAGAATACCGGCCGGGGGTCGTGCATCTGCAGTACCAGACCGGGGCCTACCGGATGCACCCGGCGATCCACTTCCTGCCGGATGCGCTGCGTTTCCTGCCCTCCCCGCCGGCCCTGGCGGTAACGATGCACGACCTGCGCCTGCCCTACCTCTTCCCCAGGGCCGGCCGCTTGCGTCACCGGGTTGTGCTCCACCTCCTGCGCCGGGCCGCCGCAGTGGTGGTGACCAACGGGGCGGACCGGGGGCGTCTCCGGGGGGCCGGCCGGCCGGCCCGCGACCTCCTGGAAGCGCTCCCGCCGGGAAAACTCCGTACCCCGGTCGCCCTCATCCCCCTGGGGTGCAGCCTGCCGGTGGAACTTCCCGGCTACGACCGGGCCGCATGGCGCGCCCGGCTGGGCCTGTCCCCGGAGGAAGCCCTCCTCGGCTACTTCGGCCTGCTGCACCCCGGCAAGGGGACCGACCTCCTGGTCGAGGCCCTGGCCCGGCTGCGGCGGGCCGGCCGGCCGGCCCGCCTGCTCATCATCGGCGGCGGCAAGAGTGCCACCGACCCCGGATTTGCCCACATTCTGCAGGAGAAGGTGGCCTCGGAGGGCCTGGAGGAAGCCGTCCTCTGGTCCGGCCCTTGCCCGCCAGAGGAGGCCGCCGCCTTCCTCCGGGCCTGCGACCTCATCGTCCTCCCCTACCGCGACGGGGCCTCCTTCCGCAGGAGCAGCCTGGTGGCCGCCCTTTCGTTGGGCTGTCCAGTACTCACCACCTATCCCCAGGACCCGGCCGAGGTCTCGTTGGAGGAAGGCCGGCCGGCGCTGCGAGATGGGGAGAACGCCGTCCTCGTTCCACCGGGCAATGAGGAGGCGCTCGCCCTGGCCATCGCCGCTCTGCTGGAGACACCGGAGCGGAGGAGGCGCCTGGGGAAGGAGGCCGGCCGGCTGGGGAGCGCCTTCCGCTGGGAAGAAGTGGGGAGGAAGACGCACGTTCTCTATGCCACCCTGGCCAGGCCCTGCCGGAAATAGGGCCGGCCCTACCTCCTTCTATCCCTCCGGTCATCCAGGCAGGTGCACTGAAATGGCCGTGCCCTGTCCGGGCGCGGAGAAGATATGCAGCGTCCCTCCGGCCAGGAGAGCACGTTCCCGCATCCCTAGCAACCCGAAGTGTCCTTCCTGGGTAAGTCGGCCGGGGTGCTCTGGAGGATGGAAACCAACCCCATCGTCGGCCACGGTCAGGGTGACGCCCGCATCGTCAAAGCGCAGGGTCAGCCAGATCTGCCCGGCACGGGCGTGACGAAGGGCGTTGGCAAGCGCCTCCTGGGCGATGCGGTAAAGGGCCAGTTCGCGGGGCGGAGACAGGCGGCGGGGCGTCCCCTCCAGGCAGACCTGGACCGGAAGACGACCTTGCCGACCGGCCTCCTGGGCCAGCGCTTCCAGGGCCGGGACAAAGCCCAATTCTTCCAGGTAAAGCGGCCGCAAGTTCCGGATAAAGCGCCGCACCCCTTCCAGCATCTCACCGGCCATGTGTCGGACTTCTTCCAGAAGGCGCTGGGCCGGCGCGGTCTCCCCCCGCCGGAGGGAGCGACGGGCCAGTTCCACTCGCTGACCCAGGGCGACCAGGGCCTGTACCGTCTCGTCGTGCAGTTCGCGGGACAGGCGGGCCCGTTCTCCCTCCTGGGCCTCGGTGATCGCCGCCAGGTAATCGCGCAAACCCTTCTGGTAATCCTGGATGCGGCCGGCCATTTCCTGCAGGGCCCGTTGCAGATTCTCGATCTCTTCCACCCCGCTCACCGGCTCGGTGATGGCCGAAAGGTCGCCCCAGGAAACACGGCCGGCGGCCCGGGCCAGCCGCTGGAGCGGGATGACCACGGTTCGCGCCCCAAAGACCAGGGCCAGCACGGTCACGATCCCTGCGACCACCGCGACAAAAGGCACCAGTCCCGGCAGGCGCAAGATCGGATCCACCAGGTCTTCCCAGGGCTCCTCCACCACCACGCGCCAGCCGGTCTCGCCGACGGCGGCGTAGGAAAGATACATATCTGTCCCCTCCGGAGCGTGGCAAAAGGTTGATCCTTCTTCCCCGGCAAGGGCCTCGGGGATACCGCTATGTCCACGATAGTCGGCTCCCCACAGCCCCGGGTCGGGATGGTAGGCCACCAGGCCGGCGGGGTCCAGGAGGTAAATGACCCCGCGCTTGCCGATCCGGGCCTCGGTGAAGAGGCCGGCCCAGGCCTCCGGCGGAGGGTTTCCTCCGTAGCGTTCCAGCACCTCGGCCGCCTGCCGGGCATAGGCCCGGGCCAGGAGGAGGTCGCGCTCTTCAACCATCCGACGCATGGTCATCTCGTGGCCGTATACGCCGGTAAAGGCCACGGCGATGAGGGCCAGCGCCAGCGGCAGGATGGCCCAAAGGAAAAGTTGCACACGCAGGCCGCGCAGGGTCTTCCAAAGCGACTTCATTCGAGGATAATCCAGCCGCGACGCTGTCCCTCTATAACCGCTGCGGTACGGTTGTTCACGCCCAGTTTGCCATAGATGTTGGCCAGATGGCCCTGAACGGTGCGGGCACTGATGCCCAACCGTCGCCCGATCTCTTTGTTACTGAAGCCCTGGGCCGCCAGTTGGAGGACTTGGACCTCTCGTTCGGTCAGCACTTCGACCGGACCGGCCACGCTCTTCTCGCCGGCCGTCATCCGCTGCACGACCTTCCGGGCTACTTCTGGGCTGAGGGCGCTCTGGCCGGCCGCTACCGACCGCACGGCTCGCACCAGGTCCTCTGCTTCGGCCGATTTAAGGATATAGCCGTCTGCGCCGGCCCGCAGCAGAGCCAAGATGTACGGCTCGTCATCGTAGGCGGTCAGGATGAGGACCCGGACCTCGGGAAAGCGTGTATGAACCTCCCGCATGACCTCGATCCCGCTCATGCCGGGCATCTGGATATCCAGCACGACAACGTCAGGGCGATGTCGGGCTAACAGGCGCAGCGTCTCCTCGCCATCGGCCGCCTCGGCAACCACGGCGATCTCTCCTTCCTCCTCCAGGAACTGCCGGATGCCCTGGCGGACCATGGCATGATCGTCGGCCAGAACGACACGAAGCGGCTTTCCCATGGGATGCCTCACAATTCCATAGCAACCGGCATTCTAGCATGAGAATGCAAGGGTTGTCAACGCCTCGATGGCAGCCACCTCTTTTCCCCCCCCGAGTTCGACGATGGGCAGATCGCGGGGAAGGAGTTGTCAACGCCGCGATGGCAGCCACCTTTTTTCCCCCGCAGTCGAACATATCCCGACGGGGCCGCCATGAAGGATGGAAATGGGCGTGTGCAGCCCAGGACGATTTGCATTTTTCGGGCAACTTGTGCTATGGTTATAGCCAACAAGGGCGGATGGCCATCCGTCCTCGGACATACTCACGAGAAGCCGCCGCCCTTCAGGGCGTGCGGCGCATCACGGTGATAGGATGGACGAACTGCGCTATCTGGGTTGGCTGCTGCTTGCTCTGGGCGGCCTGCTTCTTCTTCTGGGGGCACTGGTGCTCCTGGCCGGCTGGCTCCCTTTCCTGGGCCGCTTGCCGGGGGACATCCGCATCGAGCGCGAGGGGTTGACCTTCTACTTCCCCCTCGTCACCTGCCTCCTCCTGAGCCTCCTCCTCACGGTGCTGGCGAGCATCGTCCTATGGCTCTGGAGAAAATAGCGTTTGCGTTCCTTTATTGAAATCCGTGTGGCAAAAGGAACATCCGGCCGGGAAATGTGGCAAAACTTTTGCACAATTTCGACATGGTGTTGCATTCGATCCTGAAGCCCAATAGGAGGATTCGGGTATGGACAGGAGGTGGAAATGGGCCGGCCGATGGAGACGATGGGGTATGCTGTTCGTGCTCTTCTTGGCCGGCCTGCTTTTGGATGCCTGGCTTCAGTCCCGCCCGGCGGCCGAACTCGACATAGGGGGACGGGATCTGGGGTATGTGGAGGGGTTCTCGGCGAAAGAGGCCGGGGAGAAGGGGACATACCGCTGGATGGGCAGGCGGGGCATCCTCCGTCTGGGCCCGGTACAGGCCGGCAGAGCCTTGCTCCTGCGCCTGCGCCTCTCTGGCGGCCGGCCGCTGGGATCCCCCCGGCCGCAGTTGCAGGTGAGCGTAGAGGGTCGAATCTGGGCTTCCTTTCCTCTATCCCCGACATCTGCCGAATACGCTCTGCTCCTCCCCCCGGACCCGGGCGAACGGACCGTGGAACTGGAGGTAGAGACCTTCCGGGAAAGCGAGCCTCCCTACCGCGACCTAGGGCTGATTGCGGAGTGGGCGCGGCTGGAGGCCCTCGACGGCCTGGGGAAGTGGAAAATGCCCAGGCCGGCCTATGCCCTGGTGGGAGCAACCGTGGCCCTCCTGTCCTGGGCCTGGGGGGCATCCTACGGACTGGCCTGGGCGCTGGGAGCCGTTTCCTTGGCCCTGGCCGCTGCTCTGACGCCGATCTTTCCGGAGGAGGTGCTCCAGGCCGGCCCCACCTTGGCGGCCCTTTTCCTCCTGGCCGCCCTCACGGCCGGACTCGGCCTTTTCCCGCGCTGGAAGCTCTGGGCCCGCCGGATGGGGGAGCAGTCCCCCCGCATCCTCCTCCTGGTCTTTTCCCTGGGCCTGCTCCTGGCCTTTACCCCCGGCCTCGATGCCGACGGCATCCAGTACTATGCCTATCTGCGCTCCCTGGCTCTGGACGGCGATTTGCACTTTGCCAACGAATTTTCCCCCGAGATGGCTTCCCTTTTCCCTCACGTCCCCTCCGGCCTCAGCCGAAGGGAGGCCTGGACAGAGACCGGCTATGTGAAAAACTTTGCCTCGGTGGGGCCGGCCATCGTCTGGGCCCCTTTCTTCGCCATAGGACACCTCTTGGCCCTGGGTGGTCAGGCCCTGGACCTGCCCTGGACCACGGACGGTTATAGCGAACCCTACTTGGTCCTCATCGGCTTTGCCAGCGCCCTCTCCTCCCTGGTAACGCTCACTCTGGGCTACGACCTGGTGCGACGGCTCTACGGGGCGGCCCCGGGCCTCCTGGCCACGGTGTCCACCTTCCTGGGCACACCCCTCTTCTACTATACCTTCCATAAGCCGGATTTTGCCCACGCCCTGGCTTCCTGCGGGGTTATGCTCTTCCTTTACCTCTGGGTACGTCACCGGGGGAAGCGCACTCCCCTCCGGTGGTTCTATCTGGGGCTGGCGGCCGGCTGGATGAGCACACTATACTGGATTGATGCCCTGTTTGCCCTTCTTCCGGCAGGGGAAATGATCGGGGAGGCCGGTCGAATCTTTCGGGGAGCGGCTGCCCGAAAGATTCGGGAGGTAGGCCGGCTGGCCGGAAACGCCTTCCTCTTCGGAGGAGGCGCGCTCCTGGCCTTTTTCCCCCAGATGGTCGTGTGGAAGATCATCTTCGGTCGCTTCATCACCCAACCCCAGGAGGGATTTGCCACGCCGGCCGGCTTTGCGCCGCTGGAGTTACTCCTTTCCCCTTTGCACGGCCTTCTGACCTGGACACCGCTGGCCGTCCTGGGAATGGTCGGACTCTTTTTCCTGGCCCGGCAAAGGCGACCTTGGGGAATCTGGGTGTTGCTGGGGCTGGCCCTCTACTTTTGTTACAACGCCACGCTGGAGAGCTGGCACGGCGGCGGGACCTTTGGCCTGCGCCGGCTGACAAATGCCTTCCCCTTTTTCCTGCTGGGCGTGGCCGCACTTCTGGAGTGGCTGCGCCGCCGGCGGGCCGAAATCGCCGTCGGGGTTGCCCTGGTGTCCGTCTTCTGGTCCGGCATGGTGCTCCTCCGCTTCCTGACCTATGCCCTCCCCCATCACCCGGCCGAACTGGCCCAACTTTCGTTTACAGAATTCCTCTTCGCCCCGACGAATATGCCGCTGGATCGGCTACCGGAAGTGCTCCGGACGGCCTTTTTCATCCGCTGGGCAGTATATCTGGGCGATTTCTGGCCTTCCTCCCTGCTCTACGGCCTGCTCTTTCTGATCCTGTTGGGCGGGATCACCTTCCTTGTGTGGCGGGCGCTACAGGGGCTTGGCCGCGCCCCTACTCCGGCGGAGAAACGGCCAGCATGAACTTGCCCCGGGCCAGCAGAGCGCCCGTTTTATCGCAGAGGCGGGCTTCGGCCAGCACCCCTCGGCCTCGCCGGCCGCTCGCCCATCCGCGCAGGTGGAGCGTCCGGCCCAGAGGGACTCCTACCCGAAGACGCACTCTTGACACTCCCACGCAGAGATCGCGTGGGATTCTTGGCTCTCGAAGGCCATCCTATGACACCCCCACGCGGAGATCGCGCGGGATTCTTGGGAGGACGGGATGAGTTGCAAGACCCGGTTCGGTGAATGCGACACTCCCAGAGATCGCGTGGGATTCTTGGGGCGGTCCCGTGGTTGCCTTCGGGACATGCCCAAGCCACTTGGCCCGGTATCAGCGGGACTACACCGTCCCCGCCGATTTTCAGCGGGCAGACGATACTTGACCACCGTCGGCACTCGTGCGCCGTGTACCTAGCCGTGCTCTACAAGCCCCAGGATGCCGGCCGCACCGACTACGTCACGATGACCGACGAAACCACACCCGCACCGGAATACGCGCCCGTTCGGGTGGACGCGCCGGCCGCAGCGCGGGCAGGTGCTAGACGTGCCGTGCTCCGAATCGGAAAACACCGCCCACCTGCCCCGCACTCGGATAGATTGGTTCGTCCAGACCACTACCTGGAAATTCTTGCGCTTGTAGGGGAAATGAACGGCCCGGTTACCGCCGCGACGCAATCGGCGAGCCGTCTCGAAGTTGGCGTGGAGTTTGTCGGCCAGGGCCTGGACGCTCTGCGGGTGCAGGGCATAGCGGCCCTTGGCCCAGCACCGGAGCGCCTTCTTGAAGGGCCAAAGGCCCTTCTTGCGATAGACCCGCCAGTGGAACGTCCCCATGTCCGACCAGGCGCGACCGGTTTCCCGGCGCATTGCCTCGGCCTGCTCGCGCTGCGCTGCCTTGAGTTTCAGTCGGACCAAATAGGTGCGGGACATCGCTCGGGCCTCTTGCGCTTTTAGCGCGTGTCTTGCTCCTCGATATACCGGGCTATCGTCTCGCTGCTCACATTGCCGGCGGTGGAGACGAAGCAGAAGGGGCAAAGTCCGATGTGCCGGCGGAGGAGTGTTTCTACGGCCTGGGCGTGGGGGTGGGCGTCACGGCGGTTTGGGGGAGCGGTCGGCCCAGAAGGTAGGCTGCGGCGGCGTCCAACTGAGGGTCATGGCCGGCCTCATAGTCCTCCGGGGTCAACGGCACGATGATCTCAGGGGTCAACCCATGGTCTTGAATCCGGCGAGCGTTCGGGGTGAGCCACTGGGCCACGGTGATGCGCACCGAGGAACCGTCGGGCAGGTCGAAGACGTGCTGGATGGAGCCTTTGCCGAAAGTCTGCTCGCCGATCAGGATGGCCCGCCGGTAGTCCTGCAAGGCACCGGCTACGATCTCCGAAGCGCTGGCCGACCCCCCATCTACCAGAACTACCAGTGGGATGTCAAAGGCCCGGAAGTCCCCGGGGATGAGCGGAATGCGCTGGCGATGATCCTCGCGGTCGGCCTGGTAGACGGCGATGCCCTGGCGGAGGAAACGTCCCAGCACCTCCTGGGCCGCCTCCAGATAGCCTCCGCCGTTGCCCCGCAGGTCCAGAATAAGCCCCCGGGGGTTTGGGGCCAGCAACGTTTTCAGGGTAGCATCCAGTTCTCGGGCCGTGGTGCCCCCAAAAACAAAGATTTTGACATAGGCCAGGCCATCGTCGCGCATCTTTCCTTCGACGCTGGGAACCTCGATATGGGCTCGGGTCAGGGTAACGTCAAAAGGTTCGGCCTCGCCGGGTCGGGAAATGGTCAGGGTAACCTGGGTGCCGGCCGGCCCCTTGATCCGGGCGATGACCTCCTCCAGCGGGACGCCTTCGGTCTCCCAGCCGTTCACGGCGAGGACGATATCGCCTTTGCGCAACCCGGCCCGGGCCGCCGGTGTATCGTCATGCACCGGCCCCAGGATGATGGGGAAGCCGTTCTGCTGGTCAATATAGGCCCCGATCCCCTCATATTCGCCCTCCAGATGGGTACGCTCTACCCCGGCCTGGGCCGGCGTGGAGAAGAAGGTATAGCGATCTCCGGCCGACTCCACCATGCCTTTGACGGCTCCGTAGACCATCTTCTGGGGGTCCAGTTTGGAAGGGTCGTAGAAGTAGGTCTCCAGGAGGTCCCAGACCTGCCAGAAGATTTCGAACTTTTCCTGCAAGTCCGCCGGAGTAAGCGTCTGGGCCGGCGCAGTCACCGGGGTCGCGGGAGGTTCGACGGTGAAAAGGGCTACCGGCTCCCGCAGAACAAAACCCACGGCCACGCCGGCGGCAAAGACGATCAGGATCAGGAACACCAGCCCGAACAACACGGCGGGTAAATACCACCTTTTCATGGTCACCCTCCGGATTCTCTCCACAATTCAGTGCCAAAGTGCCTTGCCAAGAATTCGGCTCTCATTTTCTGGCAACAGGTAACGATTCATCCTGGCGGAAACCGGTTGCCCCGGCAGACCGATCGCGACCCCACGGCTGCGGGCATGATTTCAACAGCGAGGGCCTTCGACGGGTTCGCTGGCGGGCTGAGCGACGGCGATCAACCCCGCCCTTTGATTTCCTTGGGGTATCATAACCGAAAGCAAGGCTTTGTCAAGTTGGCCGAATTTGACAAATTTCCCTTTCTAGCGTATAATGCTTATACTTGACCGGAGCCGGCCGGCGGTGTATAATACAAACAGCCGACGTAGCTCAATGGTAGAGCAGCGGTCTTGTAAACCGCCGGTTAAGGGTTCAAATCCCTTCGTCGGCTCTAGCGCCCGTTTCCCGTGGAGGGGTGGGCGAGTGGCTAAAACCAGCAGACTGTAAATCTGCCGCCTGAAATGGCTACGCAGGTTCGAATCCTGCCCCCTCCACCAGGTCGTGTTATGTGGGAGGTATCTGGTTCCGAACGTGAAGACATGCAAACGGTTTTATCAGGCCCACGTAGCTCAGCCGGTAGAGCAACTCCTTGGTAAGGAGTAGGTCCCCAGTTCAAGTCTGGGCGTGGGCTTACCGGGCAAAAAGGATACGGTAGGAGGATAAAATGGCCAAGGCCAAATTTGAGCGTAAGAAGCCCCACGTGAACGTGGGGACGATCGGGCACGTGGACCACGGC
>FWPU01008831.1_pt1 | contig 16610 bp, 16 predicted proteins | sample 2228361 | NCBI WGS metagenome assembly FWPU01 (sample SAMEA103939777, study PRJEB20133) | metagenome
GCCTGACGGCAACGATTTTCGTTGCTCAAAGCCGGTCTGTGACCGGCGTCCGGCAATCGGCGGGTCGCAGAGAGAGCACCCGCCGGGAGCGAAAAAGAGCATTTCGCCAGAGTCCAGGATAAAATTTCTGCCGTAGGCAGCGAAGCCCCTTGCAACAAGATAATCCACCCAACCCAGGAGGCCAGCCATGATAGGAGCCGAATTACTCGTCCACTGCCTCATTCAGGAGAAAGTCCGCTACATCTTCGGCATCCCCGGGGGGCAACTCTGTCCCATCCTGGATGCCGTCCGCCGCCTGGGGCCGGCGGCGGGCCTGGATTTCGTGATGACCCGCCACGAACAGGCCGCCGCCCATATGGCCGATGCCTATGCCCGCGTGAGCGGACAGCCCGGGGTCTGTATGGGCACCGTCGGGCCCGGCGCCGCCGACCTGGTCCCCGGGGTCTATGCCGCCTGGGCCGACTCCATCCCCCTCATCGTCCTCGCCGCCCAGAACCAGACCTGGAAGAGTTATCCCGAACGGGGCTCCATGCAGTCCCTCAACCAGGTGGACCTCTTCGCCCCTATCACCAAATGGAGTGTCCGGGTGGTCCACTGGAAGCGCATCCCCGAACTGGTCCAGCGGGCCTTCCGGATCGCCGTCTCCGGCCGCCCTGGCCCCGTCTTCCTGGACCTGCACGTGGATGTGCTGGTATCTAAGGTGGAGGAGTCCGAACTTCCCTTTCAGCTCCGGCCGCCCCATCGCTACCGGGCCGAACGGGGCCCCGTCGCCCCAGCCGAACTGATAGAAGAGGCTGCCTGTATGCTGGTGGAAGCGGAACGGCCGCTGATCCACCCCGGCGGCGGGGTGCTCCGCTCCGGCGCCTGGGACGAGGTGCGGGAACTGGCCGAATACCTCTCCGCGCCCGTCACCACCTCTATGGGCGCCAGCGGCGCCCTGCCGGAGGACCATCCCCTCTGCCTGATCGCCGGGGGCTACGGCGCGCTGGGCGCCCAGAACGAGGCCGACGTGGTGCTGCTGATCGGCGGCCGCATGGGCGACGTGGACTTCTGGGGCCAGCCGCCGATGTGGGGGGAGCCAGACGTCCAGAAACTGATCCAGATAGACATCGCGCCGGAGAACATTGCCCTGAACCGACCCGTGGACCTGGCGCTGGTCGGCGATGCGAAGGCCACCCTGCGCGCGCTGATAGAGGCGGTCAAGCGCCGAACTCCGCCGATCCCGGAACGGCCGCAGATGGCCCTCTACCGGGCCGCCCAGCAAGCCTGGCTGGAGAGCTTTGAGAAGATGGCCGCGTCCGACCAAAAGCCCATCCATCCCCTGCGCCTGATCCGGGACGTGCGCGCCTTCTTCCCCCGCGACGCCATTTCCATCGTGGACGGGGGCAATACGACCGTCTGGGCCCACTACCTGAACCGTATCTACGCCCCGCGCTCCTTTCTCTGGGCCGCCGACTCGGGGCACCTGGGGACGGGGCTCCCCTACGCCATCGGCGCCAAACTGGCCGCGCCCGACCGGATGGTCTACGTCATCTCCGGCGACGGCTCCTTCGCCCTGAACATGCAGGAACTGGAGACGGCGGCACGGCTGAAACTCCCCTTCGTGGTCGTCATCGCCAACGACCGGCAATGGGGAATGATCAAGGCATCCCAGATGGCGAACTACGACGCCCGCTACATCGGGGTGGACTTCACCGACATCCGTTACGACGAGATCGCTCGCGCCTGCGGCTGCTGGGGGGAGCGGGTGGAGGACCCGAAGGAAATCACCCCGGCGCTGGAACGGGCAGTCGCTTCGGGTAAGCCGGCCGTTCTGGACGTCATCATTGACCAGTGGGCCAACCTCACCCCGCCTGACCTGGAGAACCTGGCCGCGGTGTGGATGGAGGGATGTGAATTGCCGGATTAGCGTCGCCGCGATTCTACGCACAGGGCAAGGACAAGCATTGCCCCCTAAAGGGTTTTGGCGCTGACGGCCTTCGGCCGCCAGCGCCAAAACTTTTTCCATCTCCTGCCGCGTGGGAGAGGGGCTGGAGGTAAGAGATTCCTTCTGACCGAATAGTTACCTTCTGGTCTCCGCGTTCTCTGCGGTCTCGGCGGTAAACCGATACCATTTGACAAATTCTCCCTTTTGTGGCATAGTACCAAAGGAGGTAGGTCCATGATACGGGTAGAACCTGTCCGAAACCGCCGGGACCGCAAGGCTTTCGTCACCTTCCCCTGGAAGGTGTACCGCGGAGACCCCAACTGGGTGCCGCCTCTCATCTCCGATCAGATGCGCACTCTGGACCCCGAACACAACCCCTTCTTCCGCCACGCGGACGTCGCCCTCTTCCTGGCCCGGGAGGGACGGAACGTCGTTGGGACGATCACGGCATTTGTGGACCATCGCGCCAACGAGTATCGGGGAGAATCCGTCGGAGGGTTCGGCTTCTTTGAGGTGGTGGAGGATTTCTCGGCCGCCGCGGCGCTTCTGGATGCGGCCGCGGAGTGGCTGAGGGAACATGGTGCCACGGTGATGCGCGGCCCGATGAACTTCAGCCACTCTGACCACGGGGGCGTCCTCATCGCCGGAGCGGACTGCCCCCCGGTGATGCTGGAATCCCATAACCCGCCCTACTACCCCGAGTTCCTGGAGCGGTATGGGATGGAAAAGCACACCGATTTCTATGCCTACCGGATATTCCGGCATCAGATCGGCGAGAATCTGGAGCATGTCCCGCCGGAGATCTTCCAGGTCGCCGAGGCGGCGCGACGTCTGAGCAACGTGACCCTTCGCCGGATCCGCCTGGACCAGTGGGACCAGGAAGTGCAGATCGCCTGGCGACTGTTCAATGAAACCCTGGAGCATTTTCCGGACTATGTTCCGATGTCGGAGGAGGATTTCGCCCGCCTGGCGCGGCCCCTGCGGCATCTGATAGACCCGGCGATGGCGCTCTTCGCCGAAATAGATGGCGAGCCCGTGGGGTTTGGTATCGCTGTTCCGGATATCAACCGGGTGCTCATTCATCTGAACAGTCGGATATACCCGTGGGACTACCTGCGAATTCGCCGTCTGATGCGGCAGATTGACGTCGCCTCGTTCAAACTGATGGGAGTGGTGGACCGGTATCGGATGCGCGGGATAGACGCGCTCCTGTACCTGGAAGTGATCCGCGGGTTTGTTCAGGGGGGATATGCCTGGCTGGACGGGTCGGTCACGGGGGAGTACAACCTGATGATGAACCTGATCGCCCAGCGGTGGGGGGCCGAGCGCTACAAGCAATTCCGAGTTTATCAACGGTCCCTGTAAACGCTGACCAAACCTCAGGAGGTCCCAATGCCTAGGATCACCTTTGAGGAATTCCGTCGGATTGTCGCGGAAGAACTGGATGTGGACGAGTCCCGGGTAGTGCCGGAGGCGTCCTTTCTGGAGGACCTGATGGCCGATTCCATCCGGTTGGTGGAGATGATGCTCCATCTGGAAGAGATGGGCATCCCGATCCCCATAGAATCGGCCTGGCAGGTACGCACTGTCGGGGACGCCTACCGCCTCTACACCGAAGCGCTGGAATCCAAACCCAGGTCCGCACTTTAACCCGCAATCTGCAATTTGCAATCTGCAATCTGCAATCTGCAATCCACCATGCCCCTCCTGATTGACGGCCACAACCTGATTGGGCGAATGCCGGGGATGAGTCTGGCAGACCCTGACGACGAGGCGGAACTGGTACAGCAGGTACGCCTCTACTGTCGGCGCCACCGGCGACGGGCGACCGTTGTTTTTGACGCCGGCGTCGTGGGGGGGAAATCCGCTGCCCTCAGCACCCCCGAGGTGGAGGTGATTTTCGCCCCGTCCGGCCGCCGCGCCGATGAAGTCATCCGGCAACGCCTTCGGAAACTCCGCGACCCCCGGGGGTGGCTGGTCGTCTCCTCCGACCGGGAAATCCAGCGCGCCGCCCGGGAGGTCGGTGCGCGGGCCGTCTCCTCGGAAGAGTTTGCTGCCGCCCTGCGGGCCTCCCCCGCACCCCGGGAGAAGCGCTCTCTGGTTCTTTCCGAGGACGAGGTTCAGAAGTGGCTGGACCTGTTCCGGGGGCGCAAGAAATAGTACTCTTCAGTCAACGCAACAAGGGGGCACAATGAGCACCAATCTTCTGGTCAACGGCGACTTTGAGCGTGGCTGGGACGGCACCCACCACCGATGTCTCGTTTTCCCGGTAAACGGTGCGCCCTACGAACGGGAAGCGGGGGAAATCGCCTGTCCTGCCGGGTGGGTGGCATGGTACCGTCATGGCCTTCCGGTGGAGCACGACCCTCAGAACACCGTGGGTTGGTGCGCCCCGGAGGTGCGACCCTGCGGACTTACTCCGGACCCACTCCGCGTCCGCACCGGCAACTGGGGCTGCCTGGTCTTCACCTTCTCCCGCATCCACGACGCCGGGCTTTTCCAGAAAGTACAGGTCACACCCGGGGCGCGGCTGAAGTTAACCGCCTGGGCACATGCCTGGAGCACCAAATGGGGGCACCCCAACGAGGACAACCCTCGCTGGAGCGACGGCTGCGGGACCAATGCCTTCTACGCGGAAGAGGACTCGCCCGGCCTGAACGACGACCTGCGCAACTTCACCTTTTGGGTGGGAATTGACCCCACCGGTGGAACCAATCCGTATGCGCCGACGGTGGTCTGGAGCAAGGGTGCCCACATCTACAACGCCTACCGCCGGGTGCCTGCTGTGGAGACGGTCGCTCAATCCGGTACGGTCACCGTCTTCCTGCGCTCTCGCACCCTCTGGCCCTTCAAGCACAGCGACGCCTACTGGGACGACGTGGTGCTGGAACTGGTAAGCCCGATCCCTCAGGTCCAGATGACGGCCGATCCGGCCTCCCCGGAGGTCGGCCAGACCGTTCGGGTGACCGCCCGCGCCGACCAGCCCCTGCCCTCCGTGACGCTGCGCGTGACCGATCCGGATGGCGCCCCCGTTTCGGTAGCGGAAGCTCCGGCCACCCCGCCCGATCCTTCTATCCGCCTCTGGGAGTTCGCCCCTCCGAAAGCGGGGAATTACTCTGCGGCGCTCTTTGCCGAAGGGGTGACCGCTCCCCTGGCTCAGATCGCCATCCCGGTGCGGCCCAAAATATGGGGATTGCCGCGGGAGCAATATGAGCGGACCTACGTCCTGCTGCCGCCAGGTGCCGGTGCGGAGTGGGTGCGGGCGATCCTGGAGAGCGGCGCCTGGGACCGGCGGCGCTGGACCATCGGCGGCAGCGCCGACGACGCCGGGATCGGCGCGCTCCTGAGCAAGACCGTGATCGCCATCAATCCGAGCCTCTGGCCGGGGGACCTGGAGGCCTTCTTCCGCCAGTACTACCCGGGCACCCGCTATGTGCCGCTGATCGCGGCGACGCCCGAGGAACTGCGGCGGAAACTGGAGCAGATGTAGCAAAAAGGGCGGCGGTTTCACCGCCGCCCCTTCACATCCGGGCCAGAATCCAGCCCGGCAGCTCCTCCCGGTTCTCCAGTGTCACCTCCAGCACCTGGGCCTGGGGGAACAGCACCCGTACCTCCTCCACCAGTTCCGGGCGGACCACGACCAGGCCGAGGCGAAACGAGCCCTTGCGGAGCGTCTCCATTCCCGTGGCCCAGCCCTCCCCGCGCAGTTCCAGAGGCCCCAGTTCGTCCACAACCAGCAGGTCACAAGGAGGGCTCCGGGCGAGAATCTCCGCCCCCCAGGCCAGCGTGGCGGGGTCAAAGAGAAACCGGCCCACCCGAACACCCGTCGGGCCGGTCGTCGTCAGCGGGCGGCGCTGGCCACTGCGGACGTCCACTACGACCCGCCGTTCTTTGTCCTCCCGCAGGGTCAGCAGGCCGGCGCAGGAGAAGCCCGCCTGCCGCGCCAGCGCAACGGCCCGAAGACAGACCGTGGTCTTGCCCACGCCGCGCGAGCCGGTGAGGAGAAAGATGGTGAGCATAAGGGACTTCCGCTATGAGCCCGACGGTTTCGCGTCGGGCGAAAACGGCTGAACGGTTACCTTTGAGCAATGAGGGGATGGTTCAATTCCCCCGGAAAATTGGTGACACTTTTGAGAAGAGTTAAAAATTACGCACGTCTGCTTTATTCCCGACTCAAAGGCAAAATGGCCAAATTTGAGCACAAAGTTGCCCTGTTGGGTGCTCTGAAAGCAACCAATCCTGGCATCGGAGTAACTGCGCCTGCAAAAAGTGTCACCAATTATGAACCGTCCCTGGAGGACTCTGAAATTTCCGTGGAGGTCTGCTGTCGTATGAGCAGATACAGTGATACCCGTCTCCTATTTCGCGCCCGCCCCCGATACTGGTTACCGACCGTCGTTTTCATAATCTTCTGGTACCTCCTCTGCGTACTGGGCCTGGATTATTTGATCCCCGGTAAGGGGGGATGGATTGGCCTGGTCGTGTGGTTGCTCTCCGCTGCAGGCATCTACTTCGCTGATCTGCGGCCCATGTTGCGCGCTCGGATTGCCGTAGATGAAAGAGGGCTCACCGTTTGGGTAGATCGGGGGATCGCGGAAATCTACTGGTCGGAAATTATCGGGGCGACAATTCTCCGTGACGATCTGCAGCGGCCGTATCTCTGGATACTGCTACGCCAGAGAGAGGTCTATATCCCACTGAGGTATCTGGACGCGCAGCGAATCTGGGAACAGGTCCAGAATCATCTGAATCCGGAATATCTGGGAGACGAGGTTTACGAAAAATGGATCGCCGAACAGGAAACGGCGCTGGTAGAGGCGGTGGAACAGGAAGGCGCAGAAGTTATCCCGCATATGTCCCTGCCGCTGCGTGTCCATCAAGTCGGGTGGGTAAAGATTGTGGGATGGATGGGAATTGTGCTCTTCGGTGGATGCACAATTCTCTCTTTGGTCTTTGCAGGGCCCGACCTCTGCACTTTGCCAATTTTTGCTCTATTCACTGTGCTTTCCGTTTTGATGGTCCTGCCGGAAATTGTTGAAATAGATGAGGAAAAAATCGCCCGCATCATTCCGCCCTTTGGCCGCTATCAAATGTTCTGGAAGGAAATAGAGCGAATGGACTATACGCCTGGCCTGGACTGGCTGGTCTTTTACGGGAACAATAAGCGCCTGGGGCTGATCGGGCCAAGTATGTGGACTGGCAAAGACGCGGGAGTGGCACAGGTATTGCTGGGCATCCAGTTGCAGCGACACAGGATTAAAGCCCGTGCAACCCCTAAAGCCTACTTCATTTTTTCTAAAAACGCGCGGGTGAAAAGGTGACGGTCTCTACGGCCCCGGCGAAGGGTTGACCGGGAAAAAGCAAACCCCCACCGTTCCCGGGCCCGAATGAACGGCCAGGGCCGGGGAAAGGCTGGTGACAAGCACCTCCACGCACTCAAACTGCTCCAGCACCTGTTCCCGCAGTTGCCGCATCCGGTCCAGCGCCGCTACATGGGTGAAGGCCACCTTGATCCGGGCCCGTTTGCCCACCCGTTCCTCCATCAACTCCACCATGCGGGCGTAGGCCCTGGAGAGACTGCGGGCCGTCCCCAGCGCCACAATCACCCCATCTTCCATCCCGATCAGCGGTTTGATGTTCAGCATTGTCCCCACCAGATGCTGGGCCCGTCCGATGCGACCGCCCATGTGCAGGTAGCGGAGCGTGTCTGCCGTCTGGATCATCATCGCCTTGCGGGCCACCTCCCGCGCCCGCTCCGCCACCTCCCGCAGACTCTGCCCCGCCAGCGCCGCCCGAGCGGCCTCAATCGCCGCCCATCCGTGGGCCATAGCGACCTGCAGGGTATCTATGACCTCCACCTGCAGGCGCGGCAGCCGCTCCTTCAGAATCTCCACCGCCGCCTTGCAGGACTGAAACGCCCCGCTCCCCTTAGAGGTCATCGTCAGGGCGACAATCTCGCGCGTCCGCTCCGCCAGCCGCTGCAGCCCGGTCAGGTAATCCCCCGGACCGGGGTTGGACGTGGTCGGCAGCGTAGTGGCCCGCTCCAGATACTGCGCCAGGGTATCGGTGTCTATATCCACCTCGTCCCGCAGCGTCTCCAGACCCCGATGGACGTAATAGGGCACCAGTTCAATCCCCAGTTCCTCCACCAGGGGCCGGGGGATGCTGGCGGTGGTGTCGGTCAGAATTCCGACGGTGTCCATTTTCCCCTCCTTGGTACTGATTGCCCGCGGCAAGGGCACAGCCATCGTCGTATATGGGTTAAGTAGGACAACTGCCTGGCGGTTGTCCTGCTGGCTTTATGTCAGCGCCATCACCAGCAGATACACCAGAATCGCCAGAATGATAATGGCCGCGAAGACCAGGGCCCCCGTCAGCACCATCTGCTCCTGCCGGTCGCGCTCGGCCTGGGCCGCAGCCAGTGCCTGTCGTCGCTCCTCTTCTTCGGCCCACCACCGGCGCAGCCGCTCCTGAGAGGCAGCCTCCGTCTCGGCCTTGATCTTCGCCGCCTCCCTCCGCACATGCTCCAGGTGCTCCTGGGTAGACGTCGGTGCGCGCGTCTCCAGAATGAAACCCAGCACATCCATCAGATGTCCGCACCGGGAGCAGTATTTCGCCTCCAGCAGATTCGTCGCTCCACAGTAGGGACAGGTGCGCCCGGTGATTTCGTACGTCGTGCCGCAATACGCGCAGGTCAACGTGCCGTCGGGATTGGGGACGAGCGCCGTGCTCCCACAACCCGAACAACGGAGAACCTTCTTTGCTAACTCCATCTTCTGCTCCTTCTCATCGCCCCACCAGGCGATGGGGCAACAGGATGTGGTAGTAGAAACCGTTCATACAAATGTGCTCCACCGGCCGGTAGTGCTGTCCGATAGCCTCCAGAACCGGCTGGGGGTAGAACTGCGCCCGAAAGACAACGACACCGAACTCCTCGGCCTCAATCCGCCGGACAATCTCCGAAGTGTCCAGCGGGCCGTTTTTGTACAGATTCAGCAGTTGGGTTGGGTTGGTCACCACGGGACGGCCCGCCAGCAGGGAGAACGCCGCCTCCTCGCTGAAGGGCGGCCCGTCGGATGAGCGGACGTAGGCCAGAATCCGCTCCCCAGCCCGGTAGTCCGCTTCAGTGAGACGGTGGCCCAACTGGGTGTAGCCGCCGCTGTCGTAATAAGCGAAGGTTGCGCAATCCCCCCGGACGGCCCGATCCGCTACCCCCAGCAGGCGCGCCAGGGGGCCGAAGACGGGCCCCTCGGTGGGCATATGCAGGTTGCAGGCGGCCTGGATCAGGAAGAGGGCCGCGACGGCCAGCACCACCCCGTCCTTCCAGCGGGGCCGGCGGCGCAGGAGCGCCTCGCCGATCCGCACCAGCGCCCGTCCCGTCAGGATACAGGCCGCAGCGACCGACGTGGTGAAGTACGCCGGACCCGCCCCCCACTTGCCGCTGAGCAACCCCATCCCGACGGTCAGCACAAACCAGAGGCTGTAGACCGACAGTCGGTCCCAGAACAGTTCCCACACCACCATCCCTGCGGCCAGCAAAATGAGCACCGGGTGCAGGCGCAGCCACCAGTTCAGGAAGAAAATCGTCTGGCGGTAGTCAAACTCGTTGACGTTGGCGTGGATGATGTTGACCATCCACTGCCCGCCGGTGGCGCGGTCTATCAGCCAGAAGAGCCCCCCGGCGACGAGGGCCAGTCCCATCCCGCCGACCAGCGCCCGGCGGATATCCCGCAGGAAGACGAATCCCAGCGCCGCCGCGACGGTGAAAACCGCCAGTTGTTTGGTGTACCCCGCGCATAGCAGGAGAAACAGTCCCAGAGCCAGATACCGGTCGCCGTGGCGGGGGTGCTGGAACAGGGCGATCGTCGCCACTGCCAGCGTCTCAAACATCACCATGGTCATGTGCAGGCGGCAGAGGGGGCCGATCTGGTAGACGATGTTGGACGCCAGAAAGGCCAGGCCGGCCAGCGCGGGGAGAGCCCGACGCAGGACGGCAGGTGTTGCCCGGTCGGCGCTCTCCCGCCGCACGACCCAGGCGATGGCGGCCGCGGTGACCAGCGTGGCGGCAAAGGAGACCAATCTTCCGGCCACCAGGCGCGGGCCGAAAATCCCCAGCAGGGGGACGATGAGCAGGTGGAAGAGGGGGGGATAGTTGGAACCGTAAAATGGGAAAGTACTGTTATCCCGGTACGGCCACTCCCCCTGGCGGAAGAGGACCGCGTCGTAGAGTTCAAACCCCTCTCCCTGGTCATAGTCGTAAGGCCAGCGGAAGAGGGCGACGGCGTAATCCAGAAAGACGACCAGATACCCGATGAAAACCAGCAGGGTGATGAGGATCAGCAGACAACTCAGAACGCGCAATCGGGCCTCTCCTAGATGTTTCACCGCGGAGAACGCGGAGAGCGCAGAGATTTTTTAAAATTTTCTCTGCGTCCTCTGCGTCCTCTGCGGTTTTTTTAAAACGCAGCCTTCGCTGCAACCCCCTGGCGGACGATGGCGGCGAAGTCGCCGGCGCGCAAACTGGCTCCGCCCACCAGTGCGCCGTCAATCTCCGGCTCCCGCATGAATTCGGCGATGTTGGCCGGCGTGACCGATCCCCCGTACTGGATGCGGATGGCCTGGGCGACGTCGTCCCCGTAGAGTCCGGCCAGGGTGCCGCGGACCACCCCGCCGATGATGCGGGCGGCGTCCGGCCCGTAGGCGGGGACGCCGGTGCCGATGGCCCAGATGGGCTCGTAGGCCACCACCACCCGCTGTGCCTCATCGGCGCTCACCCCGGCGAAGGCCGCGCGCACCTGGGCGCCGACGACTGCCTCCGTTTGTCCGGTGCGGTTCTGCTCCAGGTTCTCCCCCACGCAGACGATGGGGGTCAGTCCCCAGGCCAGGGCGGCGCGCAGTTTGCGGTTCACCATCTCGTCGGTCTCGCCGAAGTGAGTGCGCCGCTCCGAATGCCCGATGATGACGCAATCGCACAGCCCCACCAGCATCCGCGGGGAGACCTCGCCGGTGTAGGCGCCGGCCTCCTCCCAGTGCATGTTCTGCGCGCCGACGCGGATGGAAGACCCCGCCAGTGCCCGCCGCACCGCCTCCAGCGCGGGGAACGGTGGGCAGACGGCAACCTCCACGCCCTCCACCCCCTCCAGCAGAGCGCGCAGTTCGGTCACCAGCGCGACCGCTTCCTCTATCGTCTTATGCATCTTCCAGTTTCCGGCGATGAAAGGGATTCGCATCTTTACCTCGCGAGTTTGCAAGTGGGCAAGTTTGCAAGTTTGCGAGTTTGCAAGTTTGCAAGTGGGCAAGGACGAAATTTACTCCCAATTATATCACGTTTTTACGTTTTACGCTTTACGTCTTTACGTTCCTCAGCGCCGGGATCGTCAGAAGGACGGTCAGCGCGAAGGCCAGGGTGATCCCGGCGCAGAGGGCGACCCCCGTCGTCGGCCCCAGGACCTGCGCCAGGGCCCCGGCCAGCAGCGAGCCGAACGGCATCATCCCGAAAAACATCAGCGTGTAGATGGACATCACCCGCCCCCGCAGTTCGTCCGGGACCGTGCTCTGAACCAGGGTGTTACCGGTAGCGACCTGGGTCACCCAACCGAACCCCACGACGGTTAGCATAGCCAGGGAGAGGGGAAACGACCGGGAGAAAGTGAAGAGGAGCAACGCCGTGGAGAAGATCAGGCTTCCAGCCAACAGGAGTCGTCCTTTGCGCGGGAAGCGGCTCAGCGAGGCTACCGTCAGCGAGCCGACCAGCGCCCCCACCCCCACGGCCGTATTCAGTGCCCCCAGACCGGTTTCCCCTACGTGGAGCACGTCCACCGCATAGGCCGGCATCAGGGTGGAGTACGAGAGGCCAAAGAGGGTGGAGACCGCTACCAGCAAGATGATCGTCCGGACGACGGTTTCCTTCAGGGCGTACTGCAATCCTGAAGCGACCTGCTGGAAGATGGGCTGGCGGGAGGGGGTGGAACGGACGGGCGGGAGACGCATTCCCAGCAGGGCCGCAATGATGGCAAGGAAACTGAGCCCGTTCAGCCCGAAGCACCAGGCCGCTCCCAGCCCGGCCAGGATGAGGCCGCCGATGGCCGGCCCGACGATGCGGGCCAGGTTAAACATCGTGGAGTTCAGCGCGATGGCGTTCATCAGGTCCCGCCGGTCGTCCACCAGTTCCACCACGATGGCCTGACGGGCAGGGGCATCAAAGGAATTGGCGACCCCATTGAGGAAGGCCAGCAGCGCGACGTGCCAGACCTGGAGGGCGCCGGTGGCGGTGAGGGCCGTCAGGGCAAACGCTGAGATCATCATCACCACCTGGGTGACCATCATCAGCGACCGCCGGGAGACCCGATCGGCGACGGCGCCCGCAGGAAGCATCAGGAACAGGGTGGGGATTGTACCGGCAAAGGAGATGGTCCCCAGCGCCAGCCGGGAGCCGGTCATCTGATACACGACCCACCCCTGCGCGACGGACTGCATCCAGGTGCCCATCAGGGAGAAGACCTGGCCGACGAACCACAGCCGGTAGTTGCGGTGGCGCAGGGCAACGAAGGTCGTGGGGAGACGGAGTTTGGGTAGGGGACGGGAAAGCGCGGGGCAGATTCGCATTTCCACCTCGGAACGTTGCGCGCGGAATGGCGCGATCCATCAGGGACTCCACTGCGCCAGCTGGTGGAGGATACCATCCAGGCGCAGGAGGTCGCCTGCCAGGAGGCGGGCCAGTTCCCGCCCCGCCTCCAGCAGGAAAGCGGCGCGCTCCTGGGGCGGGCGGGCCTCTGCGGCGAAGCGCAGACTGGCGACCAGCAGGTCATCGGCGGGGACGCCGGAGGCGCCCAGGACAATGCGGAAATAGTCCAGACGCCGGGTGATTTCCAGTATCTCGTCGGGGGCGCACTGGTAGAGGAACTCCATCGTGACCGGGGGCTGGGGAGGGACACAGTGCAGGACGCGCGCGCCCATCCGGCAGCCGATGCTCAGGACGCTTACCTCAATGGGCACCAACCGGTTGCGCTGCTGGTCCAGCACGACCTCCGGTTCGGGCTCGGCGATGACAATGTGGCGGACGAACCGGTCGTCCTGCAGGGTGACGTCGTAGATCAGGCCGTAGACGGCGACGCCGGAAGGGAGGTCGGCCCGCACAAAGGAGCCAAAGACGGGGATGTCGGGCTGCATGACCCGGCAGCCAACCACAAACCCCGGATTGGAGGCCCGTAAAATCCGTCCAACAGGAATAGCATAGGAAGTTTTCACGTTCATCGCTGGTGTTTATATCACACCTGATATCTACTGTCAAACGAAGGGAAGCATGCCTACTCCCCAGCCTGAGGCGGTTCGTAGCCGGGGCCGTAGCGGTAGACGGCCCGACGGGGAGCGTATTTGCTGACAAACACGTTGTGGTAGAGCAGATTCCCGTTCCGGTCGTACACCCAGCGCTCCACTTTCGCCGTCAGGCCCTTCTGGGCCGTCTGCCATTCCACCACTGTCCCCGGTGCCAGTTTTTCGTCCAGTTGATAGATAGGCGGGCCGGGCTCCGTCTCGTCGGTAATCACTGGTCCCCGAATCTCCACCCGCCGCCCGTCGTCGGTAGAGTAGAACCGGAAAATCAGCCGGTGGGCCGCTTCCTCCACTTCCGTCTCAATGAGTAGCGCCGTGGGGCGGTCGTTGACGAATTTGAGGTCCACCGACGGAGCATAGACCGTGGCATCCAGCCCTGGCCCGTGCCCCCGGAGTTCGTAGTAGCCCACGCGGTGGTAATGCGCCCAGCGTTCAGTGATGGGATAGCCTCCCTTCAGGGCGGCGCGGAACGCGGTCGTGGAGACCTGGCAGATGCCTCCGCCGACCTCTATTGCCAGCACTTCCCCCATCGTGACGTAGGCTTCGTCGTACCCGGCCTCCGCGCTCACTTCGCCCAGGTACTGGTTAAAGGAAAAGGTCTCGCCGGGGGCAATAACCAGGCCGTCAAACTTCCGGGCCGCCAGGCGAATGTTGTGGTCGCGGCCGGAGGGAGAGCCGATGAAGTACGAATCCCCCACGGCGACCAGGTCGCGGATGCCCAATTCCTCGGCCGTGACGTTCTCGCTGTAACGCGGGGGGACAACGCGCAGGACAAGAGGGGCTGTGTGCTGTCCGACCTCTACGGCGGCCAGGATGCTCTCCACGCTGGCCTCTACATCCAGCGCCCGGCCGGGTGATGAGGGGGCGATGGGGATCAGTTGACCGGTGCGCTCGTCAAAGTGGAAACGGGCATCTACGGGGTCAATCGCCAGAGAGGGAGCCAGGTCCTCCAGGTACGCCCGCAGCGCTTCCCGGTCCAGCGTCACCACGACCTGGCCGTCCCGTACCGTGGTGGCTAACATCCCGACCAGTTCTTCGGGGGCCAGCGACCAGGGACCAGGGTCGCCCTGGCGGGGATCAGGTAGGAGGATGGTCAGCGGGGCAGAAAGCAATTTCTCAGCCAGGAGACGGGCAGTCTCGGCCTCAGCTACCTGCGGGAGGACCTCCCGGACAGCCAGAGCCACGTGCGCTCCGTTGGGGTCCTGGAGGGCCTGCCGGAGAGCAGCCAGCGTAGCCTCTACGTCTACAGCCCGCCCCGGCCGGGCGGCGGACGCTACCGGCGTCAACCCCTGAAAGGTAAGCGCAGCATCCACTGGCGGGATATCTATCTCCTTCGCCAGAGCCTGAAGGTAAAGGCGGGCGGCTGCTTCGTCGTAGGAAAGGATGGGGGCAATGGAATGGCCGCCCAGGAGGAGCAACAGGTGAGTGATGGGGCCGTCCTCCGGCCCCCGCCCAACCCGGAAGGCGGCCTGAGCAGTCGCCTCGGCCACCACCCGGAGACCAATGTCGGTGGGCGGTGGGTTCCAAGACCGCTCCGGACCGACCAGTTGGATGGAGGGGAGCGCCAGGCACTCCTGTAGATGACGGGCCGCGTCCGCAGGCCGCATGCCGCCCACGGAGATTCCCCATACCCGAACGCCGGGGTAGATCCGGCCGGCACACCAAGCCTCGTAGGCCAGGATCAGGCCAATAGTGACCAGAAAGACCAGACCAGCGGCCAGCACCAGGGGAAACCACCCGGGGCCGCCGACGCCCGGAGTCTCCCCTTCACGGCGCGGTAACTCGGAGATTGTCAAAGGAGACCTCCACCCCTCCCTCATAGAAACTCCCCGCGTAGAGGCCAATGTCCCCCTGGGAAAAGCGGTTGTCCTCCACCTGGGCCAGTTGCTGTCCATTAACGATAAAGGTGAACCGGTCGCCCTGGGCGATGACCTCCAGGATGTTGGTACTTGCTCCCTGAAGGATCGCGTCGGAGGGGGACCAATCGGCGCCCAGGGGTTGACGAATGCCGTCCACGAACCGGCTCACCAGAAAGTAACCGTCGCCGCTAACGGAGAAGGAATAGAAGTTGCGCCGGTCCTGCACCCGCACCAGCACTCCGTACTCGTTGTCACTGGGGCCGGCGACCTGGGCAGCCTCCACGGTGAGATGAAAGTCCCGCAGGCTTCTTCCTGCCAAAGCCCATGCCAGTTGATTAGGAGACGCGACGGAAATGTGCAGGACACCGTTCTGAATGGTCACCTGAGCGGCTGCGTCGGATTCCAGTTTCCAGTTGCCGGGGGCGGAAAAATCCTCCTCCCAGGGCAGGCTGTTTCCCTTTCCGCACGCGCAGAGAAACAGAGCCAAAAGGGCGTAAAGGCCTATAAGCGGGCAAGTTTTCATTCTTCCTCTCCCTCCTCCGGTACGAGAACTTTGAAGTTGTCAAAGTGGACGCGGATGGAGCCCTCCGGCCCGGAACCGACGCCCAGACCAACGTCGCCCTGGCGGAAGGTGTCGTCGGTGACGGTAGCGATTTCCTGATCATTGACGAAAAGTTGGAGACGGTCGCCCTGGCAGACAGCGCGGATGCGGTATACATCCGCTCTAATGGGAATGGAGGGAGAAAGAAGGAATCCGGCGCCGCTGAGAGGCTTCGGGTGACTGTCCCGAACCCGTATGATGGCGTAGTATCCGTCATCGGTGATGCCGAAGTAGTAGAAGTTGGCAGGAGCGCGGTAGCGGCAGATCAGACCAAAATGACCGCCGGAGGCGCCCGAAACCCGGCGGGCATCCACGGTCACCACCACGTCGCTAAATCGCTTCCCCGGCGTGGTCCAGGCAAACCAGTCCGGTTCGTAGACCTCTATAAAATATTCCCCTTCCTGGTAACCACGGTCAAAGGATTCCCGGCTCTCACTTCCCCAGCCACTTTTGGGGTTACCAAACCGGTCGTAGAAGAGCAACCCCGCTCCCTCTCGCCGACATCCGGACAGAAGGAGCAGAAGCAATACCACGGGCAGGATCAGACGCGGGTTCCTGGGCGCCATGGTTCCCTCCAGGGATGATTTCTTAGGATTATAGCATGGGGTGGGGAGAGGGCAAGGAGAGAAAAATTGGGTCTGTGCAGCCGATCTCCGGCACAGGGAACAAAACTCAAAAAGGTAAGCGGGCGGGATTTGTGGGGTTCGCCGCTCTCTCGCATCTCGGCTCATCCCCCTAACCCTCTTCATGGGAGGGGCCCAGAACACCGAGCGGTGCGTCGCAACGCGCCCCGAAACCGAAGGGGGTATTTCAGTTTTATGGTAGATTGCGGAATGTGCCGTTTTCCCAAGCCCCGCCAGTTCACGGCGGGGCGGAAAGGGCCGTTTCCCCA
>FWPU01008832.1_pt1 | contig 16610 bp, 14 predicted proteins | sample 2228361 | NCBI WGS metagenome assembly FWPU01 (sample SAMEA103939777, study PRJEB20133) | metagenome
TTATACTAAAGTAAGTCCATAAAATTACGATAATATGTTTGGTTTTTTTAAGACTTTAAAAAATTTTATAAATTTTATAGAAAATTGAATTTAAATTTATTAATTTTGTGATGTGAAAATAAACTTTACAAACCTAAGAGCTCCTAAATCTGTACATATTAATACTTACTATAACCACTTCTTTTTAGAAGTAAATTTATCCAAAGAGCTCAATTATTTAATAAGCTACTGAATATAATATTTTACAAAATAATGGAACAAAATTTAATCAGTTAAAGTAAAATCCGAGAAAAATTTAATTAACCATAAATAAATAAAGGAGAGATGCAAATTTGAAGATAACGAAGCAATTTACAAATAGGGAGAGTAAATCGTTAGATCAATATTTACAAGAAATAGGTAAAGTAGACCTCCTAACACCGGAGGAAGAGATTGAATTAGCTAAAAGAATTAAGAAGGGCGATAAAGAAGCGCTCGACAAATTAACAAAAGCTAACCTCAGATTTGTGGTAAGCGTTGCTAAACAATATCAAAATCAAGGATTACCATTAGGTGATCTAATAAACGAAGGAAACCTTGGTTTAATTAAAGCCGGTCAAAGATTCGATGAAACAAGAGGCTTCAAATTTATCTCCTATGCTGTCTGGTGGATCCGTCAATCTATTATGCAGGCAATTGCAGAACAATCAAGAATGGTCCGCCTGCCTCTTAATAGAGTAGGCGCATTAAATAAAATGAGCAAAGCTCTCAGTCAGCTCGAGCAAGAATATGAAAGACGTCCTAATCCAGAAGAAATTGCTGAACAGCTTGATATGGATGTCCAAGATGTAACTTATGCAATGCAGATAGCAGGACGACATATTTCAATGGATGCTCCTTTTGCTCACAGCGAGGATAACAATAATAGTTTGCTCGATGTAATGCCAAATGAAGATCAGCCCCCACCGGATTACTCGTTGATGAAGGAATCCCTAAAAGCGGAAATAGAACGCTCTCTTTCTATATTAACTGAAAGAGAAGCCGAAGTTATTAGATTATACTTTGGGATTGGGAAAGAACATTCGCTGACACTTGAAGAAATTGGAGAAAAATTAAATCTTACTCGCGAAAGAGTCCGTCAAATTAAAGAAAAAGCTTTAATTAGACTACGCCACTCTTCACGCAGCAAAAACCTTAAGGCTTATCTCGGATAATCATTAAGCAGGACGAATATTTTCGTCCTGCCTACATCTATAATCCCCACCTCAATATAAAATTTAATAAATTAATTTTATTAGTCTTCTTATATTTAAATAAAAACAATAAAAAACTATGAGCACATTAGAAAATTATTTTGAAAAATATCGGAATAACACCATAGGAATAAATCAATGGTTTGATAGCCCTTACGGAAAGAAAAAAATAATTTATGCTGATTGGATAGCAAGTGGTAGGTTATATGAACCAATTGAAACTATCATTAAAGAAAAATTTGGTCCCTTTGTAGGAAATACACATTCAGAATCCTCAGTTACAGGAACTTCAATGACAAAATCCTACCATGAAGCAAAAAGAATAATTAAACAACATGTAAATGCCAATCATAATGATGTTCTAATTTTTTCAGGTTACGGGATGACATCTGCTATTAATAAATTTCAGCGCATACTTGGTTTAAGATATCCTGAACAGCTGAGAAAGTATATTCATATTCCGAAAGATGAAAAACCCGTTGTATTTTTAACACATATGGAACATCATTCAAACCAAACTTCATGGTTAGAGACCATTTGTGATGTGGTTTTAATTGAACCTGATGAAAAAGGATTAGTCAACTTAAATCATCTTGAAAGTTTATTAAAATTCTATGAACACAGGAAATTGAAAATAGGCTCATTTACCGCAGCATCAAATGTTACTGGAATTCAGCCACCTATCTACAAAATGGCTGAAATACTACATAAATACGGAGGATATTGCTTTATAGATTTTGCTGCTGCTGCACCTTATGTAGAGATTAATATGCATCCAGAAATCCCTGAACAAAAATTAGATGCAATATTTTTTTCACCACACAAATTCCTTGGTGGACCGGGCTCTTCTGGAGTTTTAATTTTTGATTCAGAATTATACAACAGAAAAATACCTGATCATCCAGGTGGTGGTACAGTAGATTGGACAAATCCATGGGGTGAACATAAATATATTTCGGATATTGAAGTCAGAGAGGACGGTGGTACTCCCGGATTTCTTCAGGCTATTAAAGCTGCGCTGGCAATAAAACTTAAAGAAGAGATGGGAGTAGAAAATATTTTGATGCGCGAACATGAATTACTTTCACTTGCATTCAATAAACTAAAAAAGACTAATGGTATTCATATACTTGCATCCGAACACGAAGAGCGTCTTGGCGTTATTTCATTCTATGTCGAAAATGTTCATTATAATTTAATGGTAAAATTATTAAATGATAGATTTGGTATACAGGTTCGAGGGGGTTGTTCCTGTGCTGGAACTTATGGTCATTATTTATTACACGTAGACCCGACACGTTCAAAATATATAACTGAAAAAATTAACCAGGGGGACTTATCAGAAAAACCAGGCTGGGTCCGTATCTCAATTCATCCAACTATGACAAACAATGAAATAATCTATATTTCTGATGCTATTGAACAAATTACCATTAATGCTTCAGAATTGTCTAAAGATTATAAATATTCTCCAAAAACAAATGAATATATACACTATAAAGAAAATAGCTGGAATTATATAAAATATTGGTTTAATTTATAAATTAATTGAAATCCAACTTTATATAAACTCTTCTAAATTTTTATAATCTAAAAAAAATTTTATCAACGATTGTTTTATATTGACAATATAATTAACAATTTTCTATATTTGCAAAGTATATGAAAGATAGAAAAATAACATATTACTTCAATTCAATCTGGGCTTGGTGTTGGTGGGCTTATTTTGTCCGCACTATCTCAGTGACTTAAAGTAATATAAATATTTTACAAGAAAAACCCTTCTCAGAAGTCACTGAGAAGTGTTTTTTGTTTTAAAGGGGTTTAAATATGAATTATGAAAAATTTTTAGAACTATCAGAAAAACATAACATAGTACCGGTATACGAAAAAATAGCAGCAGATTTAATGACACCAGTTTCTGCTTATTTGAAAATTAGAAATAATAATTCATCATCATTTCTATTAGAATCAGTGGAAGGTATAGGTAGATTAGCACGTTATTCATTTATTGGTTTAAATCCCTCAATGATAATATTAAACTTCTATAAAACTATTACAATAAAAAGTTCAAATTATTCAAAAACAATTTCAAGTAATTTATTTGACTATTTGAAAGACTTAATTAAAAATTTCATATATCCCAAAATTGAAGACCTCCCCTACTTTACAGGTGGATTAGTAGGTTATATAGGTTTTGATAACATTTCATTAATAGAAGATACTATTAATTATAACACTAAACCAGAGAATATCTTACCGGATTCAATGCTTGGTTTCTATAATTCTCTTATTGTATTCGATCATTACAAGCATCAGATTATATTGATTTATAATGTGGATTGTTCAAATAAACAGAATATTTTAGAAAAATATAATAATGCAAAAGACGAGATAAACAAACTAAAAAAACTATTAAGCAAACAAATTGAATTTAAATCTAACTTTAAATCCCAACCTATAACATTAACTCAAAGAGAAGAAGAAGAATTTTGTGAACTTGTTAGAATTTCCAAAAAAAATATTTATGATGGAGATGTATTTCAAATTGTTTTATCAAAAAGATTTGAAGCCAATTACGAGGGGGATCCTTTTAATGTTTACCGCGCTTTAAGAATGATAAATCCATCTCCTTATATGTACTTTATAGAATTTGATAATAATATAAAAATAATTGGTACTTCGCCAGAAGATCTTCTTAAAGTTAAAAACAGAAAAGCAGAAATTTTACCAATAGCTGGGACACGCAGAAGAGGTAGAACTGAAGAGGAAGATTTAGAATTAGAAACAGATCTACTCAACGACCCAAAAGAGATTGCAGAACATGTAATGCTAGTAGATTTAGCAAGAAATGATCTTGGTAGATTTTGTAAACTTGGTACAGTTAAAATAAGTGAACGGATGAAAATAAATAAATTCTCACATGTAATGCATATTGTATCGAGAGTTGAAGGAATCTTAAGAGATGATAAAGATTGCATTGATGCACTAAAAGCATCTTTTCCTGCTGGAACTGTTACAGGGGCTCCAAAAATCAGAGCCATTCAATTAATAAATGAATATGAAAAAATTAAACGTGGAATTTATGCGGGTGCTGTGGGATATATAGATTTCAGTGGAAATTTGGATATGTGTATTGCAATAAGAACATTATTTACAACCAAAGAAAAAATTTACTGGCAGGCCGGAGCTGGTATTGTAGCTGACAGTAAACCTGAGCTTGAGCTTAAAGAAATTAAAAACAAATCTGCAGCTTTACTTAGCGCGTTAAAATGTGTGGAGGTAATAGATGAAAATCTTAGTTGTTGACAACTATGATTCTTTTACATACAACCTTGTTCAATTGCTTGGCCAATTCACCGAAGATATTATTGTTAAAAGAAACAATAAAATTACAATAGATGAAATAGAACAATTAAAACCAGATAAAATTGTTATATCACCTGGCCCTGGGACACCAAAAGAAACAGGAGTTACAATTGATGTTATTAAAAATTTTGGTTCTACTGTACCAATACTGGGTGTTTGTCTAGGACATCAAGCAATAGGTTATTGTTTTGGTGCAAATGTAATAAATGCTCCTTATTTAATGCATGGCAAAACTTCAAGAATAATTCATGATGGCAAAACCATATTTAAAAATATCGAACAAAATTTTGATGGCGGAAGATACCATTCATTAATTATCGAAAAAGAGACACTCCCCGAAATCTTTGAAATATCTGCTTATACAGAAGATAATATAATTATGGGAATAAGACATAAACATTTACCTATCGAAGGAATACAATTTCATCCAGAATCAATATTAACAAAAGTTGGCTATCAATTAATAAAAAACTGGGTTTATCTATGATAAAAGAATATATTGAAAAAATTGCTTCTGGTAATGATTTAACAATAAACGAAGCTTATAATGCAATGAATTATATAATGAGTGGTAATTGCAATAATTCGCAGATTGCAGGGTTTTTAATAGCATTAAAAACTAAAGGTGAAACACCAGAGGAAGTAGCCGGATTTGTAAAAGCTATGCGTGGTAAAAGCGTTAAAATAAACTCGGACGATAATACAATTGATGTTTGTGGTACCGGAGGTGATGGCTCAAATACATTCAATATATCAACAGCCACTGCTTTTGTTGTAGCTGGGTGTGGTATTAAAGTAGCAAAGCATGGGAATAAGTCAATCTCAAGCAAATGTGGTAGTGCTGATATATTGACATATCTTGGCATAAATACTAATCTCCCCCCAAGTGTTGCAGAAGAAGCCCTACAAAAAATTGGTATTACTTTTTTATTCGCACCTCTTTATCATCCAGCTATGAAATATGCAGCTGAAGTACGTCGTGAATTAAATACAAGAACAGTATTTAATATCCTCGGACCTTTAACTAACCCGGCCAATACAAAAAAACAATTAATTGGAACTTTTAATGATTATGCAGCAGAATTAATGTTAAGAGCTACACCTTATCTTGGAATGGAAAAAGTTTGTTTTGTATGCACGGGAAATAATCTCGATGAAATTTCACTTACAGAAACGACTAATGTTTTTGAGTATAACAAAACATCGTTAAAAAACTATGAAATTAACAATGAAACATTCGGTTATAAAAATATAAATAAGAAAAATATTGTTAGTGATTCAATTGAAAAAAATGCGGAATTGATCTTATCTGTTTTACGGGATAAAATTAAAAATGATGCTTTCTATGTTGTTGCTGCAAATTCTGCAATGGCACTCTATACTGCAAATTTTTCTGACGATCTTAATGAGTGTAAACTGGCTGCAGAAGAATCAATTTTATCAGGTAGAGCTTACCAAAAATTGCTCGCATTAAAAAATTTTGGAGAAAAATATTCATGAATTTTCTTAAAAGGATTTTAACAGAAAAGAAGAATGAGGTTAGTATTTTAAAACAAAAATACACCATTAATTACTTTAAGAACGAAGAATATTTCTTTAATAAAACCCTGAATTTTAGTCAGTCATTAACAAAAGCAAATAAAATTTCTTTAATTGCCGAAATTAAAAAAACAAGTCCATCTAAAGGAATTTTAACTCATAATTTTAATCATACAAATATTGCCAAAATATATATGCAATATTCTACTGACGCAATTTCTATCTTAACTGATAAAAAATTTTTCAATGGAGATATTATTTATTTGAAAGATATAGCACAGTTCAAAACGGTACCTATATTAAGAAAAGACTTTATAATTGATGAAATTCAGATTTATGAATCTAAGGCTTATGGTGCAGACGCAATATTACTTATTGCTGAAGTACTTTCAAAAAATCAAATCGATGAACTCACTTCTGCTGCAGCAGAATGTGGAATGGATGTTTTATTAGAACTGCATTCAATATCTCAAATAGATAAAATTGATTTTAATAAAAACAAAATAATAGGGATTAATAATCGAAATCTTGAAACATTCAATGTTAATATTAATACTACCATTCAACTACTTAATCATTTGCCAGATAATTTAACAATAGTATCAGAGAGTGGAATTAATTCTAAAGAAGATATTGAAAGCTTAAAGCAAACAAAAGTTAATGCTGTTTTAATTGGTGAATATTTTATGAAATCAAATAATATTGAAAAGACAATACAAGAATTCCAAAAATTTTTATACTACAATTAATCGAATAATATGAAAGTCAAAATTTGTGGAATTACAAATATTGAAGATGCAAAGTATTGTTGTAATTTGGGAACTGATGCACTTGGTTTTGTTTTTTATAAAAAAAGCAAAAGATATATTAATTACATTAATGCAAAAGATATAATAGATAAATTGCCAGCATTCATACTTAAAGTTGGAGTATTTGTAAACAATTCTATTGAAGAAATAAATGAAATTTCAAAAATAATTGGATTGAATGCTGTTCAATTACATGGCGATGAAAGCCCTGAGTTTATAACACAAATCAATCTTCCTGTTATCAAAAGTTTTAGAATCAATGAAAATTTTGATTTCTCAATACTTGACAAATTTAAAACTTGTAGTTTTTTATTGGATTCATATTCTAAAGACGATTACGGTGGCACAGGAAAAAATTTTAACTGGAATTTAATTCCAACACATTTAAAAAACAAAATAATATTAGCCGGAGGAATTTCGGTTGAGAATATTCAGTATATTTATAATCACATTAAACCTCAAGCGGTCGATTTATCATCGTCAGTTGAAATAATACCAGGTAAAAAAGACTTTGACAAGTTGAAAAGATTTTTCAAGGTTCTAAATAATCTAAGGTATTCATTTAATCAATGAGATAAAACATTTACAAACAAAATAAACAAAACTTTATGACCCGGTGCATACACTCCGCTCGAGCCCTCTGAGCTTTCACAAAAAGAAAGTTTAAGGGCTCGAGTAAAATATTGTTAAATATTAAGAGAAAATTTTTTATTCACTAAATCAAGAGTACATAATGATAAATTATAATCTACCCAACTCTGCTGGGAAATTTGGAATTTATGGCGGTCGATATGTACCAGAAACTTTAATATCCGCTTTATATGAACTTGAAACTACTTATAATCAATTAAAGAACGATTCTAGCTTTATTAACGAGTATAATCAACTTCAAAAAGAATATAATGGTAGACCAACACCCTTAACATTTGCAGACAGGTTAACGAAATATTATGGGAAAGCAAAAATCTATTTGAAACGAGAAGATTTATGTCATACTGGGGCACATAAACTAAATAATACAATTGGACAAATATTAATTGCTAAACGATTAGGTAAACAAAGAATTATTGCAGAAACTGGAGCAGGCCAACATGGCGTTGCAACCGCTACGATGTGTGCAAAGTTTGGAATTAAATGTATTGTATACATGGGTGAAAAAGATATAGAAAGACAAGAACCAAATGTATTCAGAATGAAATTACTTGGTGCGGAGGTTATACCAGTTTCTTCTGGTAGCAAAACCTTAAAAGATGCTACAAACGAAGCAATAAGAGATTGGGTAACAAATGTAAGAAACACACATTATATAATTGGTTCAGTAGTTGGTCCCCATCCATATCCAATGATTGTACGAGATTTTCAATCAATTATTGGATATGAAACCAGAGACCAAATTTTATCAATCGAAAAAAGATTACCAGATTATATTGTTGCATGCGTAGGTGGAGGCTCAAACGCTATTGGCATTTTTTACCCTTTTATAAAAGATGAAAATGTTAAACTAATTGGTATAGAGGCTGCTGGACATGGTTTACATACAAATAAACATTGTGCTACTTTAAGCCTTGGTACTCCCGGAATTTTTCAAGGTATGCTTACTTATTTATTGCAAGATGATGATGGACAAATTTCTGAAGTACACTCGATATCAGCAGGACTTGATTACCCAGGTGTAGGTCCGGAACATTCTTACCTAAAAGATCAAAATCGCGTACTATATTTTTCTGTTACAGATAAAGAAGCATTAAATGCTGCTTATCTTATAACTAAACTTGAAGGAATTCTCCCCGCGCTTGAAAGTGCGCATGCTATTGCATATTTAGAAAAATTCATTGATAATACATCTAAAGATGATATTATTATTATAAATTTAAGTGGGAGGGGTGATAAAGATTTATCAACTTATATGAAAAATTTTAAGGAAACTCCATAATGAATTATATTCATAATTTCATTAATGATCTAAATAAAAAAAATAGAAAAGCTTTATCAATTTTTTTAACTGCTGGATTCCCACAAAAAGAAACTTTTATAGATTTAGCTAAATCTGTATTAGACGCAGGTGCTGACTTGCTTGAATTAGGGATCCCGTTTAGCGACCCACTTGCAGATGGTCCTATTATTCAAACTTCATCCACAATTGCTCTAAATAATAAAGTAACTACTAAAGACGTATTAAAATATGCAGAATCGTTATCAAACTATACTACTAAACCAATTATCTTAATGGGGTATGCAAATCCCCTCAATCATTATAAAAAAAATAATTTCTTCAAAGATGCTTCAAATGCGGGGGTCAAAGGTATAATTGTTCCAGATGTTCCGATTGAAGAATTTGATTCTTTTTTTGACTGCGAAACATACAATTTAGATATAATACTCCTTACTACTCCTACTTCAACAAATGAGAGAATTGAATTAATTGATAGAAAAAGTAGTGGATTTATTTATTGCGTGAGTATAACAGGGACCACTGGAATAAAAGACTCTTTTAGCAACGACACATTTGAAAATCTTAAAAGAACATATTCTTTAGTCAAAAAAAATAAAATGCTTATTGGATTTGGAATATCAAAACCTGAGGACATTAAAAATTTTTCTCATTATTGTGATGGAGTAATTCTTGGCAGTAAAATAATTAAATCACTTCTTGAAAGTAACATTAATAATACACTAAAACTTATAAAAGAATTGAGCAATGCATGTGACTTAACTAATTTACCCTGCTAAAATTACTATTGCTATATAGATTTAAAAAAACCGCAAGGTGTAAATAATAATAATTTACATTCTTGCGGTTAAAATTTAGAGGACAAAAATCAATTACCTTTCTACTCTTCCTGAGCCACTGCTTTTCATGAGTTTTTCAACTTCATCAACCGAAACTAAATTAAAATCACCTAGTATAGTATGTTTTAAACATGATGCTGCAACAGCAAATTCCAGTGCATCTTTTGAATTTTCTTTAGTTAGTAAGCCATAAATTAATCCACCAGTAAATGCATCTCCTGCACCTACTCTATCAACAATATCTATATCATACTTTCTAGAACGATAAGGGATTTTACAATCCTTATCATCAAGTAATATTGCACTCCATCCATTTCTTGTAGCAGAATAGCTTTCTCTTAATGTTATTGCAACAGCTTTGAAGTTAAAATTTTCTTTTAATTTTTTTGCTACATTAAAATATCCTTCTTCGCTTAGTTGACCGGCTTCTATATTTGTTTCTTCGGCTTTTATTCCAAGACTTTTTTCAGCATCTTCTTCGTTTGCTATGCAAACATCTACATATTTCATCATTTGCTTCATTACAGTTTGTGCCTGTTCAGTTGTCCATAATTTTGCTCTATAATTTAAATCGCAACTTACAGTTACATTTTTCTCTTTTGCTACCACACAGGCTTCTTCCAACAATTCCTGTGCATTTTTCCCTAATGCTGGGGTAATTCCTGTCCAATGAAACCATGCGGCATTATCAAATACTCTATTCCAATCAATTTCCCCTTTTTTCATTAATGACACTGCAGAGTAAGCTCTATCATAAATTACCTTTGAAGCTCTCTGACTTGCACCTGTTTCAAGAAAATAAATTCCAATTCTGTCGCCTCCGCGGACAATATAATCATCCTTTACACCAAATCTTCTTAAATGATTTACGGCTGCCTGACCTATCTCATGTTTTGGTAACTTTGTAACAAAATATGAATCCATTCCATAATTTGATAAAGAAACTGCCACATTTGCTTCACCTCCGCCAAATGTTACATCAAAGCTTTGTGTTTGCAGAAATCTTGTAAAGCCAGGTGTAGATAGGCGAAGCATTATCTCACCAAAGGTTATTACTTTTCTTGACATAATATTGCCTCAGTTTTATTTATTAGTTCATTCATATTTATTTTTCATATTTTTTGATTACAAGATATTTCAAATCACTCTCCCCCACATTTCGAATTCCATGGAGACTATTAGGTGGACAATAAAAACTTGCATAGGCTTTTGCAATTTTTGTCTCACCGTTTAAATAAAATTCTGCGGTCCCGTCTATTATAAAGAAAAACTCATCCTCTGAATGTTGATGTGGTGGATGAGTTGCTAATCCAGGCTTAACAACACTTAGTTTTAATGTTCTACCATCTATAAATTCTTTATCTATAAACCAGTATTGATAACCAACTTCTGTCTTAACAATTTTATCAAAAGTAAATTCATTTACACAATTATCGATTGTAAAGATTTTTTGTTCTGCTTTATTTTTTTCCTGTGCATACAATGCAGTATATATTAAAATCAAAAGTATAAAAATCAGTTTTTTCATTAAATAATCCTTTCTTTTATTTAATCATTGGGTTAACACGATTAACAAACTGAAGAGGTAAACCATTTATATCTCTCATGTTCATTACTGAATCTTTAGAGGGAGTCTGGTAAATATCGTTTACAATAATTGCACCATTAGATAATAATTTCTCTTTTACAAGATTAATATCCTTAACCATAAATGCAACATGAAAACTACCGTGCATAATCTTTTCAAATTCGATAACAGGGGAATCGCTATGTTGATAAAATTCAAACATTACTTTTTCATTCTGGTCTGCAATAAACATTCCATAAGAAGGAGCTGTGCCCTGACGCATAATTTTCATATTCAAATTTTTAATGTACCAATTTGATTTCATGGGGGAATCATTCACATTAAAAGCGACATGCTCGATAAAAATACCATGACAATTAATCATAGGTTTAGCTCTCTGGACAAATTGGATTGGCATACCCCATGGATCTTGTAATACCATGACATAATCGCCGGATTCAGTTTTTCGTAAATTGCTTAATATAATAGCGCCTTCAGAAATTAACTTATCTTTTATTGACTCAATATCATTAACACTAAAAGCAAGATGAAATGAATCATAATTAAAATTCATTTCTGAAATTGTTGGATAATCTTTGTTGTAATTAAATTCAATCATCATGCGAAGAGCTGAATCTGCAACAAAAGCAGTATAAATAGGAGTTTCACTTTCTCTTACTATTTTCATATTCAGGTTTTTAACATACCATTGCACAGCTGCTTTAGTGTCTTTAACATTAATTCCAATATGTTCAAATGTAATTACGTTTGTTGAATCAGAATACTTTGCAAAAATATTTGTTAAGTAAACTATAAAAACAATTAAAATCATTTTTAAAATCTTCATTTTCTGAACCTCTATGTTTGATATTTATAATTAAATTTAACAGAAACGATTATTAATTCATAAAATTAATACCGAACAAATATGTTCTACCGGGCATAGGATAACCATCGATTATTTCATATTTTCTATTCAAAATATTATCCAATTTTAAGTAAAACGTTAAATATTTAAAAGCATTGATCCATACAGAATTACTAAATAATACATAACTTTGTTTTCTTTCTATCGAAGAATTTGATTTTAATGAAGTAAATAGATTTGTTACAACTTTTGCATTAGCATTAATAGAAAATACACCATAGGAATAATTTACATCAATGAAAGATTGTTGTTCCGGCGACCCCAATAATTTTGTAGAACTTTTTATATAACTATAGTTTCCATTTAAAGAAAAGTACCTTGATGCAACATATCTCACTTCAAGTTCAAAGCCACGATTAGTCAGACTACTAATATTTTGATTTTTAATATTTGGATATATACCAGTCATTCTGATAAAATCTTTCCCTTCAGCTAAAAAAATTGCTCCATTTATAAATAGTCGTCCTGAAAAAGCTTCACTTTTGAATCCAATTTCATAATTCCATAATTTTTCCGGTTTTAAATCAATATTAGCTCCAAATAAATATAATTCATTTAAAGTAGGACTTCTAAATCCTTCAGCAATTGATCCATAAACAGAATTTTGTTTATTCAATTTATAATTCAAACTAAATTGTGGTATAATTATAGCTCCATAAATAGAATGATGGTTTAGTCTAATACCTGCGTTGATCGATAATTTATTAAATAACTCCTGACTAAAAACAAGATAAAGAGCTTTTTCTGTTACGTGTTTATTTATCAATTCAGATTTAATTCTTGCTTTACCTCCATAACTTTTTATTTCCAGACCTAATGATGTAATACTGTTTTTAGAAAGTTCAAGACTCTCGTTTATTGATAAACCTAAAATATTATCATTAGAATGAAAGCCATCGTAAATATCGTGCACACCATTATTAAAATACATCAATAACATCCCTTCATATTTAGATGATTTATTTTTAAGCTTTAAAGAAGTGTTAGCACGAGTAACATCAGTCCATACTGAATCATTTAAATACGGATTTGTTACAGGACCTGGATTGTAAACTCTCGATGAATTTATATATGAATTAAAATTTAACGACCAAATGGAATTAAACGTATACTCAGCGTTATAAATTGCTGTAATGGACTGAGCTCCTGAAGATGGACGATTATCATTTGAATAATCTTTGTTAAAAGTAAAACTATTATTAAAATTCTTTTTCTTATAAGCTACATTACCTTTTATTTTATAAGTATTAAAAGAGCCATAATTTATATCCGTAAAAAAATTAAATCCATCTAATTGATTCTTTTTTGTAGTGATATTAATAACTCCACCCAGAGCATTTGTGCCATATAAAACAGAAGCAGGTCCACGAATAATATCGACAGCTGCTATTTCAGAAGTTTGATAAATATCTGCCAGAGGGTGTCCAAAAATACCTGCAAATTCGGTTCTACCATCAACAATTATAAGTGTTTGTTGAATTCCGTTTATTCCTCTAATTGATATTTTCCCTGGAGCATTCGACCCAATTCCAAAGCCACTGATTCCATTTTCTGTTACAAAAAATCCAGGAGCTTTTCCATTAATCGCAGCAATTAATGTGGATTTTATATCTTGTCTAATTTTGTTTTCCGGTAGAATTGAATAAGAAGGTGTGAATGTTCTATACAATTGCTCAACTTTAGATGCAGTAACGGTTATTTGTTTTAATTCATAATTTTTTGTAGAATCATTTTGAGCTAGAATTATTGTGAGATTAAGAATAATCAATGATATTAAGTATTTTGTTATCATCTACAAATCCCTTCTTCCCAGTTAATCAAAAACAATTTAATTAAATATTAATTACATTAATACATTTATTATTCAATTAAATTTCCGTTAATTTTTACATTGATAATTTTTAGCTCTTCTACATTTTGTAAAAAGTTTTCCTTTTCAACACCGTTAAAATTACAGTCTATAATCTTTACATTTCGTATAGGTGATTCTTTCAATCCAATAAACTCAAGTGCATATTCACTTTTTTTACTATTAACTTTTTCAACAACTATATTTCTAAAAGTTGGTGGGAATTTACCATCATTACCCTCAGAAGGGTCGTAACGCATATTTAATCTAACAATAGCATTGCTAACTTCGCCCACTTCAACCTTACGCATAAAAATATTTTCAACAATTCCACCTCTATAAGAATTAGATTTTATTCTTAAAGCTCTATCAAGATTGGGGCTATCCATTTTACAATTTTCAATAAATACATTTCTACATCCTCCCGATATTTCACTACCAATGGATACACCACCATGTCCATCCTTCATAACAGAATTTCTTACAATAATATTCTCACTAGGTACATTAATTCTTCTACCATCTAAGTTTCTTCCAGATTTTATAGCAATACAATCATCTCCATTATCAAAATAACAGTTTTCAATTAATACATTTTTGCATGATTCCGGATCGCAGCCATCTGTATTTGGTCCATCACTTATTGTTTTGACATTTCTTATAATGATGTTTTCTGAGAGCACGGGATGAATAATCCACATTGGAGAATTAGTTAAAGTTATTCCTTCGAGTAAAATATTTTTACAATTAATCAACTGAAGGAAATTTGGTCTCAAATAATAGCCTTTACCAAAGATTCTATCTTTAACAGGGATACCCAGATTATTCATCTTCATTAATCTTGGGCGGGATATACTATCTCTTTGACTTGGCATACCTGGCTTCCAGCCATATCTTTTGTTTCCACTCCATTTCCACCAGTTAGTCGAATCTGCCTGTCCATCTAAAATTGCATTTCCTGTAATCGCAATATTTTCCTGATTATATGCATAAATAAGAGATGAATAATTATAAAATTCTACACCTTCCCATCTTGTAAAAACAACAGGCAAATAATCGTCGGGATTGGTGCTAAATTTGATAACTGTTCCATCTTCCAAATGAAGATTAACATTACTTTTTAGTATAATAGGACCACTACAATAATATTCACCTTTTGGTACTATAACTTTACCTCCTCCATTAATTGAGCAATGTTCTATAACTTTATTTATCACATTTTTTATGTCTTTCTTTATTTCTTCTGTCGAAGAAAAATCAGTTAAATAAAATAACTTTTCCGGAAATTCAGGTGGTTTTATACTTATTAAAATTTCATCAAACTTTTTCCATTCGTCTTGAGAAAAATAACATGAAGAAACAACAAAAAAATAGAATAATATTAATTTGATATTTTTCATTTTCTCCTCAGATTGATAAAAAATATGAAATAGTTAAAAATAAGATTAACAATTTTTTCTAACGCAGGTACCGCGCAATATTAAATTAGTTTCAATTGTAATATTTTTTGTTTCGAACTCATCCTGATTATTAATATTATCAAAAAGAATATTCATTGCGTGCTGACTTAGTAAATCAGTAGATTGATCAATACAACTAAGCGGGGGGCATAAAAATTCCTGAATATTAGAATTTCCGAAACAAATCAAATCAATATCATCCAGTATTTTTAATTTCACTTCATTTACTGCTCGATAAACACCTAATGCTACAGGAAAAGTTACTGTAAAAATAAATTCAGGCAAATTTTTTTCTTTATATAATTGCATAAAAGCATTATATCCATAATCCTCTCCAAACCCACCTTCAATAACCCATTTGGGATTAATTTCGAGTCCATACTGTTCCATTGCATCTTTAAATCCTTGCAATCTTTCCTTTCCGATATTGATATTTGTATAACCTGCAAAGTGAGCAATTTTTTTATAACCAATTTTTATAGCATATTCAATTGCTTTAAAGGCTCCACCTCTATCATCAACAGTCACAGTATTAATATTTGGTAATTGTGGTACTCTATCAATAAAAACTATTGGGATCCCTCTTTTCAAGACAGTTTGAAAAATTTCATAATTAGTTGTTTGTTGCGTAATAGAAACTATAATCCCATCAACTTTCATTGCAAGTAAAGTAAGAATGTGTTTTCTTTCCAATTCAGCATTTTCCTGTGATACAGCAAGAATGATTTCATAATTATGTTCCATGCCAATTTTATAAATATTTTCAATAATTGAACTGAAAAAGAAATGAGCAATTTTAGGTACAATAACACCAATTGTATTGGATTTTCTAGCTGATAGACTTCGAGCAATTAAATTTGGAGTATATTCTAACTCTTCTGCTAATTTTTTAATTTTTTTTGTAGTCTCTGGAGAGATATCGGGGTGATTTCTCAGTGCTTTTGATACTGTTACAGTTGATACATTTAATATTTTGGCTATATCACTTAAAGTAACTGGTTTAGATTTCATTTTCTTAAAGTTATTAATAATAAAAGTTTTTGACCTAAATTTCAGAACAATCAATT
>FWPU01008835.1_pt1 | contig 16599 bp, 14 predicted proteins | sample 2228361 | NCBI WGS metagenome assembly FWPU01 (sample SAMEA103939777, study PRJEB20133) | metagenome
CTATTAATTATTAAAAATGTATTTAATTATAAATAGAAAAATTATTACTTCCATGTATAAAGAAAATCATTGAATTTATTGTAATTCAATTAATGATTTAACTCTGAAGATTATATAAAAGTTAAATTATATTTAATGTATAATGCTTTTGAAAAGTAATTATGGCTTTTAACATTTTGCTTCTGGTTGTTAAATGGATATTAATGTTAGATATATAACTCAGACGGATATAGTTATTAACGTTAGGAAATATTTAAGGATTAGACTGAATGTGATAGAAGGTGTGTAATATTTGAACATCAACAAAAGTCACCCTTATTAAAGGGTGACTTTTAGGAAGAGAAAATTATTTAGTTGCTTCAGTAAATCTTTTTGCGATTGCATCCCAATTTACAACATTCCACCAATTAGCAATATATTCTGGTCGTCTATTTTGATAAAGCAAATAATAAGCGTGTTCCCAAACATCAAGTCCCATTACAGGATATCCCTTTACTTCAGCAACATCCATCAATGGATTATCCTGATTGGGTGTTGATGTAACAACTAATTTACCGTCACTTAATACAAGCCATGCCCATCCAGATCCAAATCTTGTCGCTGCAGCATTGTTAAAAATTTCTTTGAATTTTTCAAATGAACCGAAAGTCCCGTTTATAGCATCAGCAAGTGCACCTGATGGTTGTCCACCTTTATTTGGTCCCATTATTTCCCAGAACATTGTATGATTATAATGACCACCACCATTATTACGAACTGCTACAGGTAATTGAGAAACATTTTTAAAAAGTTCTTCAAGAGATTTACCTTCCATCTCTGTTCCTTCAATAGCTTTATTTAGATTAGTTACATATGCTCCATGATGTTTATCGTGATGAATTTCCATAGTTCTTGCATCTATGTAAGGTTCAAGAGCATTAAATGCGTATGGTAATGCAGGTAATTCGAATTTGCTCATATTATTATAACTCCTATTTTTATTGTTATTATCTTTATTAAAACCAAGATTTTTTGTGCTAATTCCCAGAGTTAAAATTCCAAGTGAAGTTAAAAATTTTTTTCTATTCATTATTAAACTCCAAATGACTCACCACATCCACAGGTTCTTTTAGCATTTGGATTGTTAAAAACAAAGCCCCTACCATTCAAACCATCACTAAAATCTATTACAGTTCCCATCAAATAAAAAAGACTTTTGCCATCAACCATTATTTTAATTCCATCTTTTTCTATGATTGTATCACCTGGTTTTTCTGTATCATCAAAACCAAGTTGATAAGTTAATCCAGAACATCCGCCACCTTTAACACTAACTCTTAATCCATAATTTTCAGGTACGTTATTCTCTTGTTTAATTTTTTTTATCTGCCTTATTGCTTTTTCAGTTATATCAATTTCTGTTACCATGTTAATTTGATCATTCATTTCTATTCCTTTCTTTTATATATACAGATTCATTAACATTATTGTTAAGAAAAAAATTCACTTTCCATGCATTAGTAGAAATTTTTTTTATTTTTTTTTCTTTTTCTAAGTAATTAATAAATTCAAGAGCTAATTTTTCTGATTGTGTGTAACCAAGTTTAAAATTTTTTTTCTTAAAATAACTTCTTATAGCATACTGTAAATCGCGGAAAAAAAAATTAGAATTTGTAAACAATGGATATTTTTCTTTCATGAATTTGAAAAAAATATTTTGATTGGTAATTAATTCTTCGAGATAATTCATATTACACCTTATTAGTTTAAGTAATGCTCAAAAAGTTTGAATTTAACCCTCATTAAAAAAGATTTAACAATAATTTAATATTAGCATAATCAAAATTATAAGAGTTTGGTTAAATAAAAAAGTTATTGTATATATAACTATCTCATCATTTTTTATTAATTTTGAAAAATAATTTTTAAAATTTTTTCAAAAACAACTAAGATACAGAATAAAAGAGAATCCAAATTAATGGTAATGTCAAATAAGTAATCGGAGAAAAAATGATTAACAGTTTATTTTGGTTTGCTCCAGCTGCTTCCATATTAGCATTATTCTTTGCCTGGTTTTTCTTCAAACAAATGATGAAGGAAAGCGAAGGCACCGAAAAAATGGCCAGTATAGCTTCTTATGTTAGAAAAGGAGCTATGGCATATCTTAAGCAGCAGTATAAGGTAGTAGGAATCTTCTTTATTGTTATAATGGTGATTTTTTTGTTTCTTGCCTACGGATTTAATGTACAAAATCCATGGGTACCGTTTGCTTTTATAACTGGTGGTTTCTTTTCTGGCTTATCAGGATTTTTTGGGATGAAGACCGCAACATATGCATCTGCACGAACTGCAAATGCTGCACGCGAATCTCTTAATAAAGGATTAAAGATTGCATTCCGCAGTGGTGCAGTAATGGGGCTTGTTGTAGTAGGTCTTGGCTTACTTGATATTTCGATCTGGTTTACAATATTAAATATAGTATATCCACATGCTTCGGATGCACATAATCTTGTAGTTGTTACAACAACAATGCTTACATTTGGTATGGGGGCATCTACTCAGGCATTGTTCGCAAGGGTTGGTGGTGGAATATTTACAAAAGCAGCTGATGTTGGTGCTGACTTAGTAGGAAAAGTAGAAGCCGGGATCCCTGAAGATGATCCAAGAAATCCTGCAACTATAGCTGATAACGTAGGTGATAATGTTGGTGATGTAGCCGGTATGGGTGCAGACCTTTATGAATCTTATTGTGGTTCAATACTTGCAACTTCTGCTCTTGGTGCTGCTGCTTTTATTCAAACCCCGGATTTACAGATGAAAGCTGTATTGGCTCCAATGCTTGTTGCTGCTATTGGAATAGTGTTGTCAATCGTTGGAATTTTCCTTGTTAGAACAAAAGAGGATGCAACTCAAAAAGACTTACTTGCATCACTTTCAAGAGGAATAAATATTAGTTCAATTTTAATAGTAGTATTTTCTCTATTGATTGTTTATCTACTTGGTTTTGAAAATGCACTTGGTATCTGGGGCTCTATTGTAACAGGATTGATTACAGGAATTGTTATAGGTAAATCAACCGAGTATTATACTTCACATTCATATAAACCAACTCAAAGAATCGCAGATAGTTCACAGACTGGGCCTGCTACAGTTATTATTTCTGGTTTAAGTGTTGGTATGATGTCTACTGCTATTCCAGTTATTGCTGTAGCAATTGGAATTATTTTAGCATTTTTATTTGCTACTGGATTTGATTTAACTAATATAAATATGGGATTATATGGAATTGGAATAGCAGCAGTTGGAATGTTATCAACTTTGGGAATTACACTGGCAACAGATGCTTATGGACCAATTGCTGATAATGCTGGTGGAAATGCAGAAATGAGTGGACTTGGCCCTGAAGTTCGTAAAAGAACAGATGCACTGGATTCCTTAGGGAATACAACAGCTGCTACAGGTAAAGGTTTTGCTATTGGTTCTGCTGCTTTAACTGCACTTGCTTTATTAGCTTCTTATGTTGAAGAAGTAAAAATTGCATTACTACGTGCTGGACAAACTGTTTTAGATTTTGGAAATGGAATTATTATTGAAACCCAGAAATCAAGTATAATGGATTTAATGAATTACTATAAAATTAATTTGATGAATCCAAATGTTCTTGTAGGTGTATTTATTGGAGCAATGATGGCTTTTATGTTTTGCGGATTAACAATGAGTGCTGTTGGTCGTGCCGCTGGAAAAATGGTTGATGAGGTTCGTAGACAATTTAAAACTATACCAGGTATTCTTGAAGGTAAAGCAGAACCTGATTATGCAAGCTGCGTAGCAATTTCTACTCGTGGCGCCCAGAGAGAAATGGTACTCCCATCTTTACTTGCTATTCTTGCTCCTATTGTAACAGGATTAATTTTTGGAGTAGGCGGTGTAATGGGATTATTAACAGGTGGTTTGGGTGCTGGATTTGTTCTTGCTATTTTTATGGCAAATTCTGGTGGTGCATGGGATAATGCTAAGAAATTTATTGAAGAAGGTAATTTTGGCGGAAAAGGTTCTAATCCTCATAAAGCAGCTGTCATTGGCGATACAGTTGGAGATCCTTTCAAAGATACATCCGGTCCAAGCTTGAATATTTTGATAAAATTAATGAGCATGGTTTCAATTGTAATGGCTGGTGTAACTGTAGCATTTCATATTCTATAAATTTCATTATTATTAATCTTATGCCTGCTCAAAAATCTTTTTTGGGCAGGCTTTTTTTTATTATGAATTATTATGATTTATAATTCATCAAAATGAAAAAGGATTCACTTTTATATAAAATAACGAAATTCATTTATTCTTGATTTATGAATAATGTTAATCTAATTTTGTTTGTATTTTTCTTTTATTATTGGTGAAAATATTGTGAACCCCCTCAAAAATGCAATTGTTGAAATCGTAAAAATTCTCCCCGAATCCATAGTTTATATTTTTGCAAAAAGATATATCGCAGGAGAAACACTTGAGGATGGAATAAGAGTGGTAAAAGAGCTTAATTCAAAAGGTATACTTTCTACTATGGACGTACTGGGCGAAGCCGTTTCAAACAGGGAAGAATCAATTCAAGCAAAAAATGAATGCTTGAAGGTTCTTGATGCAATTAATGAATTTAAATTAAATTCGAATTTGTCTGTTAAACCTACTCAAATGGGCTTAATGATTGATAGAGATTTTTGTTATGAACAATTTTCAGAAATACTGGAAAGTGCTGCAATGTATAATAATTTTGTAAGAATTGATATGGAAGATTCTTCAACTACTGATGCTACTTTTGAACTTTATAAAAAATTGAGACGTAACTACAATAATGTCGGTGTTGTTGTACAAGCATACCTTAAAAGAACTTTAAATGATGTTCAAAGTGCTGATATGAAAGGGACTAATTATAGATTGTGTAAAGGAATTTATATAGAACCTGATGAAATTGCATATAAGGGGAAACAGATGATACGGGATAATTTTCTTAATATCCTGAATTATTTATTTGATAACGGAAATTATGTTGGCATTGCTACTCATGATGATTATCTAATTGAAAATGCATATAAAATGATTAAAGAAAAAAATATTCCAAAAGATAAATTTGAATTTCAGATGCTCTATGGTGTGAAAGAAAATCTTCGTGATAAGATTAATAAAGATGGTTATAAGATCAGAATTTACGTCCCATTTGGTAAACATTGGTATAATTATTCGATAAGAAGACTACAGGAAAATCCACATATAGCATGGTATATAACAAAAAGTATTTTTTTTTATAAATGATGAATGTAATTGGAATCGAAACATCGTGCGACGAAACTTCTGTATCTATTATTTCAGAAGGGGAAATAAAAGCTAATTTAATATCTTCTCAGGATTTTCATGCAGAGTATGGAGGTGTGGTTCCTGAATTATCAAGTAGAGCACACCTGCAGTTAATAATACCTCTTCTGAAAAAAGCTCTTGAAGAATCGAATATAAAATTAAATGATCTTGATTTAATTACTGCAACTGCAGGACCCGGCCTGATTGGAGCATTGTTAGTTGGATTAACATTTGCAAAAGGATTGGCTTATTCGCTTAAAAAAAAATTTATTCCTGTCAATCATGTTGAAGGTCATATATTCTCGGGATTCTTAATGAAAGAAAAACCCGAATTCCCATATTTATGTCTGATAGTGTCAGGTGGTCATACACTTTTATTATTGGTCAAAAGTGATATTGAAATTATCAAACTTGGAACAACATTAGATGATGCAGCTGGCGAAGCATTTGATAAAATTTCTAAATTACTTGGACTTGGCTATCCCGGAGGTCCGCAAATTCAAAAGATATCAGAAAATCAAAATTCTGATTTCGTAGAATTCCCAATTGCTCAATGTAAAAATGAATATGATTTTTCTTTTAGTGGACTTAAAACATCTGTCATAAGATTTATTCAGAAGGAATATGGTACAGCTAATAAAATTCCTGCAGAGCATATACCGCTTATTGCAGCATCTTTTCAGAAAGCAGTTGTGAAAGCACTTGTAAAAAATGTTGAAAAAGCACTTATTAATTTTCAAGTAAATACATTTTCGTTAACAGGCGGTGTGGCAGCAAATAAATTATTACGAAGTGAATTTTTAAAGCTTGCCAATAAGTATGAAAAAAAGTTAGTTATTCCATCCTTAGAATTTTGCGGCGATAATGCTGCCATGATTGCTTATCGTGGAATGAAATTATACGAACATTTAGTGAAAAATTCTGATGAGTTAGATTATTTCAAAAACCAAAATGCATACCCTGATTTATACGGAAATTCATTTATAAAAAATTTACATTGATCATTAAATCGGGATTTCGAATTGATAAAAATAAATGATGATAAAAAAGAATTTATTTTTAATCGTAGTGAACTTTATCTAATAATCGCATTTTTTGTTTTTATCTTTTCAATACTGATTTTTACTTTTTTTGCTCCAAATTATTACAACCATCCTTCGCCAGTTGTTATAGATATTCCAAAAGGAATGACTTTGAATCAAATAATCGATACACTTTATGAGAAGAAAATAATACCGAGTAAAACAAATATGAAGATTGCTACAATAATTTATGGAGTAGAAAGAAAAATTAAAGCAGGGAGATATAACATACCCAATGGATTAAATTACCTTGAGTTAATTGAAAAATTAATTAATCCATCCGAAGTACTCCAGGTAATGGTTACAATACCCGAAGGTATATGGCAAAATGAATTAGCAAAAATATTAAACGAGGAATTAGGCATTGATTCTACAAAAGTTATGAAATTAAGCAGAAGTAAATCGTTTATTAACTCGCTTGGTCTTGATGTAGATAATCTTGAAGGTTATTTGTTACCAGAGACATATTATTTTTTTTCGGGTAGTACTGCAGAAGATGTTTTAAGGAGATTGAAAATTGAGATGGATAAGATTTTTAATAATCCAAAAATTCAAAAAAGAATGAATGAGCTTAAAATGAATAAAAAACAGATATTAACTTTAGCATCAATTATTGATGCCGAGTCGAATTACATTCCTGAATTTAAAACTATTTCAGGTGTTTATCATAATAGACTAAAAAGAGGAATGTTACTTCAAGCCGATCCAACAGTTCAATATTTAATTCGTAGCAGGAGAGATAAAAAAGTTTATTATAAAGATCTGAATATTGACTCAAAATACAATACATATAAATATCCTGGTTTACCTCCATCGCCAATTAATAACCCGGGCAAAGATGCAATCATGGCAGCATTGTATCCTGAAAAACATAATTATTTATATTTTGTTTCCAATGGGATGGGGCAACATAATTTTTCATCTAATCAAATAGAACATCAGACAAATGTGACTCGTTACAGAAAATGGTTAAAAGAGCAGAAGCAAAATTAATTTTGTTTGTATTACTGTTTTTGTTGAGATGCGCAGGTCAAATTCCACCTGGAGGTGGACCTGTTGATGTAATTCCACCTCAGATAGTTAAAACATATCCTTCTAATGGGACTACTAATTTCAGAGATGATTTTATTGAAATAACATTTAGTGAATATGTGGATAAAAGATCGGTACGCGATGCAATCTTTATTTCTCCACCATTTAAATATCCGGTGGAATATGATTGGAGTGGTAAATCTTTAAGAATTTATTTCCAGGATACTTTGAGAGAAAATACAACTTATACAGTCACAATTGGAGCAAGTGTAGAAGATTTAACTAACCATAATAAAATGGTTGAACCATTCTCATTTGCTTTTTCAACTGGTTCAAAATTTTATACAGGGAAGATATCGGGCAAAATTTATGATAGAGATCCTACAAACACATTAGTATTTGCATATAAATTAGATGCTAAGATGATTGATCCTTCAAAACAAAAACCAGATTTTATTTCACAGGTTGGAAAAAATGGGAAATATACTCTGGTTGGTTTAAGTAATGGTAAGTATAATGTTTTAGCAATTAAAGAAAAATTAAAAGATTTTTTATATCAGAAAAATGTTGATGAAATTGGTATTCAATTTAAAGAGATTATGATTTCTGAAGAAGTTCCAGAAGTAAACGATGTAGATTTTTTTATTTCAAGAGAAGATACTATACCACCTAATATTTCAAATGTTACAATGAAGGATATAAATCACTTTTTGATTGAATTTTCTGAATCAATTGATATCACAGAAGTTACTGCAAAAAATTTTTATTTTATTGATTCAATCCAGGATAAAAAATATTATCCAGTTTATTTTTTCAAAGGTAGTTCAGGACAAAATCAATATTATCTAACGATATTGGATACTTTTAATTTCTCTGATAAATTCTTTTTAATAGCTGAAAAGATAATTGATAAATATGGAAATAAAAAAGAAAGAGAAGAATTAAATTTTGTATTAAAAAAAGATAGAGATACAATTGCTCCCAGTATACTTAAAATAACAGGTGATTATTCCAGTAACAAAGTGGATTATGATAAGCCCACTTTAACATTAAAATTTGATGACGGGATAAACGAAGATAGTTTAAAGGCAGCTGTCAGGATTTGTGATGTTAAAGAAAATTTTTATCCTTTTGAAACTATAAAAACAGATGATGCAACATTCAGTATTGTTATTAAATCAAAATTAAAGCAAAGAACTGAATATGAAATGAGAATTGATTTGAGCAGGTTAAAAGATGTTGCCGGTAATAAAATCGATTCGGTATATAAGTATAAATTTCAAACCATAAGCGAATTGGAATTATCGGGTATTTCTGGAATAGTAGATGTGGGTGATTCATTAAATATTGTTATTGTTCTGGAGGGGGCAGATGAGAATTATATTTATAAACAAAATATAGACAATCAGAAGAGATTTAGCTTCAGCAAAGTGGTACCGGGTAAGTATTTATTATGGAGATTTATTGACAGGGATAAAGATGGCAAATATGCATATGGTAGTGTAAAGCCATTACAATATGCAGAAGAATTTAAGTTTTATCCTGATACTCTAAATCTGCGGGCTCGATGGCCAGTTGGAGATATTGTTATAAAATAATTTTACTGCAATTTTATAAATCATGTGTGTTGTAAACTCAGTATTTAATACAAGGAAATGAAAATAAAATATGATTGAGATTTGGATAGAATGATCATAATCATAAATAAAAGTATCGATCGGGGCGGGTTAATTCAGTAATTTATTTATACAAAAAATATTTCTTTGATAATTTTCTAAACTTTTCTTTGTCTTTATTTAAAATATATTTAATGTCGTCTACTTTATAATTTTTTGAGAATTCTTTTCTTATTTTATCGGTACCAAGTACTTTATCGAACATTTTTATTCTTGTAGAATCTGCCATATTAAAAATTTTTTTATCAGGATAAAGTTTATTAATTGTTTCAAGGAAATAAAATTGTAAGAGCATTAATTTAACTTTATTATAATCGTAAATGTGTATTTGAACACCATTTAAAATTTTATCCTGCCATTTTCCGTAGAGCAGTTTATAACTTATAGGTCGAAATATTACTCCATCAAGATTTAATGCATTCATGTAGTGAGCTAAAGTATCTGCGTTAATCCATTCAGCAGCAAAAGTTTGAAAGGGGAGTGTATAACTTATTCCGATGGAGATTTCATTAAGTTCTCCTAATATTCCAGTAGCAACAATGTAAAAGGGGATTTTACTTGTTGGAACATTTGCAGAAGTTGGTACCCAGATTAATCCTGTGTCGTCAAATTTCATCCATCTATGCCATCCTTTCATTTTAATTATTTTTAGATTGCATTTCAAACCATTTGATAGCATCTCCTCTTCATTAAGCATTAAAGCGAGTTCACCACATGTTAAACCATACACATAAGGAATTTTAAATTTACTGACGAAAGAGATAAAATTATCTTCAACAAGATTTCCTTCAATTCGATAACCACCAAGTGGATTTGGTCTATCGAGTATAATGAATTCAATATTGTTTTCTGCAGCTGCTTCCATAGCAAGACCTAATGTGGAAATATAAGTGTAAGAGCGACATCCGATATCCTGAATGTCATAAACAAGAACATCTATGCCTTTCAACATTTCTGGTGTGGGTTTTTGAGTTTTTCCGTAAAGCGAATAAAATTTTATACCTGAAGTGCTATCGATAAAATCGTCTACAAATTCGCCCGATCTTGCAACTCCTCTAAAACCATGTTCAGGGCTAAAGACAGCGATTAATTTAAAATTTTTTGTATTTCTGAATAAATCAACTGTTGAGATTAATTTACTGTTTACACTTGTGTGATTTGCAATTAATCCAACGTGTTTACCATTAAGAATAGAAAAGTTTTCCTGTTCTAGTACATCTATACCTAATAATACTTTTGGACTTTGAGAAAATAAGATTACAGGATATAATAAAAGAAAAAAAATTTTTTTAATTATCGTCATATAATTTACTCAATAAATTATTTTAATTTTAGAGACTCATAAATTATATCCAGGTATAGATCTGTTGTTTTTTCAACTTCATCAAAAATTACCTGAATACTTTTGATTATTTCACTTGCAATTGTTTGATTGCTTAGAGATTTGCAATTTATTAAGACATTCAAAAAAGCAGATTGGCAAGAAGCTTTTATTAGAGAGACTGCAACTCCTGAATCTGAAATAGAATTTTTATTCCCTTTTTCGATAATGATTTTCAATAGTGGCAATATCATTTTACAGTTTTTTATTACTTCCTGAGGTATTTCTGTGGCATATATTGTTGCTTCTTCTAACTTTTTGGAGCGAATCTCTATTTGCTCATCATTATCCTTAGGAAGTTTTGTAGCTTCGATTACTTTATTGAAAGCATCATTATCTTTTTCTGATAATTCAAGAAATGTTTTTTGAAAATTCTCCAGTTTCTCTTTGATAGAGATAATATCATTTTCTACATCAGCATATTTCTTTTTACCAATTGTTAAATTGCAGACCATAATGCCAAGACTGGATGCCAATGCACCACAAAAAGCTGCTACGTTTCCACCACCAGGAGTGGGTGAACCTGATGACAATTTAGACAGGTATTCAGAGATTGTTTTGTTGTTCATAATTTGTTCCTGATTAATTTATCATGTATTCAATTATTTTTTCTTCGGGTTTAAATCTGTTTAGTGAATTTAAGCCAAGGTTCTCGATTGCAGATTCAATTAATTTTGTTTCATTATTTTCTTTATTGTTTGTATAGAATTTCCCAGCTTCTAAAATAGCTTCGAGTGGAACCAGACCAACAATTTCACTTCCTAATACTCTAACACCAAGTCGCTTTGCTTCTTTTTTTACTTCTTCATATGCAATGTGAATAGGTGTTATTTTATAATTAGTCAAATTCATCGAAACCTGTGTAATGTTATATTTATCCAGAGTAACTCCCATAGCTTTTACTTCCTTTAATCTTCCCGGTACTCTAACAGATTTACCATTTATTTTAATTACATTTCCATTTTCATCTCTTTTGGGATAACCACTTTCTCTAAGTAGTTCACTGATTTCTTTTGCAAATTTTATATCTGATGATTTAATATTTACATTATATGCAATTAAAAAAAATCTTGCACCTGTAACAATTGCACCGAGTTTAGGATTAAAAATTGGCTGTCCATAATCAGGGTACCATTCTGGATTTCTTAATTTATCTTCGAGACCTTCATATTCACCCTGTCTTATATTAGAAAGACTTTTTCTTTCTGGTTTACGAGCGGAATATTCGTATAAATATACAGGTACATTTAATTCCTTTGATATGATACAAGCATATTGTTCTGAAATTTTTACACATTCTTCCATTGTAGCATTTGAAACAGGAATAAAAGGGACAACATCGATTGCACCGATTCTTGGATGTTCACCTTTATGAAAACGCATATCAATGTTTTTTGCAGCAGCTTTTGATGCATTTATTGCTCCATTTAAAATTCCTTTGTCGTTTCCTGCTATCGTAACTACTACACGATTATAATCAGCATCAGGTTCGATGCTTAATAATTTAACATCAGGTGTTTCTTCAATTGCTTTTCTGATTTCTTCAAATGTTTTTTCGTTTTTACCTTCACTAAAGTTAGGGACGCATTCAATGATTTTCATTTGTACCTCTAAGATTTTTGATAGACAATATTACCTTTTTTGATGGTAATAGCATTCAAATTTTCACATACATTATAGATAATTTCATTATAGTCTTTTGCTGAGAAAATTGCAAAGTCTGCCTGTTTTCCTATTTCAATACTTCCGGTATATTGATTCAAGTTTATTGCTTTAGCCGCATTAATAGTTACAGCTGAAATAATTTCCTCAGGAGTCATTTTCATGTAAATTGCTGCAAGTGTCATTATGAAATGAAGATTAATAATGTTTGAAGTCCCAGGATTATAATCGGTTGAGAGAGAAATAATAGCATTGTTATCAATTAATTTTCTTGCTGGTGCATAATTTGTTTGAGAAAAAAAAGAAACACCGGGAAGAAGTACTGCAACAATATCATTTTTTGAAACTTCTTTAATTTCATCTTCTGAAATAAATTCCAGATGGTCAACTGATAAAGCTTTGTATTTTAATGCAAGCTCAATTCCTCCGATGCTACTGAATTGATTTGTGTGCAATCTGATTTTGTAGTTTAATTTTTTTGCTTTAGAGAGAATTAATTCAGTTTCGTTGTAATTAAAAGCAGAATTTTCACAAAATACATCAACAAATTCAGAAAGATTATTTTTTATTATATACGGGAGTAACTCTTCGTTAATTAAATTAATGTAACCGGAATGATCATTTTTATATTCTAAAGGAAAGATATGTGCACCCAGGAATGTTGGTATAATATCGATTTGATTGATTTTTTTGAAGTGATTTATAACCTGAAGAAGTTTAATTTCGTCGTAGTAACTTAGACCATATCCACTTTTGATTTCAAGAGCTGTAATCCCCTGAGCTATAAAATTGTCAACTTTTGGTTTTAATAGATTAATTAATTCATCATAAGAAGATTTACGTACTTGCCTGACAGTAGAAATTATACCACCGTTATTTTTTAGAATATCTTCATAACTTTTGCCTTTTAGTCTTTCTATAAATTCATTTGCACGCGAACCAGCAAAGACTGCATGGGTATGACATTCTACTAAACCGGGTAATACAATTTTATCTTTTACATTAATTTCTTCGTCAACATTAATTCTGAAGAGTGACGAATTTGGAATTAAATCTTTTATTATTCCATTTTCTATTAGAATCGAATGATCTTCAATAGGGGAGATTTCGTTTAATTCTTTTCCTCTTTTGAAGTTTTTTCCATTTGTATTTACTGTAACGATTAATGCTGGATGCCTGATGAGTTTTCTCATAACATAAATTTTTTAATTAACATATTAAAAATAGACAATTCAAGTCCTTAATTTCTAATCTTTTGTCAAGACGTATATAATTTCGTATTTTTTGATATTAAAAATTCAAGGATTATAAAAAAAATGCCATCAAAACTAAAAATACTCTTTGCCACCTCTGAAGTAGTACCATTCATAAAAACTGGTGGATTGGCAGATGTTTCTTCGGCTTTATCTCAGAAATTACAAGAACTTGGGCAGGATGTTAGATTAATTGTGCCGAAATATGGTGCAATAGACGAAAGAAAATTTAAGATACACGAAGTTGTTAGATTAAAGGATATTAAGATTAATATTGGAGAAAAAGAAGTAATTTTTTCGTTACGTTCATCTTTTATAATTGGGACTAAAGTTCGTGTTCAAATTTATTTTCTTGATAATCAAGAGTATTTTGGTAGTCGTCATAGTTTATATTCCGATCCTCTTACAGGTGAAGATTTTCCTGATAATGATGAAAGGTTTATTTTATTTGCACGTGCAGCATTTGAATTAATAAGTAAATTAGGATGGACACCTGATATTATTCATTGTAATGACTGGCAATGTGGCTTAATTCCTGCATATTTAAAAACAATGTATAAGAATGATCCCCAATATGCATCTGTAAAAACTCTTTTTACTATTCATAATATGTCTTACCAGGGAATTTTTCCAAAACAATCATTTTATAAAACATCTCTTCCAGAGGAATTAGCAAGCGAGAAAGGGATTTTGCATAATGGTAAGCTTAATTTTCTAAAATGTGGACTTATGTTTGCTGATAAGATTAATACTGTAAGTGAAACTTATGCAAAGGAACTGTGCGAAAACAATGAATTTGGTGCAGGTCTACACGAAATACTTTCAAAAAGAAAAAAAGATATTTTTGGTATTATAAATGGGATTGATACATCTATATGGAATCCTCAGGTTGATAAAAAAATTCCAAAGCAATATTCATTAAGAAATGTTGATAGTAAAAAAGAAAATAAAAAAGCTCTTGCCGAGAATTTTAATTTTAAATATGATGAAAATATTCCTATAATTGGAGTCATATCAAGATTGACAGAAGATAAAGGAATGGATTTACTTGAAGAAGCATTTTCTGAACTTATGAAGCTCGATCTGCATTTAGTTCTTCTTGGCACAGGTGATAAGAAGTATAATAAATTTTTTATGAATATGTCTTCCAAATATTCTGATAAATTTTCATGCTTTATTGGATTTGATGACGACCTTGCTCATTTAATTGAAGCAGGGAGTGATATATTTTTAATTCCTTCGAAATATGAACCTTGTGGACTGAATCAAATGTATAGTCTGGTTTATGGAACTGTACCAGTTGTTCATAAAACCGGTGGTCTTGCAGATACAATAATTCCTTTTAATGAAAAAAATGGATCGGGTAATGGATTTGTTTTTGAAAAATATTCAGCAAATGCAATGATTACAGAAATAAAAAAAGCAATAAAAATTTATACAAACGATAAAGAAACATGGCGGGTTGTAATGAAAAATGGGATGAAATCGGATTTCTCCTGGTTGAATTCCACAAAAAAATATATTGAATTTTATAAAAAACTTACCGAGAAAAAATAATGCTATACCCTGCACTATTTTTAGATAGAGACGGTACAATAAATTACGACACAGGCTATATAAAAGATCCTGATTCTGTTGTATTGATTGAAGGAGTAGCTGAAAATCTAAGAAAGCTAAAAGAAAAAAATGGTTTTAAAATTATTGTTATATCCAATCAGGCAGGAGTTGCAAAAGGATTGATAAACATTGATGATGTGAATGCGGTTAACGAACGAATAAAACAACTACTAAAGGAGAGAGGTGTTGAAATTGACGCAATTTATTATTGCCCTTACCATCCGGATTACGATCCACCTGAAAAAGCTAATTGTAGAAAACCGTCTCCTTTGATGATATTAAAAGCTGCAGAGGAACATAATATTGATTTATCAAAATCTTTTATGATCGGAGATCGTGCAAGTGATATAGAAGCAGGTATTAATGCAAATGTTAAAACCATCTTTATAAGAACAGCATCAAATGATGAAGAAATTTATAACTTGCTAAATCAAAGTAAAAAGCCCAATTTTGTAGCTGATAATTTTTATGACATATACAATTTTATAATTCAATCTATACAGGAGAATATTTAGTTGAATAATTTCAGAAATTATTTTTTGATTATCCTAAATCTGATTTTAATTTTTTTACTTACTGCATGTAACAGCGACCCTGTTTCAGTTGGTTCGAATCTTTTATCGGATGTTAATAAAATAAATTTTAAATTGTATGATAGTCAAAATGAAAATGTCAGAACGAATTCCTATACATTTAAAAAAACAGCTTCTCTCGGAATTGCAGATAAATTAATACTCGGTAAAAACAACGATGTTGAATCAAATATTTTACTGAGATTTGAAATTTATATTGATGATTCAATCAAGAATAAAATTCAAAACAATTTAGTTCAGATTGCTGAAACATGGATGGACATGAAAGTAAAGTATTCACTCGGAGATAAATCCCTGCCTTTTGATTTTACGGTCCATCAATTACGAAGCGATTGGAGTTCTGAAGGTTTTAATTACGATAGTCTTAAAATATTATTGTATGACCTAAATGATGTTTCATTTTCAAAGAGTATAACTGATACGCTTGTAAAATTCAATCTACAGCCAAATACTGTATTCGAATGGTTAAAATATTCTGTGGATTCAACACTTGCTCCAAAAAACTATGGGTTACTTTTTAAACCCACAGCAAATACTCAAAGATTTCTTGGATTCCAGGGATATCAATTAACAACGGATGTGGATGTCCCAACCCTTTATATTGTGATAGAAGAACCGTCTGTTTTCAAGGATACAATTTTAGTTTCACCTTATATGGATATACATACGGTCTTTGGTTCAGAAATAAATTCTCCAAATAATATTGTCCTGCAGGGAGGGACTGGTTATAAAGGTTATCTATTTTTTGATTTATCAAAACTGCAGGATAATATTATTATCAGTAAAGCAGAATTAGAGTTAAATGTTGATTCAATAAAAACAATTGATGGTACCCCATCTTCAGATTCTATCCTTGTAAAGATGTTAAGCGATAGTACAAATAATACATATACATCAGATAGTTCTTATTATGCAACTCTTAGCAGAAGTGGGAATAAATTTATTGGCGATATTTCCTGGATGGTTCAGAAGTGG
>FWPU01008836.1_pt1 | contig 16599 bp, 15 predicted proteins | sample 2228361 | NCBI WGS metagenome assembly FWPU01 (sample SAMEA103939777, study PRJEB20133) | metagenome
CAGCCGCTCCGCGACCTCGAGGGCGTCCGCCTGCCGCCCCGCGCGGTAGAGCGCGAGCATGGCGATCCCGTGGAGGCGCTCGTCCAGGGGGGCCTCGGCGAGCAGGCCCTCGACCTCGGGGACGACGTCGGCGTGGCGCCCGAGGGCGAGGTCGGCGTCGAGCCTGGCCTCCAGGGCGGACCGCCGCTCCTCCTCGAGCCTGGTCAGGTCCGCGGCCAGCTCCGCCGGGAGGTCGACGTCCTCGAGCGGAGCCCCCCTCCAGAGCGCGAGGCCCTCGGCGAGCAGCTCCCGGGCCCGCGCGGGGTCGCCCGCGCCGAGCGCCTCCTTCCCCGCCTCGACCAGGCGCTCGAACCGACGGAGGTCGAAGCGCTCGGGGTCCACCTCGGCCACGTAGCCGGAACCCCGGGTCTCGATCAGGAGCCCCGGGGCGCCGGCGAAGAGCTTCCGGAGCCTGGAGACGTAGACCTGGACGCTGGTGCGCGCGGTGGGGGGAGGGGAGTCCCCCCAGAGCATCTCGATCAGGAGGTCGGTGGGGACGACCTCGCCCTCGCGGAGCAGGAGGATCCCGAGGACCGCCCGCTGCTTGGGGCCCCCGAGGCGCAGGTGGGAACCCCCCCGCGCCACGGCGAGGGGGCCGAGGATCCGGATGTCCAGGGGCTCGGCCACGCGCTTCCCCCGAGGGTGCTCGGGGGAAGCGTAGACCAGCGCGAGCCCGGGACCGTACAGCGCTCCGGGCTCCGCGCGGAGCCCGTGGTTGGCACGACATCAACCGAGCCGGCCCGCGCCGGCCCGGTTGATCCCTGCCCCAGTGACGGTGCGTGCCCGGCCGGCTAGCCGGCCCTCCAGAACGCCCCGCCGGCGAGCACGAGGGCCGCCAGGGACCCGAGCGCGATCAGGATCCGCTTGAGGTGCTGCATGGCCTCCTCCTTTCCCCCGTCGAGGCGAGCCTCCGGGGGTGGGCTTGTCGGAGGCTAAACATCCCCTAACCGGGGGACGGCCCCTCCGGCGGCCGGGCGGATCCGGTCCCCCGGCCGGGGCGCCCGCTCCTCCGGCCTCCGGGGGACGGGATGTTCCGCTTGACCCGAGGTCGGGGGGCGGGGTTAGATTCCCACGCCTGGCAGGAGCCGCGTCCCGTGTCCGCCTCCGCCGCTCCCCGGAGCCCCTCGCTTCCCCGTCGGTGGAGGCCGTCCCCGGACGGGCGTTCGGCGGTCCGGGCCTTCGAGTGGGCGGTGTCGGTCCCCGTGCTGGCGGCGCTGGCCGCCTGGCTGGGCACGGGCCCGGACCTCCGTCCGGTGTTGCCCTGGGTCCCCATGGTCGTCGCCGCGAGCCTCATGGCGGTCCCCCAGTGGCGCACGGTCTCGATGGACATGTCGCTCCCCGTGCTCCTCGCCGCCGGGATGGCGCTGGGCCCCGGGCGGGCCGCGCTCCTCGCACTCGTCGTCTCCTTCGACGTCCGGGAATGGCGCCGCGAGATCGCCCCCGGCCGCGCCGTCTTCAACCGGTGCCAGGTCGCCCTCAGCACGGCGGCGGCGGCCTGGGCCTACCACGCGCTCCGGCTGGGGCCCGACGACGCGTACCTCTCGCTCCCCGCCTTCGGGCCCGCGCTGCTCGCGGACCTCGTCGTGAACGCGGCGATGGTGGTGGCGCTCACCCGCCTCTCGACCGGGCTCGGCTGGTGGACGATCCTGCGGGGGGTCCTCGGGGACCGCCCGGCGGAGTACGTCCTCACCTACCTCTGCCTCGGGTCCCTGGCCCTGGCGATCTCGCCGCTCGTGCAGGTCGTCGGGACGGTCGGCGCGGTGGTGGGCCTGGCCCCGCCGGCCCTCGCGTGGCGGGCCTTCCTCCAGGCCCGGAGGCTCCGGGAGGCGAGCCACGCCATCGACGCCAAGAACCGGGCCCTGGTGGCCGTGACCGCCCGGATCGCCGAGGAGCGTCGGGACGAGCGGCTCAGCATCGCGGGGGACCTCCACGACGAGGTGCTCCAGCCCCTGTACCACGTCCACCTCATGGGGGAGGTCCTCCGCCGGGACCTGGCCGCCGGCAGGCTCCTCGACCTGGAGGACGACCTCCCCCGGCTCCTGGACGCCACCCGGGCCGCCCAGGACGCGCTCCGCAGGGTGGTGAGGGACCTCCGGGCGTCGTCGCTCGGCCCCGGCGGCCTGCCCGTGGCGCTCGCGATGCTCGTGCGGACCCTCGAGGGGACGTGCGCGGCGCGGATCGAGCTCGACGTCGGGGAGACCCGGGCGACCCCGCTGAGCCAGCTGCTCGCCTACCAGATCGTCCGGGAGGCCCTGCAGAACGCCGTCAAGCACGCCTCGGCCCGCCGCATCGGGATCCGCGTCCGCGAGGAAGGCGGAGCGATCAGGGCGACCGTGGAGGACGACGGGGTCGGGTTCGACCCCTCCGACGCCTCGCGCCAGGACCACTTCGGGCTCGCGCTCATGCGGGAGCGGGCCGAGGCGGTGGGCGGCCACGTGCTCGTGGAATCCCGTCCCGGCGAGGGGACCAGGGTCGTGGCGAGCCTCCCGGCCCGGACCCACCCGGGCGGCTAGGCGCGAGCGTCACCGGTCCCGGGCGCCGGGATGGAGCGTCCCGATGGTCGTTCCCCAGCGGGGGGCGAGCGTGCAAGATAGGCGCGGTCGCCGTGGGGGATCGAACGATCGGCCGGGGCGGTGGAGCGGGCGCGGCCCAGCCCGCCGGGCTCGTCGCGTTCCAGGCGGCCGTCATCGCGGCCACCCTGGCGGCGGGGGCGCTGGCGATCGCCCTGCGCCCCCAGGACCTGGCCCGCCCCCGCCCCCTCGAGTTCGCGGCCTGGGTGGCGATCGTGGCGGGGGTCGAGCTGCTGCAGGTCCCCGGGTGGCGGAGGTTCCAGGTGAGCATGGGATTCCCCCTCCTGATGGCGCTCGGCTTCCTCTACCGGCCGGTCATGGCAGGGGTCGCGGCGTTCCTCGGGGCGTCGGACCCGCGGGAGCTCCGCCGCCAGATCGGGCCCCTGCTCGCGGTGTTCAACCGGTGTCAGATCGCCCTGGCGGTCTGGTGCGCGAGCGCGATCTTCCACGCCCTGGCGAGCCTGGACCGCTCCCCCGCGCCGACGCTCCTCGCCGGTGCCGCCCTCGCGTCGGCGGCGGACTACGCCGTGAACGTCTCGCTGGTGAGCGTCTACGCGAGCTTGAAGTACCGGACCGGGATCGCCCGGGTCGTGCGCGAGCTGAGGATCGGGAGCCTGCCGGAGTTCCTCGTGAGCTACCTGGCGCTCGCGATCCTCGGGCTCGTGATCGCCAAGTTCTTCCTGGCCATGGGGTTCTGGTCGGTCCCCGCCTTCCTGCTCCCGCTGATGTTCGCCAGGCAGATGTTCTTCCGGAGCCAGGCCCTGGAGGAGGCGCATCGGGAGCTGCAGGAGCGGGAGCAGGTGCTCCGGGCGCTCTCGGTCCGGATGGCGGAGGAGCGGCAGGACGAGCGGCTCCAGATCGCCGGGTACCTCCACGACGACCTCGCCCAGCTCCTGTTCCGCCTCTCGGTCCAGGTGGACGTGGCGCGACGGCACCTGGCAGCCGGGAGGCCCGAGGAGGCGGCGAGGGTCCTCGACCAGATCAAGGACACGAAACAGCAGACCTCCGACAAGATCCGGGCGCTCATCCGGGACCTCCACCGGTCCCCGCTCGGGCCGGCGGGGCTCGCCGAGGCCATCCAGGGGTTCATCGCGGAGGTCGCGGCCGATTCGGACGTCCGGTTCCACACCGATATCTCCGAGGTCGAGCTGCCGCCGCCGATCGCGCTGCTCGTCTACCACATCGCCCGCGAGGGCGTGATGAACGCGCTGAAGCACGCCGAGGCGTCGAACGTGTGGGTCACGGTGCGTCAGGCCCAGGAGGCCGTGGAGCTCGTGGTCCGGGACGACGGCGAGGGCTTCGACCCCGACGCGCCGCCGCCCGAGGGCCACTTCGGGCTGGCGATGATGCGGGAGCGTGCGCAGGTCGGTGGAGGGACGTTCGAGCTCCGGAGCGCTCCCGGGGAGGGGACGACCGTCATCGTCCGGTTCCCCGCCGGGCTGTTGCGGGAGGCGGCCATGGCGCCCCGGCCAACGGGAGCCGACGGTCGGTCGGGCGCGCCCGGCGAGGCCGGTGCTTCCCGTGGTACCCACGTCGGCGTGCCGGCGCGGGAGCAGCCTCCTCGGTCGGCGCGCGCATAGCCGACACCACGAACCACGCCACCCCGGCGTAGATCGCGAGGTCGCCGACGCTCACGACGACCCCGAGCGGCGGGGGCACGGGGATCACGTCGGCCAACGGGGTGAGGAGGTCCTCTGGCGTCATCAGGTGGTGCTTGGCGTCGGGACGGGCGCGGAGGGCGGCCACCCCCTGGGGCTGCCCGGAGGCCAGGAGCGCCTCCTCGCTCACCGGCATACCCCCGTTGGCCGCGATCACCGTGAGGTTCAGCGCGAGCCCGGCCAGGAGGAGCGGCGCACCCGCGAGCCGCGCGTTCAGGAGCACGAACGCGATCAGGAGCGCGTACGAGCCGACGACGAGCGCCGCGGCGGCCAGGTCGCCGGCCCGCCCGGGGAGCGCGGGCAGTGGGGCGGCCTGCATCGCGAGGCCGGCGAAGGCGAGCCCCCACCACCGTGGGCGGACCTCCGCGAGGCCGGCGAGGCGGCCCCCCGCGATCCCCCCGGCGAGGACGGAGGCGACGACGATGAGCGCGAACAGGAACATCGGGATCCCCGGCTCCCCGTGGGGACCCGATGCTCTCGCCGGTGGCCGTCCCGCGTCAAGACCCGGCCCGCGGGTCCGCCCGGCCCCGCGGGGCCGGCCCGAACTCGGCTCCGCGTAGAGTTCGGGTGTGCGCGACCAGGGCTTCTTCGGGCCGGAGAGCGTCTCCTGGCGGGTCCACCGCGAGGTCACGGTGCTGTTCGGCGGAGCCCGGGCGCTCCTGATGCACGCCGCCCACCCCCTCGTGATCGCCGGGGCCCGGGACACGGGCTTCTACGAGCGGAACCCGTGGAAGCGGTTGCAGCGCACGCTGATGCTCACGTACGCGGTCACGTTCGGGTCCCGCGCGGAGGCGCTCGCCGCCGCGGAGCGGATCAACGAGGCGCACCGGCGGGTCAAGGGGATCGACCGCGAGACGGGCCTCCCCTACGACGCCCTGGACCCCGACCTGCTCCTGTGGGTCCACGCCGCCCTCGTGGACTCGGCCCTCCTCTACGAGGAGCTCACCGTGGGCGCGCTCGACGACGCCGGGCGGCAGCGCTTCCACGAGGAGCAGATGCTCGTGGCCGAGCTCCTGCTGCTCCCGCGGGAGCGGATCCCACCCACCGTGGCGGAGCTCCGCGCCTACATCGACGACGTGGTCCGGAGCGGCATCCTCCGCGTGACCGACGCGGCCCGCAGGGTGGCGGGGCTCTTCCGGGATCCCCCGCGCGAGGCGGAGTGGCGGCCGGTGCTCCCGGCGGTCGCGTGGTGGGCGTTCGGGACGCTGCCGCCGCCCCTCCGCGAGGCCTACGGGGTGCGGTGGTCGCCGGCCCGGGAGCTCGCGCTCCGCGCCTCGCTCCGGTCGCTCCGGCTGTTCCGCCCCGTGCTCCCGGTGCGCTTCCGGTACATCGCGCCCTACCAGGCGTGGCTCCGGGACGGCCGGCGCGCGTCCCTGGGCGCCCCGGGCCCGCGGGCCGCATGATGGGGTCCGTGCGAGCCGTGGAAGGCCTCCTGCTCGACGTGGACGGCGTCCTGGTCGTGTCCTGGGAACCCGTCCCGGGGGCGCCCGAGGCCGTGGGGGAGCTCCGACGCCGCGGGGTCCCGTTCCGCCTCGTGACCAACACGAGCAGCGAGAGCCGGGCGGGGATCGCCCGTCGGCTCACCGCGCTCGGGATGCCGGTGGAGCCCGACGAGGTGGTGACGGCCGTGGTGGCCACGGGCGCCTACCTCGCCGAGCGCCACCCGGGCGCCCGGGTGTTCCTCCTGTCGGACGAGGAGTCCGCCTCCGACCTGGGGCCCGTGGCGCGCGTGAGGCCAGGCGAGGCGGCCGACGTGGTCGTGGTGGGCGGGGCGAACGAGGGGTTCTCCTACCCGGCCCTGGACCACGCCTTCCGCCTCGTGGCCGGCGGCGCCCCGCTCGTGGCGATGCACCGGAGCATGTACTGGCGGGCGGCGGACGGGCTCCACCTCGACGGGGGCGCCTTCGTCCGGGCCCTGGAGGACGCGACGGGGGTCGAGGCCGCGGTCTGCGGGAAGCCGTCGTCCGCGTTCTTCCGGGCGGCGCTCGCGGGGCTCGGCACGCCCGGGGAACGCGCCGCGATGGTCGGGGACGACCTGGCGAACGACGTGCTCGCGGCCCGGGCCGCGGGCCTGGCGGGGATCCTGGTGCGGACCGGGAAGTTCCGCCCCACGGACCTGGAGCGGGCGGCGGAGGAGCCCGACGCGGTGATCGACTCGATCGCCGACCTCCCCGCGCTGCTCGACGCGTGGCGAGCGGGGTAGGGGGCGGCCGAACCCGTCGATCCGCGCGGCGAGGCGAAGAGGTGTACCATCGCACCCGCCCGGGAGGTGATCGGTGGCTGCGATCGGCATCGTGGTCAACCCGGTCGCCGCCCACGACGTGCGTCGCCTGACCTCGCTGGCGCGCACCGTGGACGTCCACGAACGGGTGAACGCGGTGGCCCGCGTCCTGGGCGGCCTCGCCGCTCTCGGGCCGGTCGAGGTCCGCTACATGCGGGAGCCGGCCTGGATCGTGCCGCGCGCGTCCGAAGCCCTCGCGGCGGTGGCTCCCGGGGCGGCGGCGTCGCTCACCCTGGTGCCCGCGGACGCCCCCGAGGCGAGGGACGCGGCGGGGACCGCGGCGGCCGCGGCGGCGATGGCCCGTGCCGGCCCGGCGTGCGTGATCACCGTCGGGGGCGACGGGACCAACCGGGCGGTGGCCACGGGGTGGCCGGACGGGGTGCTGCTCCCGCTGCCGGGTGGGACGAACAACGTCCTGAGCCTCCCCGTCGAGCCCACGGCCGTCGGCCTGGCCGCGGCGCTGTTCGCCGCGTCCCCCCAGCGGATGCGGCGCCACCTCCGGCCCGCGGGGCGCCTGGAGGTCCTGCTCGAGGGCCGCCCCGGGCTGCTCGCCCTGGTGGACGTGGCCCTGGTGGCCGGGGCGTGGACGGGGGCGCGAGCGATGTAGGAGCCGGCGCTCCTGCGGCAGGCCGTGGTGGCCCGGGCGGACCCCGCCGCCACCGGGCTGGCCGGCCTCGCGGGGGCCCTCGCCCCGGCCGACGGCCGAGCGCCGCGGGCGCTCCACCTCCGGTTCGGTGCCCCAGGTCGGAAGGTGTTGGTCTCGCTCGGACCCGGGGTGCCGGTCCCGATCGCCGTCCGCAGCTGCGAGGTGCTGGGAGCCGGCGGCGAGGCGGTCCTGGGGCCGGGGCCCGGCGTCCTCGCGATCGACGGGGAGCGGGAGGTCGTCCTCGGCCGGGGTGAGGCGGCCCGGGTGAGGCTCTCCCCGCGCGGGCCGTTCGTGCTCGACGCCCGCGAGGTGCTCCGGGCCGCTGCCGGGTGGATGGGAGGCGAGGAGGTGATGCCCGGGGGGGTGAGCAGCGGACCCTGGGAGGGACCCCGCGTGGAAGCGAGGAGGGATCGAGATGCCACCGAACGAGGTCCTGAGGGAGATGCACCGGCAGATGGTGCGGATCCGGCTGTTCGAGGAGACCATGCAGCAGGTCTACCTCGAGGGCAAGACGCCGGCCTTCGACATCGCGGCCGGGCCGGTGCCCGGCGAGATGCACCTCGCCGCGGGGCAGGAGCCGGTGGCCGTCGGGGTGTGCGCCCACCTGCGGCCGTCCGACGCGGTGACCGCGACGCACCGACCGCACCACATCGCGCTGGCCCACGGGATGGACATGAAGGCCATGGCCGCCGAGATCTTCGGGAAGGAGACCGGCCTGGGCCGCGGCAAGGGCGGGCACATGCACCTCTTCGACCCCGACACGAACTTCGGCTGCAGCGGGATCATCGCGGAGGGGATGCCCACCGCCGTGGGGCACGCGCTGGCCTTCAAGAAGCTCGGGAAGGACTCCATCGCCGTCTCGTTCTTCGGGGAGGGGGCGGCGAACCAGGGGGCCTTCCACGAGTCGCTGAACCTGGCGGCCCTGTGGGCGCTTCCCGTGGTGTTCGTCTGCGAGGACAACGCCTGGGCCATCAGCGTCCCGAAGGAGAAGTCGACGGCCATCCCCAACAACAGCGACAGGGCGAGCGCCTACGGGATCCCCGGGGTGCTGATCCCCGACAACGACCCGGTCGCGATCTACGAGGCCGCGGGGGAGGCCGTGGAGCGCGCACGCAGGGGGGGCGGCCCGACGCTGATCGAGGTGAAGACCGACCGCCTGTTCGGCCACTTCGAGGGCGACCCGCAGGTCTACCGGACCAAGGAGGAGCTCGAGCGCCTGAAGGAGCGGGACGCGGTGCGTCGGTTCGAGGCCCGGCTCGTCGAGACCGGCGTCCTCACCGAGGACGAGGCCCGGCGGGTCTGGGAGGCGGCCCGGGCCGAGGTCGACGAGGCGATCGCCTTCGCGAGGGAGAGCCCCTACCCGGCCCCCGAGAGCGCGCTGGAGCACGTGTTCGCCTGAGGACGAGGAGGGAGCGGCGATGGCGACGCAGACGGAACGCCTGCTCACGACCGCGAAGGCCATCTCGGAGGCCATCGCCCAGGAGATGGAGCGTGACCCCACGGTCTTCGTGATGGGGGAGGACGTGGGGGTCTACGGCGGCATCTTCGGGGCCACCGAGGGCCTGCTGGCGAGGTTCGGGCCGGAGCGGGTCATGGACACGCCGATCTCGGAGACCGGGTTCATCGGGGCCGCGGTGGGGGCCGCGCTCTCCGGCATGCGCCCCATCGTGGAGCTGATGTTCGTGGACTTCTTCGGCGTGTGCATGGACCAGATCTACAACCACATGGCGAAGATCCACTACTTCTCGGGGGGCCGGCTCAAGGTGCCCGTGGTCCTCACCACCGCGACGGGCGGCGGGTACAGCGACGGCGGGCAGCACTCGCAGACGCTCCACGGCACCTTCGCCCACCTGCCCGGCCTGAAGGTGGTGCTGCCCTCCACCCCGTACGACGCCAAGGGGCTGATGATCTCGGCGATCCGGGACGACAACCCCGTCCTGTACATGTTCCACAAGGGGCTGATGGGCCTGGGGTGGATGACCCCGAACCCCCGTGCGACCGGGCCCGTCCCCGAGGAGCCGTACACGGTCCCCATCGGCGTGGCCGACGTCAAGCGGGAGGGGAGCGACCTCACGATCGTGGCCGTCTCCCTGATGGTCCACCGGGCGCTCGACGCGGCCGAGCAGCTCGCGGCCGACGGGATCGAGGCCGAGGTGCTGGACCTGCGGAGCCTGGTGCCCCTCGACCGGGAGGCCATCCTGAACTCGGTCCGCAAGACCCACCGGCTCCTCGTGGTCGACGAGGACTACCAGAGCTTCGGGATGTCCGGCGAGGTCATCACCACGGCCGTGGAGGGGGCCTTCGACCACCTCGACGCCCCGCCGGCGAGGGTCGCCTACCCCGACGTGCCGATCCCCTACAGCCGGCCGCTCGAGCAGTTCTGCCTGCCGAACGCGGAGAAGATCGCGCAGGCCGCGCGGAGGCTGCTGGGGAAGTGAGGGCAGGCCGCCGGGGGCGCCCGGCTCCGGCCGGCGCCCCCGGCGGCCCGACCCCCGATCCCACGGATGCCTGGGACCATGCACGAGATCCTGATGCCCAAGCTCTCGGACGAGGAGGAGGAAGGGGTCCTCGTCACCTGGTTCGTCAAGCCGGGCGCCACCGTGCGGGAGGGCGACCTCCTCGCCGAGGTGCAGGTGCTGAAGGTGAGCGCCGAGGTGGTGGCCCCGGTGAGCGGCACGGTCGAGCTCCGCGCGCAGCCGGGGGAGGTGGTGGCGCAGGGGGCGGTGATCGCCGTGATCCGCGAGCCGGAGGAGGCGGCGGCCGCCGCCCAGCCGACGGCTCCGGCCGAGCCCCCGGCGCCGCCCGCCCCCGAGGTAGCGGCCCCGGCCCCCCCGGCGTCCCCGGCGGCCCGACGCCTGGCCCGGGAGCTCGGGGTCGACCTCTCCACGGTCCGGGGGACCGGACCGGGGGGGCGGATCGTGGAGGAGGACGTCCGGGCGGCCGCGGGGGCGGCGCCGCCCGCGCCGGCCGCGGTCGAGCCCATCACCCCGATGCGGCGCGCCATCGCCGAACGGCTCCACGGCCACCTCGCCGCGACCGCGCAGGTCACCCTCACCGCGGAGGCCGACGTCACCGCCCTGGCCGAGGAGCTGGAACGGCTGTCCGCGGTCTCGGGGCGACGGGCCTCCTACACGGAGGCGGGCGTCCGGGCGGCCGCCCTCGCGCTCCGCGAGCATCCGCGCCTCGGGGGGCGTTGGACCGAGGAGGGGATCGTGCTCCCCGGGAGCCTGGACGTGGGGGTGGCGGTGGCGCTCGACGACGGGCTCGTGGTCCCGGTGATCCGGGCCGCCGACACGAAGGACCTGGAGACGCTCGGCCGGGAGGTGGCCGAGCTCGCGGAGCGGGCGCGGGCGGGAGCGCTCACGCCCGCGGACCTGGAGGGCGGCGTGTTCAGCGTCACCAACCTCGGCGCCTACGGCGTGGACGCGTTCACCCCGCTCCTGAACCCCCCGCAGACGGCCATCCTCGGCCTGGGGCGCGCCCGGCCGCGCCCGGCCGTGGTCGAGGGCCGCGTGGAGGTGCGGACCCTCATGGTCCTCTCCCTCACCTTCGACCACCGGGTCGTGGACGGGGCACCGGCCGCCGCCTTCCTCCGCACCGTGTCGTCGCTCCTCGAGGCGCCCGATCGGCTCGGGTCCGGCCCGGCGCCCGGCCCGGTGGCCCAGGGCTGATCACCGCCCGCGCGCCGGTTCGCGGCGTGGGCGTAGGCTCGAGCCGTGCGGGGAGGGGCGGATCGATCGGCTCGCCCGTGGCCGGCAAGGGGCGGCCCGGGACGCGCGGCGGCCCCGGGCGGGGTGCGGTTCCCGATCCCGGCGCTGCTGAGGGCGGGACGGCGGACGAACCTCGCGCTCGCGGCGGTCCTGGCGCTCGCCCTGGGGACCGGCGCCCTGGCCTTCGCGGTCGGCCGGCCCTGGGTCCGGTGGGTGCTCGTGGCCCACGGCGTGGCCGGGTTCGCGATCGTCCTCCTGGCCCCCTGGAAGCGGGCCGTTGCCGCCCGGGGCCTCGCCCGCCGTCGCCCCGGGGCCTGGGCGTCGCTCGCCCTCGCGGCGGTCCTCGCCCTCGTCGTGCTCACGGGCCTCGCGCACCTCGCGGGGGTCCCGCGTTCGGTCGGTGGGATCTCGCCGATGCAGCTCCACGTCGGCGCCGCGCTCGCTTCGCTCCCCCTCGCCGCCTGGCACGTGCTCGCACGCCCGGTCCGGCCGAGACGCACCGACCTCTCGCGCCGCGCCGTGCTCCGCGCCGGCCTGCTCGTGGGCGGGGCCGGGGTCGCCCTGGCCGGGGCCGAGGGCCTCCTGCGCGCGCTCGCGCTCCGGGGGGCCGACCGGCGGTTCACCGGCTCGCACGAGGCCGGCTCGTTCGACCCCGCGGCGATGCCGGTGACGCAGTGGCTCGACGACCCCGTCCCCGGGATCGACCCGGGGGCGTACCGGCTCGTGGTCCGGGACGCCGACGGGGAACGCGCGATCGGGTACGAGGAGCTCGCGGCCTTCGAGGACCGGGTGCGGGCCGTGCTGGACTGCACCGGCGGGTGGTACGCCGCGCAGGACTGGGAGGGCGCGTGGCTCTCGCGGCTCGTGCGCACGAGCGGCGCCCGGAGCCTGGTCGTGCGCTCGGCCACCGGCTACGCGCGGCGGTTCCCCGCGGGGGACGCCCCCCGGCTCCTGCTGGCCGTGCGGGCGGGCGGCCGCCCGCTCTCGGCCGGCCACGGGGCCCCGGCCCGGCTCGTGGCTCCGGGCCGGCGGGGGTTCTGGTGGGTCAAGTGGGTCACCCGGGTCGAGGCGGACGAGGTCCCCTGGTGGTGGCAGCCGCCGTTCCCCCTGACATGAGCGCCTCGCCGGGGGGGAGCCCGGTCGGCGAGGCCTCCCCGAGGAACCGGTTCGCGGCGCGGCTGTTCGCCGGGATCGCGTCGAGCTACGAGGAGATGGGGGCGCTGCTCTCGCTGGGGCAGGACCCGCGGTGGCGGCGGTTCCTCGTCTCGCGGGCCTGCGCCGCGCCGGGCGCCCGCGTGCTCGACGTGGCGACCGGCACCGGGCTCGTGGCGCGGGAGGTCGCCCGCCGCGGCGCCCGCGTCGTGGGCCTGGACCAGAGCGAGGCGATGCTCGGGGAGGCCCTCCGCCGCGCCCGCCGCGCCGGGCTCGCGGACCGGGTGCGGTTCGTGCTGGGCCGGGCCGAGCGCCTCCCGTTCCCCGACGGGGCGTTCGATGCGGTGACCTTCACCTACCTCCTCCGGTACGTGGACGAGCCGGAGGCGACCATCGCCGAGCTGGCTCGCGTGCTCCGGCCGGGGGGCACGCTCGTCGGGCTCGAGTTCGCCGTGCCCGAGCGGACCGCGTTCCGGCTGGGCTGGCTCGCCTACACGCGCGGGGTGCTGCCCGCCGTGGGGCTCCTCGTCTCGCCGGCGTGGCACCGGACGGCGCGGTTCCTCGGGCCGAGCATCGCCGGGTTCCACCGGGCGTTCCCGCTCCCGGAGCAGGTCCGGTGGTGGCAGGCGGCGGGGATCCGTCGGGTCCGGACCCGGGCCCTCACGTTCGGGGCGGCGCTCGTGACCTGGGGGGTGAAGGGCGGTGGGTGAGGGCCCGAGCCCGGGGGAGGCCGACCGCCCCGCGTTCTACGCGCTCGCGCCGGGCGGGTGGCGGGACTGGTGGACCGTGCTCCACCCGCCCTACACGCTCTGGCACCTCTCCTACGTGGCGATCGGTGCGGCGACCGCGCCACGGCTGGACCTCCGGTGGCTCGGGGAGACGCTCCTCGCCTTCTTCCTCGCGGTGGGGATCGCCGCCCACGCGCTGGACGAGCTCCACGGGCGGCCGCTCCGGACCCGGATCCCCGACGGCGCCCTCCTCGCCGCGGCCGCCCTCGCCCTGGCCGGGGCGGCGGCCCTCGGGGTCCACGGCGCCCTCCGGATCTCGCCCTGGCTCCTCGCGTTCGTCGGGGCCGGGGTGTTCCTCGTCCTCGCCTACGACCTCGAGCTCGCCGGCGGGCGGTTCCACACCGACGCCTGGTTCGCGGCGGCCTGGGGCGCCTTCCCCGCCCTGGTCGGCGCCTTCGCGCAGACCGCCCGGGTGACGCCCGCGGCCCTCGTCGCGGCCGCGGGGTGCGCGGCGCTGTCGGCGGCCCAGCGGGCGCTCTCCGCCGAGGCCCGGCGGATCCGACGGCGGGCCGTCCGCGTCCAGGGGGAGGTGGTCCTCGACGACGGGACCCGCGAGGAGATCGGGGCCGCGACGCTCCGGCGGGCGCCGGAGCGGGCGCTGCGCGCGCTCTCGGCCGCGGTGCCCCTCCTCGCGGCGGCGCTCGTGCTCGCGCGGGCGTAGCGGGGGCGTCCCCTCGCCGACCCGCTACCCTGGAGGGGCATGACGCGGCCCGCGACGATCGGCGAGCTCCGGGCGGCCGGGTACCCCGACCGCACGGTGAAGGAGGAGCTCCGGGCGAACCTCCTCGCGCGCCTGTCCCGCGGGGGGGCGCTGTTCCCCGGGATCGTGGGGTTCGAGGACTCCGTCCTCCCCACGCTGGAGCGGGGCATCCTCGCCGGCCACGACCTGATCCTCCTGGGGGAGCGGGGCCAGGCCAAGACCCGGCTGATCCGCCGGATCGTGGACCTCCTCGACGAGGAGGTCCCGACGATCGCGGGGTGCGAGGTGAACGACCACCCGTACCGGCCGATCTGCGCCCGGTGCCGCCACCTCGTCGCGGAGGAGGGCGACGCGGTGCCCGTGGCCTGGATCGGCCGGGAGCAGCGGTACGCGGAGAAGCTCGCCACCCCCGACACGAGCGTCGCCGACCTGATCGGGGACGTGGACCCGATCCGGGTGGCGGAGGGGCGGTACCTGGCCGACGAGCTCACGATCCACTACGGGCTGATCCCCCGGACCAACCGCGGGATCGTGGCGATCAACGAGCTCCCCGACCTGCCCGAGCGGATCCAGGTCTCGCTGTTCAACATCCTCGAGGAGCGCGACGTGCAGATCCGCGGGTACCGGGTGCGGCTGCCGCTCGACCTCCTCCTCGTGGCGACCGCGAACCCCGAGGACTACACCCACCGGGGGCGGATCGTCTCGCCCCTCAAGGACCGGTTCGGGACCCAGGTCCGCACCCACTACCCCGAGACCCTCGCGGACGAGATCCGGATCATGGAGCAGGAGGCGCGGCCGCCGGCCGGGGGCATCCCGGTACGGATGCCACGCTACCTCGAGGAGGTGCTGGCGGCCCTCACCGCCGAGCTCCGCCGCTCCCCCCACGTGAACCAGCGCTCGGGGATCTCGGTCCGCTACTCGATCGGGAACCTGGAGACCCTCGTGGCCGCGGCGGTCCGCCGCGCGGCGCGGACCGGCGAGCCGGAGGCGGTGCCCCGGGTCTGCGACCTGCCGGCGGTGCTCGACGCCTCCCTGGGGCGGATCGAGTTCGACACGATCGAGGAGGGGCGGGAGGGCGAGATCCTCCTCCGGGCCCTCCGGGCGGCGATCCTCGAGGTCTTCCGCCGCCGCCTCGCGGGGTTCGACTTCGGGCCGCTCCTCTCCCGCTTCGACGGCGGGTTCGTGGCCGAGACCTCCGACCTCACCCCGGCCCACGAGGTGCTCCGCCAGTTCGGCGACCTCCCGGGGCTCGCGCGGATGCTCGAGCGCCTGGGGGTGGAGGAGGAGAGCCCGGGGGTGGCGGCCTCGGCGGTGGAGTTCGCGCTCGAGGGCCTCCACCTGTCGCGCCGGCTGAACAAGGAGGAGTCGGGGCGCGTCGGCGCGTACCGCTACGCGGCGGGCCCCGCCGATCGCTAGTCCGCGGCCGTGTCGAGGGTCCACGCGGTCGTCGGCTTCGGGGTCGTCGGGCTGTTCGCGCTGGGCTGGCTCTGGGGGCTCGGCGCCAGGCTCGCGCGCCGCGAGCCGGGCCCGTGGTTCTGGCGGCTCGTCGCCGCCCAGCAGGTGACCGCGGGCGCCCAGGCGGTCCTCGGCATCGCGCTGTTCGTCCTCGGCCACCGGGTCGTCTCCCCCGGCGTCCTGGGCGGCGTCCGGCACTACGTGTACGGGCTGCTCCCGGTCGTGGTCCTCCTGTTCGCGCACCTGGTCGCGCGGGAGGGGAACGCGTCGATGCTCGGGTTCGACCCGCGCAAGCCGGTGGCGCCGTGGGTGCCGTTCGCGTGGGCCTCGTTCATCTGCTTCGGGCTCACGTTCATGGCGCTCTCCACCGGCCTCGGGATCCGCTGACGCGCGCCGGGGGACGCCCGGCGGCGCGGCTGGTAGGGTGGGAGGGTCCCCGAGCGTAGCGCCCCACGGGCGCGGTAAGGAGTCCCCGATGCTCCAGGTCACCGATGCCGCCGTCTCCGTCTTCAAGGAGCTGCTCGGCCCGGCCGGTGCGGGCCAGGCGATCCGGATCGAGCCGGTCGAGGGTCCGGGCGGCGAGACCGCGATCAGCTTCTCGGCCGTGCGGGAACCGCGGGAGGGCGACGCCCCCTCCCAGGCCAAGGACCTCGAGGTCTACGTCGCGCCCGAGCTCGCGCCGGGGCTCGAGGACGCGATCCTCGACGCCCGGGCGACCGAAGGCGGCGCCGAGCTGTACCTCCGTCTGGCCGGCCCCGAGGAGTAGGCGCCCGGAGGCCGCGGGCCCGTCGGCCGGCCCGCGCGGGGCCCCTTCGGCGGGGAGGGCGTAGGCTGGTGGGCGATGCGGATCCGGTACTCCCGCTGGGACGGCTCCCAGGACCCCTTCGGGCCGGACGTCTCCGCCGGCGACCTCCTCGACGAGCTCTCCGAGGACATCCTCTCGGGCGCCGGGGTGCAGGCCGCCCTCTCCCGCCTCGTCCGCCGGGGGATGCGCGGGCGGTTCAGCGGGCTCGACGCGCTCCGGGCCCGGCTCCGGGAGGCCCGCCGGCGGGAGGAGGAACGGCTCGACCTGCGCGGTCCCCTCGAGGAGCTCCGCCGGGAGCTCGAGGAGATCCTGGAGCGGGAGCGCTCGGCCCTCTCCCTCCGACCCGACGAGGACGCCCGCGCCCGCGAGGCGTTCCTCGATGCGCTGCCGGGGGACCTCCCCGGCCAGCTCCGCGAGCTCGCGGGCTACCGGTTCGCCGACCCCGAGGCCCAGGGGCGCTTCGACCGGCTCCTCGAGCGGCTCCGGGAGGAGGTCCTCGGCGCCTACTTCCGGAACCTCGCCGAGGGCCTGCGGAACCTCGCCCCCGAGGAGCTCGGCCGGTTCCGGGACATGCTCGCCGAGCTGAACCGGATGATCGAGGACCGTGCCCGCGGGGCCCACACCCAGGAGGACTTCGACCGGTTCATGGAGCGCTACGGGGACCTCTTCCCCGACCGACCGCGGGACCTGGACGAGCTGCTCGAGGGGATGGCCCGGCGGATGGCGGCGCTCTCGCGGCTCATGGCCTCGCTCTCGCCGGAGCAGCGGGCCGAGCTCCAGGCGCTCGCCGAGGGG